>Ga0182013_10000156_pt1 | contig 86011 bp, 77 predicted proteins | sample 612S2MmetaG_FD_120487 | JGI IMG/M metagenome (GOLD analysis project Ga0182013, IMG submission 120487) | Permafrost microbial communities from Stordalen Mire, Sweden - 612S2M metaG | ecosystem: Environmental > Terrestrial > Soil > Wetlands > Permafrost | place: Sweden: Stordalen | collected... | reverse complement strand
TCCGCTGAGAATGGACGCGATGGCGATCAACAGAATATCCGGCAACAGATGACGCCGCGTCCGCGGCAAACGGGGATCTTTCAACTCTGCAAAATACTTCAGAGGACTCGACATACCTCCATCCAAAGCCGCCTACACCATTCCGCATATAGCCGCTATGGTGCGTTTGCCCTGGGTCAGCCCCGTACCAGCGCTCTACGGCATTTTCGGAAATACTGTGAACTCTTGAGAGCCGTGGTTGTGGATTTTTCTTGAGGAAAAATCCACTCAGCAGCTGCGGCTCCGGCCTACACCATTTCCGAAAATGCTATCGACCCGCGGTGGATGAAAAAGGCTGTTGGCGTTTTCGCAGGTTGGCGTCGCTTCGCGACGTCGCGGGTTGGCGAGTTCGCCCGGCATATCGCTTGGGTGGCTTCACGCGCTGGCGCACAGGTTGGCGAGTTCGCGCGGCATATCGCTTGGGTGGCTTTATGCGCTGGCGCACAGGTTCACGAGTTCGCGGACACCACGCCAGCGTTTGCAAGTTCCCTCGATCACTGCAAGAAAAAGCTGAAAGCTGATCGCTGACGGCTGAAAGCCGATAGTTGACGGCAGAAAGCTGTTTTTCAGTTTCTGCTGCGCAACTTCGAGAGCAGACGCAGGATTTCCAGGTACAGCCACACCAGCGTGACGATGATGCCGAAGGCCGCGTACCACTCCATGTACTTGGGAGCGCCGCAGGCCACGCCCCGCTCGACAAAATCGAAGTCCAGCACCAGGTTCAAAGCCGCGATGGCGACAACGAACAAGCTAAAACCGATGCCAATTGGCCCCGCGCCATTGATGGTGGTGAATTGAATACCGAAGAATCCCAGCAGCATCTCGAGCATGTAGAGAACAAAAATCCCGCCCGTCGCCGCCACCACGCCCATGCGAAACTTCTGCGTCACCTTGATCAGCCCGGACTTGTAGGCCAGCAGCATCACGAACAAAGTGCCGAAGGTGAGCGCTACGGCCTGCATGGCGATGCCGGGATAGCGCAATTCGAGGAGGGCCGACAGGCCGCCGAGCACGAACCCCTCGAGCAGCGCGTAGATCGGCGCGGTGACCGGCGACCACTCCTTCTTGAAGATGGTCACCATGGCAAAGACCAATCCGCCGAGCGCGCCCACGAGCATCGCCGGTCCGGCGAAGCTCAGGTCGTGCGTCTGCATGAACTGGTTCCAGGTCCACGCCGCCGTGGCCACCGCGCACAGCAGCAAAATGCCGGTCTTGTTTACGGTGCCGCTCAGCGTCATGCACGCTGAGGCGTCCACCAGGTTCCCGCCGGACGCGCTGCGCGCGAAATCGCTGAAGGTGTTCTGGCCGAGCGCCGGATTCGAAGTCTTGATCAGTGCCATTGTTGTCTCCGTAAAGCGAAGCAAGGTTAAGGAGTTGCCGTGCCGTGCAGGGCCTGACTCGCTGCAATCATTTTAAATCCAGTCGGAGAGCCGCGGGCCGCCCGGAATTCATGAAGCGCTTTCAGGAGTTCCGGCATCCAATTACAATAGGGACATCCAGCTTTGACCCGGCGGGAATCGCGGCCCGCGGGAATCAACATCGCAGACGCTACTGGCCCGCGGCAAGAAGGGAAAGGCAAATCTCATGGTCTCCACTCCCGTGCTCACGGCCGTTGTTTCCCTCGGCGGACTCGCCGGTGTACTCGCCTGGCGCGTGCGCGAGGGCCGCACCGCCGTGACGCTCAAGAAGATCGTGATGCCGCCGCTGGGGATGGCCACGGGCTTTTGCATGTTCTTCTATCCGCCGTGCCGCGTGCCCTTCCTCTGGGGCTTCGCCGCCTTCCTCATCGGCGCCATCGTCTTGGCGTATCCGCTGCTCGCCACCTCCGACCTGCACTTGCACAACGGCGAAATCCGCATGAAGCGATCCAGCATGTTTTTTGCGGTCATCATCGTGCTCGCCCTCATCCGCTGGGCCGCCCGCGGCTACTTCGACAGCTTTCTCTCGCTCGAACAGACCGGCGCCATCTTCTACCTGCTGGCCTTCGGCATGATCCTGCGCTGGCGGGCCAAGCTCTTCGTCGCCTATCGCGCGCTCACCGCCGAGCCCTCGCTCCCGGTGCCCACGCCTGAGCAAGCCCCAGCCGAGTGAAATCAGGTTTCAGGGGTCAGGTTTCAGTTCCCGTCCGCTGTCCGCTTAGTCCACCAGTCGCTGGCCCTCGACACCTGATCCCTGATTCCTGACCCCTGACCCCTTAGAATCAAACCATGTTCACCGGCATCATCGAGCAGACCGGAACCCTCGTCAGCCTCACCGATCGCGGCGGAGTGCGGCGCATCACCGTGGAAGCGCCTGGCATCGCCTCGCGCCTGCGTGAAGGCGATTCGCTCGGCGTCTCGGGCGTCTGCCTGACCGCGCTCGACCCCGACCCCACTTACTTTCACGCCGATCTCGCTCAGGAAACCATCGACCGTACCTCGCTCGGCTCGCTCGCGCCCGGCGCCAAGGTGAATCTCGAACTGCCCACCGCCGCCGGCAGCCCGCTCGGCGGCCACGTGGTGCAGGGCCACGTCGACGGCACGGGGGAACTCCGTTCCCTTGAACCTTTGGTCCCGCGTTCCAGTCCTGGTTTCGACCGCCAGACCACCGACTGGACGCTCAAAGTCCGTGTTCCCGAAAACGTCCGCCAATGGATGGTCCAGAAAGGCTCGGTCGCCGTCGAAGGAATCAGTCTGACGATTGCCGGCTTTGACGGCGAAGAGATCGCCATCGCCATTCTGCCGCTGACTTACTGGCGCACCAACCTGCACACGCTTGACGTGGGCGCGCCCGTGAACGTCGAGGCCGATGTGCTGGTGAAGCTGGCCGCCATGCAGATGCAGGCGGAGAAGAAATCTACCTTCGATTTGACCGAAGCCTGGCTGGTGGCGAACGGATATTAAGGGCAGCTCACAGTTCGTAGTTCTCAGTCCGCAGGTGGCTTCAGTCGCCAGAGTTTTTCGCTTTGCCCGCCGCCGATGCGGGCCGTTTGCGCGTGCGATTCGCACGGGGCGCTGCACCCAAATACGCCGACCAGCGTAAACCGGGAACGTGCGGCGCCGCTTTGGCGCGAGCCATGGCCAACTCCGCAACCTGGTCGACAATCCATGCGAAGTGCGCCTCGCCGACCGAGTGCACATCGGCGTCGGGCACGGGATTCATGAAGTCGATCGCGTAGGGAACGCCCTCTTTTACCGCGAACTCGACGGAGTTCAAGTCGTAGCCGAGGGCTCGGCAGAGCTTGATGGAGTCCTCTTCCATCTGCCTCCAAAGCAGCCGGGCATGGAGGGTCCTGGGCCGCGCGGTGTCCTTGAGATACCGCTCGGCGTGCGGCCGGCGCGGATCGTACGGCATGATGCGCACCTTCTTCTGCCCCACCACGAAGCAGCGGAAGTATTCCGTGAAATCAACCGCCTTTTGAAAGACCATGCACAGGTCGCGTGTCTGGTCGAAGGCGCGGAAGAACTCGTCGCGGCTGTGCACCTCCTGCACATCGCGCCAGCCGCCGCCGTCGATGGGCTTCAGGAATCCGTGCTCGCCAACCGCCGCAAAGACGCTCTCCCAGTCGAGAGGGAATTCCAGGTTGCGCATCGATTTGTCGCTGGTTCCATTGGGCAGTTGCTTGTGCGGCAGCAGCACCGTGGGCGGCACGGCCACGCCCAGGCGCACGGCGAGCGCATAGTTGAAGAATTTGTCGTCGGCCGCGGCCCAGAAGGGATTGTTGATGACGATCGAGCCGTTGAGGGCCGCCTGCTTGAGATAGGCGCGATAAAACGGCACGTCGTGCGAGATGCGATCGACGATGACCGCGTAGCGCGGGGCCTGGTGATGCAAGACGGCGCCGGTCAAGACGAATTCAGCGCGGATGCCTTCGGGATTGCGGGCGTTGATGTGCTCGACCAGGGCGCTGGGAAAACTGTTCTCCACGCCGAACAGGATGCCAATCTTCTTCATGCGCCGATCCTCCGTGCGCGGCGGCGCGGTTGAAGCGCCGCAGTGCGCACGGAAACAGTGTACGTGATCGGTGGTCAGTGGTCAGTGATCAGTGGTCAGTGTGAGTGCGAGTGCGAGTGTGAGTGCGAGTGTGAGTGTGGGTGTGGGTGTGAGTGTGAGTGCGAGTGTGAGTGTGAGTGTGGTTGTATCTGTCCGGCGCACTCACACTCACACTCACACCCAGCCGCAGCTTCCCTAGTCCCTAGTCCCTGTCTTTGACAGCACCACGTCGAGGTCGCTGTCGAAGGAAAGTTTAGAGATGATGCTGTCGAGATGCGCCTGGGCTGCGTCGCGCTGCTTTTCGAGATCGGCCTGCTCCTTGCGCGCCGCTTCGATAGCATCCTCGGCCTGATTCAACTCGTCGACAAAACGCTTGGCCGTGGCAGTGTCTTTCAACGCCTTCAGGTTCTCGCGATAGCGGTTCTCGTCGTCGGCGAGGGTCTTTTGCTTTTCGCTGTTCTCGTCGATCTTGGCGCTCAGATCGGCGAGCGCCGTCTGGGCGTCGATGGCCGGCTTCAACGTCTCAGCGAGCGCCGGCGAGTACTTGCCCACGACAATCAGAGTGTCGCCGTTTTGGAATTGCGTCCCGAGCTGCACTCTGTTCACGATGTCGGCGTGCTCGCGCACGTGCAGCTCCTTGGTCTGATGCGGCTCGACGGCCAGCCGGAAACGATAGGCCGTAGCCGTGGTCTCTTCCGGCTTCACATCGGAGTCGAGGTCGGCGCGGGGCTGGCGCGTGTGTTCGATAATGACTGCTCGCGTTTCATCGCCGGCGTTGGTCACGGTGTAGGTGGTGTCGGTCACCGAACTCGTGGTCTCCACCAGCACGCCCTCGTGCATGGCTACGTGATGCAGCGTGCGCGTCTGGGAAGAGTCGTCGCGGCGCACCTTGACCGCCTGATCGACGGCGTAGGAGAGCAGGCGCTTTTCTCCGGGATGAATGGGATCGAGCAGGCCCTCGCCGGCGAACTCACCGCTTTCAAAGATCGAGAAGCTGCCGGAATCAAGCGTGAGCTTCGACGTGTTTTCGAGCGAGATGGCGCGCAGCGGCGTGGGGTGCGTGTCGCTCCACAGGGTGACGTGGGTTGCGGGCAGCTCCTGCTGAAGGATGGGCACCATCGCCGATTGGTTTTTTTGGATGGTGACCGGCAGGGTGAGCGCGTATTCGAAGAAGTCGTCGAAGGCGTTGGTGGAGACGTCGCCCTCATGGATCGTGTCCGACGCGCGATAGACGCCGCCGCCGTAGCCCTCGCCAGAACCGGAGCCGAGTCCGCCGCCCATGCCTTCCATGCCGGCCACGCCGAAGCTCGCAGGCGGCGCAGCCTTCATGGCCAGCGCCATGTTACGCGGGATTTGGGCGGGCGCCGTGAGCTGATTGTTCATCATCTCCGATTGCACCGTGACTGTTTCCGTCGCCTCATGCGTAATGGGCGAATTCTGCGCCACGGTCGCAATCGGAATCATCGGCCGGTGGGTGTAGAGCGGCTGCGAGAGTGGCTGGATGAAACTCTGCGGCGCGCCGGCTACAAGCGACAACTCTACGTTGTCCCAGTCCACGCCCACGGCGTTATCCACCACCGCCCATCCCTGCACGGTGGCGTTGCCGTTGGGGTCGCGCGGGAAGACGATGCGATAGGTGGACTTCCATACGGGCACTTCGCTGATGTAGCTGACCTGCAATCGGCGCTCGCCCTGGCCGCGGTCTTCGAGCGTCAAGTGGCGCAACTGCTGATCGTGCGCCGAGGCGATGATTTCGAGATACGATGTGAACTGCTTTTCGAGCGTGGGATCGATCATGCGCACCGAGACGGAGTCGGTGATCTCGGCCGTGCGTAGCGCGCCCGCATCGGTCTCGACGATGAGGAAGTAATGGTCTTCGGAGGTAGCTCCGTTCTTGTCGGTTTCCTTGCGATACTCGATGTTGACGAGGCGGCCCGTGAGCGCACCGCCCGCGCCCGTCACTTCCACGCGCTGGCCGCGCAGCGCCTGATAGACCTGCAACGTCGCGGGGTAATCCTTGAGGCCCAGCGCCAGCGTGTTCAATTGCTGCTCGATGGGCATGGTGGAGTTGTAGCCGACGGCGCCGATGGTTCCGCCTTTGCTGTCGAGCGCGGTGAGCGACTGCAGCACGTCGTTCAACTGCGCGGAGGTGAAATCGACGGTCACGCGCTGGTTGCCGTTGACTGTGCCGGCGTGCTCAAAGTAGCCCACGCCGTTCTTATAGAGCACGACCTTGCGCACCGGCAGGTCGATAGCGGCGGGCGCGACCGAGGGCGTCGCTTTGGCGGCGGGGGCTTTGACGTTTTGGGCGAGAAGCGCGAGCGGGAGAACGAAGAGCAGAACAGCGGGAAGGGAACGGCGCATGACTCCTCCTGAAGAGAGCCCTGACGGCAGCCCTCGACCGTTGAACGCAACTGCCTGCGATTCTTGCAAAAAGAATCCTCGGCTTGGGTGTATGCAGGCGCTATTTCCTTTGACCACGCGGCGGGCAAAAAGGTTCCCGGCGTTTGGGCATTTATTTCATGCGTCACAGACAAGACCGGCCGCTGGAGGCACAATAGTGAGTTTGAGCGTGTCAGCGGAGCTAGCGGTGCTAGCGGGGTTAGATTCCGCACAGAAGGAAAAAGGTGCGGTCCACGGTATCCCACCCTTTCCGCAACGAGCGCGGAAAGGATGGGGCACGGCCCCGGCTGGGTTGGGAATTGTGCTCTCCCAGGTCCCCAAGTGCGAGGGACCTGGGCACCCATTTTCGAGGTGAGCGTAGAGTTTGGCCGTGATCCCACCCTTTCCGCAAAAAACGCGGAAAGGATGGGGCACGGGATTTTTTTGAGGGATTTTTTTAAATCACTCCAACAGGAAAGGAAGACGGAACAAATGGAAGGGAAAAGTTTGAAGGTTGTGGCGCTGAACGGCAGCGCGCGCAAGGGCGGAAATACTGCGATCCTGCTGGGCTACGTGCTGAGGGAGCTCGAAAAAGAAGGCATCGGGACCGAGTTGATCGAGATGAGCGGGGCCAAAATCCACGGGTGCCTGGCGTGCCGCGAGTGCTCGAAGAACAAGGACCGGCGTTGCGGACAGAAAAACGACATGGGCAACACGTACATCGAGAAGATGGAGCAGGCGGACGGAATTCTTCTTGGTTCACCAACGTATGTGGCAGACGTGTCCTCTGAGATGAAGGCGCTCATGGACCGCGCCTGCCTGGTGTCGAAGTCCAACGGCGGCATCTTCCGGCGCAAGGTGGGCGCAGCGGTGGTTGCGGTGCGCCGCGCCGGCGCCATGCACGCCTTCGACACGCTGAATCATTTCTTCCTGATCAGCGAGATGATCGTTCCCGGCTCGTCCTATTGGAACATCGGCATCGGCCTTGAGAAAGGCGACGTGGAAAAGGACCTGGAAGGCATCCAGACCATGAAGACGCTGGGGCAGAACATGGCGTGGCTGCTGAAGAAGACCGCGAGTTAGCGAGTCAGCTCCGCACCAGTGTTGCTGACCCGCAGTAGGTGATACGAGCCTTTCATTTCAATGCAAATTGGCTTCACTTCCCGACATCGCGAGTTCGGCCCGATGTTTTTTAGGGTGGGCACGCCATCGGGGCGCTGGACGGGCACAGTACTGGAAAGGCGGGGCGGGACCGTTCAAACTCTCGCAGGAAGGAAACTGTCAACCTCCTGTGGAATGGGAAAACTCATTCCCTGTTCTTAGGGAAATTATTTTCCTAGTCATCGAATGCTAGCGCACTTCCCGGCAGTTGGCAGGAACACCGAGTTATTCCATAGTTAACAAAATAAAGCATTTACTACAAGACTGTCCTGGGATCGAGGCGGCAGAGAGTGGCCCTTTGCGTGCAACATCAATCACGGAGTACTTGACATTCAGGGCCAGAGCGGAAGCGGATCTTCTCACTTTATGTGAAACCGTATTACCGCTGTGATGTGAAAGAAGGAGCTATATCAATGTCTCGGAGACTATTCGTAATCGCGCTTCTCGTGGCGATCTCAGGGTTTTTTGTGACGCCAGCCGCGAAGGCTGACGACAACATCGTAACCAATCAGTGGTATACGGCGCAGTTCGTCTCTAATGCCCCCAGTTCGCTGTTTGGAGCCGGTTCTGCTGAGTATACCCTTGGGGTTGATGGGCCTATCCTGCCAAGCGGAAATAATTTCGCCAACTCGGTGCTTGCCCCCACCGGAACAAGCTGGCAGATCACACTCACGACGTCTGGCACCCTCACCGTGACCGACCTGCAAGCAACTGGCGACGAGTTTCAGATGTTCGACAATGGCGACCCCATGGCAGCCGCGGCAAGCCCGTTCGTTGTTGCGCCGCAAAATCCGGGGTGGGTGTCGCCTGGAAGCGGGGACACCTCCGCTTCGACCGTTGACGGCAACTACGAAGCTGGAGACATCAACGCGTCGCTTGGCAACGCGGACATGAGCTCGGCGACATTCGCGTTGGGTTCGGGGGTCAACGTGATCACCGGCGAATGGCTAGCCGCGAACAACCAGGGCACCGGTGACATGGCTTTCATCGCCGAGTCCTCCACTCCTCCCGTTCCCGAGCCCTCCAGCATCGTCCTCCTTTGCACCGGGCTTCTGGGCGTGCTGTTCGCATTCCGCAAGAAGCTGACGGCATAGCGTTTCTCCTCGAAAAACCGCTCATGGAAAGCCGCCGTTGTTCGGCGGCTTTCTTCTTTCAGCGAACCCATTCCGAGCGGGCGCCGTCTCTGGCGCCCCAAGCACACATCCTTGAAGGGGAATGCTGATCCCTCACTCCTTCCTTTCCCGATTCCTCGCTGCCTGCGTCAGAGATATTGCTGCGCCATGCGTTGCCATGTCGGCCAGTCATGCGAGTTCGGCGCATCCCACACGTGAAGCTCATGCGGAATTCCCTTCCCGGTCAGAAGGCGGTCGAGTAGCTGGTTCTGGGCGAGGCATTGATCGTCCCAGCCCGTGGTCAGCACGTAGGTGTTCAGGCGCATGCGCTCGAGAAGCCGGTCGTCTTCGAGCCGGGGCAGGTAGTGCGTGGGCAAATGAAAGTAGCAATTCTGGTCGTAGTAGCCCTGAAGAAAGACGGTGAGGTCGAAGACGCCGGACATGGAGAAAAACCCGCTGAAGATTTCGGGATGGCGCAGGGCGATATTGACCGCGTGGTAGCCGCCAAAGCTGGCGCCGAGCGCGACGAGCCGCGGGCCGGGGTTTTTCTGGCGGATGAGCGGCACAACTTCGTCGAGAAGGTAGGCCTCGTACTGCATGTGGCGGGCGACGCGGCGGCTGGGAGCCACCTGGCGGTTGTACCAGCTCTCGCGGTCCACGGAATCGACGCAAAAAAGTTGCAGTTGGCCGGCGTCAATCTTGCCGGCCAGCGCGGCAATCATGCCGCGGTCTTCAAAGTCGAAGAAGCGTCCCCCGGAGGTTGGGAAGACGAGAACGGGCAGGCCGGCGTGGCCAAAGACAAGCAGCTCCATGGAGCGGTTGAGCCTGTTGGATTGACCTTCGTGATATTCGCGGTTCATGCTTTGGGTCCGGCGGATCGTAGTAGGCTTCGCTCGCGCACAAAATCGAAGCTGTAACTGGTTAGGATAAGCCAGCGGGCCGCGGAAAGGGTCCGATGCGGGTTTTTCCGGAGCGATTGCGGGCAGGCCGCAGACGATTTGCCTCGAAGGCCCGGTTTCAGCGATACTTAGGTGTTGAGTCTTGCCCAGGCCGGACGACGAGTCTGGCCTTTGCTTTGGATGTGCGCCGGCCTGCCAATCGCCCGGGGCCCCAGGCGCTCTAAAGACCCCAACAGAGATTTGCACCTGAAAGGAACTGTATCGCCGTGGTCATGATTCGTTTGGCGCGTGTCGGCGCCCCCAAGCAGCCCTATTACCGCATTGTCGTGATCGAGAAGGACCGCGCCCGCAACGGCCGTTCGATTGAGGTGGTAGGCACCTACAACCCCCGCACCAACCCGGCGACCGTCGCTCTGAAGCACGAGCGGATCGCCTATTGGCGCGGCAAGGGCGCCACGCTCTCACCCACCGTGGAAAAGCTGGTGAAGAAGAACCCGGCAGTTGCGCCGGCGGTTTCAGACTCGCTCGCGCCGGCGGTTCCCGCCCCGGCGGCAGCCTAAGCTTCCGGCCACGCTTCTGCCGCGTCCAAGGCCGCAAAGGCCGTGGGCGGCTCCCAGGCTTTGTGCAGGGCTTTGCTCCGGGCGGCAATGCGTGGTACTATTCGCGCACGGTCCAACAGACTACAATTTCCGTACTGTAGATGGTCAGAGGCACGATCATGACCCAAGCTGAAATGGTGCAAGTCGACGAATTGGTTCGCGAAATTGCGCGGGCCCTGGTGGATGAACCGCAAGCCGTCGAGGTGGAGTCCGTAAACCGGGAAGAGAATACGGTGCTCCGGCTCCGCGTGGCCGCGCAGGATGTGGGCAAGGTCATCGGCAAGCAGGGGCGTACCGCGCGCTCGGTGCGCACCATTCTGGGCGCAGTCAGCATGAAGCTGCACCACCGCTACACGCTCGACATTCTGGAAGAGGACGACGAGATCTAGCGTCGTCCGAGGCCGCGCTGTTATCGTCTTCCGGGAGCGGAGGTCGCCGTGCCGGTACAGCCGGAAACATGGGTTTGGCTGGCGCGGATTCGCCGTCCGCAAGGCCGCAAAGGCGAGGTTCTCGCCGAGCTTCTCACCGATTTCCCTGAAAAATTTACTGAACGTAAGCGTTTGTGGGTGCTCAAGCCTGACGGCGCGGGAGCCCCGTCGAGTGCGGGTGCGAGTGTGAGTGTGAGTGTGAGTGTGGGTGTGGGTGTGGGTGCCCCGGGTCCCTCGCACTTGGGGACCCGGGAGACCATGCCCGTTCCTCCTCAGGTTCGTCCCATGGACCTGGCCAACCACTGGCTGCACAAAGGCGGTATCGTGCTGCACTTCGCGGGCGTGGACTCGATCAGCGCAGCGGAAGAGCTGAAGGGGCTGGTGGTGGCCATTCCGCAAGCCGATCGAGCTCCGCTTGCCGCCGATGAAACCTACATCGGCGACCTGATCGGGTGCGTGCTGGTGGACGTGGCGGGTGCGGCAACGGTGAATGTCGGCGAGATTGAGGACGTGGACCGGACGGCCGGCCCCGTACCGCTTCTCGTGGTGCGCGGCGCAAGCGGCGAGGTGCTGATCCCGTTCGCCAAGAGCTACCTGCGCAAGCTCGACCTCGAAGGCAGGCGCGTAGAAATGGCGCTACCCGAGGGGTTAGTGGATTTGAACGCGCCGGGAGCGTGAGGGTGCGTGATTTTCATGCGCCTCATGCCGTGGTGAGTTTGCATTCTCAAGAGCCGGGCCTTGCGCCAAAGGAACTTCGGATCGCAGTGGGCGGACCAAATCCGGCGAACGTGGCGGAAGCGATTGCCGAATTGAGGCCGTGGGCGCAGATGCTGTGACGGGTGTGGAGGAAGCACCGGGACAGAAGGATGCTGTGAATGCGCCAGGGCCTGTTTGCGGGGCGCGAGAGGCGAGCACGCGAAGGAACAACTGGAATTGATGGGGCGATTGCGATGGACGGCGCTATTTCACTTCCTATGTGCCGCGGATTCAGAGTGACCGCTCTAAATTTCACTCCGCCCAGAATTACCAAGGTCGCATCGTGTTTTGAGGCTTGAGATGACGAGATGGGAAACTCACTTTTGGTATCAGCGTCGCCTTGGGCTCTTGGGTGGCCTGCGCTGGAGCTTTGCGAACGCGGCTGATCGCAGGGGACTTGTTCATAAAGCGGTTTCCCTTCGCCCGAAATGTTTGCGTCATCCAGTTTCGGTCCGCATGGGGCAGAGCAGTGACTTTGATCTGTTCCGGAACATCTTCCTCTTTGGCGAAATGGATTTTTGGCGGTCGAGTCTATGCCGCTCACCCCGGGTGATTCTGGATCTCGGTGCTAACGTAGGCTTTACTAGCTCGTTTTTCTTGAGCCTCTTCCCTGGCGCATTCGTCCTTGCCGTCGAACCCGACCCAGCTAGTTACGAAATCTGCAAACGAACTTTGGCTCGCTATGGCGATCGGGCTAAAGTGGTTGAAGGCGCCGCATGGCATTCCTGTGGCCAACTCGCCCTTTCTCGCGGCACTTTTCGCGATGGTCGCGAATGGGCCACACAAGTGCGTCCCCCTGAGCCCGGCGAGAGCGGCAGTGTTACTGCTTTTGATATGCCAGCGCTACTTGCGATGTGCCCACGGAATGAGATCGATATCTTGAAGATCGATATCGAAGGGAGTGAGGGAGTACTTTTTTCTGGAGATACCGATGAATGGCTCCCACGTGTGCGTAACATATGCATCGAGACACACGATTCTGAATGCGCTGAAGCTGTTGTCCGGGCACTTGCACCGTATCGGCACCGCACTGGCAAGACTGGCGAATACACGCTCTACCTAGACATACGTGCTTAGTTGAACAAATCTACAAGATATGTCTTCCCAATCCGACTTGAACCGAGGGCCATATCGATTACACGCAGATTGGCAACAGACTCTTGAGGGAGCGACTTGCCTACGACTTATCTATGCAAAGTTATCTCAATCCCAGCAGGCGCTTCAATTTCTGCCGCCTCCGGTAGCGGGCATTCTCTTTGATTTCTTTGCGCATTGCCACCAGGCCTTGCAGCAGCTCGGCGCGGTAGGGCTGCGCCTGAGGGTAATTAGCGATGATATGGTTCCAGACGACGACAGCGTCACGCAACTGTTTGAGGCCATCCGCACTCAGTGCGCCGGGATGCCGGCGGTAGTGCATCAGCACCTCGGGAACGACGCCAAAGGGCACAACACTCAAGCAGCGAAAGTGGAAGCAGGTATCTGGCGCCCACTGCGTTTCCTGCGCATCGAATCCCCCGACCTTCAGATAAAAGTCCCGCTTAACGAGCGGAGTGGAGGAAATACCGGGCTGGAAGGTTGTGAGTTTGCCGGTAATTGGCTCACGGACGATAAAGCCGGCTGCGTGCTGCTCTGGTAGCCAAAAGTTCTTAGGCGCCCAGGAAAAATGGCTTCGGTTGGCTACGACTCCGTTTGCGATTTCGGCATAATCCGTTATGACGCAGTGAATCTCGGGAATCTCGTTGGCGAGACGGAGCTGCTTCTCGAGTTTGGTTGGAAGCCAGAGATCGTCAGCATCGCAGAACGCAAGCCAGTTTCCCTTGGCTCTGGACGCGCCGGTGTTCCGTGCCGCACACTCACCGCCGTTGGGAGTGCTGATCAAGGTGACAGAATCTCCGAACTCCTCGACCACGGAGACGGTGTTGTCTGTGGAACCATCGTTGACGACGATCACCTCTGCCGGTGGCGCTGTCTGCGCCAGAATGGACTTGAGCGTCTCCGCGATGAAGCGTGCGCCGTTGTATACAGGGATGATCACCGAAACCGAGTTCGAAGGGTGGGACGTGTCGAAATCAAGCGATACCAATGGAGTTGTACAACTGCACATGCTGCTACTCCAGCATTCTGGTGGTTCACATCAGTGTATTTGATAGCGGGGAGCAGCCTAATGCGCTTTGTTTCAACCCTGCGACGCGAGCAGCCCGGCTTCGAACGCGACATGCATCCACACGCGCATGCCTCTCGTGGACCAAATCGAACGGAGAGTAGACCGGACGGCCGGACCGGTGCCGATTCTCGTGGTGCGCGGCGCAAGCGGCGAGCTGCTGATCCCGTTTGCGAAGAGCTACCTGCGCCGGATGGACCTTGAAGGCAAGCGCGTGGAAATGGCGCTGCCGGAGGGGTTGGTGGATTTGAACGCGGCGGGAGCGTAAGGCCGCGTGATTTTCACGCGCGATGGAGCTGCTCGGTAAGTGACGAGCGATAGCTGCGGCCCAATGCAACCTTCTGGCCGCTATCCATGATCACGACGGAGTCACCGTTGCTTTCCCGGCGCACCTCCTTCACATACTTCAGGTTCACAATGAACGAGCGATGCACGCGGAGGAATCCTCGCGGATCGAGCCGCTCCGCAAGGTGAGCCATGGTTTCCCGCAAAAGGTGAGTCTCCATTGCCGTGGAAAGGCGCACATAATTGCCCTCGGCGCCAATCCAGCGAATGTCCGATACGGGCAGAAACAGAATGCGGCCACGCGACTTGAAGATGATGCGGTTGGTGTAAAAATTGACGCCCTGGCTTTTCCCGTTCGCAGCGCCGGTTCCCTGCGGCTTCGCCTGAGACTGCTCGCGAACCCGTTCGATGGCAGTGCGCAGTCTCTCTTGCGTAAAGGGCTTCAACAAATAGTCGACGGCATTGACCTCGAAGGCGCGCAGGGCATATTGGTCGTAGGCCGTGGTGAAAATGATGCGCGGCAACGAAACATCCGCGTGATTGGCCAACGCATCGACGACATCGAATCCATCCATACCCGGCATGCGAATGTCGAGGAACAGCAACTCCGGGCTCGTTGCTTTCACCAGTTCGATCGTCTCCAGGGCAGTTGCCGACTCGCCTACGATCTCAATGTCGCGGTCGTCGCGAAGCAATTGGCGCAACTTCTGCCTTGCCAGGACTTCATCGTCTGCCACCACTGCGTGAATCATCAGGCACCGTACCTTGTCAGGCTTTCGGCAGGGTTTGCCGAGAATTGCAAAGGAAATGAGATGGCAACCTGCACTCGGTTTGCATCCAGCTCGCCCATGGTGAACGAGCAGCCGTCCCCGTAGTGCAGGCGGAGGCGATCTTTGACATTGGTCAAGCCCACGCCGTAGCCGTTCGATTTCCGATTCACGCCGGGTTTCAGGCCGACGCCATTGTTCGTGATCAGCGCCCTTAACTGTTGCCCGTACTTGCGGACGTCGATTGAAAGCTGTCCGCCGCGATCCAGTTTCGACAAGCCGTGGGCGTATGCATTCTCAACGATCGGCTGCAGGATCATGGCTGGTACCAGCGCATCGTGAAGTTCGGGGTCAACTGAAAGCGTCCGCGTGACGCGCCCTGCGTATCTTCGATCCTGCATGGCAAGATAGGTCTCCGTGAAATCGATCTCGTCGTGCAGCGGAATGAGCTGAACATCGCCGCGTTCCAGAGTCATACGCAGCAAGCTGCTCAGATGTTCCAGCATGGCGTCGGCGGCATCCACATCGCTGCGCATCAGGCTGGAAATGCTGTTCATGGTATTGAAAAGGAAGTGGGGGTTGAGCTGCATGCGCAGTGCGGCGATTTGTGCGTTCGCCAGTTGCGCTTGCAGTTGGACGGCAACGGTTTCCTTCTCCCGGAACTGCTGGTAATATCCGATGCCGCGGAAAAAGAAGAAGGCGCACCAGAAGATGGCCATGCTTTCCATCAGGTCGCCCTGGTAATTGAAGGCAACACGCTGCCAATAGCCCATGACCGGATGATTGATTGAGTAATGCGGGAAGAAGGCAACCCATATCATGGTCTCGATCAAGTAGGCTGCCAGACTCACGGGAAGGACGATCGTAAAAATTTGAAGGATGCTGGCAGTTTGGATGAACTGCCGGAAGAGCCGCCAAAGAACCCAGGCGATGGTTCCCCACAAGAAATATTGCACGCCCCACGGTCCGATTGTCCTCCAGAGCCCGATTGGGTAGCCCTCCACGTTCATGTGCCCCCACTGCTGCAAGGCGAAGAGCAGTCCCACCAGCGTGGAAGCAGTGATAAAAAAAGCGGGGTGCATCAGGATCGACCTTTTGGGCGATCCCGGCGCACCCGCGCGCAGAGCGAATTCAGCCGCTTCATCTTTCAGATCGGGCACAAGCCTCCGTTCTTAACTCAACGCATCGCCTCTCGCGATGCCGTCAACGAGTGACCAGATTGTCAAAATCCGCATTGCGGGCCGATGTAGAAAAGATTGCGGCAGAGCAATGCCGACGATGTCAGAAAGTGAATCGAAAACGCTCTATTCCGCCTCGACAGGAACCAATACAGCCGCATGCGCGCCATCCTCGGGAACCGCCAACGCGCTGGAGGGGAATCCAGTCATATCTTCTCCCTGTTTATAGACGAATTCAAGTCGAGCATGGTGGCGCTGGCGCCAGCCCTCGGCTTGGGCATCGATCTCTGCCGTGCGGTCTGCGCCCAGTTCGGTGGCGAGGAACTGCAGATCGTTTTTGAGGAGTTTTTCCGCCTCGTCTCCTCCTTCGAGCGCAGCAACACGGAATTGGAAGTACGCCGAGGATGCATTGTACGGAACCTCCCTGCCGTCCCGCGCGAGCACGCCCAGAATCATCGACGCAGTCCACGAGCCGGCATTTGCCGCATCGTTAAGCAAAGTCAGAGCCTCTCCTGGATGCTTCGCGAGATCCGGGTTCTTCTCGAGCAACAGGCCAAGCTGATACATCGCGGGAACATAACCGGCCTCTGCGGATTCCCGCAGCAGAGTTGCGGCCGTGCTCGGGTTGTGCTCGTGATTCGTTCCTGCGACAAACAGCCATCCCAAAGTGTACAGCGCCTGTGGATTGTGCAGCTTTGCGCCCTTCAGATACCAACGTTCGGCCTCGGCGTCATTCTGCACCACGCCGATTCCGAAATGATAGATGCCTCCCAGATAGAATGCCGCGAGCCCGCTGCCTTTTTGAGCGGCTTCATCAAAGAGCGCGAAGGCTTCCTGCTCATTCTTCTCAACACCATCTCCCCAAAGATAGGCAATGCCAAGATTCGCCTTGGCGCTGACCAGTCCACCGGCGGCGGCGAGTTGATACCAGTGAACGGCGCGGACTGGATCCCTGGGAACGCCGATGCCTGCCTCATACAAATAACCGATCTGCAGCTGCGCCCGGGGATCGCCGGCTCCAGCTGCCCTTTCGTACCAGAACGCCGCGCGTTTCCAATCCTGCGGCGCGCCGTGTCCGGCAAGGTATTCGCCGGCGAGCTGGATCTGCTCCTGAATTGTGCGCGGCTCAAATCGCGATTGCGTTGCCGGAACGTCGGGATTGTTAACAGGGTTGGCGAGCACGCTCGACGCTCCGAGAAGGAGGAACGAGAATGCTGCGAATGAGAGGACAGTGTGCCTGAGCGAATTGTTGTGTATCAGCGTCATGATTTTTCTCCAATTCGGTTTAGGGTTCAAGGGGAATTGCGTAGTTTCGAAGCTGCTGAACTGATGCCCAGTAGACCACCAACGATTCCAGATGTCATGTGGTTTGAGCGGTTTACGGGCATGCTCCGTCATGCTGAGAGGTGCATACAAATGACCTCAGATGCTGTTGGTCACAGGAGACATGCGATTGGTCACAATGTGAAAAAACTCGCGTGCGGGTGCGATGCGGCCCATAGGAACCTCCTTTGGGGATGTTTTTGTTCGGCTCTCTATAAGCTCCGGAATACTCTCTCCAAGAGCTTGCTGGAACACCATCGATTGCTACTCGCTCGATCGCTCCGGCATAATTTGGTGTCCCATTCGATCGCTTCATATCGAGAGTCTGGCTCAGAAGTTTATATCTGTCCAATAGATTGATGTGATATATTGCATCTGTATTGGAGATTCATCGATGGAAGTCCGGCAGCTACAAATCTTTCGCGCGCTCGCTGAAGAGTTGAGCTTCACGCGCACCGCCGAAAAGGTGCACACTGTGCAGTCCAACGTGACCGCGCAGATCAAGGCGCTTGAAGAAGAACTCGGTATACCGCTTTTTGACCGCCTCGGCCGTCGCGTCACCCTCACGGACGCGGGCCGCAACTTCCTGCCCTTTGCGTCGCAGGCCCTCGCGGCCATGGACCAGGGTCAGCGCGCGATCCAAATCGGCGCCGAGCCCAGCGGGCCGCTGCGCATCGGGGCTGCAGAGAGCCAGCTTACATATCGTTTGCCGGAAGTACTGCGCGCTTTCCACCGGCGCTTTCCGCACGTGGAACTCATCTTCAGTCAACACTCGACCGCGACGGTTACGCTCGATCTCGAGGCCGGAAAGTTCGACATGGTGATTCACGGCGACAATCTGCCGCCCTCCTCGAGCATCAAGTCCTGCCGCTTGCGCACGGAGCGAATCCTGTTGCTGTCGGATGCCAGCCACCCGCTCGCCAGCCAGGCCACAGTAAAGCCGGCCGATCTTGCCGGACAGAATCTGCTGCTGACCGAATCGGGATGCAGTTACCGGGAAAAACTCGATCGTGCGCTGGCGCTCAGGAACATTCGCCCCGCCAACGTGACAGAGTTCTCAAGCGTGGAGGCGCTGAAGCAGTGCATCGGCCTCGGCATGGGACTGGGGCTGCTGCCGGAGATCGTCGTCAGCCGCGAACTGCGCCAGAATCATATCAAAGCCCTGCACTGGACCGGTCCAGCGCTCGACATCGTCACGCAAATCCTGTGGCACAAGGACAAATGGATTTCTCCGGCCATGGCCGCCTTCATGGAACTGGTCAAGGACAAACTGAAGGAATCCGAACCTGGCCGAATGGTGAGAGTACCGGCCCGGCAGAAGTAGCCAGCGTCGCGGAGCAGCGTATCCCTTGCTTCCGGACAGTCGTAGTTTGCGGATGACCGATTTCTGGCATGGGCACCGTAGCGTCCAGTGCGGCTATTTCAGATCCAGCGGCTTCCACACGCCATTGTCTTTGAGCGCCAATTGCAGCGGGCGCGGCGGTCCCTTGGGCGGCACGGTCACTTCGATCCAAAGTTCCTGGTTGGGCTTGAGCGGCAGCGGGCTTTGCGCCGTGTCGGCGATGAATAAATCGACGGGGGATGCAAGCCACATCTGGTCGCAGGGAGCGCCGGCACTGCCTTGGATCTCCTGTCCCGCGCGCGAGTCTTCCTGGCCGGCAGCTTCCTGGCCTTCGGGACGCACCGCGACCAGCGTGTTGTTCACGACCTTGAGATTGACGCGAAACCAATTGGTATTCTCGCGCAGCACATAGGGGCCGGGCTTGACGGTGCCGTCGACCTTGCGTGGGAAGGTCGCGTCTTTGGCCGAGGGCAATGTACTCTGGCAGCCATCGACGGTGAGCCGCAGCGCCAGGTAGCGGCCGCGCATGGGCAATTCGGGATCGACGGCCACGGCGCGGGTCCAGACGCGCGGGCAGGTCCAGCGCTGGTAGAGATATTTGGCTGCGACGGTGGAGACCAGCGCCAACTGAATGATGAGCAGAGCAAGCGAGGCGGCGGAGAGCGTGAAACGGCCAATCTTCATCGCGCACCTCCGTGGGCGTCCGCCGCAAGCGCCTTCTCAGGCGCCGAGGTCCCCATGCGCCTGAGAATCCGCTGCCGCATCTTTTCCAGCGCCCAGCCGCCGGCCAGGAAGAGAATGCCGAGACCGATGAGACCGAGAGCGCGCTCGTGATCGTCGTAGATGTCGCTGAAGTAGAACCAGAGCACCGCAGCCGCGAAGCCCACAATGCCCAGATTGACCAGCGCGCGCGAGACCATGCGCACGCCCCACCAGCAGAAAAAGACGGCGAAGGCAGCCACCAATGCGTGGGCGGCAAGATTGGGACGGGTGCCCGTCCAGAGGTGAGAGCTTCCGTCGGCCAGGTTCACGGGTTCGCTCCAGGTGGAGTAGCACCACGGCAATGCAATCACGAAGGCGATCGCAGCGGCGATGGGAACCAGTCCCTTGTGGCCGTGAAATGCGGCAACGAGGAGCGGCACGGTGGCGATGGCGACCCAGGCCCACACGCACGTGCCGAAGGGAATGAACGACTGCTCGGAAGACCAGGAGGTCCATTTACCCAGCATGTAATAAATGCCGGCAGCCGCGCCGATGGCGCTCGCCGCGAAGAGAATTCCCTGGACCACCTTGCGCCGCGAGCCGGCAAAAAAGGTGAGGTAGAGGATCGCCCAGAGAAAGTAAAGGCGGCCCATGTAGACTTCGCTGCCGATGTGGCCTTCCATGCGGAAGCTGAGTTCCGAAAAGATCCACGCAGGAAGCAGCAGGAGGGCTAGCGTCTGCTGCGCCTGGTCGCGCAGGAGCGCCCATCCGGCCAAGGCGGCCAGCGCCCACAGCAGCACCGCGGCCGGCCAGTGCTCCTGGATGTTGAAGATATGGCCGGCGAGCGCGATGGCCGCGCCGGTGGAGATGGTTCCCACGGCGTGGAGCGCGGTGGAGAGGCCCTCGAAGTTGGAGCGCGTGAGGCCGCCAGCGATGTGGAAGACGGCGACCATGGCAATGACGAGCAGATAGCGTCCGCCGGGACTGAGCTGATCCCAATGCGCGGAGACAAAGAGCACGACGCCGCAGGCCAGCAGAATGGCGCCGAGAATGAGCCCCGTGACCACCAGCGATTTGAGGCCGGCGGGCGTGGCTATCGATGGAGCCGCAGCGGCACGGGCGCCGGGTTCGGTTGCGCTCTCGGATTCCAGCGCGCGAATGCGGGAGGCTGTCTCCCGATCGAGGACGCCGGCCGATTGCCAGCGCTTTAAGAGCGATTCAAGGTCGGGCATGGCGATGTGTGCACTATGATAGGCCGGGAAGGGAAGACGGTAAAGGTGAAAATCCAGGCAACAAGGGAACGTAGGAGCAAGAGGTCGGGGACGTAGGGACCGGGGAGCGAGGGAGTGAGAAGGCGGATAATCATCATGGTGGAAGGTCGCGCCTCGCATGCCATGCGAGGTCGCGCGAGCGAGAATCCTCGGCAGTAACCTGGAGGTTTTATGCAAAAACGCAAATTGGGGAAGAGCAATCTTGAAGTTTCGGCTCTTGGCCTGGGCTGCATGGGCATGAGCTTCAGCTACGGCGCGGCCAAGGATAAAAACGAGATGATCTCGCTGATCCGCGCGGCCGTCGATCGCGGCATCACGTTCTTCGATACGGCTGAAGTCTACGGGCCATTCACAAACGAGGAACTTGTGGGCGAGGCCCTGGCCCCGGTGCGGGATCGTGTGGTAATCGCCACCAAGTTCGGCTTCAATACGGATGGCGACGGCCGGCCTGGGGCGCAGAGCCTGAACAGCCGGCCGGAGCACATCAAACTGGTTGCCGAGGCCTCGCTCCAGCGGCTCAAAACCGATGTCATCGACCTGTTTTATCAGCACCGCGTCGATACGGAAGTGCCCATCGAAGAGGTTGCCGGCGCGGTGAAGGAGCTGATCCAGGCCGGTAAGGTGAAGCACTTCGGCCTCTCGGAGCCGGGTGTCGAGACCATCTGCCGCGCCCACGCCGTCGCGCCCGTTACGGCGGTGCAAAGCGAATACTCGCTCTGGTGGCGGAAGCCGGAAGCGGAAGTGATTCCTACCCTCGAAGAGCTGGGCATTGGCCTGGTTCCCTACAGCCCGCTGGGCAAGGGATTTCTGACCGGCAAGATCGATGAAAACACCCAACTGGGCAGCAACGATTTCCGCAGCACCTTGCCGCGCTTCCAGCCGGAGGCAATGAAGGCAAACCGGGCCATGGTGGATTTGCTCGAGACAATGGGGAAAAAGAAGAACGCGACACCGGCGCAGATCGCGCTGGCATGGCTGCTGGCGCAAAAGCCGTGGATTGTGCCCATACCCGGCACCACGAAGCTCGCGCGTCTCGAAGAAAACATCGCCGCGGTTGCCGTGGAACTGACGGCGGACGACCTACGCGAGATCGACGAAGCGGCCGCGAAGATTACCGTGGAAGGCGCGCGGTATCCGGAACGCCTTGAGGCGATGACCGGCCGCTGAGCGCGCCTTGAGAGGGGAGGGGAAGACGCATGGAGATTAAACGGGCGGGTACGCAGGCTTCGATCAAGGGCCCGGAGGACTGGTTCACGGGAACGGTGCGCATCGATCGGCTGATGACAGCGCCGGAGCCGGCGCGAGTCGAGGGCGCGAGCGTAACCTTCGAGCCGGGCGCGCGCACAGCGTGGCACACGCATCCGCTGGGGCAGACGTTGATTGTGACCGCGGGCTGCGGCCGGGCGCAGCGCTGGGGCGGGCCGGTCGAAGAGATCCGGCCGGGCGACGTGATTTGGTTCGCTCCCGGCGAGAAGCACTGGCACGGCGCCGCGCCCACGACGGCCATGACGCACATCGCGATCCAGGAACGGCTCGATGGCAAGGTCGTCGACTGGATGGAGCACGTGAGCGACGAGCAATACGGAAGTTGATGGACGGGGGTCGATCTTCACGGGGAAAAGGGTAGACTACCGATACGCCAATTCGGACGCCCCGAATCCGCTTCCCAACGGACTGCCATCGACGCCGCACTTTGCGGCTGGGGCAACGTCGCAAGTCCCGATGCGGCAATCCAAGAAAGGAGATCGAATATGAGTGACAATTCCATCGCGACCATGGAAAAACATTCGATAGCGTGGTCGAAGGCTCTAAGCATTCTGATCATCGTGGCGGGAATTCTGGCCATCGTGGTGCCACTGGCAGGGGGAATCGCGGCAACGATTCTGATCGGCTGGCTTCTGGTATTCGGCGGTGCGGTGCACTTTGTATTCGGCTGGCATACCCGCAAAATGGGTGGATTGGCCTGGGCAATCCTTCTCGGGCTTATCTACGAGTTGGCGGGGATTTACACGTTGATGCATCCCGTGGCCGGATTGGCCGCGCTGACGCTGATGCTGGGGGCCTACCTTTCTGTGCAGGCGATTCTGGAGTTTGTATTGGCGTGGCATCTGCGGCGGCTGGGCGCCTCAGCCTGGCTGGTGTTCAACGGAGTTGTCATGCTGCTTCTTGCGGCCGCGATCTGGACGACCTGGCCGTCAAGCAGCGAGTGGGCCATAGGCACTTTGCTGGGAGTGAGCTTGATCTTCAGCGGCGCGGGACGCCTGGCGGTGCTGTCGGCCGCGCGGCGTGTGCTCCCCAAGCTGGCCTGAAATAGAACGGCGCGGGCAAGCGCACCATGAGGCGCCGGCGCGGCAAACAAAGGCCGCCGGCGCCAAAGATGCTCTCTGCCTGGGCGCTGGAAATCCTTAAGGAATGCAAACGTGGCAACTCTGATCCCGCTTGGGGATGTATCGCGACGGTCGCGCCGCTTTGCGCTGGTGACGCTGCTGATTGTTCTGACGAACGCCTATGTTTTCCTGCGCGAGTTGGTCGAGGGCGACGCATTCGTGCGCCGCTGGGCGGTGATTCCCGTCCGCATCGATCACGGCCAGCACCTGATCACGCTCGTTACCGGCACGTTTCTGCACGCTGGATGGCTGCACATCGCGGGCAACATGGTGTTCCTGTGGGCGTTTGGACCCGCCATCGAGGACGCCATGGGACGCATGCGCTACCTGGTCTTCTACCTGACGGGCGGTGTGGTGGCGATGCTGGCGCAGGTGGCGGGAAGTCCCGGCTCGCATGTTCCCTGCCTGGGCGCGAGCGGCGCCATCGCCACGGTGATGGGCGCGTTTATCGTGATGTTTCCCCGCGACAGGATCCGGTCACTGGTCTGGATTGTGATTATTATCCGTGTAGCTTACATTCCCGCGGCGCTGCTGATCGGCGTGTGGTTCCTGATCCAACTGCTGAATGTGGTGGGGCCCTGGGCGACGATTCAGGGCGGCGGCGTGGCCTATCTCGCGCATGTGGGCGGCTTTCTGTTCGGCGTGGCGACCGCGCGGCTGTGGACGCCGGCGCGGCCGTGGTTGCATAGCGTGAAAAGGCCCTGAGCGTTTGACAGCACAAAATCGTCCTTTGAGTTCGTGCTTTCCCAGCTCCCCAAAATCGGGATCTCCACCCCACGGGCGAAGACCTAACCTCACCCCGGCGAGCAAAGATCGCTTGCTGGGGATCCCGGTGTCCGTGGGGTCCCCTGACCTGGGGCGCCCGGCAGCAGCGGAGAGCCCGCAAATCAATCCCCGCAAATCAATCGTTGACACGTCCTCTTTCGCGGTGTATGTTCCGTCCTACCCCGGCTGTTTTCTCCTGGGCCCCATCGCTGGGGACCGCAACGGAGGTAAGTCCATGTTATTCCCCCCCCAAAAAGCCTTTTGGGCCATGAGTGCTGCGCTCATGATCCTGACTTTCCCAATGAGCCGTCCCGCCGCAGCGCAAGCCCCGAAGATGCAATCGCGCGTAACCAATCAGCGCTCGCTGCCCAACTCCGTGACCCTGGGCGGCGGCACGCATGAGCAGACCATGGCGCGGCTGCGCGTGGTGCGCCAGTACACGCTGGAAGCCGTGCGCGCCAACCCGCGCGTAATGCTGGGAGAGCAGCAGCTCGACTTCACGCCGATGCTGACGAATCCCAAGGCGTTGCCGAACGTGGCCCTGCGCCTGCAGGCGCTGCCGCAGCATGTGCAGATCCAGGAGAACACCACGGACATGACGGAAGTCGAACAGGGCCTGGTGATTCATCATGTGCTGAGCTACCAGATTCTGCCCGGCAAGTGCGCCGATGCAGGCGCGAAGGCGCAACTGGCCGAGGCGGGCGTGACCTGCTTCAGCGAAGAAACGGCCAGCCAGCGCGTGGCCGAATTCGGCTCGCCGGGCAGCCCGCGTTACGTGGCCGATCCCGGAAAGCGGCAGGCGGCCATCGCGGCCTGGCAGCGCAATATCGCGGCAGAGAGCGCGGAAGCAACTCAGCAAATTGCCAACCTGCGCAAGTCGCTGGCCGACCCCGCGCAACGCGCGCAAATTGTGGCCAAGGTGGGCCAGGCAGAAGCGGCGCGGCTGAACACGCTCTCGGACGATCAGTTAAAGGACGAGGTGATCAACTCGGCCGTGCAGCGCGTGGAGCAGACGATGTTCGTGCCCAATCAGCAGTCGGCCAATTACGCGCACCCGCTGGAAGCGCTGAACGCGGCGCCGGATGCGGCCGAGATGGCGGCGGGCAAACAGTTGTTGACGTCGTCGAACAATACCTCTAGCCCGCCCAATTACCCCCGCCTGCTGAGGATCGTGCCGGCGTCGCAATACCACACCACGAACAGCTCCGCGAAGCCCGGCGGCGACCAGACGACCGATGTCGATCTGGGCACGTACGTGTACCTGACGGGATTCACCCTCGGCCACGATTACGAGTGGAGCCAGGGCGTGAGCATCACCATCAACTGGTGCCTGATCGGCTGCTCATCGACTTACAGCATCGGGGTCTATGCGGGCTTCAATTACGGATTCGGACTCCGGTTCCCCATCCAGACCGAACTCAGCTACCACAACGTCACGCACGCCAACAACACGGCCCAGGCAAGCCTGAAGGCAGATTTCGCGCCCATCAACGGCACGGAAGCGGACTTCCAGGATACGGGCATCGACCCAAGTCAGCTCTTCGACGGCAAGGAACTGGTGGCGCAGGTGGGCGCCGAGGCCGGCTTCAACTACAACCTGCCGGTAGTCGGCAGCGGCGGGACAGGATTCTCGGTGAACGTGGATTTTACCGACCTGCTGCCCGCGCCGTACACGGGCGGGCATTTTCTGCCTCCCGCGCCGGGACAACACGGCATCGACACGCCGTTCGTATTTAATCAAATCGACCTGCTGGGCGGATTGCTCGACTTTGGCGCCTTGGGCGGGCAGGTGTTTCCCGCCGTGGACATCAATCTGCATTCCAACAAGCTCGATTTCACGGTGAACGACGAGGTCGCGAAGCGGCAGACCCAGATCACGGCGACCGGGCAGACGGTGAACGTGGCCACGGACCCGGGCAAGAACAACGACAGCCATTTCAGTTTCGGAAACCCCGTCTACAATCTGGGATTCACGCTGACGCCCGGCATCGACGCGCATCTTTACGTGGATGTGGCCGTCTGGTCGGATAGCTGGGACTGGCCGGTGTGGTTTCCGCAGCTTGCGGTGAACCTGCCGCCCAACGGCATCGATTTCGGTTGCCACGCGGGAACCACGTGCGTGATCGATTTTGAACCGGAGCACGAGTCGGGCGCGGCCGGGGGCCTGCTCTCGCGGTTGCAGAGCGAGGGCTGCACCAAGCAGGGCAGCGTGATCAATTGCACCAAGCTCCAGGGCTACAACGATTGCGAGAACGTTGTGAACGCGCACAGCCTTCTCGGCGTGCAGTCGTGCAATCCGGGGATGGTGCTCAAAGAAGAAGACTCGGCCGATAGGACACTAACCGGCGGAGGCTGCGAGCGTAACGGCGGCAGGATCGGCAACTATCTGTGCCCGGTGAATGGAATGTTGGGCCTGTGCAACACCATGCTCAACAACGGCGCGGTGCTGAGCTGCGGCGTGCTGGTGCCTCAAGTGGTGGACGAGATTTTGAAGCGCGGAGGGTGCAACGACAACGCCCAGACCGGAGCTTTTGTCTGCCCCTCGGGGATGATGGGGCTGTGCCAGCAGTACGTGAAGAATCGCGTGGTGCTTTCCTGCCAGCAGGGGAGGTAGAAAGGCAGGGACCAAGGGACCGAGGGAACAAGGGACCAAGGGACCAAGGGATCAAGAAGGCAGGGACCAAGGGAAAAAGAAAACGGCGAGTCGAGATGGCAGATCAAGCGCGCGCTTCTATGATCAGAGAGTATGCGCTTCGATATCGTGACTCTCTTCCCCGGCTATTTTGAAAGCGTGTTTGCGCAGGGCATTGTGCGCCGTGCGCAGGCTGAAGGGCTGGTTGAGATCCGGCTGCACGATCTGCGCGAGTTTACGCACGACCGCCATCGCACGGTGGACGACCGGCCGTTTGGCGGCGGAGAAGGCATGGTGCTGAAGCCGGAGCCGCTGGCCGAAGCGCTCGAGAAGCTCGAGATCGGAACGAAGGCGGAGCGTTTGGCGAGCGGGTCGGCAAGTCAGCAAGCCAGCGAGTCAGCGACTCGGCGAGTCAGCGATTCGGCGAGTGATCAAGTCAGCAGCGATCCCACCCTTGGCGCAAAAAGCTGCGCCAAGGATGGGGCACCCCTGGCGAGCGAGGAAGCCTGCGAGTCAGCGGATAAGCGAGACGCAGCCGGGACACGCGTGATCCTACTCTCGGCACAGGGGCGGGTGTTTACGCAGGCCGTGGCGCGGGAGCTTGCCGGGCTGGAGCGCGTGGTGCTCATCTGCGGGCGGTACGAAGGCGTCGATGAGCGCATCAACGAGCTCTACTGCGACATGGAGCTGTCGATTGGGGATTATGTGCTGAGCGGCGGCGAGCCGGCGGCGGCGGTGGTGGTCGACGCGACCATGCGGCTGGTTCCGGGCGTGCTGGGCAATGAGGCTTCGGGCGAGTTCGAGAGTTTTGGCGCGGCCGACGCGGAGATCGATGTGGACGTCGAGGGGGTTCCGCGCTCGCAGCATGGAGCGGGAGGGCTGCTCGACTATCCGCATTACACGCGGCCGGCCGAATTTGGCGGGTTGCGCGCGCCGGAGGTGCTCTTGAACGGCGACCATGCCGGGATCCGGCGCTGGCGGCGCGAGCAGCAACTGAAGAAGACGCTCAAAAACCGGCCGGATCTGCTGGAGCGCGCGGCGTTAAGCGCCGAGGATCGCAAATTGCTGGAGGCGCTGCGCGAGGCCGAGAGATAGCGCGAATCCATTCGGGTGTATGATGTTGCCACTCGCATTTTGCCAAACCAGGGGGCAGAAAACATGATCCGCAAGTCTGGCTTTTACGCATGTATTCTTCTCGGCGCCGCAGTGGCTGCCGCGGGACAGACCCGCGACCAAAATTGGGATAACTGCAAAGCCGACGATCCCGATACCAGCATTGCCGGCTGCACCGCGCTCATCCAGTCGGGTCAGGAATCGACCAACGATCTGGCCAGCGCCTACTTCGACCGCGGCATCGCTTACCGTGACAAAAAGGAATACGACCTGGCTTTGCAGGATCTGGATCAAGCGCTGCGTGTGAAGCCGGACTTTGCCGGCGCGCTCAACACCCGGGGGAATGTCTATTCCGACAAGGGCGAGACCGACCGCGCCATGGCCGACTACAACGACGCCATCCGCCTCGATCCGAGCTACGCGCTGGCCTACTATAACCGCGGCAATGCCTGGGGCGACAAGAAAGAGTGGGACAAGGCCATCGCCGATTACGACGTGTACGTGCAGAAGGCGCCCACCGATCCGGATGGCTTCAACAACCGCGGCCACGCCTACATGGCGAAGGGCGATTACGACCGCGCTCTCGAGGATTTCCAGGCGGCGCTGCGCCTCGATTCCAATCATGCACTGGCGATCTACAACACCGGCGTGACGATGAGCGACAAGAATGAGTACGCGCAAGCGGTGACCTGGTTCACGCGCTACATTGCGCTCAAGCCAAGCGACCCGGACGGCTACGAGAGCCGCGGCAACGCCTACCGGCACCAGAGCCAGTACGATGAAGCGATTGCCGATTATAACCATTCATTGCAAGTGAAGCCGGACTATTCGCTCGCCTACTACTATCTCGGCCTCACGCACGGGCTCGATGGACAATACGACGCTGCGATTGCCGACCTGATCAGATACGTCGAGATGGAGCCCAAGGATTCCGACGGATTCGCGGTGCGTGGCCTGGAGTACTACGAGGAGGGCCAGTACACGGCGGCCATCACGGACTTCAGCAAGGCCCTGGAGCTGCAGCCGACACGGCAGTACGCCTTCGTGGAGCGCGGAAGCGCGCATTTTCTGGCGGGGCAGACCAGCCAGGCAAAGGCGGACTTCGAACTCGCCATCGCGGCCGATTCCTCCACTTCCTCAGCGGTTTACGCGGCGCTGTGGCTGCACATGGCCAAGGCGCGGCTGCACGAGGAGGGCAACGATGAACTTAATGAGGTGGCGCAGAAGGCGAACCTCTCGAACTGGCCGGGGCCGGTGCTGAAGTTCTATCTGGGGCAGACGACAGAAGACGATCTGATGGCCGCCGCCGCCGATCCCGATCCGGAAACCCACGTGGGCCGGGCCTGCGAGGCGAATTTCTACACTGGCGAGGATGCACTGGCGCATCAAAAGCGAACCACGGCCCTGGCGCGCTTCCACGCCGTGCAGGGCAATTGCATCAAGGACTATGTCGAGTACGGGGCGGCGCTGGTGGAGCTGAAGCACATGGCGGCGTCACCGGCGGCAGCTGCGAAGTCAACGAGCAAACCGTAAGAGCCCGCGGAGAAGATTCCGAAAGAATAGAAGAACGCGGGGGACGGATGGGCTGACTGCGAAACGCGAGGCGTCCGCGCAATGGCTTTGGCTGCGATCACTCAGCGCCGCCGCCGGCCGGAGCGGGTGGAGTAGCCGGTGCAATGACGGGCGCGGCGGCCGGCGGCGCTGCCGGCCCGCGCACCAGCACGGCAAAGCGCGGAAACGCGAAACTCCCGGCGGCATCGTCGATCACATTCAACTGGCAAAGGTACAGGCCGGGCTTGAGTCCGCTGAGCGGGACATCCAATTCAAAGGAGACGGCGTCGCGGCCTTCCACGTTGATGGCGCGGGCCTGCACGATGGGCGTTTCGTAGACCTTGGTCGATCCCTGAATCAGTTCGAGACTGCTCAACAAATTGACGCCCGGCTTTGCTCCCCTGGGTTCGCCGCCGCTCGCCTTCTCGCGCGCGGGGTCGTAGACCTCGTAAAGCAGGTAGAGGTGCTGGTCCTGGCGGAAGACGTGGCTGATGTTGGGCACGTACTCCTGGCCGTTGCGCACCAGCGGGTCCTGCTTCTTGCTGGGCGCGCGTTGCGAGGCCAGCAAGATCGAACTCATTTTGAGCGGCGCCTTCCTGAGGTCGGGTAGCGTCACGCCGGCGATGAACGAGCCCATGCGGCCGGTTTGGTTTTCGCGCACCACGAATTTGATCTCGTATTTGCCCGGCGGCAGGTTGAAGCTGGTGGTGTACTGGATGTTCTTCTGCCGCGCATCGAGCGATGCGTCCAGATTGAGCTTGACCGTGTCGCGCACGCGTCCCACGGGGCGCTTGGCCTCGTCGATCACGGCGCCGATGATGTCGAGCGTGGCCTTGTCCTTGTCTCCACCCTTCACAAATGGGATTTGCGAGCCCGGCACGACGAATGACACCGGCATGGAATAGCGGTTGGCGTCGAGGCGGAAGTACATGGCGTCCATGTAAACCGCGATGTCGGTGGCGGGCAGGTCGCTTGAAAGCTGATCCGCTAATTCCTGCTCGCGATCCTCCTTGCCGGAGTGCCTGAAGTCCGCGGGCGCGTAGTAGCCGGGCCGGTATTCGAGCTTGATGCCCGGCCTCGTGATCTTTACGGTGAGCTTGCGGTATCTCCCGTCGCGCGCCGGGTTCGAGGAGTGGAAACCGATGGCGTAGTAGGTGGAGATGTCTTTCTGCACCTGCGCGAAGGCGGGCGCGAAGTCGTTGGAGTCCAAGAACGCCTTGCCGCCGGTTTCGGAGGAGAGCGTGGCCATCACTTCCTGGGTGTCAAAGTTGCTTTGCATGTTGTTCATGAGCGAGCCGCCGTTGAATGCGCCCTGTCCGCGCAAGCTGCCCGTCGCAGCGTCGCCCAGAGGGCCGATGGACTGGAGGCCGCGCGTGTCGACACTGTAAATGGAGAGATCGGCGCGCACCGCGGCGTTGATGGCCGAGCGCAAAGAGGCCTCATTCTCGATGCCGTCGCGTGAGATGCCGCCCGAAAAATAGAGCAGCGATTTCTTCTCGTTGATTTTGGCCAGCGACTGCGCGACGGCGCGCAGCGCGAAGAGCTCGCGGTCGGTGTTCAGATCGTTGTACTCGCTTTCGTCGGGCGTGAAGGCAGTGGTGTCCTCCGCCTGGTTCGAGCTCGCGTTCGCGCCTTGCGCAAAGCCCTGCCCCTCAGTGCCGTTGTAAGCGCCCACCTTGTGGATGAGCGCGTCCTTGTCTGCGGTAAAGTCCTGGTCCACGGTGAGCGTGTCGCCCAGAGAGACCAGCGCGATGAGATCGGCGGGCTGCATTTTGGTTTTGAGGAAGGCCTGGGCCGCTTCCACACTGCGCTCCAGATCCTCTGGCTGCATGGAAGTGAGGTCGAAGAACATCACGATGAGCCGGTGATTGCGCAGCTCCTCGGGCTTGGCCACAACCACCGCCTTGCTGCCCGTGGGGCCGGCGGCGAGGCCGCTCACCGTGGCCTCCTTGAGCGGCGTGGCCATGTCGACGCTCTCGAAATCAAAAGTCGAGATTTGCTGCTCTTTGCCGTTTTCGTAGATTCTGAAGTCGCTCTGCTTGAGGTCTTTGACGATCTCGCCGGTTTTGACGTCGCGCGCCACCACGTTGGTGAGGACGAGTTCGGCATTGGCCTTGAGCACGAATCCGCCCTGCGGCGTTGCCGTGACCTGGCCGGGCGCTTGCGCGGGAAGCGGCGGCACACCGGCAGCGGCTAGCGCCAGCAAGGCAAAGGCTGCGGCGAGTTTTTGTGTTAAGCCCGTCATGAAATTCCCAAAGATTTAGCGCCGCCGAGATGGCCGCCTTGAGTGCGGGCCTGGAGGCCCGCACGACAGCCGGTCAGGAGACCGGCGCTACAAGCCCCTCAAAACCTGAACCTGGCCATGAACTGAAACTGCCGCATCTGCCCGACGGACGTGACTTCACCGAACTTCGGATCTCCGTACGTGGTGTTTACGCCCGAGTACTGCACGGTATTGAAGACGTTGTCGATGGTGGCGCGAATCTCCAGGGTGCGCGTTTCGCCGAGGCCCATGGTTTTGGAGAGCGCCATGTTGTTGCTGACCGTTCCCGGACCCTCAATTGAATTGCGCGGCGCACTCCCGAAATAATTACAGTAGCCCGCGGTATTGCCGGGCGCCGAGTAGGCCGCCGTGTTGAACCATTGCCGCAGGCCGCCGCCCCCGGTAGTCACGGATTGGCCTGGCGCGAGGTTCGGCCGTAGTCCGCTCGTGTTGCCGCACGCAACGCTCTCCGCTGTGGGCTCGAAACCGGGATCGAGCCAGCCACCGGTCGAGAATTTGAAGCTGCCCGAAACTGAGAAGCCCTCCAGAAGGTGCGCGCCGATGCCTGATGTTACCCAGTATTTATCGGGGCCGAAGGGCAATTCGAAGAGATAAGTCCCGCTGACCTGATGGCGAATGTCGAGAACCGAGTGGCCCTCCTCCGCCGCCAGATCCTGCCAGTCCTGCACCACCGAGCCGGAGCTTCCATTCACGGAGCTGGCGTCGTCGATGGCGTGGCCGTACTGGTAATTCGCGCCCATGGAAATACCGTGCTGCAGCCGCTTGTTCAGCCGCACCGTGGCCTGGTGGCTCTTGTAGTAGGCTTCGGCTTCGTCGTACTTAAAGGACGGCGGCAGATTGCTCGTACCCATGTTCACTGGATCGGTGCCTGCGCTGGAGGGCAGCGGCAGCGCGCGCGGCGCCAATTCCACGTCCAGGTGGTTCGATCGCGCTCCGTTGTAGCCGAGGTTCATCGCGATGCCCATCGGCAGCGTCTTCTGCAAATCGAAGTTCCAAACCATCACGTAGGGAAGGCCGTAATGAGAATTCAAAGCATAGTTGCCCACGGTTTGTCCGGTTAATGTGAATCCATTGGCCAGCGCGAAGCATGTGCCGGTTTGCACGCATGAGGTGGACGGCGTGTTACCGGCGGCTTCCTGGTTGGTCTGTTCATTGTTGAAGGCCTGTCCGTTGGCGAACATCGGCTGGTGCGCCATCGTCGTCGCGAACGTTGCGTATTCGCCCACCGTATAGTTCATCCCGAAGCCTGCGCGCACCACGGTGTTCTTCATCTTCGGCACGCGCCAGGCCAGCCCCACGCGCGGCGCAAAGGCCTTGCGCCACGGGAAGACGAGCGACGCGGGCAGGCCGTTTTGGCCAGCGCTCTGCTCGGTCTCGCTGCTAAACGCTGCGCCCGGATTGGTCGCCACATCGGCCAGGCGGCCGTATTTCTCCGTGTAGGGCGCGAAGTACTCCCAGCGCAAGCCGTAGTTGAGGGTGAGCGAAGGCAGCAGGCGCCAGTCGTCCATGGCAAACGCGTCGTAGACGTTGTCGCGCAGGTAGCTTTTGGCCAACGAGGAGTTGAGAGTGGTGGATTGCGGCAGTCCGAGGAGGAAATCGGCGATGGAGGAGCCGGTGCCGGAGACGGGCTGCGGGCCGCTCGCGGTGTTCACAAACTGCTCGGTGAACAGCCCGGTAAATGCGAAGTTCCCGGTGGCGTTGGAACCGGCGAGAAAGTCGCGGTGCACGCGGCGGTAATCCGCGCCGTAACGCATGTTGTGCTTGGCGTGGATCCAGCTCAGCACCTCGGAGAACGAGATGGTCTGCGCGATGGAAAAGCTGGGTTGGGTTTCGCTCAGCCCTTGGATGCCGTTGCTGAGCGAGATATTCGTCAATCCGTAATTGAGCGGAACCTGGTTGGGCACAGGGATGTCCGCGCCGGTCGGGCCCGGTCCCGCCACATTATTCGCAGTATTCGTGAAGAAGTTAGCGGTGTGGCCGTTCGAGCGGTTCCAGTTGGCGTTGAAGATGTTGGTCACGCGATGGTAGCCGACGGTATAGCCGGCCTGCAGAGAGTACGAGTTCGAAGCGCTTTTGCCGCCGAGTTGAGGAAACAGATTCACCAGATCGGAGGCCGAGTGGCCCTCGTTGTAATTGAAGTTGATGCTCTGGCGCAGGCCCTGATTCTGCGATCCGCCGCGACGCCCGCCGCCGAAGCCGCCGCGGCCGCCGGGCTGCGTGGCGTTGGCTCCCAGACTGCGGTTGTAGCGGATGCCGGCGTTGGTGGAGTTCGATTGCGCGGTGGTGAGCAGGTGGTAGTTGTAGCCGTTGACGGTCTCGCCGTTGGCCAACGGCCAAGGAAAGTAGGCAAGCAGAGCGGCGGCCTGCGGCGAGATCGATTGATAAGGAACGTAGGTCGCGAGGTTGGGAATCGTGTTGGACGCGAATTGCTGGCCTGTGACGGGATTGTAGATCGGAGCCAATCCAGTGAAATTGCCGATCCGCTCCGCGGCTGTGGGTACGGTTGCGTAAAAGTCTTCCGGCGTGGATTGGCGCGTGCCGGAGAGCGTCAAGAAAACCGAATCTTTGCCGCTGGGCTTGGTGAGATGCGGCAGATACGGCGCGCTCATGAACGTAATCGTGAATTTGTTAGTCCCGTTGGACGGTTGCTCCTGCTGCTGGCCCAGCAAAGCGAAGGGCTGCGCGTTGAAGATGGAGTCTGTACCATTCCACGCGATGGAGCCGTGGGGCTGCGCGGGATCGAAGCCGCGGAAGTTGCCACGCGTGCCTCCGCCCCCTCCGCCACGTCCGCCGCCGAATCCGCCGCCTCCGCCAAAGCCGCCGCCGCCGAAGGCTCCGCCGAATCCTCCACCGCCGCCGTATCCGCCAAAGAGGCCGCCCTGGCCGGAACTGTTTTGGTCGCTCTGGCCGCCCGGCGCTTCCATACCCGCGTTGGGGCCCGCGCTGGGGCCCGCGTTGAGCCGGTCGTCGGAGCCCATGCCGGCATTCGAGCTCACCTGGCCCGCCTGGCCGGTAATGGCCACCGACTCGTCGCTGAAGTCGGAGTTGCCGGCGATGGAGGGCAGCGCCGCGCCGCTTTGGCCTTCGCTTCCGGCTCCGGTGTCGGTATCGGCGCTCAAGGCGCTTTGCAGGTTCACGCTTTCCGGCGCATTGCCGGCCAATTGCCGCACGCCCTCGCCAGGCATGCCAGGCCGCGCCGATGCACGCGCCTGTTGCTGTTCCTGCTCGGCCTGGCGCGAGGCCAGGATGAGCTCAAAATTCACCAACTGGTCGTGGCTCGTGGCGTTCAAAACCGCCTCCTGCGCCCCTCCAGCAAAGGCCGCAAACTGGGTGCGGATGACATAGCGGCCGTTTTGCGGAATATTCAGTTGCCACGCGCCGCTGACGTCGGTGGTGGTGGAGTAGCGCTTGCCCGTAAGGGTGTTTTGCGCGGTCACGGTGACGCCGGGCAGGGGAATGTTGCCGCTTTTGACCGTGCCATGCAATTTGCCGCCAGTGGCAGACTGGCTCGGAGATGAGATTGGAGCAGGTGCGACGGCCTGCGCCGGCGCGGCAGGCGCGGAGGCGGGGGCACCACCTGGGACCGGAGCCTGCGCCCAGGCCGCCAGACACCCGGCCACAACAATCGACACCACTCCCGCCCGCGTCATCATCAGCGCTATCCGGCCTCTCGTGCCTGTATTCAGTCTGACGGATCGCGCGCCGCTAAGGTTTACGGATGGACTCCGGCGGCGCCGGGCAGCCGCGCGCGCAAAGAATTTTCCCGCAAATTCATGCGGAGTCGAGGATTGCGCTTGCAATCCGCGCGTCCGCATGTTAACTATTATGATAATAGTTTTCCGATTGCTGCCAAACCAGTAAACCTTGGGGCGGCATAGGACAGGATGGTTCGGGGATGAAGATCGGCACCACGATTCGCGCTTACCGGCTGCAGAAGGGCTTGTCGCAGGGAGACATCGAGAAGAAGACCGGATTGCTGCGCTGCTATCTGTCGCGCGTGGAAAACGGCCACACCGTCCCCTCGCTGGACACGCTGGCCAAGATCGCCCACTCGCTGGACCTGGGGATTGCGCAGTTTTTCGCCAGCGACACCCTGGGCCGTCAGTTGAACGCGCAGAGCCTCTCCGACGACGAGCTGCGTTTTTTGTCGCAGATCCGCCGCTACTCCTCGAATTTGAACGATAGCGACCGCAAGCTGCTGCTGGCCATGGTGAAGAAGTTCGCCGCCACGGCGACGCGGTAGTTCAGGTTTCAGGGGTCAGCTTTCAGCCCGCTGCGGGTGCGGCCAGGTCAGCCACGCGGCGGCGGAATGTGCGCCACGTAGAAACCAAAGAGCACAAGCAGGACGACGATCGCGCTGACGGCGATGCGCATGCGTGTCTTAAATTCGCTGCGCGGCGACCCGATGCGCGGCACCAGAGGCACGGCAAAGAGCAATCCGCAAAGAAAGCCGCCGATGTGCGCAGAATTATCGATTTCGACGCCGGTCAATCCGCTGCCGAAGTTGAGCGAAAGACCGATGACAAGGTTGATGGCGGCGAAATAGATGACGGACTTCCGCAAACGCTTGAGCTCGTACTGCGGAATGGGCAGGCGCTTCGATTTGAGCAGCACAATGAGCGCGCCGGCGATGCCGAAAACGGCCCCGGAAGCCCCCGCTCCTGCGGCGAAAAATGGCGCGCCCGAGGGGTCGTGCCCGGGATACACCCAGTTGTGCCAGGTAGAAAGCAAATTTCCGGCTGCGCCGGTGAGAATGTACACCGCAATCAGTCCGAATGAGTCCATTAGCGGTTCCGCCAGCAATCCCAGATTCCACAGGCACCACATATTCGTGGCCAGGTGGAGAATCCCCACGTGGACAAACATGGCGGAGACAATGCGCCACCATTGGCCGTAAATCAAAACGTTATTGGACCGGTCAGCGCCCCACTGCATGAGCTGGTCAACTGTCGGCATCCAGATGCTCGATCCGCGCAGCACCATCAGCAGAAATACCGCGCAATTGATGCCCACGAGCAGATAGGTGGCCCAGGCGGAGGCCCGGCGGCGCCGCGGTCGCGGAGGAGCCGGCGGCGCAGTTGCACCTTCTGGAGGAAGCAACTCAGGCGGGGGACTGGCGGAATAACTTCCCATATCACCACTTTAAAGCATCGACAGGTGTGACGCGTGCGGAAGAGTCCAGGGCCATCGCATGAACAAAACCTTACGGCGAAACAGGTTCCGTTTCCGGCCGATACGCGGGGAAATATATGCCTTGACTTCTGTACAGGTAACCTGTACGTTCATAGAGAGAGGGTTTTTCCATGCCAACCGAAACCACCTATACAGCGCTGCGCGAGAATCTGGCGGCTTATCTGGATCGCGTGGTCGATGATCGCGAAGTCGTCGTGGTGAAGCGCCGCGGCGCGCGTGACGTGGCGATCATCGCGGCCGATGAGCTGGCAGGACTGGAAGAGACGGCGTACCTTCTGCGTTCGCCTGCGAATGCGAAGCGATTGCTGGAGTCTCTTCGCGAACTGGACCGCGGTAGAGGGAAGAAGATGACCGTGGAAGAGCTACGCCGTTCCGTTGGTCTGGAAGATAAGAACTGAGTCGATAATGACCAGGCAAGACGCAAGAATCGCCGCTGTTTCAACGCACTTTTGCGAGGATCTGCGGCGCTGGATTGAAACCGGCCGCAAAACCGCGCTTCGGGTTCTTGACTTGATGACGGCGATACTCGCCGACCCATTCCAGGGAATTGGCAAACCCGAACCTTTGCGGCATGATTTCGCCGGTTGTTGGAGCCGCAGAATTAACCAGGAACATCGTATCGTCTATCGAGTGTTTGCAGACCGGATTGAATTCGTCCAGGCGCGGTATCACTACGAATAACCGCCAAATTCGACCGGCTTTTCCGATCTTTACATCCCGCCGACCTCCCTGCCACACTGGAGCGTGGACACCCAGACCGTCGTTATCCTCGATTTCGGCTCGCAGTATACGCAGCTCATCGCGCGCCGCATCCGCGAACAGGACGTTTTCTCTGTCGTGCTGCCGTGCACGGCGCCTTTGAGCGAGATTCAAGCCTACAAACCCCTCGGACTGATTCTTTCCGGCGGTCCCTCGTCGGTGTACGACGCCGACGCGCCGGCCGCCGACCCCGCTGTGCTCTCGCTCGGCGTGCCCACCCTCGGCGTCTGCTACGGGCTGCACTTCATCGTGCATCACATGGGCGGCAGAGTGCGCTCGGCGCTCAAGCGCGAATATGGACACGCCGAGGTCGAAATCGAGGACAGCTCAACGCAGTTGTTTGCCGGCCTGCCCAATTCCATCCAGGTGTGGATGAGCCACGGTGACGAAGCGCAGGAGTTGCCCGAGGGCTTTCGCCGCGTGGCCGTCACCTCGAACGCCCTGGCCGCGATCGCCAACGAAGAGCGCCGCATCTGGGCCGTGCAATTCCACCCCGAGGTACACCACACGCCGCTGGGACCGCAACTGCTCGCGAACTTTCTTCGCATCTGCGGCGCGCGCGGGGATTGGACGCCGGCCCACTTCATCGCATCCGCGGTAGAATCGATCCGCGAAAAGGCCGGCGACGGCCACGTGATCTGCGGGCTTTCGGGGGGCGTGGATTCCTCGGTGGCCGCCATGCTCGTGCACAAGGCCATCGGCGATCGGCTGACCTGCATCTTCGTCAACAACGGGGTGCTGCGCAAGAACGAATTCCAGAGCGTGCAGGACAATCTCCGCGGCAAGCTGGGCCTGAATATCGTAGCCGTCAACGCCAGCGCGCGTTTTCTTTCACAACTGGCAGGAGTGACCGATCCGGAGATCAAGAGAAAACGCATCGGTGCGGAATTCATTGCCGTCTTCGAGGATGAGGCGCAGCGCATCGCGCAGGAGACGGGCGGTGTCGACTGGCTGGTGCAGGGCACGCTTTACCCCGACGTGATCGAGTCATCGAGCGTCAAAGGCCCAAGCCAGACCATCAAGAGCCATCACAACGTGGGCGGCTTGCCCGAGCGCATGAAGCTCAAGTTGATCGAGCCCTTGCGCGATCTCTTCAAAGACGAGGTCCGCCGCATCGGGCGCGACATGGGAATGCCGGAGGAGATCCTCGGCCGCCAGCCGTTTCCAGGTCCCGGCCTCGCCGTGCGCATCCTCGGCGAGGTCACTCCGGAGCGCGTGGCCCTGCTGCAGGAGGCCGACGAGATCGTCATCTCCGAGATCAAAGCCGCCGGGCTCTACAACAAGATCTGGCAGAGCTTCGCCGTGCTGCTGCCGGTGATGAGTGTGGGCGTGATGGGCGACCAGCGCACCTACGCGTATACCTGCGCCATCCGCGCCGTGCATTCGGAAGACGGCATGACCGCCGACTGGACGCCGCTGCCTTACGAGCTGCTCCAACGCATCTCCAACCGCATCGTGAATGAGGTGCGCGGCATCAACCGCGTGGTCTACGACATAACGTCGAAGCCGCCCGGCACCATCGAATGGGAGTAGCTTGCCGGGACTGGCCGTCCAGGCAGCCGCGCGCTCGGCGCGACCTTCGTGCTCAGGCTTGTTGGATCGGTGACCCTGGCTCATTGTGCGGGGTATGGCACTTGTCTGCCGAAGCTGCCAGAGAATAGAAAATGTGCCATAATCGTGCTGAGGTGGCATTCCATGACAGAAACGGTAATATTGGGGGAAAGTGGCAGAATTGTTCTTCCCGTTGCGATCCGCAAGAAATACGGCTTGAGAAGCGGAGACCGTTTGACGGTGATCGAAGAAAATGGCTCGATCCGCCTTATGAGCATGAAAATGGCCCTTGAAGAGGTTCGTGCATCGATCATTGCTCATCGCGGCAGTTTGAAAGGAATTCTCAGTGAATTCATAGAGGAGCGTCACGAGGCTGCCCGCCGCGAGGCTTCCGGTGAGTAGGGTTGTGTTGGACGCGTCCGCAGCGCTTGCGATGATTCTCGGAGAGCCGGGTGGAGACCGTGTGATGGCTCTTCTTCGCGCTCAGAATGCCTCGGTAGCTATGAGCTCGGTCAACTGGTGCGAAACATTAACCCGATTGCAGCGAAATAGTCCCATCGTGAGCGCAAAGAAACTGAGCTCGATGCTGCCGGGAGTGGAAGTCGTGGCGTTTAGCCAGTCCGAAGCCGAAGTGGCAGCCGAATTGGCGAAACTCTATGGCGCGCTTTCCCTCGGCGATCGGGCTTGCTTGGCCCTTACGCACACGCGCAAAGCCACAGCTTGGACCACCGACAAGGTCTGGATTCAAGCGAAGGCAAGTGTGCCGATCGAGATTCTGCGTTGATTTCTGCTTACGATACGGTGGCCATGTGCCGGGTGCCCCAGGCTCCGATTTTGGGAGCTGTGAAAGCACAAGCCCAATTGGATGTTCTTACGCGGCCGGAGGCTTGATGCGCTTCTAATGCCCGCCCTGCGCGGCCTTCGCAAAATGGTAGGTGCACTTGACCTCGTGCGTGGCCGGGTCCGGCTTGATGTCGTAGGTCGTGACCACGGTTTGCATCCATTTCGCGAGGAACTTGTCTTTCTTTTGTGCGAATGCCGCGAAGGCTGAGACGTAGCTTTCGTCGAAGGTCTGGCCGGACGCGAGCTTCCAAAGACGCTTGAGGCGCACGGCCATGGCGTCGGGAGCGCCGTCGAACTCGACTGCGCCCATCTGATAAAGCGGGCCGGGAACAGCATCGAGGCCGTAATTCACGATATGCGTGGTCTCGTTGAACGAGGGATGCGAGACGATGGAGCAATCGAGATAGCCCCGCGCATGATAGGCATCGCGCACCGCCAGCAGAAACAGATCCAGCGGCCTCCCCGAGCCGGCCGGGTATTTCGACAAGACCTTCTGAACCTCCGCGCGCGGCACCAGCGCGTCAGGCGGATAACCGATCGTGCCCAGCTTGTAGATGCCGCCTTCCTTGATCGCGACCGAGTAGGGAATCTCGATCGCCTGATCGGAAGATGGTCCCGAAACTATGGGAGGATCGATCTGCGTAACTTCGACTTCGACGGCCGCGTAGCCCTGATCCTGGTAGAGGTCCTCGAAGGCGTTCTTGAGGCCGATCGCGGAGTTCTCCGTATCGAATGCGCTGCCCGTCTCGCCGCTGACAAGAACATTAACCTTGGCTTGCATGGCGGGCGAAGCGCCGGAGAGCTGAATCGGGCCGATGCGCACCGGGGGTGAGGCGACCGTGAAGTTCATGGCCGTGACCTTTTTGGAACCCAGGCCGCTGGTGACCTCGGCTTTCACGGTCGCCATGATGCCCTCAGCCGCGAGCATCTGTTCGAGCGTCTGGCGGATGCCTTCGACCATGGAGCCGTTGGCTGGCGCCAGGCCGTGATAGAGCGGGAACTGCGCGTGGAGCTTCTCGTCGAGCTCTTTGCCCGGCTTGAGCGGCAGATTGTCGAGGTGGATGGGGAAGAGCTGGCTCGCGGGCGTCAAGGTGAAGAGCAGCCCCTTGCTGTCGGTGCTGAACTTGACCACCGCGAAGAGGCCGGTGTCGTTGAGCTGCTTGGCGTGAGCCTTCACGTCGCTCGCGGTCAGGCGCGCGCCCGGCTTCAGGCCGGCAGCCGCCAGCAGTTCCTCCTGCGAGTATTGGGGCGCGCCTTCGAAGCGTATCGCCTTCGCCGGCGCCTTCCTTTGCGCGGGCGGCGAGGCCTTCTTTTGCGCGAGCGATGGCAGCGAACAGAAAAGAAGCAGAGTGGCAATCAGTGCAGCCGGTTTGTTCATACTTTGCCAAGGTTAACAAACCTCGTGCGCACCGGTCAGTGACGCGGAAGAGCCAGCATCTATTCTTCGGGCGGCAATTCAATCTCTTCGCCACTGACGATCGTGTCCTGGTGATAGAGAATCTGCCAGCCGTCTTCGCCTCGCCGCCAGATGGTGGAGCGGCGGGTGCGGCGGCCGTTCTGGTCGAGGGTGTAGGTGACGAGGTAGGTTTCCGGGCCGAGTTGGAGCAGGCCGAAGTCTTCGCTGCGCCATCCGGCCTCGGTCGCGTCAACGAAATGTTCGGGTGTTTTCCCGGCCCAGGCCAGAATCAGCTCGCGGCTATAGCGGCGGCCGGAGGCGCCGACCTCCCAGTAGCCCGGCGCGGTGGAGCGGAGGAACTCCTCGGCGGTGAGCCCGAAGGCGGTTGTGTGGAAGATCGGCTCGCGAAGGCGAAGTTCTTCGAGAATCGGCATCAACTCCGGATCGACATGCGCAAACGGATTTCCGCCAGTCATTGACGTTCTCCTCTGAGATTTGACACCAATGATCGGCCGCGGCGATGGCGGAAATGCGTTTTGTATCGGTCTTCGCCCGCGTCACCGGTGCGCCGAAAGGCCCTCTTCGACCTGGATGGCGAAGGGCACTACGATAGCTCGAGACTCCATCCGGGGATTGCCGGAGCGCGTGACCACGATCTTCGCAGCGGCATAGCCATGGTCGCTATAAAACTGCTTCAAGGCCTGCTCGAGATTGGCGGCCGTGTTCTTGGTGGAAAACGGATTTTTGGCGGCTTCAGTCGCGATGGTTTGGACTTCGGATCGAAATTCATAGGAGACGCCGTCCACACTGGCCACGACAAATTTGACCGGCGCGTCGGCGATGGAATAGCTGACCGCATTCACCTCTTGCGTATTCTGATCGGTGACAATGAGCTCCGCGACGGCGACCTTGAGGCCTTCGCTAGCGAGTATCTTCTGGAGCGCGGAGTCCACGTCGTCCGTCAGCCCGCCCTCCGCGGGAACCTTGCCGTGGTAGAGCGGAACCAGGTCGTGGATTCTTTGTTCGAGGTCCTTGCCCGGCGTGAGAGGAAGATTCTCAATTTGGACGGGCAACAGATCGGCCGCGGGCGTGAGCATGAAGATCAGGTCCTCGCCGTCGTACTTGAAGGCAACCGTGGCAAAGATGCCGGTGGCGAGCAACCGCTTCGAGTAGTCCTGTATCGCGGCGTGGTCGAGGACCACACCCTTCCTGAGCCCAGCTGTCGCCAGCAGCTCCGCGTCGCTGTATTCGGGGTCGCCCTGAAACTCGATGGACTTGGGGAGGAACTTCTGCGCGGCGGCGGGATGCGCAGCCGCGCAGAGACAGATCGCGGCCAGAAACAAAAAAACCTTGCGGCGCATGACGCGATGAGAGTACCACAGCAGAGTAGGTTTTCGAGCCGAACTTTCTTCGCAAGCGCATGGCCTGTTTAGGGGATACCCCGCCCTATCCGAATGTCTGCTAGAGTAGGGAAGGCTATGCACCAATAGAAGGGCAATTCCATGGCCAAACTGGCGCCCTTTCGCATCGCGCCGCAATTCACGGCGCGCGTCTGGGGGTTCCGCGATCTGCGTCCCTGGTACGATCGCGTGGCCGTAGGCGACCCGATCGGCGAAGTGTGGCTCACGGGTGACGATTGCCTGGTTGAGACCGGGCCCCACGCCGGCAAGCGGCTCGCCGCCCTGTTTGCGGAGGCGCATGAGGCCCTGCTGGGCGCAGGCGCGCCCTCGCCCGATTCGCCTCTGCTGATCAAGACCATCTTCGCGCGCGAGAAGCTGAGCGTGCAGGTGCATCCCGACGACAAAATGGCGCAGAAGTACGGCGATCCGCGCGGGAAATCCGAGTGCTGGTACGCGCTGGCCGCCGAGCCGGACGCGACGGTTGCCGCGGGAGTCAAACCCGGCACAACTCTCCTTCAAATCGAGGAAGAGATTCAGGCGGGAACGCTCGAAGCCAGCCTGAATGCCGTGCCGGTATCCGCCGGCGAGATGATCTTTGTCGATGCGGGCACAATCCACGCCATTTGGCCAGGATCGATCCTGCTCGAGACGCAGCAGAACTGCGATCTGACCTATCGCATGTTCGACTACGGACGCGGGCGCGAACTGCACATTGCGAAATCGCTCGAAGCCACGCGGCTCACGACGCGCGCCGGAAAAATTGCGCCGCACATTCTCGCGGATCGTACCGTGCTGATCGACGTTGACTACTTTCGCGTGGAGTGGATTCCTGTGGAGGGCCGCCGGACGAGTGAGAGCATTCGCGGCGATGAGAAGCCAGGCCTCGCCTATCTGTTTGCCGCGGCAGGAGCGGGGCAGCTCAAGGGCGCCGGGTTCGAGCCGGTAGCGCTGCCGCCGCGCGGCATCGTGGCCGTTCCCGCGGCCTCGCCCGAGTTTGTGCTGGAAGATGCGAGCGGGCCGGGCGATAAGCTCGATCTGATTCGCATCACGCCGAACTGGCCAGCGCAATCGGTTGTAACGAGTTAGCTAGGATCGCATCCCAGCGAAAACCGCAGTGCCGAGCACACCTCACTCATCCGGGAGGAATTGAGCTGCGCGACCCGTTTGCCCAATCCGGCTTGAGAAATGGTGATCGCGTTGTGGAGGTTTACTGCGCACGGGCTTTTCATGCCATCTTCGTCGCCGAGCACAACCTCGGACGGGACCCCACGAATGGTCGAACTGATGGGCGCCACGGTCACAGTGGCGAGATAACGTATCGCACTATTGCGGGTGAGAACAAGCACCGGTCTGTTCTTATCCGGTGCGGCAAACCGGTAAAGCCGCACGTCGCCCCGCGCTATTCCGCCGGCCATGCCGCCTCCCGCTCCCAGGCGAGGGCTTCATCCTGGGGTTGCGGCCGCCTTCGATACCCCTGGCGGTCTCGCTCCTCCTGCGCAGCAACTTCCAGCCTGCGCAAATGTTCGCGGAGAGCGTCGCGCACCAGCGCCGAGCGATTCTGCCGCGTGCGGCGCGCGGCCCGATCGGCGGCAAGAAGGAGCGTTTTGTCGAGGACGATCTGCACGGTTTCCATATGTGGACTCTACTCAACAGTATACTCCACACCTGCTGAATCCCGTGGGCGCGGTAGAGGGTCAGTTTGGAGGAGGCCGTCCCTCAGGGGCTAAAGCCCACGCACATTTTGCGGCACTTACGGCGCGACTGAAGTCGTGCCCTTTCGCGAGGGCTTCAAACTGACCCACTACCGTGGGCGCGGATAAGCTAACTGCCGGCGACTCTTTTGTTCCGCCGCCAGGAACTTTTGCAAATTCTTTGCCGTGCAACCCGTCCCATGATGCAGAATCAATAGTGATATGAACTTTCGACTGGCAGTTCCTGCTGACCTTCGCGGGGCCGTGGACGCGGCCGCCGCCGACTGGCAATCCAACGACAAGATCGAGCGTTTCTGGAAGAAGGATGCCTCGCTCTGGACCAGTGACGGCGAGGAGCAGTGGCTGGGCTGGATCGACATCGTCGAGCGCCAGCAGGAGAACCTCGGGTCGCTGGCCGAACTGGGCGGCGACGTGCAGAGCGTCGGCTACAAATCGGCCCTGCTGCTGGGCATGGGCGGCTCCAGCCTTTGCCCCGAGGTGCTGGCCAAGACCTTCGGCCAGCAGCCGGGTTTTCCTGAGTTGCGCATCGTCGACTCCACCGATCCCGCGCAGATCATGGCCGCATGCGACGAGGTGGACCTGGGCGAAACCCTGGTGATCGTGGCCAGTAAATCCGGTTCCACGCTCGAGCCCAACATTCTGAAGCAGTTTTTCTTCGACGAAATGCGCCGCGCGGTGGCGCCGGAGAATGCGGGCGACTGGTTTGTGGCCATCACCGACCCGGGCTCGAAGCTGGAACAAGTGGCCAAGAAGGACGGCTTCCGCTACATCTTCTACGGCGACCCGCAAATCGGCGGGCGCTACTCGGCGCTCTCGAACTTCGGCATGGTCGCGGCCACCGTGGCCGGCCTCCACGTGGGCCGGTTGATTGAGGAAGCCGCCAAGGCCGTGGCCGAAGCGAAACAGCCCTTGGAGAGCAATCCCGGCGTGCAGCTCGGCTTGCTGCTAGGCTCGGCGGCCAATGCCGGGCGCGACAAGATCACCATCTTCACTTCGCCTGAGATCTCCGACCTGGGCGCGTGGCTGGAGCAGTTGATCGCCGAGTCCACCGGCAAGCAGGGCAAGGGAATCACGCCCGTGGATCGCGAAGCCATCGCCGCGCCCGCGGTCTACGGCAGCGACCGCGTCTTTGCTTACGTGCGCCTGAACAGCACTGCCGATGCGAGTCTGGACGCGAAAGTCGCGGCTCTCCTGGCCGCTGGCCATCCCGTGGTCTTGATCGAGATTGAGGACCTCTACGAGATCTTCGGCCAGTTCTTCACCTGGGAGATTGCCACCGCCGTGGCTGGCTCGGTGATGGGCATCAATCCCTTCAATCAGCCCGACGTGGAGGCGGCGAAGATCGAGACCCGCGCCCTGATGGACGAGTACGAGAAGACAGGCGAGCTGCCGCAGCGCAAGCCTGTGCTGTCGGAGTCCGGAATTGAGCTGTACGCAACCGAGGCCTACGCGGCCGAGCTGCAGGCCGCTGCGCCCACCGATACGCTGACCGGATTTCTGCGCGCGCACTTCGACCAACTGCGTCCGGGCGACTACTTTGCGGCACTGGCTTTTCTGCCCATGTTCCCCGAGCACGAGGCGGCGATCCAGGTCTTGCGGCACAAGGTGCGCGATCGCAAGCGCGTGGCCACCTGCCTCGGTTTCGGACCGCGCTTTCTGCACTCCACCGGCCAAGATTACAAGGGCGGGCCGAATACCGGCGTATTTTTGCAGATCACCGCAAAGCACGTTGACGACGTGGACATTCCCGGTCAGCAGTACACCTTCGGCGTGGTGATCGACGCCCAGGCGGCCGGCGACCTGGCGGTGCTCGAGTCGCGCGGGCGTCGCGCCCTGCGGGTGCAACTGGGAACCGATGTGGCCGCGGGATTGACTGCGCTGAATGCGGCGGTTGCGGCGGCCTTGGCATAGACAACTTTTTCCCGAAAGCCGGGTTCTACCGGGTAACAGGCTCGGCGCCGGGCACGTCTAACGGATTGAGCCGCTGAGAAGGGCTTTTGCATGCCGTTCTCCCCGTGAGACTTTCCCGGGTTGAGAACGGCCGCTGCATCCGAGGAGAGATCGCAATGAATCGTATCTTGCTCGAGAAACTTCTTCGACCGCTCGTGGCATGCGCCGGGGTGGCCGTGCTGTCGGCCGTGGTCGCCCTGGCGCAGGATGCCGGCGCCACGGAAGGGCAATCGCAAGGTCAGCCGGCCGCGCAACAGGGGCCGCGCAGCGATGGACAGATTGAGATGGACGTGGTGCACGCCCTCGACGCGGCGGCGGCCCTCAAGAACGACCTGATCACGGCGGCGACCATCCAGGGTGAGGTTACGCTCTCCGGAACCGTAGCGACCGAGGCGTCCAGGCAGTTGGCGGAGTCGATCGCCGCGCACGTGAACGGCGTGACCAAGGTGCACAACAATTTGAAGGTCGGTAATCCGGGGTCCGATGCGCAGGCACTCGAGCCCGCGCCCGATACCCAGGATGCGCCCGGTCCCGATCCGTCGCAAGCGCAACAGCAAATGGCGGGTTTGCCGGCCCCTGGACCGGCTCCGGACCAGGGCGCCTATCCGAATCCGAACCCGTCTCAGAACGAGAGCCAGGCTCCGGCGGCCCCGCCCTATCCGCAGCAGGGGGCTTATCCGCCTTCGCCGCCTTCGCCGCCGCAGCGGCCGCAGTACCAGAACCCGCAGTATCCGCCGCAGTATGGGCCGCAATACGGGCCTCAATATGGACCTCGTCCGGCAGCGCCGCAATACACTCCGGCCAAGGGTCCTGTAACTCTGCCCGCGGGAACATTGCTGCAGCTTCGCACCAGCGAGCCGGTGGATAGCAAGCGCGCCAAGGACGGCCAGCCGGTCGAGTTCATGGTGATTCAGGACGTGACCATGGGCGGCTATCTGGCCATTCCCCGCGGCGCCGTGGTGCACAGCGTCATCGCGGAGAGCAAAAACGCCGGTTCCGGCCAGTTGGCGGGCAGCTCTTCGCTGGCGCTCACCCTCACCTCGCTCGACCTGGGCGGACGCAACTATCCGCTTCAGACCGACCAGTTCAGGGTGAAGGCCCCGAATAAGGCCGGCCAGACCGTAGGCAGCGCCCTGACCGGCGGCTTGTTCGGCGCCATCATCGGCTGCGCGGCGCGCGGCCCATTGGGCTGCGCCGTTGGCGCTGGCGTCGGCGCCACTGCCGGCACGGCGGCGGGAGCTGCATCGCCCGGTTTCAGAGCCTGGATTCCTGCCGAAGCCCTCGTCACCTTCCACCTGGCTGCGCCGCTCACGGTGGACCCGGTGAGCCCGCAGGAAGCGGCAAGACTGGCGCAGGGCCTGTATCCCGGCGGACCGCAGCTTTATCGCCGCTACCCGTACGGATCGCCCTATTACGGCTACGGCGCGGGTTATCGGTATCCGCCGCCCTACTATGTGCCCTATGTCATGGTAGGCGGGGTCTACATCTGGCGGTAATGAAAGACAGGGAACAAGGGAACAAGAATCGGGCATCCGCCAAGGCGGATGCCCGATTTGCTTTTGGATGAGACGAAGGGTTCAGCTATAGTAGGTAATATCACTACATTTTCCCCCAGAGGAGAGGCAGCCATGGAGAAGACGGTATCGGCAGCCGACGCAAATCGGAATTTTTCCCGGCTCCTTCACGGCGTTCGCCGGGGAGGTATTTACGTTGTGACGAGTCACGGCGAACCGGTTGCGAGATTGTCTCCCATTGAAGACGCCGGAGAGGCCGGAGCCGGCGCGCGAGCGGATCTGCTTGCCAGGCTGCGGGGACAGAAGGCGGCACGGATTGGCCGCTGGACGCGCGACGAGCTCTACGAGGATGCGCGGTGAGAGTGGCCCTGGACACCAATGTCCTGGCCTACGCCGAAGGCGTGAACGGCTCCGCGATGAAAAAGGCGGCGCTCGAACTCGTGGAGAATCTGCCGCAGAGTTCGGTCGTGCTCCCTGTGCAGGCGCTGGGCGAGCTCTTTCAACTGCTGGTGAGGAAAGCCGGCCGCTCGCCGGTCGAGGCGCGGCGCGCGGTTCTCGGCTGGCGCAACGCCTTTGCGCTCATGGAAACCTCGCCCGAGGTTTTGCTCGCGGCTCTGGACCTGACCACCCGCCAATTCAGCATCTGGGATGCGGTCATTCTGTGCGCGGCCGCAGAAGCCGATTGCCGCTTGCTTCTCTCCGAGGACATGCAGGACGGATTCGTCTGGAAGGGGGTTACAGTCGTCAATCCATTTGCGAAGTCGAAGCACCCCTTGCTCCAGGCCATCCTCTCTGAGCGGCCGTGAAGTCGAACCCATGATATCTTCCCCGTCGTCTATAATGACAGAGTTGCAATAAGCAAGAACTGCGCATCGCAAACCCAACGGAATGCGGCGGATTTGCCGCTGCTGCCCGGCCTCAAGAGGGGCGAGTGCGCGTAGAGAGTTGAAGGTCCAGATCCATCCATGATTCGTTTCCTGCAATCGGACAATCGCATCACCAAAGCTTTGTTTGTGGTCGTTATTGGCGCGGCATCGGTCGCCATGGTGGTTTACCTGATCCCCGGACTGGCCGGCGCAGGTGCGGCCGCGCCCGATACCTACGCTGTGGTGTATCCCCACTGGTACAGCCGCATCTTGTCCACGGGCGACACCATTACCGAAACGCACGTGCAACAGCTCACGGAAACCCAGTTGCGCCAGCGCAACCCGCAGTACGCCCAGAACCCGATGATCGTGAAGTTCTTCGAGCAGCAGGTGGGCCAGCAACTGGTGCAGCAGGCGGTGCTTTTACAGGAAGCGCACAAACTCGGCATCTACGCTACCGACGACGACCTGCGCCACTACCTGAGCACCGGTCCTACCGGCCAGGTTCTTTATCCCAATGGCACGTACATCGGCGACCAGGCCTACCGCCAACTGATCGACGAGCGGCTGCACGTCTCGGTTGACGAGTTTGAGAGCCAGATCAAGGACGAGATCGCGATCCAGCGCCTGGAGTCGCTGATTACCGCGAGTGTGACCGTGAGCGACCAGGAGGTCCGCGAGACCTACCGCAAAGAAAACATCAAGATCAAGTTCGATTACGCGGTGATCTCGGCCGACGATCTGCGCAAGACCATCAACCCTTCCGACAGCGAGCTCGAGGCGTTCTTCAAGAACAATGCCGCGCGCTACGCCAAGGCGGTGCCCGAGGAGCGCAAGATCACTTACTTTGCGTTCACCGCGGGCCAGGTTCCCGGAGGCGTTCCCGAGCCCACCCAGCAGCAGATTCAGCAGTATTACAACGACCACGCAAGCGATTACTCGGTTCCCGATCAGGCCAAATCGCGGCACATTCTCATCATGGTCCCACCAGGCGCCGACGCGAAGACCGATGCCGCGGCCAAGGCCAAAGCAGAGAGCGTTCTCAAGCAGCTCCAGGCCGGCGGAAGCTGGACCGATCTGGCCAAGAAATTCTCCGACGACCCTGGCAGCAAGAATGCCGGCGGCGAACTGGGCTTTGCCCAGCGCGGCAAGATGGTGCCTGAGTTCGACAAGGCTATCTTCACGCAAAAGATCGGCGACATCGCCATCGTGAAGAGCAACTTCGGCTACCACATTGTGCAGGTGGAGGAGCGCCAAGCGGCGCATACCGCGCAGTTGAACGACGTGCCGCCCAACATGCAGACAGGATCGCTGACAGGAACGCCGGCGATCACGGTAGAGCAAACCATCAAGGAGACGCTCGCCCGCGATGCCGCGGCGCAGGCGGAGTCGCGCTATGCGCAGCAGTTGACCACCGAAGCGAACCAGGACGGACTGGAGAAGACCGCGGCGGCGCATCATCTCCAGGTGGTGACGACCGATCCGGTGGGTCACGACGGCGTGATTGCCGCCTTGCCCAACGGCGCGCAGCTTTTGTCCAAGGCGTTTGCGGCCAAGCAGGGCGATCCGCCGCAATCCGCGCCCACGGGCGAGGGCTACGCCATCTTCCAGGTGACGGGCATCCTCCCGGAGCACGCGCCGGCATTTGCCGACTGGAAGACGCACGTGCTCGACGACTACCGCGAAGAGCAGTTGCCGGTGCTGCTGAACCAGAAGACCAAAGACCTCGCCGACAAGGCCAAGGCGATGAACGATCTTGGCAAGGCGGCCAAGGCCGTGGGTGCGACCGTGAAGACCAGCGACCTGGTGAGCGCCAGCGGCCAGGTGCCCGATTTTGGCGCAGTGGGCCAGGTGGCGCCGCAGCTCTTTGACATGAGTCCGGGCGCCATCAGCGGACCCATCGACGCCGGCCGCACCGGCGTCGTGGTGAAAATTCTCGACAAGCAGGAGCCAAGCGCCGACGAGATGGCGAAGGACTTCGACCGGACGCGGGAGGAGCTTCTCGAACAGAAGCGCGGTGAGGCTTTCCAGATCTTCGTGAGCGGCGTCATGAACGACTACAAAAAGCGCAAGCTGATCGTCATGAACGCCAAGCCGCAGCAGACGCCGGCGATGTAAGCGCGGCCCGATCCAGAACTAAAACAGAAAGGCCCGCAGCCATATGGTTGCGGGCCTTCTTGTATCTGCGCGTTTTGTCTATCGCAATCCCTCGGTCGCGAAGGGCAGTCCCGTTACCGGCGAGTGGTCCGGCTGCGCATCGAGATTGGGCGCTACGGCCACGCGGCCGAACGTCGCCGGCGCCACTGTCACGTTCCATCCGTCGACGGCAATGAGTGGATCTTCGCTTTGGAATCCGCTCTCGGCGGCATCGATCTCGATGGTCTTTGTCTCGCCGGGGGCCAGCGAGACGTAATTATCGCTATAGAAGACCGGCAACACGCGTTCGCCGGATTTGCGGCGCAGTTGCACGTGCGCCATCAGCGCGATGCTCTGCGCGGGATTGTGCAGCGTGATCGCAAGCAGCCGCTGACCTGCGATCTTTCCCTCCAACTCCTCCGCCTTTGCCGCCAGCGTCACCATGGGCAGGCCGTTCAGCGCCGTCAAGTCGTCGGGGTGGTCCAGTGCCCCAAGCCAATAGAAATTACTCGAGAGCAACTCTCCGGCGGCGTCGCGCAATTCGAGTTTGACAAAGTGCACCGCTGAAAGTTGCGCCGGGAAATCGATGGTTCCAAGATTCGTTGCTGCATCCGGCGCGGCCGTGAACCTGGTCTCGTGCTCGTAGGCGAGCGAGCCGTCAAGGTTGTAGACCGCAACGCGCGCCACGGCATCGGCGACCGCCTCCGGCTTATTGTTGATCGCCTGTACCTGGCCGTTCGCTTCATTGAGCTGGATGTGCACCATCTCCGAGGCGTGCATCACGGCGAAATACGACGACATCGGCTCTAGATCGTAGTGGTAGATTTGCCACACAAAGCTCGGCTGCGCGGGATGGCTCATCCAGGTGATGAGGGCCGTGGCGGGATGGAAGAGCTGCGCATTGCGCCCCTCGTACATGGCGCGGAAGGCCTCGTAGTTTGCCAGTTGCGCCTTGCGCACAAAATCGGCGAGATTGGCGATCTTGCCGTAGCGCGCGGCGATGATGCCGGGGTAGAGATCGCCATGCTGATTGCCCCTGGCCATGTCGTGCGCGGCCCAGTCGTCGTCGATCGTCTCCCAATCCTTTTGGGGCATCATGCCGTGAATGGACTCGAGCGTGGGCACGCTCATGCTGCCGGTTTCGGTTTTGAAGTAGTCGTCGGTGATCAAGTAAAACTCGCGCGGGGCGCGCCAGAAGTAGGGTCCATGCGAGCGCACGCCGGCGCCGTCGGTCGAGCTCGGCTGGTAGCGCCGCATGGGCTCGAGTTCCGCGAGCACCTTGCGCAGCGCCGCGTCGATCTCGGGCGGCGGATAGCCCTCGTTGCGCGCGCACCACAACGCGATGGAAGGATGATTGCGGAAGCGCAGTACCTTGTCGCGCACGTTGGCGATGTAGGTGTCGAGATCGGTGGGATTGGGCCCGTCCCCTGGATTCGGCTGGAAAAACTCGTCCCAAACCAGAATCCCGTACTTGTCGCACAGCTCGTAGAACTCCTCGCCCGTGCTCTGGCCTACCCAGTTGCGGATCAAATTGAGATGCGCCTGTTGGTGCAAGCGAATCTCGGCGTCGAGCCGCTCCTGCGGAATCCGTTTCAGGGCTTCGTCGAGTCCCCAGTCGCCGCCGCGGATGAAGATGGGCACGCCGTTGACGGAGATCGTCAGCGTATCCGTTCCCGGCACCGAGTAAGTGATCTTGCGAATGCCGAAATCGACGTCCTCGGCGTCGCTCGCGGACCGTCCGATCTGGAACGCAAGGTGCAGCCGGTACATCTCCTGCTCCCCATAGCCGTTCGGCCACCACAGGCGCGGATGGTCGATGTCGAGGGCCGGCGTGTTTTTGGCGTCGAAGACGATGGTCTGCGTGCTGTGGGGCGCCAGTTCCACCTGCCGCTCGAAGACGATATTCTCGATGGTTCCCTGGACGACGCCGGTTTGCGGTGCATCGCTCACGTTTTCGACTGTCGCTTGCACCGTCACGTCGGAGGAGTCGGTGCGCGGCAGCGGCAAATCGGTTGTCACCAGCGGGTTCTTGAGCACCACCGGTCCCGTGGCCGACAGAAAGACCTTCTGCCAGATGCCGGTATCGCGGTCGCGCACCGCGTTCAGCCAGTCCCAGCCAAGCGTGGAGAGGAACGTGGGTCCGTCGATCGCCGAGATGCCGCCGTTGGGGCCCACGCCAGCGCGTAGCGTGTGCTCGTGCGGAACGCCGGGATTAGGCTGGGGTGCGACCAGCACTGCAACTACCGCCGGCTTGCCGGGCTTTACCTGCGCGGTGATGTCGAAGGCGCCGCGGATAAATGCGCCGCGGATCTTCCCCACCTGGACGCCGTTCACCCACACCTCGGCCGAGTAGTTGATGCCGTCGAAGTTCAGCCACACGCGATGGTTGCGGTAGGCGCGCGGCACGCGAATCGCGGTCCGGTACCAGTACGACGTATGGCACAGGCTCTCCGGAATGATCTCGGGGCGGTCGTTCTCGCCGTAGAGCGGCTCAGGAAAGACTTGATCGTTCACCAGCGAAGTGAGCACCGTGCCCGGCACCGTGGCCGCGTACCAGCTGCGCGTGTCGAACTTCGCGCTTGCCACCCCCGCACCAGTTTGCGGCACTTTGGCCACATCCTGGAGCCTCCAGCCGCCGTCCAGCATTACGGGTTGGGGCGCGCTCGCGGCCGCTCCGGCCAACGAGGGCGGCAGCATGCCCAGAAATGTTGCCAAAACAAGAAGGCAAAGTCGGGAACGGCAATGGCTGAGATGCAACGGATTGCTCCTTCGGTCTCGGAGTCGCGAAAGATCGCGTTGGAAACGCGTATTTCAGTTTCTCAGATCGGACGGCATTCTGCAGCGCGCGCATTCTCCGGGCATAATGAGAATATGCAATTCCAGCGTTCCTCGGGAGTCCTGCTGCACATCGCTTCTTTGCCCTCGCCCGGCGGCATTGGCGACCTGGGGCCGGCCGCGCACCAGTTTCTCGGCTTTCTCAAGCGCGCCAGGCAGCACATCTGGCAGGTTCTGCCGCTGTGCCCTACAGGATTTGGCAACTCGCCCTACGCGGGCACCTCGGCCTTTGCCGGCAATCCCGCGCTCATCAGCCTGGAGGTGCTTCGCGACTGGGGCTGGATCGCCGCCGATCGCATCGCCGCTTTGCCCACGGGCTCCGGTCCCATCGATTTTGACCGGCCCGTCGATTTTGACCAGGTAGAGAAGCAGAAATTCCCCCTGCTCCGTGAGGCCGCCGGCAACTTTCTCGATCGCGCGCTGGACGAGCCGGCGCTCGCCGGCCTGGATCCAGACGGCCAGTGGGCGGATTTCGAAGCATTTTGCCGGGACCAGGCCGCATGGCTCGACGATTACGCGCTCTACGCCGTGTTGCGCCGCACGTTGAAGACAGGCGCGTGGACCAAGTGGCCCCAGCCGCTGCGCCGCCGCGATCCGCAGGCGCTCGCCCAGGCCGCCGCCGAACACGCGCGCGAACGCATGATCGAGCAGGTGCTGCAGTTTGCCTTCGCGCGGCAGTGGAGCCTTCTTCAAGAGGCTGCCGCGCGCAGCGCCATCCGGATTCTGGGCGACGTGGCCATCTTCGTCAACATGGATTCGGCCGACGTCTGGGTTCACCCCGAGATCTTCGAGCTCGACAAAGAGCTGAAGCCGATCCGCGTGGCCGGCGTGCCGCCCGACTACTTTTCCGCGACCGGCCAGCGCTGGGGCAATCCGCTCTATCGCTGGGATGTGCTCGCCAAAAGCGGTTTCCAGTGGTGGATCGAGCGCGTCCGCCGCGCCGTGGAGATTTACGACATCGTGCGCCTCGACCACTTCCGCGGCTTCGAGGCCTACTGGGCGATCCCTGCCAGCGAAAAAACTGCCGTCATCGGCGAGTGGATCAAGGCGCCGGGGCTCGCACTGTTCCGCGCTCTCGAATCGGCCCTGGGACCGCTGCCGCTGGTCGCCGAAGACCTGGGGCTAATCACGCCGGAGGTCCACGCGCTGCGCCGGGAGTTGGGCCTGCCCGGCATGAAGGTGCTGCAGTTCGGTTTTGGGTCAAAGGGCGCGCACACGCACCTGCCGCAGCGCTATGTGCCCGCCACCGTGGCCTACACCGGCACGCACGACAACGACACCACGCAGGGCTGGTGGAATACGGCGAACAAGAAGGAACGCGCGGCCGTGCAAGCGCTGGTGGGGCCGGTCAACAACCGTCCCGTGTGGCCGCTGATGCGCGCGGTGCAGGGAAGCGTGGCGGAGATCGCCATTGCGCCTGCGCAGGATCTGCTCGAACTCGGCTCCGAGGCGCGCATGAACACGCCCGCCGTGGCCGAAGGCAACTGGAACTGGCGCGCGCCCGAGCATTGCTGGACGGAGGAGTTGACGGAAAGATTGGCGGCGCTGGCGGAGGTGACGGACCGCGACAACGACCCGCTGGAAAAGCAGGGAGCAGAGAGCAGGGAGTAGGGAACAGGGAACAGGGAACAGGGAACAGAAAGACGTGACTATCCGGAATCGTCTTCCGAAAGGGGCGGCTCAACAAGTTCGCCCGCCGGGGCCTTTTCTGATCCCTGTTCCCTGTCTTTAGAACGGAATATCGTCGTCGGAGATTTCGGCCGCCTGCGAGTATTCATCGTTCGCGGCGGGTCGCCGCTGGTCCATATTGGTCGGCGCATTTGAGGGACGGCTGTACCCGCCACCCTCCTCGCGGGCCGAGAGCAGCGAGAGATCGTTGACGATAATCTCGGTGCGGTAGCGCTTGGCGCCGGTTTCCTTGTCGTCCCAACTGCGAGTCTGAATCTTTCCATCGAGGTACAGCTTCGAGCCCTTCTTGACATAGTCGCGGACGATCTCGGCGAGGCGCTTGAACGCGACCAGATTATGCCACTCCGTGCGGTCCTGCCAGTTGCCCTGGGCGTCCTGAAAACGGCCGCTCGTGGCGAGAGTAAAGTTTGCCACCATGGTTCCACCACCGGTGGAACGAATCTCGGGGTCCTTGCCCACATTTCCCAAAAGGAAGACCCTGTTTGATCTCTTGGCTGTGATTTCAGCCTGCTGGGCGGCGGCGTCCGATATCTCAGCCTGCTGGACATAAGGGAGTTCGGTCACGTAATCGTCCGTGCCGGCAAGCGGGCGCTGGTCGGCGCTGGCCGTCCGGCTGGAACCGCCCCCTGAGCCATCCTCGCGGGTGAACAGCAGCGAGAGGTCGATGACGATAATCTCGGTGCGGTACTTCTTGACGCCGGTTTCCTTGTCGTCCCAGCTGCGAGTCTGGATCTTGCCCTCGATGTAGAGCTTCGAGCCCTTCTTCACGTAGTCGCGGGCGATCTCGGCGAGGCGTTTGAACGCGACCAGGTTGTGCCATTCCGTGCGGTCCTGCCAGTTGCCCTGGGCGTCCTGAAAGCGGTCGCTCGTGGCCAGCGTAAAGTTCGCCACCATGGTGCCGCCGGGAGTGGATTGGATCTCGGGATCCTTGTCTACGTTGCCCCAAAGGAAGACCTTATTGACGCTCTTGGCCATGTTCTTGCTCTCCTTCTCTGGTCCAAAGTATATGTCAGCGGCCAGAAGCGCAGCAAAGACCGCGGCCGATCGGCGCCGGGAAAGTTTGAAATCCACCAGATTGAACCCGACCCGCCCCCTTACTCGTAACGCAAGGCTTCGATGGGGTCGAGGTTGGCGGCTCGAATGGCGGGAATCATGCCGCTCACCAGACCGGTGATAACCAGAATCACCGTGGCGACGATGAGCGAGGAGGGGGAGATGATGAGGCGGATGTCGCCGGCTTCAGCGTGCTTGGCGATGGCGCTGTAAAAGGTGATGCGGCCGACCATGACGGAGATGAGAAACGAGAGCGCAATGCCAGCCACGCCGCCCACTCCGGTGATGGCGAGAGCTTCAGCCATGAATTGGATGAGTATGTGACGGCGGCGCGCGCCCAGAGCTTTTTCCACGCCGATCTCGCGGGTGCGCTGCTGCACGCTCACCAGCATGATGTTCATCAGGCCTACGCCGGCGATGCCCAGCGTGAATGCGCCGAGAAGCGCGAGCAGAGCCTGGAGGGCTATGGAAAGAATCTGGAACTGATGGAGCTGGGTGCGGAGGTTGAAGATATGCACGGCTTCGTGGTCGCTGGGCCGAAAGTGGTGGGCGGCGGCAAGGGTCTCGCGGATGGTCTTTTCAATTTTTTGGTAGTCGCCGTGATAGGCGATCCAGACACCGTCGAGGTAGGTGGTGTCTTTCAGGTCGCTCATGGTGTTGAAGGGAATGTAAACGGTGAGATTTGTGTCGTCGTTGCCCTCCTGCATTTTGGGTTCGACGGTGCCGACGACGGTGAAGATGACGCCGTTGATGCGAATGCTTTCGCCTACGGTCCAACCGCCTGAGAAGAGCTTGGTCTTGGCCTCGGAGCCGAGGACGCAGACGTGGGCGCGCTGCTGATCCTCTTCGCCGTTGAAGAAGCGGCCCTGGTCGGGAGTCAGCTTGATGATGTCGGCATAGGGGGGGCGGGAACCGATGATGGTCCAGGTATAGGTGTGCAGATCGTTCTGCACGGGGGCGCTTTGATACTCGGCGGGCGTAATGTGCACGATTTCGGGAAGGACTGCGGAGACACGGTCGACATCGTCGAGAGTGAGACGGACCTGGACGCCGGCTTTGTCGCCGCCGGCCTGCTGCGTGGTGCGGCCGGGGAAGAAGCCGATGGTGTTGGTGCCCCACTCGGCGAAGATGGTCTCGAGAGCGGTGGAGAAGCCCTTGCCGTAGGCCATCAGAAGGACGACGGTGGCGATGCCCCAGGCCATGCCGATCATGGTGATGGCGGTGCGCCGGCGGTTGAAGAGCATCGCCTCCCAGGCTTGAGCGAGAATGTCTTTCAACATATCTTCATCTCCTGGCTTCCGGTTATTCCCTGCGCAGCGCTTCGATGGGGTCCATTTGCGCGGCCTTGCTGGCCGGATAAAGCCCGGCCGCGACGCCGCAGAGAGTGAGAGATCCGAGGGCGAGAGCCGCTGTCCAGGGCACAATGCGCGGCGGGTCGAAGCCCGGGATTTTGTCGGTGAGCAAGGCCTGGAGCACGGCCATGATTGCCTCGGAAGCCAAAACGCCGATGAGGCCGCTGAGGCCGGTGAGCAGGAGGCCTTCCCAGAAGAACTGCGCGAGAATGGCGCGCCGCGTGGCGCCCACGGCTTTCATCACGCCGATCTCGCGGGTTCGCTCACTGACCGAGACCAGCATGATGTTGATGATGCCGATGGCTCCCAGGCCGAGGGTGACAACTCCCACGCTGCCCAGGAAGACATCCATGGCGGTGAAGATGGTGCCGATCAGGTGAGATTCGGTGATGGTATCGAACTCGTTGAAGGCGTCGAGGAGCGAGGGGTCGAAGCCGTGGTTGCGGCCAATGACGCCATGCACGGCGATGCCGGCGGCGATGTTGTCGTTCTTGATTGTGGGGTTGTACTGGATCGAAGTGATCGCATCCCGCGGGATGTTGTCGCCCTTGAGCGGAAACAATTCAAGCATGGTGGTGATGGGAATGAAAATCTTTTCGTCGTCCCAGGTATTGTTGCCGCGGCCGATGGGCTTGCCCGTGCCGATGACCGTGAACGCGACGTCGTTGACGATGATGGTCTCGCCGAGCGCGGGACGCCCGGGAAAGAGCAGAGCAGCGGATTTGGAGGCAATAAAGGCGACGCGGCGCGATTCGCGGATGTCCTGATCGTCGAGGAAGCGGCCGGACGCGATGGGCAGCCAGCGGACGATGGTGTAGTTGGGCTGGCATCCGGAAAGATGGGCGGAGGTCGAGCCCCACTGGCTCACTTCGTAGGGGTCGGACCGGGCCAGCTCGGCGGTGACGCCGCGGATCTCGGGCAGGCTGCGGATGTCGGCCTCGTCGCGCAGGGTCAGCTCGTAGGGACGCATGCCCGTGTGCTGGTTGGCCAGCGCAGGGATGGTGCCGTTGAGGACCATGACCACATCGACGCCGAATTGAGCCATTTGCTTGTGCTGGCCCTCGCGAAAGCCTGCGCCCAAGCCTACCAGCACAAGCAAAGAGAAGACACCCCAGGCGATGCCAAACATGGTGAGAAAACTACGCAGTTTGTTGGCCATGATGGCGCGGAAGACTTGGCCGAGAGTGTCGAAAAAGCTGCGCATGACAATTGGACGGCGAGAAAACGCCTTGGCTTTCTCCTTTATTTAGAGAATACGCTGGGGAAGATATACTGGTTCCATTGAACGGACCTCGCCGCATGCACAGACGGGCGCTCCGGCGCGCGGCGGATGCGCACCGGTCCTCCGGCCGGGTGATTTCCTGAAGCCATCTTGGAACCGAACGGCGCCTGCCTGCGTAGTACGGTCCAGAGGGTTACAACGGCAGCCAACAGCCGTCAGAGCCTCTGATGGCTTCTTCTTCTTCCAGCATTTATTGGGAAAGCTGGGCTCTCATCTTTATTCCGGGAGGGGTTTGTGGCAGCGTCACGCAAAAACAAGCGCTTTTGGATCGTTGTAGGCTCGGGGATTGCCCTTGTGTTGATCGTGGCGGGCGCGGTTCTGGTCCATGTTGCCAAGGGAGATCCAATTGACCCCAACCGGCTGGCCAAAGTCACGCGCGGCGACGTGGCGCGGTCCGTTGTGGCCACAGGCAAAATCCAGCCCATCACCAAGGTCGAGGTCAAGAGCAAAGCGTCGGGCATTGTGGAAAAGCTCTTTGTGGACATTAACGACAGGGTGCACAAGGGCCAGGATCTGGCGCAGCTCGATCAACAGGAGATCGAGGCGCAGGTGGAGGCGCAACGCGCGCAACTGGCCAGCGCCGAGGCCAACGTGACCACCTACGAGGCCAACATTGAGCAGGACAAGGTGAACGCAGCGGCTCCCGACCTGCCCATGTATAAGGCCACGCTCGACCGCAATGTGCAGATGAACAAGGAAGGCATCGTCAGCCACCAGGCTCTGGACGACGTCAACCGCGACTACCTGGCCGCGCTGACCAGGCGCGACGCTGCCCATGCGCAGGTCGGCGTGGACACCGCCAAGTTGAAACAGGCGCGGGCGCAGGTGATGCAAAGCCAGGCCGGCCTGAAGCAGCTCGAGGAGCAGCTCTCCTACACCACCATCGTCGCGCCCATGGACGGGGTGATTCTTTCGCGCGACGTCGAAATCGGCGATGCGGTCAGCTCGATCCTGGTGCTGGGCTCGACGGCCACGCTGGTCATGACCGAAGGCGATACGTCGGAGGTGTACGTGCAGGGCAAGGTGGATGAGGCCGACATCGCTCATGTTTACCTGGGCCAACCGGCGCGCATCAAAGTGGAGAGCTTCCGCGACCGGCTCTTTTCCGGAAAGGTCACCAAGATTGCCCCCATGGGCGTGGAAAAAGACAACGTGACGACCTTCGAGGTGCGCGTCTCCATCAACAATCCCGGCGGAGAGCTGAAGGCCAACATGACGGCCAACGCGGAGATTCTGCTCGACGAGCACAAGGGCGTGTTGACAGTGCCGGAAAACGCCGTGATCTACGACAACCAGAAGAATGCTTCGGTCCAGGTTCCCGATAAACACCAGAAGGAAGGCTTCAGGAAGGTTCCTGTCACCGTGGGGCTCTCCAACGGCTCTGTCACCGAGATCGTCAGCGGATTAAAATCAGGCGACCAGGTGATCCTGCAGCAATAAGCAGACAGAATTCCCGCCTGAAGAAAGCCCCGCATCGAAAGCCGATGGACAATTCGTCCGCTTTCGCGTCCGCGCACTGGAGCTGCCCACAGAAATCCGGTTTTGAAAGGGCACGACTTTAGTCGTGCCATGAAGGGAGCATAAACAGCGGGGCTTTAGCCCCTGAAGGATGTTTTTCCATAGACCTCGAAGAAATATGCAACTGATTTTCGGCTGAATCAGCGGCCTTGGCCGCGGGTTTTCCGGCTTCCCCTGCTGATTCTTTCCAGTCTGCCTCGGATGCGGGTCGTCTCTTTGAGTTGCGGCGCAGCCCGTGCACGCCGGTAGAATAGAGTCCGATATGAGTACGGCCTTGCTTGGCGCCGATTCTGTCGGACGCCTCATCGATGGGAGATTCACGCTTCTCCGCTTTTTGGGTGGAACGGAGTCGAGCAGCGTCTTCCTGACCGAGCTCGGCGATGAGCCCAAGCGCAAAGCTGCCATCAAATTCATTTCCGCCGATCAGGTGGATGCCGAGGCCTCAATTGCGCAATGGGAAGCAGCCAGGACCCTCTCTCATCCTCACCTGATCGCGCTTCTTGAACACGGCCGCTCGGAACTTGACGGCCAAGATCTGCTTTATGCCGTAACCGAGTATGCGGACGAAGTCCTCTCCGAGATTCTTCCCGAGCGTCCCCTTACCCCCGCGGAAACTCGCGAGATGCTCGGCCCGATTCTGGATGCGCTGGCTTTTCTTCACGGGCGGGATCTGGTGCACGGTCATCTCAAGCCATCGAACATCATGGTGGTCAACGACCGGCTGAAGCTTTCCGCCGACCGGCTTCTCGTCGCGGGCGAGCCGCTCCGGCGTCCGGCCTCGTCCTGGGATGCGCCGGAGTCCGGCACGGTGAAGATCGCTCCGGCGGCGGATTTGTGGTCGCTTGGCGTGGTTCTGGTTCAGGTTCTCACCCAGCAGCCACCGCATTGGGACAGAGGGCAAGGCGCGGAACCGGAAGTGCCGGCATCCATCCCCGAGCCCTTCTTCGGCCTTGCGCGGGAGTGTCTGCGGGTGGACCCGGCGCGCCGTCTTACCCTGAGCGGCGTCCAAGCGCATCTTGAGCCTGCTCAGGCTGCCGAGCCTGTTGACGAAAGAGTTCCTGCGCAGCCTGCCGAGCCGGTTGCCGAGAAAAACCCTGCGCAGCCTGCGGCACCCGTTGCCGAGAGTGCCGCAAAGCCCTCTTTCAAAACCAACTTGCAGGCCGTTGTTGGCACGCTGATCGTCATTGGTGTGGCGCTGGCAGTTATGAGAATCGGTTCTCACCACGCGGCGCCTGCGCCATCCCCGCAGCCCTCGTCTCCCGCGTCTCCAGTTGCCCAAATTCAATCGCCAGCTCCCGCAGTTGGCACATCCTCTGGCCCAGTCGTCAAGGGCGAGGTGGCTTCCCGGGTCCTGCCCAACGTGCCCGAAAAAATAGCTGCTGCCATTCAGGGGCATCTCGTCGTGGTGGTCCGTGTCCAGGTCGATACCCAAGGCAACGTTGTCCAGGCGTCCTTCGACTATCCGGGAACAAGCCGCTATTTCGCCAATCAGGCTCTCAATGCGGCCGAGAAGTGGAAGTTCACTCCCGCATGGGTTGGCGGCCGCACGATTGCGAGCGTGTGGATCCTCGAATTCCATTTCACGTCCGCCCAAACCGACGCCACCGCCGTTGAGGAATCTCCGTAGCACCGTGTAGTGCCGCAGCCGCTTTCGCGCAACGCCTCAGCTCATCCGCCCCAGCTCCCTGAACTGGTGCGCGACCGCCTCGAGAAAGGTTTCGACGCTCGTCTCCGCGGGAATCGTGAGGCCTGACTTCGCGCACAGGGCGGTCGCAATGCGCAGGGCGAGAGCGCCGCGCGTCGCCAGGTCCATATCCAGCCGCCGCGCAAAGAAGCCTTCCAGCACTTCCAGGTCCGACGCGGTCAGCTTGGCCAGCGCCGGCGCGGGCAGCGTCACGCGCAAGTGCGGCGGACCACCCCACGGACCAGGACCCGTTTGTCCACCCCAGGAAGCAAAGGCCGCTTCTTGGGGGCCCCGGCTCTGGAAGGACCCCGGCGAAGGAATGGGCGAATGCGCGTTCGGCGTCGCAATCGTGAATGTGCGCGATGCGCTCTCGCCCCACGTGGGCGCATCGACCTCGCGTTCCCGCACCACCAGCGTTCCCGCCACCATGTCGCCCAGCCGCTGGTGCCGCCGGCTCAGGAAGATAGCCACAATGCCCACGCCGTAAAAGCCGGGCATGTAATCCACGATGCGCACCAGGTTGCGGCCCAGCGCTTCGACAAAACTGACCCCGCGCCCCGACTGGTGGATCACGCGAATCTTGGCCACGCGCTTGCCCGGCGTGCGCCCGTTGCTGAACGCCTCAGTGACCGCGAAATAGCCCCAGAAGACCAGAAAGAAAACGAGAATCAAGACGCCAACACCCCAGGTTGCCGCCTTCTCGCCGAAGGCGCCCAGAGCCGGAAGGATGAATGCGGCAAAAATGCCAAGAAAAAGGAACGCCGCGGCCAGGATGAGCGAGTCGACCAGAACGGCAATGAAGCGGCTGCCGATGCCGGCCAGCGGCAATTCGATGGCCACAAGCTCCGGGGTGTCGATGTTAAGCTGGTCTCCAATCGGTTCCATGGCCATCATTCTCTCCAATCAGTGGCTCGCCAAGCGCCGCCCCTACTGGGACCGCCTCAACTGGCTCCTCAACCAGGCAACCCAAGGCGGCGTGCACCGGCTTTCGCGCGCGGAGTTGCGCGAAACCGCGCTGCTCTACCGCCAGGCGGCCAGCGATCTGTCGACCCTCCGCCAAGACTCCACCGCCCGCGCTTACGCCGAGCTTGTCAACCAGTTATTGGCTCGCGCTCACCATATCATCTATTCCAGCCGGCGCAAAGGCTTCATGAAAATCTTCTACTTCCTGCGCGACGACTATCCCGCCGTGGTGCAGCGGCGCTTCCGCTACGTGTTGCTGTCGCTCATCATTCTGCTGGCCGGTGGAGCGCTGGGCTCGGTGCTCACCCTGGCGCGTCCGCAGTTCATGCGCCACATGCTCGGCCCGCAGATGGTCGACACCATCGAACACCACAAAATGTGGACCGACTCGATTGTCGGATTGGAACCCGAAGCCAGCAGCGCCATCATGACGAACAACATTACCGTCTGCTTTATGGCCTTCGCCGGAGGCATCGTCTTCGGCCTCGGCCCCATCTGGTCCATGTTCTTCAACGGCCTTTTGCTGGGAGTGGTCGGCGTGGCCTGCCAACAGCACGGGCTGGCGCTCAGCCTGTGGAGCTTCGTGGCTCCGCACGGCTCGCTGGAGCTGCCCTCAATCGTTCTCGCCGGAGCAGCCGGTCTGCGCCTCGGCCGCGGCGTGGTTTTTCCCGGCCTCTATCGCTGGCGCGACTCCATCGCCCTGGCAGGCGCCGAGGCCACGCGCATGGTCGCCGGCGTGGTTCCCTTGCTCGTCATCGCCGGCTCGCTCGAGGGCTTCTTTTCGCCCTCTGCCGCGCCTCGCTGGCTCAAGTTCACCGTGGGCGGATGCCTGTTCGCGTTGCTGATATTTTGGCTGTTCCGGCCGGTGAGGCCGGTCAGGCGGCCTTTGGAGCCTTCGCAGTGAGCTTGATGCCGAGAGCTCTTACAACCGCCAAGGTGGTCTTGAGAGTGGGATTTCCGCTAAGACTGAACGAACGATAGAGCTGTTCGCGCGACAGGCCGGTCTCGCCCGCGATTTGCGACATTCCTTTGGCGCGTGCAGCCACTCCCAACGCATGAGCGATATAGGCGGCGTCGTTGGTTTTGAGCGCCTCCGCCAGAAAAATCGCAATCGCCTCTTTCGATGTCAGGTCTTCCGCCGGATCGTAGTTCGTCAGTTTCTTGGCCATCCTATTTGCTCCATTCCCTGGCGAGGCGCTTCGCCGTTTCGATGTCCCGGTCCTGCGTGCGCTTGTCTCCGCCGCATAGCAAGACTGCAATCGTACTCCCGCGTTGCTGGAAATAGACCCGGTAACCAGGGCCATGATCGATCCGCAATTCACTTACGCCTTCGCCCACCGGCCGCACGTCGCCAGCATTTCCAAATGCGAGACGATCGAGGCGGGACGCGATCAACGCGCGTGCCCGCTGATCCTTGAGCTTGGTTCGCCATTTACGGAAGGTCTCGGTTTGCTTGAGTTCGAGCATCGGTAAACGTAGTCTATAAACTACAAACTTTCAGTCGTTTTGTCAACCGATAACGATGCACACCGCCATTGCCAAGGCGCCTACACCATCGCCCGCTCTTTCACTCTCAAATACTGGTTCAGCACCGCCGAGGTCAGCCGGCCGGGGTCGAGATCGAGGGTGAGGGCGCCCTGCTCGCGCAGCCGCGCCAGCAGCAGCTCGCGCCGCATCGCCAGCTCCTGGGCCGCTGAGGCGCGAAACATCTGCTCCACATTCTTGGGCCGGGCTTTTGCAATGGCTTCTACGTCGGGCTGCGCCATGGCCACAAACAGCAGCACGTGCCGCTTGAGCAGTTGCATGGCGCCGTCGATCACTTCGGGCCGCATCGCCGTTTCCGCCAGATCGGTGATCCATAAGATCAGCGCCCGCCGCGGCTGCCAGCGGTTCAGCGTGGCCGTGGCCCGCAGGTGATCGGCTTCGCTCCCCTCGGCGCGCGCCTGCGCCAGCGCCTCCACGATCTGCCGCAAATGCGCCGGGCCGCGACCGGGCAGGATGCGTTGCTGCACGTGCTGCCCGTAGACCAGCAGGCCCACGCGATCGCCGGAGTAAAGCGCCAGTTGCGCCAGCGCCACCGCGGTCGAGCACGCGTAGTCGAGCTTCGAAAACCCGCGGCGTTCTTCGTCGTCGGTATCGCGCAGGATCCGCCCTTGCAGCAGACGTCCCGCGTCGAGAACGATCCACACCGCCTGGCTGCGTTCCGTCTGGTAGCGCCGCGTGATCAATTGCCCGCGCCGCGCCGTGGCCGTCCAGCAGATGTCGCGCAGGTCGTCGCCCTCGAGATACTCGCGCAGGCTCTCGAAGTCGCGGCCCAGCCCGCGCTCGCGCAGTTGGCGAAGTTGCAAATCGATCTGACGGCCGCGCGCCAGAAAGATCTCCTGGTCTTCGCCTTGTCGAAGCGCGGGATAGACGCGCACCGTCTGCTGGAGCGGCGCCATGGCCCACTTGTCCACGAGCCCGACGAGCGACCGGTAGCGCAGATACACCGCTCCGGTGGTCACGTCGCCGCGTTCGCGCGGGTCGATTTTATAGCGTAGCGCCGCCCGCACCCGCGGCCAGGCGCGCAGGCTGTGCGTGGCCGGCACGCCCACCAGCGCCTCGGGCAGATCGTCGACGATGCGGCACTCGAGAATCGTTCCCCCGTCCTGCTCCACGGCAATCTCGATCTCGGTCGCGCTCGCGAGCGAAGGCGCGTTGCTCCACGAACGCTCCACGGCGATCCGCTCGGCGGAGGGCAGCCTGAGCCAGTCGAAGAAAGCCGCCGCCAGCACCAGCGCGTCCCACGGGATCATCCAAAGTCCCCACCAGGCATGGAAGAATCCCGGCAGCGCCAACGCCAGCCCCGCCACCAGCAGCCAGATGGTGCGCGGCGTAAATCCGAACGCAAACCAGCGCCGGCGCAGCTTGCATTGCCCGCGCACGGTTTCGGGATGGAGCGAAGCCGAGATCATTGCATGACCTAGAAACGCAAATCAAGCGCCATTGCCAAGGCACGATCCAACTCTGCCAGCTTGGAGTTTGGCAACGTTCCAACATAATGTGTCAGCTCTGTCTTGCGAACGCTTGCAATGCCATCGCACAAGATCCAACTGTGATGCTTCAGGCCAGCTTCGATCCCAATGCTCACTTGGGTTGAAAGGCCTTGTCCCGCGGTCAGCACAGGCGCGCAAACTACCGTGGAGAACTGCGAATCGATAAGGGCTTGGCGACTCACAATTACAACGACTCGATGCTTTTTCGGATCGCCCGGAATCTTCGATACTCGATACAACTCGCCCCGGCGCATGAACTAATCACTTTCTATCGCATAATCGATCGGCGCCTGATATTCCAGCACGTCTTCCATCTCGCGATTCAGGTAATCGATGTTTGCGTTGATAAGTTCCAGGTCTCGCGCGTTGATTGCTTCCCGCACCTTGACCTTGAAATACTCCCGGAGCACGCCCTCGATGAAAGCCGACCGCGAGGCCTTGGTACCGGCATTGCGATCCACCTGGGCAAGAATATCCGACGAAAGTGTGATTGAAGTCTTCTCTTTCATACTACTATCATACTACTCCGATCTCCGCGGCACCGCAACCGCCGCCACCACATCGCTCAGCACGCGATCGGCGTCGAAGCCCTCCAGCTCCGCCTCCGGCTTAAGCAGGATGCGATGGCGCAGCACCGGCAACACGGCGCGTTTCACGTCGTCGGGAATCACGTAGTCGCGGTCCTCGAAGGCGGCGAAGGCCTGGGCCACGCGCAGCAGGCAGATGGCCGCGCGCGGACTCGCGCCCAAGGCCAGCATCGGCCACTCGCGGGTGCGCCGCACCAGCTCCAGTATGTAGCCGTAGAGGTCCGCCTCCACGCGAATGGCGCGAATCTCGTCGCGCGCCGCCTCCAGCAGATCCGTGGCGAGCGGCTGAATCTTCGCGTCGTCCAGCAGGCTCACGCTCGTGCCATGGTGCCGCTCCAGCATCTGCCGCTCTTCGTCCGCGCTGGGATAACTCACCTTGATCTTGAGCAGAAAGCGGTCCAATTGCGCCTCGGGCAGCGGATACGTGCCCTCAAAATCGATCGGGTTCTGCGTGGCGAAGACTGTGAACCATTGGGGCAACTGCCGCGTCACGCCGTCGCTCGTCACCTGCCGCTCTTCCATGCATTCCAGCAGCGCCGCCTGCGTGCGCGGCGGCATGCGGTTGATCTCGTCGACCAGCAGCAGATCGGTAAAAACCGGTCCCGCGTGAAAGGTGAAGGCATCCGCCCCAGTTTTAAAGATCGTGGTGCCCAGAATATCGGCGGGCATCAAATCGGGTGTTCCCTGCACGCGCTGAAAGTTGAGACCCAGCAACCGGCCCACCGATTTCACGATCAGCGTCTTGGCAATTCCCGGCACGCCTTCAAGCAGCGCGTGCCCTTGCGTAAGCACGGCCACAAATACCTGGCCGATGACCTCGCCTTGCCCGGCAATCACGCGGCCTAGCTCCGCGCGTGCGTGCGTCAGCAACTGCTGCGTCGCCCTCGGGGTTGTGCCTTGCGCCTCTGCGCTCTCTTGCAACGGATTCTCCTCGCTCATTCCCATCTCCTTGCCGCAATAACTCCATATAAATCATATCCAGCCTGCGCGAATCATCTGATCACTAACCACTAACCACTAATCACTAATCACTGTCTCAATCCCGCTCTGGCCGCGGCCTCCAACGCCTCGCCGTGACGGCTCAAGGCCTGCACCAGCGCCAGCGCCTTCTTGGGTTGCAGCGTTTCATCCCCCATCGCCGTCTGGCAATCCGCCAGATCCTTCTCCAGCGCCTCGCTGGCCCGCGGAAAACGCCTGCGCACGGCGACGCCCAGTTCGTCTGCGCTCAGCGAACTCCCTTTCAGTCCGCACAGGTCGGCCATGCGCCGCCGGAAGCGCTCGTAAGCCAGCTCCACTGCGGTGGACGACGCGCGCGCCTCGCCATAAAGCGAACCCAGCGCCTCAAGAAACTCGACCGGCGTAGCTCTCACCGGCGCGGGCAGATCGCGCACCGGCCCGCGCCGCCGGCTGAAGCTGAAGATCACCAGCAAACCGATTCCGGCGAGGCCCGATTCCAGGAGCAACAAGGCCGGGCCGCGCGCGTAGTACCAGTCGGAGAAAACTTCGCCGTGCAGCGACTCGTCCCAATAAAAATGATGGTTCTGGGGCGTGCCCAGCGCATTCAGAAACAGGTTCAGGTTTTCCGCGCGTTGCATGGAACCGTTTTCGAGCGGCGTCGAGCTGGCCCACCAGATCACCTCGCCCTTTCCGCTCGCGTACTCGACCACCGCCGGTGCTCCAACGCAGTTGTACTCAACGCGGTCCAGCGGCCGGTTCAGCCCCCATGCCGCCTCCGGAACCATCCACACTTCGCCGGAGCCGGCCAACGGGTCGAGCCCCTGCGGCGTCAGCTTGCACGCCGCTGCGAACTGCGTCGAAGGCTTCACATTGCCATCCGGAGCCAGCGCACCGCCCATCCAGCCCGTCAGTAGCACGCGCCCGCCGCGGGCGACGATATCTTCCACTGCTTTGAAGTCCTCGGGCGAAGTGGGATTGGGCTCGGCGAAGATCACCACCGTCTGCGTGTCGGTCTTCGCCGCCAACTCGCTCAGCGGATGCTCCCACCGCTCCACGTTGTAACCGTTGGCCTGGAGCATTTCAAAGGCGGCGCGAGCGCCGTGCCTGCCCGTCAGATACGTGCTGGGCAGTGGATTATCGTCGCGGTCTTCGTCGCGCGCAAAAAGTGCGATGATCACGGCCAGCACTACCACGGCCGAGATGCAGCCGATGAGCAGCTTGCGGTCCTTGGGGTCGAGCGAGGCGAAGAGTTTCATTTCGCTTCCACTCCCAGCTCCGCGGCGTGATGCATTGCGGCGTTGAAGTCGGCAGCGGCTGCTTCGCGCCCGCCGTACCATGTGCGCTCAAAGCTTCGCGTGAGCGCCGTCAGCGTAGGCTTGCGCGGATCGCTTCCGCCGAGCAGCCCAAGATACTCGCGTGGCGTGCGCGCGCGGTCGGCCGGCCACAAGCGTCCCGACTCCAGCCGCGAGATCGACGCCCAATACACCGAGTGAATGGCCTCGCGCCACGCACCCGCGGCCGCCTCGGCCTCGGCCTCCTTCAGCCACAACTGCCACTCGCGAGCCGAGGGCGCTCCCGGCGTGCTCTCGACGTCGGGAACCAGGCGCACGCGCGCGTTGCGTTCCAGGCGCACCAGCAGCCAGATCAACGTGGTCAGGGCGCCGGCCACCAGCAACAGCTCGATCAACGTGCCAATCCACGGCACGCGCGCTCCGATCGCCCCGAGTCTCGCTTTGAGGTTGTCGAGCAGGTTGTCGAGCCACTCCCAAAAGCGATCGCTGGCCGAAACCTCGGTGGCGCCTTTGTATTCGCTGCGGGCTAGAATCGCGTCCAGCGATTTCCGCTGTTCCGTGTAGGCGGGATTTTCCGCGGGCGGGCTCTCGGCCTGTTGTTCATCCATCCGCAGCCGCTGATGCGCATCGTTGAGCAGAGCGTTCGCCTCCGGCGCCTTGTTCTTCGCGCTCGCGTGCGCTCCCAACACGACAGAAGCCGCGCCGCTGCCTTTCTTTCCCGCGGCACTCAAGACCGAGCGCAGCCAGTCGTAGCGAACCTCGCGCGGCTCGGATCCCGCGCCGGCCAGGCCCGCGACGCGATCGTCGGAACCCACGCGGCCGGGATCGCACGCGTTCTCATTCGCAGGCGGAGGGGTCTTGAGCTTCAACTGCGCCGCGCAATCGCCCACCACCCCGTCCAACTCGTCGAGGTGCTGGCGGTACTGGGCGAGATTCACGTCGCGAAAGCCGGAGCTGGAGGCGGCCTGCTGGGCACGCGCAAGCGGCATGGCGGCCGCGAGTACGACCCATGCAACCTTTGCCAGCCTCCTGCAATTCGCCGCAGAACTCATCGCTCTCCCAAGGTATCAGGCGGCGTAACCGGCGGAAAACCTCGCGGGCCATCGGCCGGCGGCGAGTTGGAGGGAGGCTGTGCGAGCCCGAGAATCCCTGCGGACCCGCTTTGCGGCTGCGGTTGCGTGAGCCCCGCCTGCTGCATCATCCACTCGATGTCGTAGCCCTCCTTGCGGATGCGCTGGTCGTAATAGAACAGGACCAGCGCGATCCAGGGCACGGGCACAAGGGCGATCTGGGCGCCCATGGTCACGACAACGTAGACGATTCCGCCGACAATCGCCGCGATCAGCGCCACCGTTGGGTCGTGCCCGCTGAATGCCCCAACCAAGGCGACCATCGCGGCCAGAAAATAGCTGATCATCGTCACCACGAACAACAGGGCCACAAGCAGCAGGTAGAGCACGAAGATGCGGCCGCGCGTTCCCTGGCTCAGGCGCCACGAACGCTGGAGCGACTGCCACGCCGTCTTCTTCTCCGCCACGCAAACCGCCATGCCCATCGCAAAGCTCAAAGCCAGCCAAACGATGACGCCGATCGCCGCTCCTCCCACGGCAAACACCAGAAACCCCAGCGCAAAACCGGCGCCCAATCCCGCGCCGGAGTGGGAGATGAGGTAAACCAGAGGCCCAATGACAACCACGGCGGCGCACATCGGGACCAGACAGGCCACGATCGCCTGCAGGAACAAAAGCCAGGAATAGGTCCAGAGCCTGGGCCACGCGCTCTTGAGCGCGGCGCGAATGGTCGGCCGTTCGCCGCGCTGCGCGCTCACCGTGGCCTCGGTGATGCCGGCGATGGAGAGTGCGTACGACACAAGGTAGAGCGGCAGAAAAACCACAAAGCCAAGACCGAACGCAGCGCCGCGTATCATCGCCGCCGGATCGCCAATGCCCCCGGCAATTCCCGGAATCGCGAAGATCGCCGCGGCCGGAATGGCCAGAAGGAATGCCGCCACCAATGGCAACGCAGCGATTCCCACAAACCGCCAGAAGTTGTTCCGGTAGAACTGGAACGTGCGGTCAAGTATCTCGCCGAGAGTCGAGGGACGTAGTGTCTCGTTCATGGTTGCACCCGCTTGCTCGAATTCGTTGGGGCGCAGGCGATCTCGCTTGCGCCGTCAGTTCAGAGAGCCCCCACCCAGTTCGCTCGTGGCCTGCTGGGGCAGAAGTCCCGCGGCCTGCATCATCCACTCGATGTCGTAGCCTTCTTTGCGAATCCGCTGGTCGTAGTAGAACAGCGTAAGCCCGATCGAGTAGATGGGGCCGATCAATGCGTTGATGGCGAATACGCCGAATTGCTGATACACCATCCAGCCGAGGGGAACGGGCTGCCCAGGATGCTTCACCACCAGCAAAATCATGGGGAATTCGATGAGGAGGCCCAGCATGAGGCGCACCACGAACACCAGCAGCCAGAGCACGAAGATGCGCCCGCGCGAGCCCTCGCTCAAATTGATGCTGCGCCGGATCGCCTTTCCCGCCGGCAATCCTTCCACCACGCACGCCGGCATGGCGAGCGAATACCGCAGCCACATCACCACGCCATAAATGGTCGCCGGGATGGACAGAAGCAGCACAAGCAGGAAACCAATCAGCGCTCCAGCCATCGCCCCGGGGCCCATGGTTGCGGGTTGCTGTGCACCTTGCGCCCCGAACATGGCCCCGCCGAACCCGGCGGCGAAGATGGTCCCAAACAGCAATATGTACACGCCAATCAGAGGCCCCCATGCGAAGATCATGGTCACGGTCATCAGCCACAGGTAGCGGCGCACCTGCGCAAAGATGCTGCTGACGGCCCCGTAAATCGTGGCCGGCTTTCCCAGGTAGATCCACGCCACGGCCCGGTTGAAGGCGGCGATCGAGAGTCCTGCCAGCAGCGAGATCAACAGTAAATTCGCCACGATCAACACGGCATACACCAATGCGAGATGCGGCGCAATCTCGGGATAGCCCATCAGGTGCATCGCGCCGACTTGGATCAACTGTACCGCCAGCATCGCGGCGGCAAAGATGGACGCAAGTCCCGTGAAGAACAAAAACCGCGAGCGGAAAAGGTCGGCCGTGCGGTCCAGAATCTCGCCCAGATTCAAAGGCCTTAACTGGTTGTCCATACCACCTCTTGTAAGCATGCAGCCGGAAGTGCGGCCCGGATTGCTGTTCCGGCAAAGCGGTCGCTGAAGCGGCACTCTTGGCCGTTCCCAAACTGAGCAAAGTGCCCCCGGTTTTGCCGTTGCAGGGATCGTAGCACAGGGGTGCAGGCGAGGAAGGTACTTTCTCGTCGGCTCGCTCTGGGAAAAATCGCCGCGCCCGCAGCGCCGGTTTCCACACCTTGCCCCCCAAAGCCCGCCTTTGGTTTGTTACGGCGGTAGAACGGCCGTCGCACGGTCATCAGCCTCGCACTTCGGCGCCAACCGTTAAACCCCGATCCTCCCGGTCCCGGGGCTTTTGCTTGCAAACCGGACGCGAGACCACCCAGCAAGCCCGCGCGGCGGGTCCGGCTTGCTTGCGAACGCCATTACCGGCTGGCAACAATGGTCCGCGCTGCCATCGAATCTATGTTCCTTTTCCGGCAGGAGTGCTATTGTGCTTTCAGGCGATGATTCCTTTTGCGGGACCGCATCAGAGCGGTTCCAGAATTTACGTGCTCTTTTGAGGGTGGCGAAAGGTGGCATTTACTTCCACCCCACAGACCAAGACCTGTCTGTGGGGACCCCGGTTCCACCCCACAGACCAAGACCTGTCTGTGGGGACCCCGGTTGAGGAAGATGCCACTCGGAAGTAGCGGCTCCGGGGTACAGCAATTCTGGAACCGCTGTATCGGCCATGAGCGAATGCTGCCGCTTTGGGCTCCGGACCTCATCGGGAAATCACGCCGGCGGCATGGAACCAGGAGTCTCCCGCGATGCCCGGACTGAGGGATTTCAAGCGTGCGCTCCAAAGGTTAGGCGCAAAGATGGTGCCGCGGGCCGATCGATGGCCCGTGGCCGGGCTCACGGCCCATTATGGGGTCGACTTCCCCTCCACGCCCGCCACAATCAAAAACATCAGCTCCAGCGGCATCTTCCTCGGCGTTCAAGAGCTCCTCCCGGTCGGCCAGCTCGTCACCCTCGAACTCCAGATGGATGGCGACCCTGAGTTGAACTCGGAGCTGAAGATTTCCATTCAAGCCAGGATCATCCGCCAGGACGAGTTCGGCGCAGGGTTCATGTTTGTTCCGCCCCCAGGCCTCGACGCGGACCTCTGGGAGGTCCTCGTCCGCAGCGCCGTGGTTCTCACCGATCGCGAGCAGGTCGTCCATGTCTTCTCGACCCTCCGCACCGTCCTTTTCCTGTGCCGCCTTTGTCAGTCCGGGGCAGAGGAAGCCATCCTGCTGCTGGACGGGCGTCTGGACCAGCACCGCACCGCAACCCTTTTCAAAATCGCGCGCGCTGTCGAGAATCTGCTTCTCGCCGATCCCGATGCCGACCGCATGCGCGCCCATCCTGCGCTGGTGGCAAACCTCCTCCGCGATGGCTCCTGGGCTCCCGACGAACTGACCACGCAACTATGGGTGGGCCTCTTCGTCTCGTCCTGCTCGGTCGATGAGCCCGACGACTGCAATCAGATTCTTGTCGACCTGCTCGTTCAAATTACGCCGTTTCAGGCCATTATCCTCACTCACGCATGCGAGCGCGCCTTGAGCGCCGCGCCGGCGTCCGGCGATCTCACCTCCGTCTCCGTCGTTCTCAGCCCCGATCAGATTACGAAACTCACCGGCGTGACCGACCTCGCCCGCAACGCCACCGATCTCGCCTATCTATACAACCTGGGACTGATTCAGAAGCTCTTCGACTTCACCTCCTACCGCGAAATCGACATCTTCGACATCACTCCATCCCGCCTTGGCTTTGAACTCTATAGCCACTGCCACGGCCAGCGCGGCAAGATCGACCCCCAACTCGCCGCATCCGCAAGAGAGCACCTCGCCGCTTTGATCCCGGCGCCCCTCCCCAGCGTCTGGGAAAACCCCACTCCCCTCGTGCCCGATTCCTCTCAAGAAAAATAGCGCTTGTTCTCGTCCCACCCCCGGGCAGCTCCAACCGAATCGATCGGCACCCTCATCCTTCGCGTTTCTTTAGGGATACGGGCGGGAAGCCGAGCCCCTGTTGATCTGCCGAATCGATTCGCTGGGCGCAGCCGGCCAGGGGTTTCTGGCCGGCCGCCGGAGAAGATGGACCAGAGCGGAGAGGGAAAATCACTTCCTCCTTGGTAAAGCATTTTCCTGCACACTTCGTGGTATAAAGAATCGTAATCTATTGAAAATACAAGATATTAATTTGGATCATGAATTGCTTACATCCCAGGCAGGTTCAGCTCATGGACTACCTCCTCGTGTCCGCGGGTGGATTGTGCAACGGAGCCAACCTGCGGTTCGCTCCTCCAACTGGAGGGCGGGGGAGACACGGGTTCTTGAACTGAGAAGCGATTGGGAGCGGCAATACGACGGTTGGGGACAGCTCTCCGTCTCAACTCTCAATCTTCAGACTCAACCGGGCCCTTCAACAGGGCTAAGTTTTCGAACGCTGCATCGGGTCGCAAGGGTGGGCAGGAACCATCCAAATTAAGGAGCACGGAGATGAAGAAGGTTTTCTTAGGATTTGCCGCAATGGCTGTTGTTTTTCTTTCCCAGTCCGCTTTGGCCAGCCCATTCACCACCAACCCGCTATGGACGGCTCCGTCTTCGGGGCTCAACCTGGACTCTGCCGATCTAACGACCAGCGGTAATCCGAGTGCCACCGTTGGCTACAACGTCTTCGCCTACGAGTTCACGCTCACGTCCAACATAACCGTGGACGAGCTTGGCACCTATGTTGGCGGTAACAGCGCGTCGACCCCGGACGTAAGCCCCCTCGCCGCCTACACAGACAAGAACAAGTCAGGCAAGACACTTTGGACCAACCCCGGCGCAGCCGAGACGGTGCAGTTGTATAAGGCCACCACCTGGAATGCGGCTGGCACCAAAGTGACCGGATGGACGGCCATTGGTCCTCAGGTATCGATTAGTTCCACGGATACCGACGTGTATGACGATGTCGCCTGGGGCGCCATCCCCAACCAGACGTTGAGCGACGCCACAGTGGCCTGCGGGAGCGGGAAAACTGCGACAACGTGCACGGAGGTCTACGCAGTAGAGCTCGACACGAACGGCGACTTCATCTACAGCACGACTGTGACCAACAACGGACCACAATCCGTTGCCAACGGGGTCGAGATTGTCCTGAACGGCAATCACAGCTCGGATAATGCCAGCTTCGCGCTCGCCAGCTACAGGGACAACGACAACGGCGTAGGGCCAGGTCCGTTGGAGACTCCCAACAACCTGGGTGCGGCGACAGAATTCGACTACTACGGTCCATTCGTCGGCGAAACCCCCGAGCCAGGCTCACTGGTTCTGCTGGGCAGCGGCTTCGGCCTCGTCGGCCTTTTCGTCTTCCTGCGCCACCGCCGTGGAACCTCCCCTCACACGATTGCCTAACGGCAGCAACGCAATCTTCGTTGCCCTGAGCTTTGTCTCGATCCGCCGGCCTTCGCAATGCGCGAAGGCCGGTTTTCTTGGGCCGGAAGGACGGCGAGTCACCCTGCAAAACATGCGCAAAAGTGAACCAGCGAGCGGGCCGGAGGATATGCCTCCGTTGTCGATGCGGCCCGATTGCATGAGACCGTGCGTTCCCACCCTTTCCGCTCAGCCACCCCAGCGAGCAAAGATCGCTCGCCGGGGGCCCCGGCATACGCGGAAAGGATGGGGCACCCGAGTCTCATTCTTGAGGGCCGCATCAACAAGATGCTCGCGCCATTCACCGAAACTTCAAGTTGCTTCTGCACTCGCCGATTGTTTCTGCCGCGCGCGTCCGCTATAATTGCGAGAATTTTGATTCCCCATCGAAATTAAATTCGGGGCCCCACGCGCAAACGGAGAAGAGGAGAGCCCATGGCGGCTACGGCGGTTGGACCGCTGGTTTGTCCACAGGGACACGGGCCGGGAGTGCCTGGCTCACGATTCTGCACCCTGTGCGGAAGTGGGTTGGTTGCCGAGTCTGCGGTTGCGCCCCCGCAACCGGTGGCCGCCGGACCGCCGCTCGGAGCGAACGGCAAGCCGCTGTGCAATGTTTGCGGCGGGAACGGAGCAGGACTGAGCGCCGCCGAGATAGTTTGCCCAGGGTGTGGATGGTTGCGGCCGTTGATGCCCGGGTACCAGCTTGACCGGTCGGTGTTCCTATGGGCGCAGGACGGCCAGGCCATGTCGAAGCTGCAGAGCATTTCGGCGCTGCAAGCGGTGGTGCGGAACGTGTCCGACAAGGTGGGGCGCCCCTGGATCGAGTCGACCTTCAATGCCATTCGCCTCGGCCCCAGGCAGTTCCCCGATGTCTGGAACCAGGCGGTGCTGGCCGCGCGCATCCTCGGCCTTCCGAAGATGCCGGACGTCTATATATCGGGCGACCAGATGTGGAACACTTACACCTACGGCACGGAAAACAGCTCTTTTATTGTGCTGGGCACCTCCCACCTCATCAATTTTGCCGGAGACGAATTGCTGTTTGTGCTGTCGCGCGAGATGGGCCACTGCCGCGCCGGTCACGCGCTGTGGAACACGGTGCTGCGGTTCATCGCGGGCGATGTGAGCGTGCACACCGGCCTGCTCGCCAATGGCTTGATCAACGCGATCAATCCCGCGAAGCTGATTCAGGGGGCAATCGACCTGCCGCTGATGGCGTGGTCGCGCCAGTCTGAAATTACTGCCGACCGCGCGGGATTGATGGCCGTGGGCGACGAAGCCATGGTGCGGCGCGTGCTGCTGGCGTGGTCGATTCGCTCGGCGCGGCTGCTGCAGCAGGTGAACATCGAGGAGTGGCTGAAGCAGGAGTCCGCGAGCGACGACTCGATGACGCGCTTCTCGGAGATGACGACTTCGTCGTCGATGTACACCACGCGGCGGCTGCGGCTGCTGGGCCAGGCGGCGCGGGAAGCGGAGCTGATGCGCTGGAGTGCGAGCATCCAGCCGGTGCGCAAGCAACTGGCGCCGGCGCCGACGCAGGCGGGGTCGGGATTGGGCGTGGGAACGGTGCGGAAACCAAGCCCGGGCGCCGCGCCCGGCAAGGCAAAGTCTGCAACTCCGCCAGCAGCTTCGGGGCAGGCAGGGGCGCGTCCACCGGCTGCTGCGGCGGCAACACCAGCCGCGGCGGCAAAGCCTGCAGTTGCGCCGCCGCCCGCGGACTCGATCCGCGTCGTCTGCAACAAGTGCCACGCCGCGATGCGGATTCCCCTCGCGGTGCTGCGGGGCAAGACGACATTGAGTGTGCGCTGCCCGCAATGCCACATCGTGATGACGTTGCGCCCGAAGCCAGCGCCGCCCGCGGCGGGTGCGGAGACAGAATCATTGGCGGCGCTAGCCAAGGCTGCTGATGCGGAAACAAGCTCCCCTCTGCCGCTGGAGGGGGAGAGCGCGGAATAATTCCCAGATGCTGCGCCGGTAACTGCCGGCGTAAAGAGCTAACTGAAGAATTCGGGAGAGAGAGAGGAACATACATGCCGGACGATACCAACAGCCAGGGAAGCGAAGTGGAAGAAGTCATCGTCGTTGTGCCTGAGGAGACCGCCGGGGCGAGTGCCCCGAGCGGGACGGGCGCCAGCACAGGAGAAACCGGGACTGCTCCAGAATCCGGATCGGTGACCGAAGAGGTGATCGAGGCGGTTCTCGATCCTTTGGGTGTCGCAGGCGCGGGGGATGGGTCGGGAACCGCGACTGGGGCTGCGGAAGAAGTGGTGGTGGTGGAAGAAGTGGTCCTGGATCCGGATGCGACCGGCGCAGGCACGGCGACTGACCCGACCGACCCGACCGATCCCAATGCCCCGACGGAACAGGGCGCATCGCCAGCGGCCGAGCAGGATCCGGCCAGCACCGTGGAGGGGAGCGCGACGGGTGACAATGCTCCCGAAAGCGACGGCGGTTGGTCCGTGTCAGATCCTTCGGCGGACGGGATCGCCGGCGGCGAATCGACGGATCCGGTGGATGGCGCGGTGACGGGCGATCCGGACGACCCCGCGACCGCCAGCATCGATCCCGAAACGACAACCGACCCGGACGCAACAGCTGATCCGAGTGCGACAGCCGATCCGGCTGACCCGGATGCGACGGCGACGGCCGATCCAGCCTCGGGCGGATCTACCGATCCGGCCGACAACTCCCAGCTGCAGTCGGACCAAGAAACGCTGCAGCAGGACGAGCAGGCGGAGAGCCAGGCCGTGGCCTCAGGCGATTACTCGACGGCGAATGCCGATGCCCAGCAGGCCTACCAACAGTCCGAGACCGTGGCCGGCGAAGGCGGACCGGATAACACCGACGAGACCTGGACTGCCCAACTGGACGAGAGCTGGGCCAACTCCGACCAGCAGACTGCCGATCAGGACGCGCAGACGGCCGACAGCTATGCCGCTGCAGGCTTTACCGATGACGCCCAGATGTACGGTCAGGATGCCCAAAGTGAAGAGCAAACTGCGGATTCCAGCGCAGAATCGGGCCAGTACGGCGACCCCGTGGGCCAGGAGGAAAACACCCCGACGGAGGATGCGCCGGCAGAGGACGCTCCGGCGGAGGATGCGACCGCGGACGAAGCTCCCGTGGCCGACGAGGATGCTACTGCGGGGACCGACGATTCGTCGAGCTAGCGAGTCAGCCAGGTGGCAGAGCGGCAAGCGTGGCGAGTTGGCGGATTTTAGCGATCCGGCCCGTGAACAGTGACACATTCTCCCACCCTTTTCCGCAGAAAACGCGGAAAAGGATGGGGCACGGAAGCAGTATTTTAGTACCGGATCAATAGTGGCTGCTGCAGGCGGAGTCTGAACGGATGCGTGCGCCATTTTCTTACGCCCGCTGAAGCGGGCTTGCGTGAACGGAGGGTTTGGCCCGCGTTCTCCAGGCTCGCGCCTGGGGCTAAGGTCTATCGCCCGCTTCGCGGGCTTGGCGCCGGTTGCGGAACCATTTGGCGACGCCGAGAGTCAGCAGCAGTCCGCCGAAGGGCAGGCACATGAGGGCGACAATAAGCGCGAACCAGCCGGCGTTGGTGCTGGCGCCGTTGCGCGAGTAGCCCCCGAACAGGGTAACCAGCAGGAGGATGCAAAGGAGTCCTGCGCCGACCATCGTGCCGCCCCATTGAAGAAGCTGGCGCGTGCCGTCGTCGGGCGGGGTGGAGCGCTTTGCATTCGAGGTTGGTGAAGTAAGGGGCATGGTTCCTTCGGCAACCGCTTCTTTCATGATTCCATACTTGAGCAGTGCGCCTGTCCGGGGCTAAAGCCCGCGGTTTGCGGCGAACCATCCAGGGGCCTGAAGGCCCCTGCTCCCTCCGATGAAGACGATGCCGGGCTTCATCCTTGCGCCAGGCGCAGCATGACAAACGTGATCACGCCGGTGACGGAGACGTAGAGCCACAGCGGAAAGGTCCAGCGCGCGACCTTGCGATGCTGCGGGATGCGTCCCGAGAGCGAGAAGAAGAAAGTGATGAGCACCAGCGGCAGCGCCACGACGGCGAGAAGAATGTGGCTCGCGAGCAGGCACAGATAAAAGGTGCGGAATGCGCCATGAAGCGGATAGCGCACGTCTCCGTGCAGCGCATGGTGCAGGATGTAGCTCACCAAGAACAATGTGGAGAAGACGAACGCCGTAATCATCGCGGCGCGATGCCTCCGGATCTGCCGCGCGCGAATGAAGGTGTAGCCGATCGAAAGCGCGATGGCCGCGAGGCCGTTGAGGATGGCGTTGAGCGCGGGGAGAAAGGCGAATTGCGCGCTCGTGGCCGCGGCGGGATGAATGTAAATCAGCCAGAAGAGAAAGAGCGACGCCGCGGCGCTGATCAAGAGAATAGCGGCGATGGCCGGAGCCGCGCCGGAGCGGGGAGCGGAGGTGGGTGCGGTCGTCATATGCTTCAATCATTCACAGATGAAGTTTATTTGCCTCGGTAGCTATTGATTTCTGCACAATTGATGTCGAATGTCATCCTGAGCGAAGTCCCGCGCGAGCGGGACGGAGCCGAAGGATCTGCGGTTGCCTTTCTTGGTGGAATTGAGCATTTCTCTTGCAATGACCAATAAAGCCCCTATCACTCTTGGGCGTTTTCCGCCCGAGCAAACTCGCGCCCTGATGCAATGCCGGCCCTTGAACTGCAATGCAATTTCGCAAAGAAAAGCAACCGCAGATCCTTCGACTTCGTTTGTCGCGTGAACGCGCCAAACTCCGCTCAGGATGACAGCGCATTTTTATTTTCAGACGACTTCTTACGCAAATACGAGAGCTCAAGCAAATTACCCCCTCGCCCTCGCGCACAGCATAAGCGTAGTGAACAGCAACGGCAGGTAAAGCACGCTCACCTTGAGCAGGTCGCGCGCCAACATGCGGCTTTCGTCTTCGGTCTTTGCGCGCAGGATGCGCGCGAAGCGGAGCGTGTATGCGAGGTAAACCAGACCCAGCGCGGTTGCCGGAATCGCGTAGAGTGCGCCCGTCATACCAAGCCACCACGGCGCCAGGCTTACGGGAATCATCAGCACCGCGTAGAAAACTGCTTCGACCACGGTCGACCATCCGTCGGGCTGGACGACGGGCAACATACGGATGCCGGCACGCGCGTAGTCGTCGCGATAGAGCCACGCAATCGACATGAAGTGCGGGAACTGCCAGACGAAAAGGATGGCGAAGAGGGCGACGCCGGGCCACTCGATGCGGCCGCGCGCCGCGGTCCAGCCCAGCACGGGCCCCATGGCGCCGGGGAACGCGCCGATGAAAGTGGCCAGCGAGGTGACGCGCTTGAGCGGCGTGTAGATAGCGACGTAAGTGAAGGCCGTGAGCAGCGCCAGCGCGACGGTAAGCAGATTGGTGCGCAGGGCGAGCCATGCCGCGCCCAGAGCGATGGCGCCGAGACCGGCAATGATTCCTACGGCGAGCGGAAAGCGGCCCGAAGCCAGCGGCCGGTTGGCGGTGCGCGTCATGCGCGCGTCGGTGGAGCGTTCGAGAGCCTGGTTGAGCGCGCCCGCGCCGGCGGAAACCAGGCCGATGCCGAGGAGCACGTCGAGCAGACCGCGCTGCATGGTGGAGATGCCCGACTGCATCGAGCCCAGATAAAAGCCGCCCCAGCCGGTGACGAGCACGAGGCCGACGACTTTGACTTTGAAGAGCTCGCGGAGATCGTGGATAAGCAGAGCCGTTGCGCCCGGGGACGGCGCGTGAAGGCCGTGCGGAAGGGTTTCCGCAGCGGGAACGGCGAGATCGGACGATAAGGCGGTTTGTGAGGCAGGAGTCACAAGGATGCAGGAAGATTGCGGCGGCGTGCACGCGGCAGCCGCTGATTCGATGATAGCAAGCGGAGGGAGGGAGCGAGTCGGTAAGTCGGCAGGCCGGCAGGGCAGCGAGTCGGCGGGCTGGCGAGTGGCGGAATTGGCGGCGCGCGCATTCGGCCGGCGGGGACGCCGGCCGTACAGCCGGTCAGGAGACCGGCGCTACATGGAGCGCGACGGCGGGCTGCCATCTGTTGCCCGCTGCGCGGACTGGGGCGAGGCGGTGCGAAAAATGGAGCGGAGGAGACGGAGAATTGTTTTGACACCGGTCTCTTGCGTGCTGTAGCGTCCGAAATTGGCGCCGCCTATCCCAAGGCAATTCCCAGGCGCCGGAGGAACAAACATGCGCATGATGATATTGGTTCAGTGTCCCCCTGAGCCGTTCAATACCCTGGTTCGCAATGGAACTGCGGGTCCCACGATGAAGAAAATTCTCGACGACACCAAGCCGGAGGCTGCGTACTTCAGCGAGCGCGAAGGCAAACGCGGCTGCGTGCTGATTGCTGAAGTGCAAGGCGCCTCGGACGTGCCACGACTGGCCGAGCCGTGGTTCCTCAACTTCAACGCTGAGGTGGAGTTCAGGATTTGCATGCTGCCGGAGGAACTGGGCAAGGCAAATCTCGAAGCGCTGGGCAAGAAGTGGGGCTGAGCAGAGCGAGTTAGCGAGCGGGCGAGCCGGCGCGCGCTGCGCACACATTCGCAGCTTAGTACTACAGTTGTACTTCGGTGAAACGCCGCAAAAGGACAAGGGCCCGGGCCTAAAGGCCGCCTTTTCTGCGGCCTTTTCAGGGGCCTGAAGGCCCCTGCTCCCTCCGCAAAAGCCTATCTACAACTGTAGTATTAAGGCACTCATTCCCCACCCTGGGCGAAAAGATAGAGACGCGCCGAGGGTGGGGCACCCGTAAGTGCGGGCGTGGACGCCCGCACGACAGCCGGACTGGAGTCCGGCGCTACGAAATGCGCCTCCAGGGGCGGCCCATGTAAAATGAAATCAACCGGATGATGTATTCCCCTCCAGCGGCGGCCCCTCAGGCTTCCCGCGCCGCGCGGGAGAGGGAGTCGCGGGCATCCGCAACCCTCGATCAACCAGAGCCGGCAATCGAAAAACAACCTCCGCTTATTCAGGTCGAAGGACTGTCGAAGTCGTATCGCACGGCACGCGGCGAGCTGGTCCTATTTCGGGACTTGAACCTCGCGGTCGAGGCCGGCGAAATGGTGGCGATTGTAGGCCAGTCGGGCGCGGGAAAAAGCACACTTTTGCACATTCTGGGCGCGCTTGATGCGCCTTCCGCGGGAACGGTATACTGCGCATCAACCAACGTGGCCTCGCTCTCCCCGCGACAGGCGGCAGCCTTTCGCAACCGCGAGATTGGCTACGTGTGGCAGTTCCATTATTTGCTGCCGGAGTTTACGGCCGAAGAGAACGTGGCCATGCCCCTCGTGGCGCGCGGCATGAACCCGTCCGAAGCCAGGAAAATAGCGGCGAACTGGCTGCGAGAGGTGGATTTGGAGGATCGCGGAGCGCACCGGCCGGGCGAGCTTTCAGGCGGCGAGCAGCAGCGCGTGGCCCTGGCCCGCGCACTGGTGTGCAGCCCGCGTTTGCTCCTGGCCGACGAGCCCACGGGCGACCTCGACGGTACCACGGCCGCTCGCGTCTTCGAGTTGATTGAGCGGCTGCACGCGGACCATGGCCTTACGTCCATTTTGGTCACGCACAATATGGAACTGGCCCAACGCTGTACACGGATTCTTCGTCTCGCCAACGGAAGGCTGACGCAGCTCACAGACGCCGCCCAGCCGGCAACCTAACCTATAATCCTCTCGCGGAATTGCACCGTTTTCCTTGGTTTGTGAGTCTTATTAGTACCAGCCTAATGTGGCATTTTCGCCAAGTGGGCTGCAAAGGTCAGGATGGAGGTCGTGCGGCGGCTTTAGAGGCCAGCGACGAGCGGAGCGAAAGCAGCTCCGGTACCATCCCAAAGAGCCGTTCGGAGCGTGGGTTCTGATTTCTGGAGCCTCTGGCGGCGAAGCAACGGGAGGGCGCACGCAGCGCAGCCGAAGCCGGGGGTACCGGACGGCTAATGCGGCGGGCAGCCTGGGACAATCCCCGACGACGGGGGGGAGCACATCATGTTCGAACGCTATACGGAGAAGGCACGGCGCGTAATCTTTTTCGCGCGGTACGAGGCCAGCCAGTTTGGCTCGCCTTATATCGAGACCGAGCACCTGCTGCTGGGTCTGCTGCGCGAAGACAAAGCCTTGACCAATCGATTTCTCCGCTCGCATGCGTCGGTGGAATCGATCCGCAAGCAAATTGAAGCCCACACCACAATCCGCGAGAAGGTGTCGACCAGCGTCGATCTGCCGCTCTCGAACGAGTGCAAGCGGGTGCTGGCTTACGCTGCGGAAGAAGCGGAACGCCTGGGCCACAAGCACATCGGAACCGAACATCTGCTCCTGGGCCTGTTGCGCGAAGAGAAGTGCTTTGCCTCGGAGATTCTGCAGGAGCGCGGCCTGAAGCTGGCGCAGATTCGCGACGAGCTGGCGCGGGTGACGCAGGAAAAAGCTCCGCCGCAGCAGCGGCAGCGCGAGTCGAGTTTGCTGGCCGAGTTCAGCCGCGACCTGACCCAGGCCGCGATGGACGGGCAGCTCGATCCGCTGGTGGGCCGTGAAGGGGAACTCGAGCGCGCCATTCAGATTCTCTGCCGGCGCACCAAGAATAATCCGGTCCTGATCGGCGAGCCCGGCGTGGGAAAGACCGCGATCGTCGAGGGTCTTGCCCAGCGCATCGCCGACGGCGAAGTGCCGAGCTTCCTCGCGGACAAGCGCGTGCTGGGGCTCGATCTCTCGCTGATCGTGGCCGGGACCAAGTACCGCGGGCAGTTCGAAGAGCGGCTGAAGACCATCATGAAAGAGTTGATGGAGAATCAGAACTCCATCGTCTTCATCGACGAGCTGCACACGCTGGTGGGCGCTGGTTCGGCCGAGGGATCGCTCGATGCGGCCAACATCCTCAAGCCCGCGCTCTCCCGCGGCGAGATCCAGTGCATCGGCGCCACCACGCCGGGCGAGTATCGCAAGTCGATCGAGAAGGACCGCTCGCTCGAACGGCGCTTCCAGGCCGTAAAAGTGCCGCCGCCGAACGAGGCCGACGCGATCAAGATCATCCACGGCATCAAGGACCGCTACGAGAAGTTCCATGCGGTCAGCTACACGGATGCGGCGGTGGAGTTCGCCGTGGCGCACTCCAACCGCTACATTCCCGACCGCTTTTTGCCGGATAAGGCGATCGATTTGATCGACGAAGCCGGCGCGCGCGTCAAGCTGCGCCAGACCTCGCTGCCCGAGGAGATCACCGAGGTGCAGAAGCGCATCAAGTTCATCGTGCACCGCATGGATTCGGCGATCGCCAATCACGAGTTCGAGAAGGCCCGCTTCTACTCCGACGAGGAGCGCAAGGAGCGCGAGAACCTGCGCGCCCTGCGCGACAAATATCACCTCGACGACTCGGCCGCGGGCATCGTGACGCGCGAGGACATCGAAGACGTGGTCAGCCGCTGGACGGGCGTGCCCGTCACCAGCATCAAGGAAGAAGAGACGCAGAAACTGCTGCGCGTCGAAGAAGAGCTGCACAAGCGCGTCATCTCGCAGGACAAGGCGATCTCGGCCCTGGCGCGCGCCATTCGCCGCAGCCGCGCGGGACTCAAGTCGCCGCACCGGCCTATTGGGAGCTTTTTATTCCTGGGACCGACGGGCGTGGGCAAAACAGAAATGGCGCGCACCCTGGCCAACTTCCTCTTCGGCTCCGACAAGGCGCTCATCCGCTTCGATATGTCGGAGTTCATGGAGAAGCACTCGGTCTCGAAGCTCATCGGCTCGCCTCCGGGCTACGTGGGCTACGAGGAGGGCGGCCAGTTGACCGAGCGCGTCAAGCGTTCGCCTTATTCGGTTGTGTTGCTCGACGAGATCGAGAAGGCGCATCCGGATGTCTTCAACATCCTGTTGCAGGTCTTCGAGGACGGCCAATTGACCGACGGCCTGGGCAACACTGTCGACTTCAAGAACACCATCCTCATCATGACCTCGAATATCGGCGCCAAGTACCTAGTGAAGGAGAAGAAGTCGCTTGGCTTCCACAGCGACGGTGAAGACCAGATCAACGAAGCTGTCGAAAAGAACGTCATGGCTGAGGTGAAGAAGGCGTTCAACCCTGAATTTCTCAACCGCCTCGACGAAACCATCCTCTTCCAATCGCTCACGGAGGCCGACCTGATACAGATTGTGGAGCTGCTCGTCCAGCAGTTGAACCTCAACCTGGCGCAGAAGTCGATCACGATTTCGGTGACCGAGGAAGCCAAGAAGTGGATTCTCGACAAGACCCTGATCGACCGCAGCTACGGCGCGCGTCCCTTGCGCCGCGCCCTGCAGCGCTACGTCGAGGACCCGCTCTCCGAGGCGCTGATCGCCGGACAGATCCAGGAGCGGCCGGCGTTCCTCGAGGTCTACCTCGACCAGAATCAGCTCTTCTATCGCCCCGTGAGCAAGGACGAGGCGGGCAGCGAAGAGAAGGCAGCGGGAGTGCTGCTTTTCAGCAACTGAGCGGGGCCGACCCAACAGTGCAACCAGCCCCGGCGGCAACCCGAGCTTCACCTACGACGGCAACGGGAACATGACCTTCGACGGCTTCAATACCTTGACGTACGACGTGGAGAACCGGCTCGTGGAGGCGCAGAACGAGGCCTGGGGGACGAGCACGTACCGCTACGACCCGCTGGGCCACCGCAAGCAGAAGCAGGTGGCGAGCGGAGCCTGGGTGACGACGACCCAGTTCGTGCTGGCGGGCAATGAAGAGATCGCCGACTACAACGGCGTGGGCGGGCCGCTGAGCCTGACGGTGCGCGGCGCGGGCGGGCTGCCGGTGG
>Ga0182013_10000154_pt1 | contig 86688 bp, 80 predicted proteins | sample 612S2MmetaG_FD_120487 | JGI IMG/M metagenome (GOLD analysis project Ga0182013, IMG submission 120487) | Permafrost microbial communities from Stordalen Mire, Sweden - 612S2M metaG | ecosystem: Environmental > Terrestrial > Soil > Wetlands > Permafrost | place: Sweden: Stordalen | collected... | reverse complement strand
CTCGGTGGCGGTGGTCAGCATCGCCCACCAGGTGGTCAGCTCGATCGAGACGCACAACTTCGTCGCAAGCGCCGACCATTCGAGCCACGCCGTCGAACAGGCGCTGACAGGTGCCACCCCCGACGTGATCGTCGCCTACCTCGACCTCGTCGCTGGTCTGGCGCTCGCGGTCGGGATGATCACCGTGATGGTCAACGCCCAGCGCGTCGGGCTCCTGCCGCGCTGGATGTCGATGCTCGGCATCGTCACGGGCCTGCTGCTCTTCTTCCCGTTCGGCGGCGCCCAGCTGCAGATCGTGCCCGCGTTCTGGCTCGTGATGATCGGAGTCCTGTTCGCGGGCCGCTGGCCCACCGAGCCCCCGGCCTGGGTGACAGGGGAATCCCGGCCGTGGCCGACCGCCGCCGAGCGCAGGGCGAAGGCCGCCGGGGGAGAGGCGAACAACGGCGTGGGCAGCACGCCGGTGCCGGCCCCCGCCGGCCCGGCTCCCTCCTCTCGCAAGCGCAGGCGCAAGCCCGGCACCAGCACCTGAGCGCGGCCCCCGCGGTTTAGCGCCCGCCCAGCGGGGTACCGGTAGATGTTGAGACGGCGCCCGTAGTCGACTCATCGAGTGTCGTCTCGGTATGCAATGCGAGATGAAGGAGGCTTTCATGGAGGCCCGGTCACTCGAGCGCGATCCGAGCGCAGCAGAACCCGCAGGGTGGAAACCGGCGGACCCAGGGCCCCTCGGGCTCGCGGCGTTCGCGATGACGACGTTCGTCCTGTCGATGATCAACTCGAACTTCATCGACCCCAAGGACACCCCGATCGTGCTCGGCCTCGCGCTGGCCTACGGCGGTATCGGGCAGATCCTCGCCGGCATGTGGGAGTTCCGCACCGGCAACACATTCGGCGCCGTCGCGTTCACGTCATTCGGGGCGTTCTGGATCTCGTTCTGGCTGATCGAGGTCTTCTACGCGAAGGACATCACGGGCAACGTGGGGCACGCCGTCGGGCTGTACCTGTGGGCGTGGGCGATCTTCACCGCCTACATGACGGTCGCGGCGCTGCGCACCAGCGGAGCTGTGCTCCTCGTCTTCGTGCTGCTGACGATCACCTTCGTGCTGCTCGCAATAGGCAACACGGGGCCTCACACCACGGTCCTGCACTGGGGCGGCTACTTCGGCCTGGCGACGGCTCTGGCCGCGTGGTACGCGTCGTTCGCGGCGGTCGTCAATTCGACGTTCGGCAGGGTCGTGCTCCCGATCTTCCCGCTGGCGGCCCGGTGATGGGCTGCCCCTGAAGCGCGGCGGTGCCAGAATGCCCACAAGGGAGAAGTTCTACGAGGTTCTAGAGAGGGAGGCGCGCTATGACCGATGACGTGGAGGGCCACGAGGAGCTCGACGAGGAGCTCGCCTCACTGCTGAACGTCGAAAGGTTCGACCCGCCCGCCTCCTTCTCCGAGAACGCGCTCCTGAACGACCCCTCCATATATGAGCGTGCCGCAGAGGACCCCGAGGCATGGTGGGCCGAGCAGGCCGAGGCGCTGCACTGGTTCCGCCGCTGGGACACGGTGCTCGACGACTCCAACCCGCCCTTCTACAAGTGGTTTCAGGGCGGCACGCTGAACGTCTCCTACAACTGCCTGGACCGGCATGTGCTCGCCGGCCGGGGCGACCGGGTGGCCGTGCACTGGCGCGGGGAGGAGGGCGAGGAGCGCGACATCACCTATGCGGATCTGCTCGCGGACGTCGAACGCTTCGCCAACGCGCTCACCGATCTCGGTGTGCGCAGCGGGGATGTCGTCGGGATCTACCTCCCGATGATCCCGGAGGTGATCGTCGCGATGCTCGCCTGCGCGCGCATCGGCGCCCCGCACAACGTGGTCTTCGGAGGTTTCTCGGCAGAGGCCGTGCGCGAGCGGATGGAGGTGTCGCAGGCGCGCGTGCTGATCACGGTCGACGGGGCGGCGCGCAAGGGCAAGACGGCCGCGGTGAAGGACCGGGTCGACGAGGTCATGGACGGTCTCGACACGCTCGAGAAGATCGTCGTCGTGCGCAGCAAGGGCACGCCCTGCCAGATGCGCGAGGGACGGGACGTCTACTACCAGGACGTCCTCGCTGCCGCAGACCCGTCGTGCCCCGCGGAGCCGATGGAGGCCGAGCACCCCCTCTTCATCCTCTACACGTCCGGATCGACCGCCAAGCCGAAGGGGATCCTGCACACCACCGGCGGCTACCTGACCGGCGTGTCGGCGACACACAAGTACGTCTTCGACCTGCGCCCGGAGACCGACGTCTACTGGTGCGCCGCGGACGTCGGGTGGATCACAGGTCACTCCTACATCGTCTACGGGCCGCTGTGCAACGGCGCGACGTCGGTCATGTGGGAGGGCGCTCCCGACTACCCGAACAAGGGCATCTGGTGGGAGATCGTCGAGCGCTACGGCGTGAGCATCCTGTATTGCGCGCCCACCGCGATCCGTGCCTGCATCAAGTGGGGCGCCAGCTGGCCCCGCGAGCACGACCTCACCTCGCTGAGGCTGCTCGGCTCGGTCGGGGAGCCGATCAATCCGAAGGCGTGGCTCTGGTACCACAAGGTGATCGGAGGCGAACGCTGTCCGATAGTCGACACGTGGTGGCAGACCGAGACGGGCGCGATCATGATCACGCCGCTGCCGGGGATCACCTCCACGAAGCCCGGTTCGGCCACACACCCGTTCCCCGCCGTCCAGGCCGACGTCCTCGACGAGATGACGGGCGAGCCGGTCGAGGAGGGCCAGGGGCTGCTCGTCCTCACGCGGCCGTGGCCGTCGATGCTGCGGACGCTCTACAAGGAGGACGAGCGCTTCATCGAGACTTACTTCTCGCGGTTCGGCAACACCACATACCTGGTGGGGGACGCGGCGCGGCGCGACCGCGACGGCTACCTGTGGGTGATCGGCCGGATCGACGATGTCGTCAACGTCTCCGGCCACAGGCTCTCGACGGCGGAGGTCGAGTCGGCGATCGTCGCGCACGTCGATGTCGCGGAGGCCGCGGTCATCGGCCAGCACGACGAAGACACCGGCCAGGCGATCGTCGCGTTCGTGACACTCCAGGGAGACCTGTCGGGTGATGAGGCGACGATCGACGGCATCCGCGAGACCGTCGCCGAGCGCATCGGCAAGTTCGCACGCCCGCGGCGGATCATCTGGACGGAGGACCTCCCCAAGACGCGCTCGGGCAAGATCATGCGCAGGCTGCTGCGCGACGTCGCCGAGGGACGCGCGCTCGGAGACGTCACCACGCTCCGCGACCCGACGGTGATGGCGCAGCTCGAGGGCCGGATCCAGGAGATGCACGACCAGGAGGACTGAGGGCCCCCGCCACGGACCCGGCCTCTCATGGGATCTTTACCTTCGGCTGGAAGACTGCTCGAGGCGGGCCGGAGGGGCAAGCCGCCGTCGTGTTCCCCGAAACACAGGAGAGGCATTGTCCACAGAGGAGTCCCAGCCGGTGCACTCACGAGCCTCCGAGCCCGCGCAGTCAGGGCTAGCGATCGAGACCCACGGGCTGACGAAGCGCTTCGGTGAACGCACGGCCCTCGACGGCATCGACCTCAGGGTGCCCCGTGGATCTGCCTTCGGCTTCCTCGGCCCCAACGGCGCGGGCAAGACGACGATCATCCGCACGCTGCTCGGCCTGACGCCCGCGGACGCCGGCACCATGCAGGTGCTCGGGCTTCCCGTGCCACACGACCGGGCCAGGGCGCTGAAGCGCGTGGGCGCGATCGTCGAGGAGCCCCGCTTCCACATGCACCTCACCGGCGAGGAGAACCTCAGGGTGGTCGCGGCGGTCCGCGGCCCCGAGGTCCGCGAGCGGATCGCGCCGGCGCTCGCACGAGTAGGCCTCTCAGAGCGCGCCGGCGAGAAGGTCAAGAGCTACTCGATGGGCATGAGGCAGCGTCTGGGCGTCGCGCGCTGCCTGCTCGCCGACCCGCTGCTGCTGATCCTCGACGAGCCCACGAACGGCCTTGACCCCGGCGGGATCCAGGAGTTCCGCGAAATGATCCGCGAGCTGGTCGAGCAGGAGGGACGGACGGTGTTCATCTCCTCCCATCTGCTGGACGAGGTCGAAAAGACATGCGACGCCGCGGCCATCGTCGACCGCGGGAAGATCATCACCCAGGGTGCCATCACGGACCTCGCGACCGGCGGCGCACGCGACGAACTGATCCTCGCGGTCGACGACCCCGATCTGGCGCTGCGCACCCTGAGCCAGAGCGAGTTCGTGTCCTCGGCTCAGCGCTCGGACGAGGGCATCCGCGTCGAGCTGGCGCGCGGCCACGCAGATGCGGCGGGCATCAACGCCGCGCTCGTGCACGCCGGCGTCGGGGTCGCCCGGCTCGAGCCGGTCCGCCACAGCCTCGAGCAGAGGTTCCTCGAGATCACCTCGCGCCTGGACGCGGACCTCATCCCCGAGGAGGTCAGGTCATGAGCGCCACCATCGCAGCCCAGATGATCGGCGCGGACTTCCTGAAGCTCCGCAAGAAGCGCGGCACTGTCGTCTGGGCGCTGGTCCTCGCGCTCGCGCCGCTCCTGATCTTCTTCATCGTCAAGGCCCTGCAGCACTCGTCGAACCCCACCGCACACTCCCCGGCGGGCGGCACGAGCGGGTTCATCGACGGGCTGCGCGTGCTCGCCGTCTTCTTCGGGCCGCTCGCCGCCATCATGATCGGCACCGACGGGGGAGCGGGGGACCTCTCCGCAGGCGTGTTCAGGGATCTCGTCGTCACCGGCCGCTCGCGCCTCGCGCTGTTCGCCTCGCGCGTGCCGGCGGCGCTGGCGGTCTGCTGGCTGGTCATCACGATCGCCTACATCGTGGTGGTCATCGGGACCTACGCGCTCGCCTCCGGTGCGTCCACGCCGACAGCGGGCCTGATCGTCAACGGCTTCCTGTTCACGCTGTTCTCCACGGGCGTGCTGTGCATCGTCGCGGTGGGCTTCTCCTCGCTCGTCGGCTCGAGGGCCGCCGCGTTGACAGTGCTGATCGGCTGGCAGCTCGTCGCGAGCCGCATCCTTGAAAACATCGAATCGCTCGGCAGCTCGCGCAAGCTGATCCTCAGCCAGGCCGTCGCCCACTTCAGCCCCGTGTCGCTGACCGACTCGGGCGGGCACGGCCCGCGCGGCGGAGCGACCGTGACGATGTCCACCGGCGTCGCCGTCGCGGTGGTGCTGCTTTGGCTCGTGGTGTTCCTCGCGCTCGGCGCGTGGCGCACCCGCACGATGGACGCCTGAGCGCCCGCTCAGACCTTCCGGTGCTCCGGCACCCAGGTGCCGTCGTCCTGGCGCGAGAAGTCCTGGAAGAGGCCGGGCGCCTCACCGAGCATGATCCCCGCGATCCGGTCGAAGACCATGCGCAGCTCCTCCTCGGCGCCCTCCGCGGTGCGCATCTCGATCACGTGGCGGAGCGTGCGGACGTTCGCGGTCCAGATGATGTCGGTGCTCAGGCCGGTGGGTGCGAGCCTGCGCAGGGCCGAGGTGACCTCCTTCTTGACGTGGAAGGGCACACCCTCCTCGTCGATCCCCAGTTTCTCGGCCGCGTCGCGCTGGAACTCCTCGAGCTGCTCGACGATCGAGAGCACCTGGTCACGAACGGGCTCCAGCGCGGGAGGGACACGGAACCCGATGTCCGTCAGGCGCACGTAGCGAAGGCTCTCCTGGCTGAACGCAGAGCCCGCGCGGTGGCGGATCAGCTCATGGGTGAACACCCTGCTGACGTTGCGCAGGGCGAAGGAGTAGTTCGCGTGCTCCATCACCGACCCGTGTGCGGAGCGCAGGATGTTCGCGAAGTACTCGCGCTGGTCTGTCCGGACCTTCGTCACGTTCGCGTTCAGGCCGGGCTCCCAGCTGCGGTAGCAGGCGCGGCCGCCGAACTCGACGATCAGCTCGCCGCTGTTGGGCTTGCCCCCGGACTCCTCAAGGCGCCTCTGCAGCCAGGACTCGCCTCCGACGTCCTGCAGGTAGCCGCGCATGCCGTCGACGTTGACGGCCGGTCTGGCGATCAGGAAGACGGTGGGCTGGGTCTCGTGCATCGGGCGGCCGATCCTACATACCCGAGCGGGCGTCCTCCTATACTCGGGCCTGAGTGGACGCCTCCAACGGCCAGAACCATGGAGAGAGCATCGTCGAGGCCGTCGACCTACGAAAGCGCTATGGCGAGGGGGAGGCCGCAGTCGATGCCCTGGCGGGCGTCAGCGTGGGTTTTCCCGCGGGCCGCTTCGCCGCGATCATGGGCCCGTCCGGCTCCGGGAAGTCGACGCTCATGCATCTCCTGGCGGGTCTGGACAGGCCCACGTCGGGCGTCGTGCGGATCGCCGGCATCGACCTCACCGCACTCGACGACCGTGCCCTGACGCAGCTGCGGCGCGACCGCGTCGGCTTCATCTTCCAGACATTCAACCTGCTGCCCGTCCTTAGCGCGCAGGAGAACATCGTCCTTCCGCTGACGATCGCGGGCCGCAAGCCCGACCAGGAGTGGCTGGACCGTCTGATCGACACGGTCGGCATCCGCGACCGGCTGACCCACCGCCCGGCCGAGCTCTCCGGGGGCCAGCAGCAGAGGGTTGCGGTCGCGCGGGCGCTGATCTCCAAGCCCTCCGTCGTGTTCGCCGATGAGCCGTCGGGCAACCTTGACTCGAAATCCTCCGGGGACGTGCTCGAGCTCCTGCGCAACGCCGTGGACGACTTCGGCCAGACGGTGGTGATGGTCACCCACGACGCGCACGCCGCCTCGTTCGCCGACAGGATGCTGGTGCTCGCAGACGGGCAGATCGTCCACGACGGGGATGCCCTGACGACCGAGCAGGCGCTTGACCTCATGAAGTCCGTGGGCTGATGCTCAAGCTGGTGCTGCGGGGTTTCCTCCAGCGCAAGCTTCGGGTTGTGCTGACCGGCATCGCGATCGCCCTCGGGGTCGCGCTGATGGCCGGGACGTATGTGCTGACGGACACGATCAACAACTCGTTCGCGGGAATCTTCCAGACAGCCAGCCGGGGCGTTTCGGTGGCCGTCACGCCAGCCCAGACGCTGGGCCGCAACACCGAATCACAGACCTCACCGATCACCGAGCAGATGCTCGAACGCGTGCGGGCCACGCCGGGGGTGGCGCAGGCGGCGGGCGGAATCTTCGCGGTCGCGAACTTCCTCGACACACATGGCAAACGCCTGACGACCGGTGGAGCCCCCGCCTTCGTCGCGTCGGAGATGCCTGCGCGGCTCGAGTCCTTCAAGCCCGTCAAGGGGACGTTCCCGACCACCGCGCAGCAGGTGGCGATCGACGAAGCGACCGCGGAACGCGCGTCGCTGAAGGTCGGCGAGCGCATGATCGTGGCGGGCTCCGCGCCGGCCAGGACCTACACGATCGTGGGGATCACCCGCTTCGGCGGCGGAGCGTCATTCGGGGGTGCCGGCGCGGCGATCCTCACGCCCGCGGAGGCCCAGAGGGTGGTCGCGCAGCCCGGCCGCTACGACGAAATCGACGTGGCCGCGAACCCGGGTGTCACGAATGCTCAGCTTCGCGACCGCCTGCGGGCGGTGCTGCCCGCCAGCGTCGACGTAAGAACCGGCGCCGAGCAGGCGGCGAAGGACACGTCGGATCTCGAAAGCAACCTTTCGTTCATCCGCACATTCCTGCTCATATTCGCCTACGTGTCGCTGTTCGTGGGCGCGTTCATCATCTTCAACACGTTCTCGATCACCGTTGCGCAGCGAACACGCGAGTTCGGCCTTCTGCGCACGCTCGGCGCGTCCCGCGCACAGGTCATGCGCTCGGTGATCGCGGAAAGCCTGCTCCTCGGGATCGCGGGTGCCCTGCTCGGGCTGCTCGGCGGCCTCCTGCTCGCTCCCGCCCTCGACCAGCTCTTCAAGTCCTTCGGAGCCGACCTGCCGGACTCCGGGACCGTCTTGAAGACCCGCACGATCGTTGTCTCCCTCGCGGTCGGTGTCAGCGTCACCGTCCTCGCCGGCCTCGCGCCCGCGCTCAGGGCGACGCGCGTGCCGCCGCTCGCGGCCATGCGCGAGGGCATAGAGCTGCCCGCGGCAGGCTCCAGCGTCAGAGCCCGCCGAGTAACGGCGGGCCTGCTCGTCGTGGCCGTGGTGCTGCTGATCGCCACGCTCGCGAACGGCGCGGGGTTCATTGCCACGGCGATCCTCGTTCTCTGTGTCGCGGCGCTCACCATGCGCCTGATCCGCGCCGGGAGGCCGCCGAGGCACCTCATCGTGCGCGCGCTCGCCAGGGCGGTGGGCACGCTCGTCCTGTGGAGGGGCATAACCGGGCGTCTGGCGCGCGAGAACTCGATACGCCACCCGGGGCGGACGCTCATCACCGCCGCAGCCCTAACGATCGGACTCGCGCTCGTAGCGTTCGTCGCGGTCCTCGCCGACGGCACGAAGGCGACTATCAACCAGGCGGTGTCGCGCTCGTTCGCGGGGAACCTGATCGTCGAGAACTCGCAGGCGGCGAACGAACAGGGCATACCGGCGCTCGTGGCGCCCGCCCTGCGGCGCGTACCCGGCGTCGCGACCGCCACACCCGTCGCGTTCACGCTCGGCAGGCGCAGCGGAAAGTCCAGCAACGCGTCGGTGACGGCGGTCGACCCGAGCACGTTCGCGAAGGTCTACCGCGTCGATTGGACGACCGGCTCGGATGCGGTGCTCGCGCAGCTCGACTCCTCCGGGGCGGTGCTCACGAAAGGGTACGCGAGCTCCGAACATCTGCACGTCGGGAGTGCGCTCGAGCTGCTCACGCCCTCAGGACGTCATGTGGTCCTGACCGTCAGGGGCATAGCCGAAGACAACGCACGGCTGCTCGGGAACATCACGATCAGCCTGGCGCTCGCGCGCACCGCGTTCGGGCAGCGCAGTGACGCGCTGGACTTCGTCGCCTATGCTCCGGGCTACGGCGACGCCCAGGTCCAGCCCGCCGTCGACCGGATGCTCGCCGCCTACTTCCCGCAGGCGCGCTCGCGCACCGCAGCCCAGTTCAAGCAGGACCAGGCGAACCAGATCAACACGCTGCTCGCGCTGATCTACGTCCTGCTGGCGCTGTCGGTGATCGTCTCCCTGTTCGGAATCGTGAACACCCTGATCCTGTCCATCTACGAGCGCACGCGCGAGCTCGGCATGCTGCGGGCGATAGGGACCTCGCGCAGGCAGATCCGTCAGATGATCCGCTACGAGTCGATCATCACAGCACTGATCGGCGGCGTGTTCGGGCTCGTGATCGGGGTGGTGGGAGCGATCCTCGTGACGACGTTCGCACTGTCGGGCTCGGGCTACGTGCAGTCGATCCCTGTCGGCACCCTCGCGATACTCCTCGTCGTGGCGGCGCTCGCAGGCCTGCTCGCCGCGCAGCTGCCCGCCAGGCGCGCCGCACGCCTGGATGTGCTTGGGGCGCTCGCGTCGGAGTAGGGCGACGGCGGCCGGCCGGATAAGCTGGCGTCCATGAGCAGCCCCGCCACCGAGGAGCACGCCGACCCCGAGCTGCAGGCGGCGGCATGGGACCTCGAGCCGCTCGTCGACGGCGAGGGCAACGCGGGGGTCGAGAGTCGCCTCGAGGAGGCGATCGAGCGCTCGAAGACGTTCGCAGCTGCGCACGCGGGGAAGCTCGCCGCGCTCGACTCGGCCGGGCTGCGCGAGGCGATGCTCGAGCTCGCCGAGATCCAGGAGCTCGTGGCACGCGCCGGCTACTACGCGTCCCTGCGGTTCTCCACCGACACCGCGGACCCTGCGAACGGTGCTCTCCTGCAGCGGGTGCAGGAGCAGGAGACGGTGATCCAGACAACGCTGCTCTTCTTCGAGCTCGAGTGGGCGGCGCTGGATGACGAGCGCGCCGACGAGCTGCTCGCCGGCGACGGCCTCGAGTTCTGCGCGCACCACCTGCGGAGCGTCAGGCGCTACCGCGAGCACCTGCTCTCCGAACCGGAGGAGAAGATCCTCGCCGAGAAGTCCCTCACGGGCGCGAGCGCATGGACGAGGCTGTTCGAGGAGCTCACCTCCGCGGTCGAGGTCGACATGCCCGAGGGCACCGGGGTCGGCGACCGCGTCGCGCTCGACGTCGCGCTGAGCAGGCTCACGATCGCCGACCGGGACCTTCGGAGGGCGACGGCCGAGGCGGTCACCGAGGCGCTGGCGCCCGGGCTGCGCACACGCGCGTTCCTGTTCAACACGCTGCTCGCGGACAAGGCGACCGATGACCGGCTGCGCACCTACCCGAACTGGCTCGCGGCCCGCAACCTCTCAAACGAAGCGAGCGATGAGTCCGTCGCGGCCCTCGTGGAGGCCGTAAAGGGCCGCTATGAGATCGCACGGCGCTGGTATCGGCTGAAGGCGCGGCTGCTCGGGGTCGAGCGCCTCGCCGACTACGACAGGATGGCCGCGGTGACGGAGGACGAGGTCACCTTCCCCTACGGCGAGGCGAGAGACATCGTCGTCGACTGCTACTCGTCGTTCTCCCCGGAGCTCGGGGCCCTCGCGAAACGGTTCTTCGACGAGAACCACATCGACGCGCCGGTGCGCCCCGCCAAGCGCGGCGGAGCCTTCTGTGCCTCGGCGGTCCCGTCGCTGTACCCGTACGTGCTGTTGAACTACACCTCACGCCGGCGCGACGTCCTCACGCTCGCACATGAGCTCGGACATGGCGTGCACTTCGCGCTCGCAGCGCGACAGGGCGTCTTCCACCAGCACACGCCGCTCACCCTCGCCGAGACGGCGTCAGTGTTCGGCGAGACGATCGTCTTCGGACGGCTGCTCGAGCAGGACAACTCGCCCGCATCACGGCTCGCGCTGCTCGCGGAGAACCTCGAGGACACGATCGCGACGGTCTTCAGGCAGGTCGCGATGAACCAGTTCGAGGACCTCGTTCACACCGGCAGGCGCGAGGAGGGCGAGCTGTCGGTGGACCGCATCGGCGAGCTGTGGGCGCAGAGCCAGAACGAGATGTTCGGCGACTCCGTCGAGGTCACCGACGGCTACCGCACATGGTGGTCCTACATCCCGCATTTCATCGGCAGCCCCGGCTATGTCTACGCGTATGCGTACGGCCAGCTGCTCGCCCTGTCCGTCTACGAGCGCTATGAGCAGACCGGGCAGGAGCTCGTCCCGCGCTACCTCGAGCTCCTCTCGGCCGGCGGCTCGCGCAGCCCTCAGGAGCTCGGTGAGATCGTGGGCGTCAACCTCGCAGACCCCGGCTTCTGGGAGGCCGGCCTCGACCTCGTCGAGCGCCAGCTGCAGGAAGCGGAATCCGCCGCACAGGCGTCGGGCAGGCTCTAGCTCCTCACAGGCCGGGCATTCTCGCGAGCAGCGAGGGAACACCCGCGACGGAGTCGACGATCGCGGTGGGGGTGACGCGTGCGGTGAGCGCATCAGCGCGGTACTTGCCGGTTCGCACGAGCACCCCGGGCAGGCCGGCAGCCATCGCGCCGCCAACGTCCGCCTCGGCGTCGTCGCCGATCATGACCGCGGTCCGGACACCGATGTCAGCCATCGCGGCGAGGAAGAACTCGGGGGCGGGCTTGCCGAGGACGATCGCCTCCCGCCCGCTCGCGTACTCGAGCGCGGCGGAGTAGGCACCGACGTCGAGGGCGAGCCCGTCCGCACGGCGCCAGTAGCGGTTGTGCTGCAGCGCGAGCAGCTGCGCGCCGTCCATCAGGTCGCGGAACGCGCTGTTGAGCACCTCGGGCGTGAATCCGGCGCCGAGGTCGCCGAGCAGGATCGCGTCAGGGCTATCGCCTGGGCCCGCGGCTCCCAGCGCGGTGAGATCCTCGCGCAGTCCCTCGCCGACGAGCAGACGCACGGACTCAAGGCCGTGTTCGGTGCAGTGGCGCACCGCCATCGAGGCGGGTGTCATGACCTCCTCTTCTGAGACCTCGAACCCGAGCTCCTGGAGGTGTTCGACCACGCTGCGCCGCGAGCGAGAGGTCGTGTTGGTCAGCAGCCGTACGCCGCCGGCAATCGCGCGCAGCTCAGCCAGGGCGCGGTGTGCTCCCTCGATGGGCTCGTCGCCCACGTACAGGACGCCGTCGATGTCGAGCAGTACGCCCGGCTTGCTGAGGGCCTCGGAGGACGTGAGCGAAATATAGAGCTCGCGCTCAGAAGAGGCCGAGGGATCTTCCGGCGTGCGTGACGAGGTTGAACAGCGGCTGGGGGATGATCCCGAAGAACAGCGTCGCGGCTCCCGCGAGGACCGCGACGAAGACGACCTCAGGCTGCGTGCCGGTCAGCGGCTCGGGCACCTCGCGTGCGAGCTCCGCGGCGACCGCGGGGGAGCTGTCGAGCTCCGGCGAGCCTCCCGCGAGCGCGGGCAGGCCCGTGCCGAGGCCGGCGCGCCCGGAGGTCTCGGAGGCAGGCGCCTCGCGCATCCACATCGCGGCGATGACGGGCAGGTAGTAGCCCAGCGAGATCATGGAGCCGATCACGATCACGACACCGAGCCACGTGTATTCGCCGGAGACCGCGGCGTCGATGAGATAGAACTTTCCGATGAACCCGGCGGTCGCCGGAATTCCCGCGAGGCCGAGCATCGAGAGGGTCATCGGCCACGCCAGCCAGGGGCGCTCGCGTCCGAGCCCGGTGACGGACTGGATGCTGTCTCCGAAGGTGGTTTCGCGCTCGCGCGCGATGATCACCGCGAACGAGGCCATGTTCATCATCAGGTAGACCGCGAGGTAGAAGACCGTCGCCTGCACGCCGAGCTTGGTCGCGACGACGACACCGGCGAGCATGTAGCCGGCCTGCGCGACCGAGGAGTAGGCGAGCATCCGCTTGAGCGAGGACTGCCCGAGCGCGCCGACGTTGCCGACGATGATGGTGATCGCCGCGAGGACCGCGACGGCCGGTCCCCAGCTCGGCTGCGCGCCGATCAGCGCGACGTCGAAGAAGCGCAGGAAGACGCCGAGGGCCGCGACCTTCGTCGTCACCGCCATGAAGGCCGTGATCGGGGTCGGGGCTCCCTCGTACACATCCGGTGTCCACTGGTGGAAGGGCGCCACCGAGGCCTTGAAGCAGAGTCCCGCAACGCAGAGCGCGATGCCGGTCAGCGTCAGCGGATCGGTCGCCAGGGAGTTGTTCGAGAGGGCCACCGCGATGCTGGAGAAGTCCGTGGAGCCAGTCGCCCCGTAGATCATCGAGAGCCCGTAAAGCAGCGTCGCAGAGCCCACGGAGCCCACGATCAGGTACTTCAGCCCGGACTCCAGCGAGTGCTCGCGGCGCATCTCGGTGGCGCACAGCACATACAGCGGGAGCGACAGGAGCTCCAGGCCGACGAACAGCGCAACCGTGTTCTGCGATGCGGCGAGCATCGACATGCCCGCGACCGACGTCAGAAGCAGCGCATGGAACTCCCCGTGCGCAGCTTCACGGGCGGCGAGCGAACGCCACGCGAGCAGGACGGTGCACAGCGCGCCGGCGATCAGGATGAGGTTCAGCGACAGCGCGAGATCGTCGACCCGCAGCGCCCCCGAGATGATCGACTTTTCGGAGTTCCACTGCCAGATCGTCAGGCCGAGGGCCGCGATCAGGACGCCGAGGGTGACCGCGGGCACGAGCTGCGAGCGGACCCAGCGCGAGCTGATCAGCCCGACCAGCAGAACCAGGATCGCGCCGCCGAGCAGCGCGACGAGCGGAGAGAGCCCGGCCCAGTCAATGTGCGGGCCTTTCAGGTGAGCGCTCGCGATCACGGGAGCGGCCAGGAGGTTCATGGCGTCACGCTCGCCGTCGTCGCGGTGGAGGCGGGCTGGCTCGCGGCCTGGGCGGAGGCGACCGCGGCCTTGACCGAGCTTTCGCTGCGGTGCAGCGCGAGCTGCGGGTAGAGCGCGAGGAAGACGATCACCGCGACCACCGGTACGAGGACGGCGCCGTCCATGATCGAGATCTCCTTCGAGGAGACGTTCTCGCCCCGGCGGTTGTGCATCGCCCGGATGAACAGCCGCAGCGCGTAGACGCTGGCCATGACAACACCGGTGAACGCGATGATCGCGATCGCGAGCTTGCTCTTGAAGACACCGAGCAGGATCAGGAACTCGCCGACGAAGTTCGAGGAGCCCGGGATCGCGAGGGTCGCGAGCGAGACGATCAGGAAGATGCTCGCGAGGACCGGTGCTTTCATCGCGATGCCGCCCATCTCACGGATGTCCTCCGATCCTCCGGCGCGCCGCGAGAGGATCGCGACGATGAACAGCAGCGGCGCCACGACAAGTCCGTGGTTGACCATCTGAAGGAGGGCTCCCTGAGCGCCCTGTGGGTTCAGAGCGAAGATCCCGAGCGTGATGAAGCCGAGCTGGGCGACCGATGAGTATCCGGCGATCAGCCGCGCGTCGGTCTGGCTGAAGGCCTGCAGGGAGCCGTAGATGATCGACGCGAGCGCGATGAGCAGCATCAGCGTCTGGAAGTGCGCGGCGCCCTGCGGGAACAGGGGCAGGACGATCGCGAGGAACCCGTAGGCGCCCACCTTCGAGAGCACGCCCGAGAAGACCATGAGGACCTCGATGGGCATCGCGCGGTACCCGTCCGGCATCCAGCCGTGCAACGGGAAAGCGGGCATCTTGACGAGGAACGCGGCCGCGAAGAACAGGAAGATCCACTCCTGCGAGCCGGTGCTCAGCGGCACCGCGTGCAATGCGGACAGGACGAACGTGATGTGCCCGCCCGAGCGCTCGGATGCGAGCACGCCCGTCGCCACGGCGGCCGCGAGCATCAGCAGCGACCCGACGAGCGTGTAGATGACGAGCTTGATCGTGGCTTTGATCCGCCCCGGCTCCCGGCCCCAGCCGCCGATCAGGAAGTAGAAGGGGATCAGCATCAGATCGAAGAACGCGACGAAGAGGGCCAGGTCCTGGGCCAGGAAGGCGCCGAGCACGGCGGACTCCGCGAGCATGAACTGGAAGTAGAAGAGCTTCGGCCGCTCCCATGTGCGCAGGTTGCAGGCGAGCGTCGCGACCGCGAACAGCAGCGTCGTCAGGCCGACCAGGAAGACGTTCAGGCCGTCGACGGCGACCTTGTAGTGGATCCCGAGCTCTGAGATCCAGACGACGTCGGTGACGTGCTGAAGGCCGCCGGCGCTGTTGTAGTCCGCGATGTAGCCGATCGCCAGGCCCAGCGCGACGATGGTGCCGGCGAGCGCCACGACGCCCTGCGCGCTCCAGTGCGCGCGCTCGGCCTCCTGCGCAGGCTCGGCCTCCCCGGAGCCGCGCGCTGCCGGCAGCAGCGCGCAGATGACCCCGCAGACCGCGGGAAGCCAGATGAGTATCGAAAGTGGTGGCATCAGCTCCGCCGGTCAGCTCTGGAGTAGGAAGTAGAAGCCGACGCCTGTGATCCCGATCACCAGGAGCGCCGCGTAGTAGCGGATGAAGCCGCTCTGGGCGGCTCGCACCGCCGCTGATCCCGCGCGGACCAGCCCGGTCGTGCCGCCGACGATCGTCTCGTCGATGACCCTGCGCTCGAACGTGTCGCGGGCGAAGGCGCCGGCCGCTGCGAACGGGCGCACGATGATGGCGTCGATCGCCTCGTCGAAATACCACTTGTTCACGAACAGCGTGTAGAGCGCTCCGGCGCGCTGGCGGATGACGGTGGACGTTCCGGGGCGCGCGACCCAGATCCTGTAGGCGAGGGCTATCCCGGATAGGCCGAGCACGGTTCCGAGCGCGAGACCGAACCACAGCAGGCCGTCTTTGGTGTGCGGTTCATACAGCGGCGAGGTCGCGAAGCTCGGGCGCAGGAAGTTGTCGATCACATAGTCCACGTTCGGGATCTGCACGAGGCCTGCGCCGACCGCCCCGACCGCGAGCACGCTCATCGCGACCTTCATCGGCAGGTGGGTCTCCGCGATCGGGTGCGAGGGGCCTGGGAACCCGACGTCCTGGTCCTCCTCTTCGCCGTTGGCCGGGTTGAACGGCACGGCCGCATGGTGCTGGTGCCCCGCTTCGAGCTCGCGTGCCTCCGCGCACGGCTCGCCGTGGAAGGTCCTGAAGATCATCCGGAACGTGTAGATCGCGGTCATGAACGCGCCGACGTAGCCGAGGACGTACAGCGCCCAGTGCCAGCCGCCCTCCTCACCGGTGACGAGCAGGATCTCGTCCTTCGAGAAGAAGCCCGAGAACGGCGGGACGCCGGAGAGCGCGAGGCCACCGACGATGAAGCAGCCGTATGTGAAGGGAAGCGCCTTTCGGAACCCGCCCATCTTCTCCATCGACTGCTCGCCGCCCATGGCGCCGATCACCGAGCCGGCGCCCATGAACAGCAGGGCCTTGAAGAACGCGTGCGTCATCAGGTGGAACATCCCGGCGGCGTACGCGCCCACCGACACGCCCATGATCATGTAGCCGATCTGGGACATCGTGGAGTACGCGATGACGCGCTTGATGTCCGTCTGGGTCAGGGCGATCGTGCTCGCGATCAGCAGCGTCAGACACCCGATCGCCCCACCGACGTCCTGTGCGACGGGCGCGAGTTCGAACAGCGTGTGCATGCGTGCGATCAGGTAGACGCCGGCCGTGACCATCGTCGCGGCGTGGATCAGGGCGCTGACGGGTGTCGGGCCCTCCATCGCGTCCGGGAGCCATGTGTGCAGCGGGATCTGCGCGGACTTCGCGAACGCCCCGACCATCAGCAGCAGGCAGCCCGCCGTGAGATCCGCGTCGCCGTTGTGGCCGAACGCGCCCGCTTCGACCGCCTTGAACGTCTTCAGGAAGTCCAGCGTCCCGCTGTGCTTGAAGATGAAGTACGTGCCGAGCACGAGGCCGACGTCGCCGACGACGTTGATCACGAACGCCTTGATGCCCGCGCGCGTGGCGGTCGTCCGCCTGTACCAGAAGGAGATCAGCAGGTAGGAGGCGGCGCCGACGAACGCCCAGCCGACGATGAGCAGCAGGAAGTTGCCGGCCAGCACCAGCAGCAGCATCGAGAAGACGAAGAAGTTCAGGTACGCGAAGTAGCGCGCGTAGCCCTTGTCCTTGTCCATGTAGGAGATCGAGTAGAGGTGGATCATCGTCGAGATCCCCGTGACGACGAGGATCATGTAGACCGAGAGCGGGTCCACGAGGATCGACAGCTTGGCGTCGACGCCGACGGTCGACGCGTAGTCCCACAGCGAGGAGACGAGCTGGCGGTCGCCCACCGCGTGCGACTGCAGGGAGATCAGCGCACCGAGCGAGGCGAGGAAGGACAGGAAGATCGCCGTGGTGGCGATCCAGCCCGCGCGGCGGCCCAGCGGCGAGCGGAAGCCGAACGCGATGCTGAGCATCCCCACCAGGGGGAAGAGAAGGACGAGCCAGCCGTAGGTGGTCGTGCTCATCCCTGCAGCTCCCGCATCTCATCGACGTCGATCGGCAGGCTCCGCCGGTAGAGCGCGACGATCATCCCGAGGCCTATGCAGACCTCGCAGGCGGCGACGGTCATGACGATGAGGGCCAGGATCTGGCCGTCACCGTTGCCCCACATGCGCGAGAACGCGATCAGCGAGAGGTTGGCGCCGTTGAGCATCAGCTCGAGGCAGAGGAGCACCACGAGCGGGTTCCGCCGCGTCATGACGCCCACGACCCCGAGCGCGAAGACGATCGCGGAGACCGCGAGGTACCAGGCGATGCTCATGGCAGCCGCCTCCCGATCCCCTCGGCCATCGTGCCGGTGCCCTGCGGGCGCAGCCTGTCCAGCGGGGCGCCGGACGGCTCCTGGTCCTCGGAGATGCCGCCGCGGCGCCGGGCCAGGACGACGCCGCCGATGGCCCCGACGAGGAGCAGGAACGAGGCGATCTCGAACGCGAGCAGGAAGCGGGTCAGCAGGAGATTGCCGATGTAGGCGGGTGTGCCGAACGTCCGCGGGCCGGGTACATATCCGGCGCCCTGGCCTTCGATGGCCTTCAGGCCGGTGCCGAGCAGCGCGATGAGGAGCTCGATCATCAGCGCGCCGCCGAGGATCGCGCCTCCCAGCCGAAGGCCCGAGCCGACAGGGCCAGGCGAGCGCAGGCGCTCGCCTATCGAGTCGCTGGCCTCGCCGCCGACGTAGGCGACGACGAACACGTAGAGAACCATCACGGCGCCGGCGTATACGACGACCTGAACGGCGGCGACGAATTCTGCGCGCAGAAGCAGGAACAGCAGGGACAGCGACACGAGGTGCCCGACGAGCGCGAGCACGCTGTAGAACGGGTTGCGCAGGACGACGACCCCGACCGCGCCGGTGATCGCGCCGATGGCGGCGATGAAGAACAGTACGGAGCTCACTCGCCCTCGTTCCTCAGGGGCGTGCGCTCGAGCGGCTCGGCGAGGAGCATCTCCTTCGTGAAGATCAGGTCTTCGCGGCTGTAGTCCGAGAGCTCGTAGTCATGGCCCATGGTGATCGCGTCGAACGGGCATGCCACCTCGCAGTAGCCGCAGAAGATGCAGCGCGACAGGTTGATCTCGTACACGGCGGCGTAGCGCTCGCCCGCGGAGACGCGGTTCTCCGGCGTGTTCTCGGAAGCGACGACGCGAATGCAGTCCGCGGGGCATGCGGCGGCGCACAGGGAGCAGCCGACGCACTTCTCGAGCCCCGTGTCCTCGAAGCGGTGAAGCTTGTGCCTGCCGCGGAAGCGGGGGTAGACGGGCACCTTCTCCTCGGGGTACTGGATCGTCGATGTTCCTTCGAACCAGCGCAGCATGGTGGTCTGCAGGCCCCTCGCGGTCTCGCGGAACGCACGCCAGGAGCCCCGCGCGGGTCCGGGCGCCGGTGTGCGCTGCACCTCGACGACGTCTCCCTCGGGTACCCACCGGTTGACGGTGATGGTGCTCTCGCGCGTCTGCACGGGCTCTGCGGTGGCGCCGCCGAGCCGCTCCTGGTTGGGGTCGTGTGTGGGGGTCTCGGACATCAGTGGGTGACCACGACGAGTACCGCCGTGACGAGCGTGTTGAGGGTTGCCAGCGGGAGGAGCACCTTCCAGCCGAAGCTCATCAGCTGGTCGTAGCGCAGGCGGGGGAGCGTTGCACGAACCCAGATGAACAGGAACGTGACGAGCGACATCTTGAACAGCACGACGAACGGATCGACCCATCCGGGGGGGTTCAATCCGAACGGGAGCAGCCACCCGCCGAGGAAGATCGTCGCGACCAGACCGGAGATCACGAGCACGTTGAGGTACTCGGCGAAGTAGTAGGAAGCGAACTTCCCGCCGCCGAACTCGGTGTTGTAGCCGCCGACGAGCTCGGCGTCCGCCTCGGTCAGGTCAAACGGGGCGCGGTTCGTCTCGGCGAAGCCCGCGACGAGGAAGATGATGAAGCCGAAGAACTGGGGGATGATGTACCACATGCCCGCCTGGGCGTGGACGATCCCGGTCAGCGACAGTGTCCCCGCGGTGATGATCACCCCGACGAGCGCCAGGCCCTGGGCGACCTCGTACGAGATCAGCTGGGCGGCGCCGCGCATCGCGCCGAGGAACGAGTACTTCGAACCCGAGGACCAGCCGCCGAGCATGATGCCGTAGAACGCGATCGCCCCGAACGCAAAGACGTAGAGGGGGCCGATGGACAGGTCCACGCCATACAGCCCGACTGGGGTGCCGAAGATGTTCTGCACGTCCCCGAACGGGATGATCGCGAACGCCGCGACGGCTGTGAGGATCGAGATCATCGGCGCGAGCGCGAACAGGAAACCGACCGACGTGGCGGGCCGGAACTGCTCCTTCGTCAGGAGCTTGAGGATGTCGGCGAGGGGCTGCAGCGCGCCGTATGGACCCACGCGGTTGGGCCCGTAGCGCCCCTGCATGCGGCCCATGATCTTTCGCTCGGCCATCAGCACGACCGGCACCAGCTGCAGTCCGACGGCGAAGATCACGATCGCCTTGATGATCTGTACGTACCAGGGTTCGTAGTAGCCGACGACGGCGAGCGCGTTCATACGAGCTCCTGCTCAGGGCGGGTGAACTCGAGGGCCGGCGAGTGTTCGACCTCCGGGGAGTCCCACACCGACCGCCAGCCCGCGAGCTCGAGAGCGTCCTGCGCTGCCCGCTCGGGCTCACCCGGGCCGGCGATGTCCTGGGCGGGGGCGGGCACGGCCGCTGCCGCCTCGCGCTCCTGCCAGCGCACACCGCGGCCGCCGATCTCCTGCTGGCTGAGACCGGCGTAGAACGGGACCGCCTCGAACAGCCTGTCCGAGGCCATCGAGGCCGTCAGGACATCGAGGTCCACGCCGACCCGCAGGGCGAGCTCGCTGATGATCTGCCACTCCGCTCTGACCGAGCCCGCCCGTGCGATGGCCGGGCGCAGACGCTGCAGCCGCCCGTCGGGATGCACGAGCGTGCCCTCCTTCTCGGCGTATGCCTCGGCAGGGAAGACGACGGTGGCGTGCTCGGCTATGCCCTCGGTCATGAAGGAGGCGTGCGCGATCACGGTGCTGGCGCGGGGAAGCGCGCGTTCCCAGAGCTCGCGGCCCGGCAGATCGCGCAGCGGGTCCACGTGCAGGAGGTAGAGCGCGGCGAGCTCGCCGTCCGCCAGGCCCTCGGCGATCGCCTGTGCGTCGCGGCCCTCGGCGGCGGGCGCGGAGAGGCCGGGTCCGGCGTTTGGCAGGACTCCCGCCTCCCGCAGGCCGCGTCCGTTCGCGCTCGCGGGAACCTCCAGCAGCCCTGCGCTCTCACCGTCGCCGACCTTCAGGGCGTCCGCGATCTGCAGCAGCGCACGGGCGCCGTCGTTCGCGCCCGCGCCCGCCGTGAGACGCTCGCCCCACAGCACGACGACCTCCCTGGCCGGTGCCTGCTCGTCCTCGTCCTGTGCCTCGCCGCGCAGCAGCGCCGCGAGGTCGCGGATCTCCTGGGGTGCCGCGCCGGCGATGTTCGCGAGGTGCTCGACGTCCCCCCGGCCGGAGAGCTCGGCGCCGAGGGCGGCCGCGAACGCGGCGCCGGCACCCGGCTCGTAGCGCACGGACATTGCCGCGGCCGGGTCGAGCGAGCTCGCGTACGGGGAGGCGACCGCGAGCGTGAGGCCGTTGCGGCGCACGCCCTTGCGCAGGCGCAGGTCGAGGATCGGGGCGTCGTTGACGGGCTCGGTGTCGAGCACCAGCACCGCGTGCGCGAACTGCAGGTCGCTGGTGCGGGCCTGCAGGCCCGGTGCGGCCAGCGCGCGCTGCAGGTCGAGGTCAAGCCTGCCCGAGCGGCGCGAGTCGATGTGCGGCGAGCGCAGACCCTCGCGCATCAGCCGCGCGAGGAGCAGTCCCTCCTCGCCGGTGCTCTGGCCGGAGGCGATCGCGCCGGTGTTCTCGCCGGCGCGCATCAGCCCCGCCGCGGCCTCTGAGAGAGCTCGCTCCCAGGTGACGGGGCGCAGCTGGCCGCCGTCGCGCACCATCGGCTCGGTGATCCGGTCATCCACGTGGAAGGACTGGTAGGCGAAACGGCCCTTGTCGCACAGCCAGCCGTCGTCGACCTCGTCGTTCTGGCGGGCGAGGACGCGCAGCGCACGCTCGTCGCGGACGGTCACGGTCACGTTGCACTGCGCGGGGCAGAGCGTGCAGATCGAGCCCGCGCCCTCGATGTCCCACGGACGCGCCCTGAACCTGTACGGCCGTGAGGTGAGCGCGCCGACGGGGCACAGCTCGATGATGTTGCCGCTGAACGGCGCCACGTAGGGATGCCCGTCGAAGGTCGAGACGTAGGAGTGCGCGCCGCGCTCGAGCAGGACCAGCTGGTAGTCCTCGGCGACCTCCTGGGAGAAGCGCACACAGCGGTAGCAAAGGATGCAGCGCTCGCGATCGATCGCTATCAGAGGGGAGAGCTCGAGGGGCTTGACGAAGTGGCGCTTGGGCTCGATGAAGCGCGAGATGCCCCCGCCCCAGCCGAAGGTGATGTCCTGCAGCGGGCACTCCCCGCCCTTGTCGCAGACCGGGCAGTCCAGGGGATGGTTGATCAGCAGGAACTCGACCACGGACTGCTGGGCGGTCTTGACGCGCTCGCTCTGGGTGTGGACGACCATGCCGTCCTTGACCGGTGTCGAGCAGCCGGTCTGAAGCTTGGGGATGCCTTCGATTTCGACGAGGCACATGCGGCATGCGCCCACGGGCTGCCCGAGCTTCGGCTCGTAGCAGAACACGGGGATCTCGACGTCGCCGAGCTTTGCAGCGTCGACGAGCATCGTGTTCTCCGGCGCCTGGACCTCGCGGTCGTCGATCGTGAAGGTGATCGTCCTCGGTGCCGGCCTCGGCATCCTAGATCGCCCCCTGGGCCGCGAGCGCACCGTCGCCGTCGACGGCCGATGGCGCGAGCCCGCGGCGTTCGCGGGCGGCCTCGATGTGCTGCTCGAACTCGCCCCGGAACTTGGAGATGAGCGAGCTGATGGGCATCGCCATCGCGTCGCCGAGAACACACAGGCAGTTGCCCATGATGTGCTCCTGGACGGAGGCCATGATCTCCAGGTCCATCGGGGTGGCCTCGCCGATCTCGATGCGCTCGAGCATCTTCACAGTCCAGTTCGTCCCCTCGCGGCACGGGGTGCACTTCCCGCAGGACTCGTGGCGGTAGAACTTCGCGACCTTCAGCGCGACGTCCAGGATCGGCGTGGAGTCGTCCACCACGATGATCGCGCCCGAGCCCAGCATCGTGCGGGCTTTCGCGAGCGAGTCGAAGTCGTAGTTGATGTCGAGGTCGTCCGCGGTGAGCACCGGCGAGGAGGAGCCTCCCGGGAACCAGCACTTGACGCTCCGTCCCTCGGCGGGGCCGCCCGCGAGGCCGTAGATGATCTCGCGCGCGGGGATGCCGAGTTCGATCTCGTAGTTGCCGGGGCGCCGGACATGCCCGGAGACGGACACGAGCTTCGTCCCGGTCGAGCGCTCGACGCCGATCTTCGCGTACTCCTCGCCGCCGATCCTGATGATCGTGGGCACCGTCGAGAGCGTCTCCACGTTGTTGATCAGCGTCGGGCCCTGGTAGAGACCCTGGTTGGCGGGGAAGGGCGGCTTCAGCCGCGGGTTCCCGCGCTTGCCTTCCAGTGAGTCCAGCAGGCCGGTCTCCTCGCCGCAGATGTATGCGCCCGCGCCGCGGTGGACGACGAGGGTCAGCGAGTGGCCCGAGCCGAGGATGTCCTCGCCGATGTAGCCGGCGGCACGGGCTTCGGCGAGCGCGGCGTCGAGCGCGTCGGCCTGCTGCACGTACTCGCCGCGGATGTAGATGAAGGACCTCGATGCGCCGGCGGCATATGACGCGATCACGATCCCCTCGATCAGCGTGTGGGGGGTCTTCTGCATCAGTTCGCGGTCCTTGAAGGTCCCCGGCTCGGACTCGTCGGCGTTGCAGACCAGGTACTTGTCGATCGCGCCCTTCGGCAGGAACGAGATCTTCGTGCCCATCGCAAAGCCGGCGCCGCCGCGGCCGCGGAGCTGTGAGGCTTCGAGCTGCGCCAGCACATCCTCGGGCGTCATCTTCAGCGCGGTGCGCATGGACTCGTAGCCGCCGCGGCGCTCGTAGACCTCGCGCGTGTTCAGCCCCGGCTCGTCTATGTCCGTGAGCAGCAGCATCGGTGCGACCGCGTCGCTCATGCGCCCCTGCCCTTCTGTGCGGGCGCGGGCGCGTGGAGCGGGTACTCGCGGCTGTTGGCGTGAGGGTCGGCGACCAGCATGCGGCCGAGCTGCTTGTCGGGGAGCACGGGGCGCTCGGCCCGCACGTCCTCGAGCAGGGTCGGCACGTCGGAGAGCTCGAGCGGGCCGACGTAGATGCCGTCGACGGAGGCCATCGGTGCGATGTCACACGCCCCGAGGCACTCGAACCCGCGGACGTCGATGTCGGGGTCTGCCTCAGCTGCCCGCATCATCTCATCGCAGAGCTCGTCGGCGCCGCGCAGAGAACAGGAGATGTTCGTGCACACGTAAACGCTGTGGCGTCCCGCGGGGCTGTTCTCGAGCATGTCGTAGAACGTCGCGACCGAATCGAGGTACGCGGGTGTCACCCGCATGACGCAGGCGACCTGCTCCAGCGCCTCTGGCGAGCACCAGCCGTGCACGCGCTGGGCGGCCTCCAGAGCGGGGAGCGCCGCCGAGCGACGGTCCGGGTAGTTGGCCATGTGCGCCTCGATCTCCTCGCGCAGAGCCGGCGGGACGTCGGTGCTCTCCGGGTCCGGGATCAGCGCCGGGTCCTTCTCCAGGTCGGCGGGCCGGTCCCAGCCGGGCACGCGCGAGCCGTGTGCGTAGCGCCGCACGCTCATCGGTCGATCCCTCCGAGCACCGGGTCGAGCATCGCCAGCGTCGCGATCAGGTCGGCTATGTAGGAGCCCTCGGTCATGTGGGAGGTCGCCTGCAGGTTCACGAACGACGGGTCCCGCATGTGCACGCGAGCGGGCTTGGAGGAGCCGTCGGAGCGCACGAAGCAGCCGAGCTCGCCGCGCGGGGACTCGATCGGGAAGTAGACCTCCCCGGGAGGCACCCGGAAACCCTCCGTGACGAGCTTGAAGTGGTGGATGAGCGCCTCCATCGAGGTCGCCAGCTCATGCCGCGGAGGCAGGGCGACCTTGCGGTCCTCGGTGATATGGGGGCCCTCCGGGAGGCCCGCGAGCGCCTGCTGGGCGATCTTCACGGACTCGTACATCTCCGCCAGGCGGCATGCGTAGCGGTCGTAGTTGTCGCCGACGGTGCCGACCGGGATCTTGAAGTCGAACTCGTCGTAGCAGCAGTACGGATCGGCCTTGCGCAGGTCCCACGGGTAGCCGGCGGCGCGCAGGAGCGGGCCGGTGACCCCGAGCGAGAGCAGCGTGTCGGCGTCCAGCGGGCACGTCCCCCGCAGGCGCTGGAGCACGATCTCGTTGCGGTTGAGCAGCGCCCCGTACTGGTCAGCGCGTTCGGGCATTTCGTCCAGGAAGCCCTTGAGCTTGCCGGCGAAGCCCGCGGGGATGTCCTCGATGACGCCGCCGACCTGGAAGTAGCGCGTGTGCATCCGCTGGCCGCTTGACATCTCGAAGAGGTCCAGGATCTTCTCGCGCTCGCGGAAGCAGTACCAGAACATCGAGATCGCGCCGAGGTCCAGTGCGCTCGTGCCGAGCCAAACCAGGTGGGACATGATTCGGTTGAGCTCCATGTGGATGACGCGCAGGTACTGCGCGCGCCTGGGGACCTCGACCTCGAGCAGCGTCTCGACGGCGCCGCAGTAGGCCATCGAGTTGAAGTAGTAGGACAGGTAGTCCATGCGCTCGACGACCGGGATGACCTTCCAGTAGGCCTTGTCCTCCGCCGTCTTTTCGATGCCGGTGTGGACGTAGCCGATGATCGGCTTGACCTCCCGCACGACCTCGCCCTGGAGCGTCACCAGCAGTCGCAGGACGCCATGCGTGGCGGGGTGGTGCGGCCCGAAGTTGAGGGTGAGCATCTCCTGGGTCCTTGCGACCCCGAGCTGCTCCTGGACCGGCGCGAGCGTGATGCTCTGCTCGCGCTTGCGGTACTCGGAGAGTGTCGGCTCAGGAGGGGTCATCGGTCCGGCCCAGAGCCTCGTGCTCGTTGTAGGTGAAGATCACGGGTTCGCCGCCGACGGGGAAGTCGCGCCGCTGGGGGTGTCCCTCGTAGTCCTCGGGCATGAGGATCCGCCGCAGGTCGGGGTGGCCGCGGAAGACGACGCCGAACATGTCGTAGACCTCGCGCTCCTGATGGTCGGCGGTGGGCCATTCCGGCGTCACCGAATCGATGTTGGGATCGTCGACGGGCACGCGCACCTTGACGGTGATCCGGTCCACGTGCGCCATGTCCAGCAGCTCGTAGACGACACCCAGGCGAGGCTCGTGCGGGTAGTGGTCCACACCGTGCAGGCTCGACATGAACGCGTAGCCGCGCTCGCGCAGGCGCGCGAGAACCGTGCGGATGCTGTCGGGCCGCACCAGCAGCGTCCCGCGGCCACGGAAGTGCAGCGTGTCGAGCACGGGGCTCTCCCCGTCGCCGGCTGCCGCGAGCTCCTGGGCGATCAGCTCGAGTCCAGTCGCGTCAGGCACCGCTCGCGTCCCCTCCGGGGGGCACGCTCGTCGCCGCAGAGGAGGCGATGACCTCCTCGGTTCCGCGAGCGTCATAGCGCTCGCGCCAGCCCATGTCTGGGTCGTCCTGGACCATCTTGCGCAGCTTCAGAACGCCGTGCATCAAGGCCTCGGGGCGGGGCGGGCAGCCCGGGACGTGGACGTCCACGGGCATGAACTTGTCGGCGGGGACAAGCGCGTAGTTGTTGAAGACGCCGGTGGAGCTGCAGCAGGCGCCCATCGAGATGGCCCACTTGGGCTCGAGCATCTGGTCGTAGATCCGGCGGACGATGGGGGCCATCTTGATCGAGACGCGCCCGGACAGGATCAGCAGGTCAGCCTGGCGCGGGGAGGCCCGGAACGCCTCGAATCCGAAGCGCGCGACGTCGACACGGGCGGCGACGATCGACATCATCTCGATCGCGCAGCAGGCCAGGCCGAAGGTCGCCGGGAAGAACGAGTTCGAACGCGCCCAGGCGACCGCCTTGTCGAGTGTCGTCGTCATCACGCTTTCTTCGACATAGCGTTCGAACTCGGCGCCCTCGAGGTGAGCGGGATGCGTCCTGCCCTGAAGGTCGCCGCCACGCAGAAGCTGGCGTGAGTTGAGATCGCGTACCCGCAGATCGTCGGGGCTAACCCTGGTGGGGGAGTCCTGTCCGATCGGCTCGCGCCTTATTTCCACTCGAGCGCACCCCGGCGCCAGACGTAGACGAAGGCGACGAACAGGAGCAAGACGAACACCACCGTCTCGATCATCGCGAAGCTGCCGTATGCGCGCAGCTCGACCGCTATCGGGTACAGGAAGACAACCTCGATGTCGAACAGGATGAAGAGCATCGCGATCAGGTAGAAGCTGATCCCGAAGCGCATTCCCTGCCTCACCTCGGACGGCAGGCCGCACTCATAGGGGTCCTGCTTGTGGGGGGTGGCGCGGCGCGGTCCGAGGACCGCGTTGAGTGCGCCGAATGCGCCTCCCACGGCGCCGCCGAGGATGAGGAAGACTATCGCCGGTAGATAGCTGCGCAGCACCGCGCGCTGTTATATCACTGCTTGTGGCAGAGTGTTACATGTGGCAATCGGCTCGATCTCCGCATGAACCAGGCAGTGGTCGCCGGCGCTCTCGCCGTGGCGGCGTTCAATGCGATTTCAGGGCTGACGGGTGCATGGCTCTGGTACCGCGGAGACCGGATCGGTGAGCGCTCGGCCCGCGCGTTCTGGCTGATGCTGCGAATCGGGCAGGGCTCGGCGCTCGCCTTCGCCATCGCCGTCGGCTCGCTCGCCGCAACCGGGCACTACCCGTCGGAAAACCTCTTCTATCTGTACTCGCTGCTCCCGCTCGCGGTTGCGTTCGTGGCCGAGCAGCTGCGGGTCGCCTCGGCCCAGACGATCCTCGACCAGAGGGGCCTTGAGGGGTCCGAGGCGGTAGCCGGACTGCCCGAGCAGGAGCAGCAGACCCTGGTCGCGCAGATCGTGCGGCGCGAGATCGGAGTGATGGCCCTGTCGGCGCTCGTGGTGGTCTTCCTGGCACTGCGGGCCGCAGGCACGGCCCACGGGTTCTGAGCAGGCCTATATATTCCTGGCGCATGAAGGTCCTACTCACGTCGCTCGCCCTCCTTGCCGCCGTCACCGCGCTCAGCGCGTGCGGGTCCCAGGAAATCTCGCTCGCGAAGACCAACCCCGATTACACGGGGGCCGTCATCTTCCGCGAACACTGCTCCGGCTGCCACACGCTGGCCGTCGTCGGCGCCCAGGGATCGGCCACGAGCATCCAGAATCGCCTGAAGACGAACGGGCCGAACTTCAACATCCGCAAGGAGACCGAAACCCAGGCGCTGTACGCGATCCGCAACGGTGGCTTCTCCGGCGCGATCATGCCCGAGAACATCGTCGTCGGCGAACAGGCCCAGGCGGTCGCGAGGTTCCTCGCCGCCTACTCCGGCCTGCAGCGTCAGAAAGTCCCTTCGACCAACATCACGCTGTCGACGAAATAGGCAGTCGTTAGGCGGGGTGGAGGCGTGCTCGACCTCAGACGCATAAGAGAGGAACCGGAGGAGGTCAGCGCGGCGCTCGCCCGCCGGGATCCGGGTTTTCCCGCCGCGGTCGGGGAGATCCTCGACCGCGACCGGGAGTGGCGGTCCGCCACGACGGCTGCGGAGAACCTCCGCGGTGAGCAGAAGGCTCGCTCGCAGGCCTACGGGGAAGCGAAGGCAAAGGGCGAGGAGGCCGAGGATCTGCGTGCCTCCATGCAGGAGATGAGCGCGCAGGTCAAGTCGCTCGCCGAGGACGCCGCGAACGCCAGGGAGCAGCTTGACGAGCTCGTCCGGCGCATGCCGAACCTCCCCGACCCCTCCGCGGCGCCCGGACCCGAGGATCAGCTCGTGAGCGAGCACGGGGAGATACGCCAGCTGGACTTCAAGGCGCGTGATCACCTGGAGCTCGCGGGCGGCCTGATCGACATGGACCACGGCGCAAACCTGTCGGGCTCGCGCTTCGCTTACCTGCGGGGGGACCTCGTGATGCTTGAGCTCGCGCTGGTGCGGTGGGCCCTGGAGAAGCTTCGCGGGCACGGCTTCGAACCCGTGATCCCGCCGGTGCTCGTCCGTGAGCGGGCGCTGTACGGAACGGGGTTCCTCCCGGACACCGAGCAGCAGATCTACAGCCTGCCCGAGGACGAGCTCTACCTGGTCGGCACGTCCGAGGTGGCGCTCGCGTCCCTGCACGACGGGGAGATCCTGGAGTCACAGGCCCTGCCGCTGCGCTACGCCGGGTTCTCCCCGTGCTTCCGCCGCGAGGCGGGCGCAGCGGGCAAGGACACGCGCGGCATCTTCCGCGTCCACCAGTTCGACAAGGTCGAGATGTTCAGCTTCGTCGCCCCCGAGCGGTCGACCGAGGAGCACGAGCGGATCCTCTCGATCGAGCAGGAGATCCTCGAAGAGCTGCAGCTTCCCTTCCGCGTCGTCAACATCGCGGTGTCCGACCTCGGGAACTCGGCCGCCAAGAAGTACGACTGCGAGGCGTGGCTCGCCAGCCAGGGCCGCTACCGCGAGCTCACCTCCTGCTCAAACACGACCGACTACCAGGCCAGGCGACTGAACATACGCATGCGAAGGGACGGGCGCACCGCCACACCGCACACCCTGAACGGCACCGCGGTCGCCGTCGGGCGCACCATCGTCGCCCTGCTCGAGAACGGCCAGCGGGCGGACGGAAGCGTCGAGCTCCCCGCATGCCTGGCTGCGTTCGGTGCCCCGGCGGAGCTTCCCGCCGCCGTCTGAGCGGCGCTCAGCCGATCTGGAAGAGCAGCGATCTCGTTACGCCGCCGGCCGGCGTGACGGTGAGCCTGTAGAGCCCGCTGCGAAGCGCTGCGCCGCCCGCGAGCCGCCTGCTCGTGCGCCCCGCCCCGACGTACACCGTCTCGACACGGGCGACACCCGCCCATGCCGTCCCGTGGTGTGTGCGGACGCGACGGGTCAGCGCGATCCTCACCCGGCCAGCGTGGCTCGCGTCGAACACGAAGCCGACCTGCGCGATATGCGGCCTGCCGGTGTTGAGCGCGAGGACAGCGTGGAGCGTGAGCGAGAGCCCGGAGATCTCGGTTGTCGCGGAGACGGGCGCCGTCACGACTTCGGTGGGCGTGGCGGGCGCGGTTTCGGCGGGCGGGGGGCCTTCCGGCGTGCCAGAGGCTTCTGTCTGGCTCCCGCCGGATTCGACGTGACCCGTGCCTTCCACCGACGGCGGCGGTTCAGGTTCGCTGCCTGCGCCTGAGGAGGGCACCTTGAACGCCGTGATCCCGTCCGGCGTGCCGACGCCCGTGGGGCCGTCGTAGCCGGCGCCGGCGACGCAGATCGCCTTCGAATTGCAGCTGGCGTCCTCTTCGGCCGCGGTGCACAGGGAGAGCCCTGTGGCTTCGTCGAAGCCGAGTGTGCAGCGTCCGTTCGAGCCGGATTGCACGTCGTGCAGCGAAGCCGGGCTCCTGACGGCGTTTTCATAGAGCGTCCGCGCCGGGTAGGCAACCGACCCGCTCCCGCCCGCGAGCGCGAAGACTCCGGCGATGATCGGGGACGCGAGGCTGGTCCCGCCGATCGTGCACCAGTGCTGGACGGTCTTCTGGTAGACGTATTCGCAGGCCGGGCTGGTGTAGTGAACGGCGAAGCCGGTATACGGGTCGGCCACGGCCGCGACGTCGGCCACTGCCCGCTTTTCCGCGCATCCGACTTTGGACCAGTCCGCGAGGCTGAGCTGCCAGGCGGGGGCGCGGAAGTTGACGCTGCATCCGCCGCCGGTCGCTCCGTCGCCGTTCCAGACGCTCTCGGCTGCCCATTCGCCTTCGGCGGTGAGGGACAGCCTCGTGCCGCCGACCGCGACCACATGCGGTGAGGAGGCGGGGAACTCCGCTAGCCCTCCTTCGCTGGAGTCCCAGCCGAGGTATCCGTCGTCGCCCGCGGAGGCGGTGATCACGGTGCCGGGATGGTTGAACGGGCTCGACGCCTCGAGTTCCGGGCTCTCGCCTTCCTCGGGTCCGCCCCAGGAGTTTGTGATCTCGGTGGCGCCGAGGCTCTCGGCTGTGTGCTCGGCGGCTTCGAGGTCGCTGTTGGCTTCGGAGTTGGCGAGGACCAGGATGATCTTGCACTGCTGGCAGGTCGAGTGGGCGGCCTCCATGTCGAGCGAGAGCTCAAGACCCCAGCCGGTCGCGGTTTCGGCCATTTCATATTCGGAGATGGTGCCGAGGCGTGCCTGTTCGAGTTCGGCTGTCGTCTTCGGGAACGGCGGGTTGCCGGTTTCTCCGTACTGGTTGACCTGGCGCAGGCACGCTTCGGCGGCTGTGCATTCGGCGAGGTGGAATTCCTTGTCGTAGGCCTTCAGGTCGGATTCTGCGTTCGGGTCGTTGTAGGCGTCCACGATCGCGATCGTCTGAGGGCTCGCGGGGCCGCTCGGGAGTTTGTACGCACTCCTGATGTCCTGTGGCCGCAGGCCGTAGTCGCCGGCCGCGGGAGACGGTGCCGACTGGGGGCTCGTGCGCGCGAGCGCGAGCGGGTGGGTGTGAGCGATCGCTTCTCGTGTCACCGGGATGAGGGTGAGCGCGAGGCACGACGAGCGACCCGGCGAGGGCGCGGCGCATACGTGGCCGACCCTGTAGTTCGACCGCGACAGAGGTGTGAGCGATGTGGACGCAAGCGCGCTCGGGCACGCTGCGAGGAGCACCGCGGAGACGGCCAGCACGAGAAGGGCGAGAGGCCCCGCCGCTCTGCTTGGCCTTGCTGTTTCTCGCGCGCTTGCTCCCATGGCTCGCTTTCTCGCCCCTATACGGGTTCACTTCGGCTCGGGGCGCGAGAGGCTTGAGGATTCAGGCAGATCGCGGGCGCAAAGGCGCCGATAACCGGATCGTCACGCGCTGATCACGCGAGGATCACGTTCGCCGGCCCGGATGGCGGGAGGATGCCCGAGGGGAACGTGGACAGTGCAAGGACGCCGCAGGCAAGAGTCACGGCATGCAGGCCGGCTCCCGGTGTGCACCGACCCCATACGCAGAGCGCCCAAATAGGCGCAGCGCAGCGGGCGGGGCGGGTGCGGGATCCGCCCCGCCCCGCTCTGCATCCGCGCGTCGGGCCATTAGGCTGAGGTTGATGGCGACGCCATTCGGTTTCCTGCTCTCGAGTAATCCGCCCTCTCGCAGGGTCGGTGTGCTGATCTCGATCGCCGCTGTCGCCCTGTGCACGCTGATCATCTACCCGCTCAAGAACATCGCACCGGTCGTCTCCCTCGGTGTGGTGTACCTGCCGGCGGTGCTGCTGATCTCTGCGACGTGGGGGATGCCGCTGGGCCTGCTGACGGCCTTCCTCAGCGCCGCGGCGTTCAACTTCTTCCACCTGCCACCCGTCGGCAGGTTCACGATCCAGGACTCCAGCAACTGGGTCGCCCTGATCACCTTCCTGGTGGTCGGGGCCCTGGCGAGCTCGGTGGCGGAGGTGACGCGTGCGCGCACACGCGACGCCGAGGAGCGCCGCAGGGAGGCCGACCTCGCAGCTGAGATGGCACGACTGCTGCTTCGCGGCAACTCTCTCTCCGAGGCCCTTCCGACAGCGGCAGCGCGGCTCGCGCAGGCACTCGAGCTGAGCTCGGCGGCGATCGTGATGGAAGCGGTCGACGGGGACGATCGCACCGTCGCTTTCGCACTGCGGGAGGGCCCGCGGAGGCTTGGGACGCTGCTCGTCGGAGCGGGCACCTCGGAGGCGAACCTGCGGCGACTGCAGGAGCGCGTGGTGCCGGCGCTGGAGGCGCTGCTGAGCGCGGCGCTCGAGCGGGAGAGTCTGCTCACCGGAGCCGTGGAGACAGCCGCGCTGCGCCGCGCCGACACGATCAAGACGGCGCTGCTGCGGGCGGTGTCCCATGATCTGCGCTCTCCGCTGACGGCGATCTCGGCTGCCGGGGACGCCGTCGGCTCGCCGTCGCTGTCGATCAGCGAGCGCGAGGAGCTGGCCAGTGTCATCCAGGAGGAGACGAGGCGCCTGTCACGGCTCGTGGACAACCTGCTCGATCTCTCACGTCTGGAAGCGGGGGCTGCGGAGCCGCGCAGGGCATGGACGTCGGTGGAGGAGCTGATACGTGCGTCGGTCGGCGAGATCGCAGGCGGCAAGGACGATTTTGCGCTCTCGCTCGACCGTGACATCCCGCTGCTCAGCGTCGACCCCGTGCAGATGGAGCGAGCATTCGTCAACGTCCTCGAGAACGCGCGCCGCTACTCCGGCGGCCATCCCGTGTCGGTGCGGGCGCGCGCAGTGAGGAGCCTTGCCGCGGGGCCCCCGCGGGGCGGCGACGGCGCCGGTTCGGGGCCGGGATCGGTCGGGGACCGCGTGATCGTCCGCATAGTCGACAGGGGGCCCGGGATCCCGCCCGCACAGCTCGAGCGGGTGTTCGAGCCGTTCTACAGGGCGCGCACGCCCAGCGGTGAACACCGCGGATCCGGTCTGGGCCTCGCGATCGCGCGCGGGTTCGCCGAGGCCAACGACGGAACGCTGCACGTCGAGTCGCTGCCGGGCCAGGGAGCCACGTTCGTGTTCGAGTTCCCGCTGCGCTCCTCCGAACACGAGCCGGGTGTGGCGTCCCTCGAGACCGAGTCGCGCGGGGCCCCGCGCCAGACCCAGGCGGCGCCTGTGGTCGGGACGTCCGGGTGAGCGGCGAGGCCGACCCGTCCTCAGGCCTGCAGCCGCGCGTGCTGGTGGTGGACGACGAGCCGCAGATCGTCAGGGCCCTGAAAGTGGTTCTGCGCGAGGCCGGCTTCCAGGCCCTCGCGGCCGAAACGGCGTCGGAGGCGCTTGACATCGCCGCGGTGCGCCCGCCGCAGGCGGCGATCATCGACCTCGTGCTGCCCGACCTCGACGGAGTCGAGCTCACCCGCCGGCTGCGTGAGTGGAGCGACATGCCGATCCTCGTGCTCTCCGCGATCGGCGAGGAGGAGCAGAAGGTGCGGGCGCTGGAGGCGGGCGCCGACGACTACATCACCAAGCCGTTTGGCACCCGCGAGCTCGTGGCCAGGCTCCAGGCGGCGCTTCGCCGCGCGGACCGGGCCGAGGAGGAGCCCGCGATCGAAGCGGACGGCCTGGTGATCGACCTCGCTTCGAGGGTGGTCTTGCGCGAGGGCGAGCCGATCCACCTGACGCCCATCGAGTTCGACCTGCTGCGCTCGCTGGCGCGCAACCGCGGTCGCCTGATGACACACCGCAAGCTGCTGGAAGAGGTGTGGGGGCCCGAGTACGTCGACGACATGCAGCCGCTGCGAACGCACATCGCCCGGCTGCGCGCGAAGATCGAGCCGGACGACGCGACGGGGCCCCGGTACATCGTGACCGACCCCGGCGTCGGCTACCGATTCGCCGGCTGACAGAGGTCAAACCACTCCGTCACAGAATCGTTATACGGGCGCCTGCGATCGTCATATGAACGTGACGATCGGTGCGGAATAGTCATTCCCGTGGACATCCTGTCAATAGCACTCGGGGTCGTCTTCTTCCTGATCTTCCTGGCGATGATCGAGGGGATCGACCGGATATGAGCACCTCACCGGCAATGGGCGCGTTCATCGCGCACATGGGCGTCGCCGACTTCCTCGGCCTCGTGGTGGCGGTCCTCGTGATCGCCTACCTCTTCTACGCGCTGATCCGCGGGGAGAACCTCTGATGACCGTCGCCGGCTGGCTCACGATCATCCTCTTCGTCGTCATCCTGACGGCGCTGGCGTTCCCGCTTGGCAGCTACATGGCACGGGTCTACACCGGCCGCAGGGTGTTCCTCTCGCCGATCCTCGCAGGGCCCGAGCGGATCCTCTACGGCGTCCTCAACGTCGATCCGAAACGCGAGCAGGACTGGAAGTCCTACGCGAAGAGCCTGATCATCTTCTCGCTCGCCGGCTGGCTGTTCCTGTATTTCATCCTGCGCACGCAGACGTTGTGGAACTTCACGGGCCTGAACCCGACCGGCTTTCACTCCGCCCCGTGGAATGTGACGTTCAACACGGTCTCGTCGTTCATGACGAACACGAACTGGCAGTACTACGGCGGAGAGACGACGATGAGCTACTTCAGCCAGATGGCCGGGCTGACGGTGCAGAACTGGCTCTCGGCCGGTGTAGGGATCGTCGTCGCCGTCGCGTTGATCAGGGGGATCATCTCCCGCAGCGGCAAGAGCCTGGGCAACTTCTGGCAGGACCTGGTCCGCACGATCCTGTACGTGCTGGGGCCGCTGGCCGTGATCGCCGCGATCGTGCTCGTTTCCCAGGGCGTGCTGCAGAACGTCGCGAACTACCTGACCGCGCACACGATCACGGGGCTGACCCAGACGATCGCGATGGGCCCGGTCGCCTCCCAGGAGGCGATCAAGATGCTCGGCACGAACGGCGGCGGCTTCTTCAACACCAACTCCGCGCACCCGTTCGAGAACCCGACGGCGTTCACCAACTTCTTCGAGATGCTGCTGGTGCTGATCATCCCGGCCGCGCTGATCTTCACCTACGGCCGCATGACCGGCAACCGCCGGCAGGGCTATGCGATCTACGGCGCGGTGATGTTCATGTTCCTCGGCGCCGTTGTGGTCGCATACATAGCCGAGGCGCACGGCTCGCCCGCGCAGCACGCCGCGGGCCTGCACACCGGCGTCATCTCCGGCTCGACGGGCGGCAACATGGAAGGCAAGGAGCAGCGCTTCGGCATCGCCGGGTCAGCGCTGTTCGACGTCGTCACCACCGTGACATCCTGCGGCGCCGTCAACAGCGCGATCGAGTCCTTCACCGGGATCGGCGGAGCCGTGCCGTTCGCGAACCTGTCCGCGAGCGAGGTGATCTTCGGCGGCGTCGGCACCGGGCTCTACTCGATCCTCATGTACGTGCTCCTGGCGGTTTTCATCGGCGGCCTGATGGTGGGGCGCACACCCGAGTGGCTCGGCAAGAAGCTCGAGGCGAAAGAGATCAAGCTCGCGGGACTCGGGATCCTGATCACGCCGCTGTCAGCGCTCTTCTGCACCGCTCTGGCCACCGCCAGCAGCTCGGGCCGCGCCTCGATCAGCGAAGCGGCGCTGAGCAAGGCGGGCGGCGCGACCCCGCAGGGTTTCTCAGAGACCTTCTACGCCTACCTCTCCCAGGCGAACAACAACGGTTCGGCGTTCGCGGGGTACACCGGATTCATCCAGCCGAACGCCGGCAACCTCGGCTCGCACGGCATCACCTTCGCTGACCTGCTGGGCGGCTTCGACATGCTCTTCGCGCGCTACGTGCCGATCCTGTTCGCCCTCGCTATCGCAGGTGCCCTCGCCGGCAAGCGGGTCACCCCCGCGGGCCTCGGCACGATGCGCACCGACAACCCCACGTTCGTGATCCTGCTGATCGGCGTGATCATCATCGTCGGCGCGCTCACGTTCTTCCCCGCCCTGCTCCTCGGCCCCATAGTCCAGGGCCTGACAAACCACCTCTACTGACATGAAGCGCGACATCATCACATCCATCATCGGCGTCGTCGTGTTCACGCTGCTGCTGGGCATCGTCTACCCGCTCGTGATCACAGGCGTCGGCCAGGTCGCATTCCCGGGCAACGCGAACGGGCAGCAGATCCACCTGAACGGCAGGCTGATCGGCTCGAAGATCATCGGCCAGAACTTCGGCACGCCCGTCCTTGAAAAGAACGGCAAGCCGAAGGAAGTGAAAGGCGCCGTGGTCACAGAACCCGACCCGAGCTACTTCCAGAGCCGCCCATCCGTGACGGAAGGCGGCGCCTACAACGCGGCGGCGAGCACGTTCTCGAACAAAGGCCCGAACAGCGTGAGGACGAAGGAAGCCGACGAAGAAAACATCAAGGCATACCTCGAACTCAACAGGCCCTATGACCGGTCGCTGACGGTGGGGAGGATCCCCGTCGACGCCGTCAACACGTCCGGCTCGAACCTGGACCCTGAAATCTCCCAGGCGAACGCCTGGATACAGGCCCACCGCGTCGCGGCGGTGCGCCACCTGGCGCTCGCGACGGTCGACGGCCTGATCGCCAAATACACCGACGGGCGGGGGCTCGGCTTCTCGGGCGAGCAGGGAGTGAACGTGCTCGAGCTGAACCTTGCACTCGACAGACTGACAGGAGCGAAGTGATGTCCGCGCAGATGTCCGGCACAAGCGAGAGGCAGGCCGTCTCACTCTTCCAGGGTGCGATCGTCAAACGCGCGCTGATCGACAGCCTTCGCAAGCTCGACCCGCGCGTGCAGGTCCGCAACCCAGTCATGTTCGTGGTGGAGATCGGCTCGGTCATCACCACCATCACGTGGCTGATCCAGGTGTTCGGCGGCAAGCCGCTTGGCGGAGGGCACGAGCCGGCGTGGTACACGCTGACGATCTCGATCTGGCTGTGGCTGACGGTGGTGTTCGCCAACATGGCCGAGGCGTTCGCCGAGGGCCGCGGCCGCGCGCAGGCGGACACGCTGCGCAACATGCGCAAGGAGACCGTCGCCAAGATGCGCGACGGCTCGACGAAGGCTGCGTCGGAGCTCACGCGCGGCGACGTCGTCGTGGTGGCGGCGGGCGAGCTGATCCCCGGTGACGGAACGGTGATCGAGGGGATAGCAACGGTCGACGAGTCCGCGATCACCGGCGAGTCCGCGCCCGTGATCAGGGAGTCCGGCGGTGACCGCAGCGCCGTCACGGGCGGTACCCGTGTGACCTCCGACGAGATCCTGGTCGAAATCACCCAGGAACCGGGGCACTCGTTCCTTGATCGCATGATCAGCCTCGTCGAGGGCGCGGAGCGGCGCAAGACGCCGAACGAGGTCGCGCTGAACATCCTCCTTGCCGCGCTCACGCTGATCTTCGTGATCGTCGTGGCCACGCTGAGGCCCTTCGGCCTGTTCTCGGGCACGTCGATCTCGGAGACCACGCTGATCGCACTGCTCGTGGCGCTGATACCTACGACGATCGGCGCGCTGCTGAGCGCGATCGGCATCGCGGGCATGGACAGGCTGGTGCGGCGCAACGTGCTCGCCCTGTCAGGCCGCGCTGTCGAGGCGTCCGGCGACGTGGACGTCCTGCTGCTCGACAAGACGGGGACGATCACGATCGGCAACCGGCTCGCATCCGAATTCGTCCCGATGCCCGGCGTCCCGGAGTCCGAGCTCGCCGAGGTTGCTCAGCTCTCCTCCCTCGCGGATGAGACCCCCGAGGGCCGCTCGATCGTCGTCCTCGCGAAGCAGTACGGCATCCGCGAGCACGACATGAGCACGATGAAAGCCGAGTTCGTCCCGTTCACCGCGCAGACCCGCATGAGCGGGGTGGACTACGACGGGCAGCAGCTGCGCAAGGGCGCCGGCGACTCGATCATCGACTTCGTGCAGCGCGAAGGCGGCTCCCCGCCGCCGGAGCTGCAGGAGGCGCTGGACCGGATCGCCCGCGAGGGCGGCACGCCGCTCGCGGTCGCCCGCGACAGCCAGGTGCTCGGCGTGATCTACCTGAAGGACACCGTCAAGGAGGGCATGCGCGCCCGCTTCGACCAGCTCCGCGCCATGGGCATCCGGACCGTGATGGTGACGGGCGACAACCGCCTGACGGCGGCCAAGATCGCGGAGGAGGCGGGCGTGGACGACTTCCTCGCCGAAGCCACCCCGGAGCGAAAGCTCGCGCTCATCCGCGAGGAGCAGAGCGAGGGGCGCCTCGTGGCGATGACGGGCGACGGGACGAACGACGCTCCCGCGCTCGCGCAGGCCGACGTGGGCGTCGCCATGAACACCGGCACCCAGGCCGCGCGGGAGGCGGGCAACATGGTCGACCTCGACTCCAACCCGACGAAGCTCATCGAGATCGTCGAGGTCGGCAAGCAGCTGCTGATCACACGCGGCGCGCTCACCACCTTCTCGATCGCCAACGACGTGGCGAAGTACTTCGCGATCCTTCCCGCTGTGTTCATCGCCACGTACGCGACGTCGCCCGGCGGCAAGGGGCCGCTGAGCGCTCTGAACATCATGAACCTCGGCTCGCCCGAATCGGCGATCGTCTCGGCGATCATCTTCAACGCGATCGTGATCCCGCTGCTCATCCCGCTGTCCCTCCGCGGTGTGCGCTACAGGCCGATCGGCGCGAGCGCGCTGCTCAGGCGGAACCTGTGGATATACGGGCTCGGCGGGCTGATCGCGCCGTTCATCGGCATCAAGCTCATCGACCTCGTCGTATACAACCTCCTCGGCGCCTGATCTGAGCGGCCCGCGCCCCGCGGGCGCCGGGCAGTATCGTCCTGGCAGGTGAGCCGGGAAGACTGGTCGGCACCATCCAGTGCTGCCTGCCTTCTGATGCGCCGCCACCGTCATCCACCGAGATCCGACCGAGCACGCCGATGAGGCCGCGCGGACGGTGGCCGTCGGCGTGGCGCCGGGAGGCGCTGCGGACCAACCTGTGGCTGATCCCGACGATCGAGATCGTGCTCGCGGTGCTGCTGTTCGCGGGCACCTACGCGGTGGACCGCGCCGCCTACAACGGCACGATCCGCCTGCCGAGCTTCGTCATCAGCGGCACTCCGGACGCGGCGCGGCAGATCCTCACCGCGATCGCGGCGGCGGTCATCACCGTCGTCACGCTCGTCTTCTCGATCACGATCGTCACGCTCACCCTCGCCTCCACTCAGTTCGGACCGCGGATGCTTCGCAACTTCATCCGGGACCGCATAACGCAGGTGACCCTCGGGAGCTTCGTCGCCACGTTCGTCTACGCCATCCTGGCGCTCGTCTCGATCGGTTCCGGAAGCCACGGCGGCCTCGTTCCGCATCTGTCGATCACCGTCACGATGGCCCTCGTCGTGGCCGACGTGCTGGTGCTCGTGGTGTTCATCGACCACATCGCGAAGTCGATCCAGCTGCCCCAGGTGATCGCGAGCATCGCCGGCGACCTCTCCGGCGCGATCGAGGCGGAAGCCGCGGCCAAGCGCTACAGCGGGCCGAAGTCCGGACCGTCGCTGGCGGAGATGCTGGTGCGCCTGGAGCACGACAGCGGCCTCGTGCTCGCACCGAGCACCGGCTACCTGCAGTACGTGAGCATGAGCACGCTGATCGACATCTCGACCAGGAGCAGCTCCGTCATCCGCCTGCTTCACCGGCCGGGCCACTTCGTGGTCGAGGGCAACCCGCTGGCGCAGGTCTGGCCGGCCGACGCCGCGGGCGGTGTCGCGCGCGCGCTCGGCGGCGCGCACGCCACGGGCCCGCACAGAACCCTCACGCAGGACATCTCCTTCGCGGTGGACCAGCTCGTGGAGATCGCGATCCGCGCCCTCTCGCCCGCAGTCAACGACACGTTCACGGCGATCGCATGCATCGACTGGCTCGGCGACTCGCTCTGCAAGGTCGCCACCGGCTGGCATCCCACCGAGGTCCACCGCGACGCCACGGGCCATGTCCGCGTCATAACCGTGACGGTGGGCTTCGAAAGGCTTCTGCAGCGAGCACACGACAAGATCCGCCAGGCCAGCCGCGGTATGCCCGCCGTGATGATCCGCCAGCTCGAAGGCCTGGCGAGCGTGATGGCCTACGCCGAGTCGGCGGAGCGCCGCGAGATGGTGCTCGAGCAGGCGCGGATGATCATGCGCTCGTGCGAGGAGTCCGTCCCGGAGGAGTCCGACAGGGCCGATGTGCGCCGGCGCTTTCAGGCGGTGCAGGACGTCGCCTAGCCCGAGGGCTCGCGTCTCGCTATCCAGGCGATCCCGGGTGTGTCGGTGAGGCCGTGCAGGAGTATCGACGCGAACACCGCGAGCGCCGCGAGATTGAAGATCTCCTGCGCCGCGTCGATGTTGCGGGAGAGGATCAGCAGCGAGAAGGTCATCGTCGCCACCCCCTTCGGCCCGAACCATGCCATGAACGCCTTCGCGTCCCGGCTCACGTCCGTGCCCGCCAGTGCGACCCAGATCGATATGGGCCGCGCCAACAGGAACGTGCCCGCCACCACGGCGACGGCCGCCCATCCGTCGGTGAACAGGCCGCCGAGCGTCAGCAGGCTCCCGAACACGGTGAAGATGCCCAGCTTTACGATCTCGACAACCTCCGCGGCCCCCTGCTCGAAATGCTCACGGAGGTCAGGCCGCCTTACGCCCACGACGATCGCGGCGACGAACACGGCGATGAAGCCGTTCGCGGGCCTGACCAGGTCCGTGAGGCCATAGGTCACGAACGCGAGACCCAGGCCATATAGCGCCCGCTGGTGCGCCGGGATCGGACGGTCTGCGGATTCGGTGTCCGCCAGCGGCATGAGGATCGACCCGACGACGCCGAATGCGCACCCGAACGCCAGTCCGAGTCCGATGTCCTCGAGCACGAATCGCCACCACACGAAGCCGCTCACACCCGGTTCGAGGGCAGCGGCGAAGGCCAGGACCGCGGGGAGCGCGAGGCCGTCGTTCAGCCCCGACTCAAGGTTCAGGGAATGGCGGATCAGGGCGGGCACGCGCGGATTCGTGACGACCCCGGAGGAGAGGACGGGATCGGTGGGCGAGAGGAGCGCTCCGAGCAGCAGGGCCTCCGTCCAGCTCAGGCCCACGAGCGCATGGGCGAGCACACCGACGAGGATCCCGGTGATCGGCATGGCGACCGCGAGCTTGCGCAGGGGCAGCTGCCAATGGTGCTGAAGGAGCTCGCCGTCGACCTCGAGCCCGTCGCGGAAGAGGATGACGATGAGCGCCGTGGTCGCGAGGTCCGTGACCAGCCCCGAGCTCGGAGCGAACTTCAGGACCCCGAGTCCGCCCTCGCCGAGCAGGAAGCCGGCCAGGACGAACAGCGCGGTCAGCGAGAGCACGCTCCGCCGCGCGAGGCCCGAGAGCAGCGCGCCCCCGACAAGGAGCGCTCCCAGCACGGCGGCCGCCGTCTCGAAGGATGTCACTGCGGTAGCGTCCCACAGGGCCCACATGGCAGACGAAAAAGGAAAGCTCAAGGTCTTCATCGGGATGGCCCCCGGTGTGGGCAAGACGTACCGCATGCTCGGAGAGGGGCGCGCAGAATCGATCAGCGGGCGCGACGTCGTGATCGGCTACCTCGAGCCGCACGGCAGGACGGAGACCGTCGAACAGGCGGGCGACCTCGAGATGGTCCCGCGCCGGAAGCTCAACTATCGGGGCGTGCCGATGGAGGAGATGGACCTCGCGGCGGTCCTCGCGCGCAGACCTGAGCTGTGCCTGATCGACGAGCTCGCGCACACGAACGTGCCCGGTGTGGAGCACGAGAAGCGCTACGAGGACGTGATCACGGTCCTCGAGGCAGGGATCGACGTCTACTCCACAGTCAACGTCCAGCACCTCGAGAGCCTGAACGACCAGATCGCCCAGCTGACGGGCACCACCGTCAGGGAGACGATTCCGGACGCGGTGCTCTCGGACGCAGACGAGGTCGTGCTCATCGACCTGACGCCAGAGGCCCTGATCGCGCGTCTGCGCGCCGGCAAGGTCTACCGGCCCGAGCGCGTCCCGGCGGCGCTCAACAACTTCTTCAAGGTCGAGAACCTCTCGGCGCTCCGCGAGACAGCGCTGCGACAGGTCGCAGACGAGGTCGAGGTCAAGCGGCTCGTCAGGGAGGAGCGGCCGCTGCTGCGCCGCGACGAGGAGGGCCTCGCGGTGTTCGCCGACCTCGGGCCGCAGGCGATAGCCGAGCGCCTGCTCGCGATCAGCACGCTCGGCCCGGACTCCGAACGGGTGCTCAGGCGCGCGTGGCGCTCGGCCCAGCGGCTCGACGCCGAGCTCGACGTGCTGGTCATACGCGACCCCGGCAGGCCCGCGGGCCTGGAGGACCGCACGCGACTCGAGGAGCTGCGCAGGCTCACCTCGATGCTCGGGGTGAGACTGCGCGTGGAGGAGGGCGAAGACGCCGCCGAGGTCGCGATCCGGACCGCGCACGAGCTTGGCAGCACCTATGTGCTGATGGGGACGCCGCCCGTAGCCCGCGGGCTCGCGCGATTTGGCTCAGGCAACGAGCGCTCCATGCTGATGCGGCTGCTCCGGGGGCTCCCCGGCGTCGACGTGCGGGTCGTGGCCGACCCGACGCTCCGCCGCCACGCGCCTGCCGAGGACCGTCCGGGACAGGCTCCTGACGCGACGATAGAGCCCGCCGAGTCGACGGTGCGCCGCACATAAGAAGTCTCGAAGATGGCCCCTGCGCCGCAACGATCCGGGCGGGAGGCTGTTTGAACCCCAAGATGACCCGCCCAGCCCCAGCCCGAGCTCTCAGAGCGCTCCTCGCCGTCCTCGTGCTCGTGATGGCCCTGGCCGGCGCCTCCGGCGCCGCCGGTCGCTCCGTCGAGCCCCGTGCGCACACCGCCTCATCGTTCCTGGTGGGCATCGGGGACGAGCACGGCAAAATGTTCACGAACCCGCTCTGGAAGCAGCTTCACACCAAGATCGCCCGCTACATCGCGCCCTATGACGCCGCCGTGCGAGGCGACGAGATCGCCAGGGCGCGCGCCTGGATCCACGCCGCCGAAAAGGCCCACGTCCAGGTGCTGGTCGCCTTCTACCACTCCGAGCACACCCCGACCAGGCTTCCGAGCGTTGCGACGTACCAGGCGGACGTGAAGAAGTTCATCAGGGACTTCCCGCGCGTCAAGCAGTACCAGGCCTACGACGAGGCCAACCGCGGCAACGTCAGAGGCCAGTTCTCGAGCCCGTCGGCGTCGCTGAACGCGCAGTACTACCAGGCGCTGATCCGCGTCTGCAAGGGCTGCACGGTGATCGGCCTTGACGTTCTCGACCAGGCGAACATCGGCCCGACGCTCACCTACATCAGCGAATTCAAGCGCGAGATCGGGCGCCTGCGCACGATCATGCCGAAGATCTGGGGGCTGCACGACTACTCGGACGTGAACCGCTTCGAAAGCTGGCGGACCACCGAAATCGAACGCGCCTTCGGGGGCCAGGTTTGGCTCACCGAGACAGGCGGGATCGTCAAATTCGGCGCCGAATTCCCCAACAACCACGGCTCCGGGCTGACACGGGCCGCGAAGGTCGTGAAATACGTCTTCGCGGTCGCGCGATCGCACCACCGGATCGCGCGACTGTACCTGTACGACTGGACCGGCGGCACCGCGGGCACGCGCTTTGACGCCGGGCTCACGAACGCCCGTGAACAGCCGCGCGCCGGCTATGTCGCGGCCTGCCGCGAACTTCACGCTGCCAGGTGCAACGTGAGGACCGCCAGCAACTAGGTTCCGACGGCCGCCCTCGCGCCGGGTGACTCGCCGCTGCCCGCACTGCGGCTTCGCGGCTGCGCGGGCTCGTTGCGCAGAAGCGCCATCGCCGCGAGCGCGAGGAAACCGACGACCGCCGCGAACGGAGCGAGCGTCTTCAGCGGGTACGTGCCGAAGCCCTTGTGAAGGGCCGTCTTGTCCCCCGCCGCCTGGATGCTGAGCAGTCCCTGGTGGTCGATGCCCAGGAGCGTCGGTGCCACGGCCGCCAGGACAGCCCAGACAACGAGCCAAAGGACGCCCCAGCCGATCGAACGGCTCGACAGGCGCAGGCGCGGGGTGGCGGCGACCGCGAGCACGACCGCTGCCCCGGCAGCCAGGAAGAAGGGCCAGATCGCGCTCCATCCGCGTCCCAGCCCGAACGCGCTCGCGATCGTCGGCTGGAAGAACCCTTTCTCGAGATAGCGCGCCCACACCACCACCTCGGTCTCGTAGCCGACCAGCGGGTGGGTGATCGTCGCGACCACTGTCGTCGTGATCGAGACGGCCGCCAGCGCGATCGTCGGGCCGGGGAATCGCTTGAAAGCGATACCGAGCGGGGCGGCGAGGAACGGGAGCATCGTCGTCAGGAACCGCGGTCCCATGAAGCCACCCCCGAACGGAAGGTAGTAGCCGGAGTTGTAGCCCAGGTAGCAGAGGCAGATCCCGCCGATCGTCAGCGCCTCCGCGCGCCGGCCGCGGCGGTAGAGCATGACCGTGCCGATCGCGCCGAGCAGCAGCACCGGCGAGATCGTCAGCAGCCCGCGCGAGTCGAACAGCAGCGTCGAGAGGATCTTCAGGCTGGGAGCCCCGATCCCGAAGAAGCCTTTTTTCTGCCTCGGCACGTCGGAGTAGGCCAGGTGCGTCCATGACCGGAACGCGTAGTGGTTGTAGAGCAGCAGCGGGATGATCCCGACCAGCCCGCCTGCGATGTACGCACCCGCGCGGGTGATGACGCCCCGCACGTTCAGGGCGTCCTTGCGCGAGAGCAGGAACAGGCCGAGCACGAGCGCGACGAAGAACAGCGGGTACTCCGAGCTCACCGCGTAGCCCATCGCGAGCCCGGCGAGCGCGAGCAGCATGGGACTCGCCGGGCCGTCGCGCTCCCGGAGCATCAACACGAACGCCCCGAAGCCCAGGAATGCCGTGAACACGTGCGAGAAGAGGAGCGTCGAGAGCGGCAGCACGAGCGTCCCGAGGCCCAGGACGATCGCCGTGAGCGCGCCGTAGCCCGGCTCCCATCTCTCGGCGACCCGCCAGACGAGCAGCAGCAGGAGCAGGCCAGGCAGGACGTTGGCCCACAGGCCGATGAAGTACACCATCTCGTCGTCGCCGCGCTGGGCCTGGGATTCCCGCGCCCACTTATCGGCGTTGACGAGGTTCAGCGTGTCGTAGAACGGGAGCGCGAACAGCGCCAGACCCGGCGCCCGCGCCGAGTAGTAGTGCCCCTTGTAGAGGACCTTGTCCCCGGTGTTCGACTGGTTGACGTCGATCGTCGTGCCGTCGTCGTTGAGCGCCCGGATCAGGTCGTAGTGGGAGGTCTGGTTCCAGGAGAAGCTCTGGATCATCGTCGCGTAGGAGATGCCGACGAGCAGGACCGCGATCAGCGCGAGGCGTGTGCGCCCACGGGGCATGCGCAGCAGGCGCCTGTCCGGCCGTGCCGGCGGCGGGTTCTGGTCGGATCCGGACGGCGCCGGGGGCCCGGCTGGGCGGCTGCTCATTTCACCGGTCCGTGCAGGGACGCGGGGCCCGGGCCGATCTCATAGATCACGACGTTCCCGACCCGGCGCCTGGTGATGCCCAGGCCCGCTATCGGCTTTTCCGCGGCCGCCACGGGGTTGGGCGGCTCGGGAACGATGCCGTTCTGGACGGCCGGCAGGTTGGGGATCTTCGCCAGGTGCAGGACGACCGTCTTGATTTTGTAGTAGCGGAGCTTTTCGACGCTCAGGCGGTCGGGGAAGGCGTTCATCCCGCCGCGCAGGTCGTCGAGCGCGTAGATGTCGAACGTGCTGTTGCCGAGAGGGATCTTGTAGAAGCCGTCCGTCGAGAAGTACTGCCAGACACGGTCCAGGGCGCCATCGGTCGGAAGGTCGATGACGGGACCGGGCAGGCCGACCTCGGCCTTCGCCGGCTGGGGCACGGTCGGGTGCCCGAGGTGGCCGGCGCCTTCGCCGACGATCATGAGCACCAGCACCACGCCCAGGATTGCCGGCAGCGCGCTGACCGAGTGGCGTTTGCCCCACGCGCCGATCTTCGATGCCAGCAACTGCACCCCGGCGCCCGCGAGCAGCGCGTAGAAGAGCGTCGCGAGCGTGAATATCCGGCCGGGGACACGCACGCCGTCCCAGCCGGGGGCGAAGTCGTAGAGCAGGCGATACGGCCAGCCGGCGCCGGTGAGTCCCATCCCCAGCGCGAGCACCGACACGACCACTATCCCGATCGCCAGACCGAGGCGCAATCGTCTGGTGTACAGAGGCGCTGCGAGCCCCACGAGCGCGAGCACGAGGATCAGGCCGCCAGGAAAGTACACGTCCTCGTTCTTGGAGTGCACGTGCGCGCGAGCGCCGGCGGTGATCGAGCCCCAGATGCGGTTCTCCGATGAGGCGGAGACCCACGCTGCAGGGCCCGACGAGTAGTTTTTGACTTCTTTGAGCGAGCGTTTCGCGTTCGGGTACTCCGACGCGACCTGCAGGTAGGGCCGCGCCTGGTAGACCCCGACGACGCACGTCAGGGCGATACCGATCAGCGTGACGCCGAGCACGCGCCGCGCGACGATCGGCCCGCGCGACGGGCGCTCGCCCGCGGCGGTGGTGCTGGCGCCCGCGTCGCCGACAGAACCGTTGCTGGCGGCGTTCGCTGCAGGGTCCGCGCCGGGTCGCCCGCGCCACCAGTGCCAGAGAACGAGCAGGAAGAGGATGCCGAGCAGGTATGTGTACTGCAGCCCCAGCGTGAAGCCGAGGCTGACCTGCCACGCCGTCACCAGCCAGCCGGCGATGACCAGTCCCCGCGAGGCGCGACGGTATCCGCGCAGCAGGAGGAACAGAGCCAGCGGGATGCCGCCGGAGGAGATCACATGGAGATGGCCGGCCTCGGTGACCCTGTACGGGGCGTACGCGAACGCCGCACCCGCTGCGTAGCCGCCCAGCTTGCCGAGGCCGATCTCACGCGAGAGCAGGTAGGCCCCAACGAAACAGAGCGACCAGGCCCACAGGAAGAGGATGTTGTAGCGGACCAGCGCCGCCACCGTGCCCGACCCGAAGAACGCGGCCGGGCCATAGCCGAGCAGCGAATCCGAGAACGCCAGGCTCAGCGGGTGCGGATAGAAGGCGTTGGAGTCGAACAGGTGCAGCGGGTCGTGGAGCATCGCGTGCCCGACCCAGGCGATCTGCCATGCCGTCCGGACAGGGTCTCCGAGGTCAGGCGCGATCGTGCTGGACATGTGAAGGACGAGCGGCCAGCTCGTGATCACGGCGAGCAGCACGCCCGTCAGCGCGGCGAGAACGATCTCCTTCGCGCTGAGGCTGGGAGACGGCGTCCAGCGTTGAGCCGCTGGCAGCCACCTGCGGCGTGAAGTACCTCCGTCCCGCGCACGGGCGCCCTCGCCTGAAGCCGCGGGCGACCCGGATGGCGTTTGGGACGGGCTGGGGAGACCGGTGCTCACGGTCTACGGGTGTTCTGGGCCAAACGGATCGACGCAGCATACGCGAGGCACCCGGTGACACGCCGCGCATGCGCGGCGAACGGGTCAGCCGCCACGAGCCGGCGCTTTCCGTCAGACTCCCGCCTCATGAGGGTTCTTGTTGTCGGCGCCGGCGGCGTCGGAGCTGCGTTTGCAGCGATCGCGCAGCGCCGTGAGGTGTTCGACCACGTCGTGCTCGCGGACGTGGCGCTCGAGCGCGCGCAGGCAGCCGCCGACAAGCTCGGCGAGCCCGACCGCTTCAGCGGCGAGCGCGTGGACGCGTCCAGCCGCGAGGACCTGGTCGAGCTGATCACCCGCGTCAAGCCCGACGCGGTGCTCAACGCGTGCGACCCCCGCTTCAACGAGCCGATCTTCCTCGCCGCGTTCGACACGAAGGTCACCTACCTGGACATGGCGATGACGCTGTCGCACCCGCACCCCGAGCGCCCATACGAGATCCCGGGCGAGAAACTCGGCGACAAACAGCTCGCGATGCACGAGCAGTGGGAGAGCGCCGGCGTGCTCGCGCTCGTCGGCATCGGAGTCGAGCCGGGGCTCTCGGACATCTTCGCCAGGCACGCCGCCGATGAGCTCTTCTCGAGCATCGACGAAGTCGGCGTCCGCGACGGCGCGGACCTCGTCGTCGAGGGCTATGACTTCGCTCCCACCTTCTCGATCTGGACCACGATCGAGGAGTGCCTGAACCCCCCGCTCATCTGGGAGCGCGAGCGCGGCTTCTACACCACGCCCCCCTTCTCCGAGCCCGAGGTGTTCGAGTTCCCGGAGGGCATCGGACCGGTGGAATGCGTAAACGTCGAGCACGAGGAGGTCGTGCTGATCCCGCGCTGGGTGGACTGCGAGCGCGTGACGTTCAAGTACGGGCTCGGCCAGGAGTTCATCGACGTGCTCTCGACGCTCCACAAACTGGGCCTGGACTCGACGGAGCCGGTGTCGGTGCGGGGGACGATGGTGTCCCCGCGTGACGTCGTCGCCGCCTCGCTGCCGGACCCCGCGACGCTCGGTGAGCGCATGAGCGGGCGCACCTGCGCCGGCACCTGGGTCACGGGCACCGGGAAGGACGGAAAGCCCCGCTCGACCTACCTCTACCACGTCGTCGACAACGAGACGACGATGCGCGAGTACTCAAGCCAGGCGGTCGTCTGGCAGACGGCGATCAACCCGGTCGTCGCGCTGGAGCTGATCGACACGGGTGTCTGGAAGGGCTCAGGCGTTCTCGGCCCCGAGGCGTTCCCGCCGAAGCCTTTCATCGATCTGCTCGCCGAGATGGGTTCGCCCACCGGCCAGATCGAGCTCACCCCCTGACAGGGCGGTACTGCTGCTTGCGTGCGCCGCGCCCGCGCGGCTGATCCCTCCCGTGCGGGCTAGGCCGCACGGGAGGGATCCGGCGACGCTCAGAACTCGACCGGCGCAGGGAGGATCGCCGACGCCGGCTCGTCAAGGATCCCCGGGGGCGCCACTTCGCTCTTGCGTGCGAAGTACTCCTTGAACACGGGCCTGGAGAAGATCATGATGATCCCGCCGAGGATCATGCCGCCGATGCCCATCCACAGCGGCAGGGTGAATCCAAGGTACTGGTGGCCGCCGTTTTCGGTTTCGTTGTAGTAGAGCGCCGCCTTGACGCCCACCCCCCACATCGCGAGTCCCCCGAGCAGCGGCGCGATGCCGAGCAGCAGCAGGTTGCGCGCCGATTTCCGCAGCTCGTGCCGGTAATAGACCGCGCACGCGATGCCCGTCCAGCCGTAGTAGAAGACGATCGGGAACCCGACCGCGGAGATCGACGCTTCGAGCACGTTTTCCGAGGCCAACAGGACGCCGATGGTGATGAGGATCGAGAGGAACCCGAACCCGAGCGTCGAGACGGTGGGGGTGAGGTACTTCCTGTGCACCCGCGAGAGCAGCGACGTGACCGCTTTCCAGTGTGCCATCGACAGGGTCGTTCTCGCGGTCGGCAGGATCGTCGTCTGTGTCGAGGCGGATGCGGAGGTCAGCACCGTGATGATCAGGAGCTTGTTCAGCGTGCCGCCGAGCACCCCGCCGCCGAGCGCGTTGAGGACGTCTTCTTTGTTGTCGACGAGGTACTGCGGTCCGTGGACGGCGATCGCGGCTCCCGAGACGACGACGTAGATCAGGACGAGCAGGATGGTCGACACGACGGCCGCCTTGCCGGGACCGTTCGCTGGGTCCTCGGACTCCTCGTTGACCGCCACTCCCGAATCCCAGCCCCAGTAGATGAAGAACCCGACGAGCAACGCGACGATGAGGTCGCTGGAGCTCATGCTGAACGGGTTCAGCCAACTGAGCGACGGATTCACCGACGCGTAGTGGTGCAGCGCCTTCTGGCCTTCTTCGTTTTCGACGATCGCGTGGCTCGCGGGGATCTTGTTGGCGAACACCTTGTAGAAGGCGACGACCGAGAAGAGCCCCAGGATCACGACCTCGGTTCCGAGCAGGATCGCCTGGATTTTGGCCGAGAGCTCGATGCCGCGATAGCAGATCCAGGTCATCAGGACGATCCACAGGACCGCGACGACGATGATCGCCGTTTTGGATTCCCCGAGTTCGGTGAAGCCGAAGAGCTTGAACGTATAGATCGCCGCGATGTCCGAGAGGGAGACCATCACGACGAGGTCGGCGAGGAAGATCGCCCAGCCGTTCATCCAGCCTGTCAGCGGCCCGATCGCGCGTGTCGTCCATGCGAACGTCGTGCCAGCGTCCGGGTCAGCCCGGTTGAAGTATTTGTACGCGGCCGCGACAAGGAGCATCGGGATGAATGCGACGAGCAGCACGGCGGGAGCGTGCACACCGACCGCCCCGACGGCGACGACGGCGCCGAGGGTTGTGGCGAGCGAATAGGCCGGAGCCGTTGAGGCGACCCCGATCACGATGTTGGAAACGTAGCTGACTGCCCCCTTCTTCAGCCCCTTATCCATGACTCCAGGCGAAGCTGCGGTGCCTCCTGCCGGGACCTCTGCTGGGGCGGCCATAGACGATTCCTCTCCTCGTGGGCGGTGCGGACAAGCCGGTCGGCGGCGAAAGTTACGCCATCTGTTCGACAAGTGTGTGGCCGACGGTATGCGCCGGCGGATACCGAACGCAAGTGGCGCAAGTCCCAAATACGCGGCCTGTGGTTATACGTTTGGTACAATCGCTCGGAGGGGTCTTGAACTCGCGGTTGCTTGATCCGCGCATACAGGGTGGAGTAGCGTTGTCCCCGATGTCCAGTGATCTCCAGGAGCAGGCGAAGCGGCATCTCTGGATGCATTTCACGCGGATGGGCACCTACGCGGACGCAGACGTCCCCGTGATCGTCCGCGGCGAGGGCTGTTACGTCTATGACGAACACGGCAAGCGCTACCTCGACGGGCTCTCAGCGCTCTTCTGCGTCAACATCGGCTACGGGCGGGCCGAGCTCGGGCAGGCAGCCGCCGCGCAGTCCGACGAGCTCGCGTTCTACACGAACTGGAGCTACGCCCACCCGCGCGCGATCGAGCTCGCGACACGCATCGCGGGGCTCGCCCCCGGCAACCTGAACCGCGTCTTCTTCACCTCCGGTGGGTCGGAGTCCGTCGAGTCGGCGTGGAAGCTCGCGAAGGCCTACTACAAGGCGAAGGGGGAGCCGCTGCGCCACAAGATCGTCTCGCGCAGGCTCGCCTACCACGGCGTCACGATGGGCGCCCTGACCGCCACGGGCCTGCAGCCGCTGCGCCAGCCGTTCGAGCCCCTCACACCCGGCGGGATCCACGTCCCGAACACGAACTCCTACCGCCTGCCTGAGGATCACGACCCGCTGTGGGCGGCCGACGCCATCGAGGAGGCGATCGAATTCGCCGGGCCCGAGACGGTCGCGGCCGTCATCCTCGAGCCGGTCCAGAACGGCGGAGGATGCTTCGTGCCGCCCGACGGCTACTTCCAGCGCGTGCGCGAGATCTGCGACCGTCACGGTGTGCTGCTCATCTCCGACGAGGTGATCTGCTCATGGGGGCGCCTGGGCCACATGTTCGGCTCGCAGCGCTACGGCTACCAGCCGGACATGATCACGACCGCGAAGGGCATCAGCTCCGCATATGCGCCGCTGGGAGCGGTGATCGCGGGAGACCACATCGCCGAGCCGTTCCTCCACGGCAAGGCGCTGTTCAACCACGGCTTCACATTCGGCGGGCATCCCGTCGCCTGCGCGGTGGCGAGCGCGAACATCGACGTGATGGAGCGCGAGGACCTCTGCGGGCACGTCCTGGCCAATGAGGGGCGCTTCCGGGAAGTGCTCGACAGCCTGCGCGACCTGCCGATCGTCGGCGACGTTCGCGGCGCCGGCTACTTCCACGCGATCGAGCTGGTCAAGGACAAGGACACGAAGGAGACCTTCAACTCCCATGAGGCCGAGGAGCTGCTGCGCGGATTCCTGTCGGGTGAGCTCTTCAGGCGCGGCCTGATCTGCCGCACGGACGACCGCGGCGACCCGATCATCCAGCTCTCACCGCCGCTGATCGCCGGGGAGGAGCAGTTCGAGGAGATCGAGGCGATCCTGCGCCCCGTGCTCACCGAAGCCTCGGAGCGGATTGAGAGTTGGAGCTCACTGTCGCGAGTCTGATCGGCGAGCTCGGACTGACACTCGTCTCGGGCCAGGAGTCCGAAAACGCGCCCGTCACCTGGGTGCACAGCACAGAGCTGCCCGATCCGACGCCATGGCTGAAAGGCGGGGAGCTCCTGCTGAGCACCGGCATGCAGCTCGAGAGCCCCCGCGCCCAGCGGGAGTTCATCGACCGCCTTGCAGACCATGACATCGCAGGACTCGGGTTCGGCACAGGCTTCGCCCACAAGCGTCTGCCGCCCGCCCTGGTGACCGCGGCTCGCAGGAGGGCGTTCCCGCTGTTCGAGGTGCCGTACGAGCTGCCGTTCATCGCCATCACCGAGCGGGCGTTCGCCCGCCGCCTGGACGAACGCTACGAACTGCTGCAGCGCAACATGGTCGGTGACGTCCTCGCCGAGGCCCTGTCGGGGCATCTGTACCCCGAGGACGTGCAGGCCCGGCTGCGCCCGTTCGGTATCGGCGAGCGGATCGCGGTGCTCGCGTTCATGCCGCAGGATCCGAGCGCCGCCGCGCCGGCCGTGGAACGCATCCTCGACCGCGAGGGCATCCACAGTCTCGTGGCAGTGCGCGGGACGCTCCTGTGCGTGGTGATCGCGCCGTCACAGGCGCCGGAGGTGGATCTCGCCCGCAGGATCCGCGGTGAGCTCGCCGGGCGCTTCGGGGCTGTCCCAGCCGCGGTGAGCCGGCCCGCGGCGACGCACTCGCTGCGCCTGGCGTTCCACGAGGCGCGCTGCGCGCTCGAGGCCGTGCGCATGCGCAACGGAGACGGTCCCGACGTCGCCACATACGAGGACCTCGGAGCGTTCCACCTGCTCCTGACGCTGCAGGACGACGACGCGCTCAGCTCGTATTGCCGCACCGTTCTGGGTGCGATCGAGGCCGGCGAGGGCGCCTACGGCGACGAGCTCGTGCGCTCCCTCGACGTCTTCATCGAGCACAACGGCCACTGGGAGAAGGCCGCCGCGGAGCTCTACTGCCACCGTCACACGCTTCGGTACAGGATGCGCCGCGTCGAGGAGCTGACCGGCCGCGACCTCTCCAGCGCACGCGACCGAATCGAGTTCTGGCTCGCGCTTCGCGGACGCGAGATAGTGCGTTGAACATATCCTCTAATCAACGCGCCCTGACCGGGCGCAGACGTGGCCGAGTGCCATCGGAAGGAGCAGCGAGCGGATGAGAATCGGGATCCCCACGGAGATCAAGACCGACGAGTACCGCGTAGCGATAACCCCCGCGGGAGTCCGCGAGCTCAGCTCGCGGGGCCACGATGTCCTGGTTCAGGCCGGCGCAGGCGAGGGGAGCGCGATGAGCGACTCCCAGTTCCAGGCGCAGGGCGCCAGCATCGCACCGGACGCCGCAGCCGTGTTCGCCGAGTCCGACCTGGTGCTGAAGGTCAAGGAGCCTCAGCCGGAGGAGGTCGAGATGCTCCGCGAGGGCCAGACGCTCTTCACGTACCTGCATCTCGCGGCCGAGCCCGACCTGGCACGTGGCCTGATGGACTCGGGCGCCCGCTGCATCGCCTACGAGACCGTCGTGGACGAGGAGGGAAGACTTCCGCTGCTCGCGCCGATGAGCGAGGTCGCCGGGAAGATCGCCACCCAGGCCGGCGCGTTCATGCTCGAGAAGCCGCTCGGCGGCCGCGGGATCCTGCTCGGCGGCGTGCCGGGCGTGGCCGCCGCGACGGTCCTCGTGATCGGCGGGGGCGTGGTCGGCATGAACGCCGCGTTCATCGCCATCGGCATGCAGGCCGACGTCTTCGTCTTCGACCGCTCGATCGACCGGCTGCGCGACCTTGAAGTGGCGTTCGCCGGGCGAGCATCAACCGTCTACTCCTCGACGCTCGCGATCGAGGAGATGCTGCCCCAGGCCGACCTCGTGATCGGCGCCGTCCTCGTGACGGGCGGCAGGGCACCCCATGTCGTCACCCGCGAACAGCTGAAACTGATGAAGCCCGAAGCGGTGCTGGTAGACGTATCGATCGACCAGGGAGGATGCTTTGAGACCTCGCGGCCGACGACGCACTCCGACCCGACATTCGAGGTTGACGGGATCACCCACTACTGCGTCGCGAACATGCCCGGCGCGGTCCCGATCACGTCGACATACGCGCTCACGAACGCCACTCTGCCCTACGTGATCGATCTCGCCGACCGCGGCATCGACGAGGCCCTGGAGCTCAGCCCGAGCCTGCGCATGGGGCTGAACGTCGACAGGGGGGAGATCACCCACCCGGCCGTCGCGGAGGCACTCGGGATAGCGGGAAGGGCGTGAACGCGAGCTGAGAGGAACAGGCCGCACGGTCCTGGCAGCTGCCAGGACGAGCTAACGACCACGAACAGGACGAGGAGATTCGCGATGGCAACGACCACCGACACGCTCAGGAACTTCATCGACGGCGAGAGCGTCGCCCCCCAGGGCGAGACCGAAGCCGTACTGAACCCCGCCACCGGGGAGGAGATGGCGCGCGCGCCGATCTCGACGCCGGAGGAAGTCGACAGCGCCGTGATGGCCGCACGGCGCGCGTTCGACGGATGGTCGAACACGACGCCGGCGCAGCGCTCGGCGGCGCTGCTCGCGCTCGCCGACCTGATCGAGGAGCACGGGAACGAGCTGGCCCGACTCGAGGCCCTGAACGCCGGCAAGCCGATTGAAAACGCCACGAACGATGAAATTCCCGTCATGGCCGACAACCTGCGCTTCTTCGCTGGCGCCGCGCGCACGCTTGAGGGCAGGGCCGCCGGCGAGTACATGGAGGGCTACACCTCGATGATCCGCCGTGAGGCCGTCGGCGTGATCGGCCAGGTGACGCCGTGGAACTACCCGCTGATGATGGCCGTCTGGAAAATCGGCCCGGCGCTCGCCTCGGGGAACACGATCGTGCTGAAGCCCGCCGAGACGACGCCGGTGACGACGATCCGCTTCGCAGAGCTCGCCGCCGACATCCTGCCCAAGGGCGTGCTGAACATCGTGATGGGCCCCGGCCAGCCGACGGGCCAGGCTCTGATCTCGCACCCCGAGGTGGACATGATCGGCCTGACGGGATCCGTCGAGACCGGCAAGCACTTCGCGCGGACCGCCGCCGACACGCTGAAGCGGGTGCATCTCGAGCTCGGAGGCAAGGCGCCGGTCATCGTGTTCGACGACGTCAGCCTCGAGAGCGCGCTGGAGACGATCGCCGGCACCGGCTACTACAACGCAGGCCAGGACTGCACCGCGGCGACGCGGGTGCTGGCCGCGGGCGGCGTGTACGACGACGTCGTGGCCGGCCTCGCCGATCAGGCGAAGGGCCTGGTGATAGGCGACACGCTCTCCCCCGAGACGACCCTCGGGCCCGTGAACTCAGCCCGCCAGCGCGATCGCGTGACAGGGTTCCTGGAGCGCCGCCCCGGCCATTCGGAGATCGTGACGGGCGGCGTCGCCGCCGACAGGCCCGGCTTCTTCGTGGAGCCGACCGTCGTCGCCGGCCTCACGCAGGAGGACGAGATGATCCAGCGTGAGATCTTCGGGCCCGTGATCACCGTCCAGCGCTTCACCGACGAGGATCAGGCGATCGCGTGGGCGAACGCCACGCGCTACGGCCTCGCCTCCTCGGTCTGGACACGCGACGTCGGCCGTGCGCTGCGCGTCTCGAAGGCGCTGCGCTTCGGCTGCGTGTGGATCAACGACCACATCCCGCTCGTCTCCGAGATGCCTCACGGAGGCTTCAAGGAGTCCGGGTACGGCAAGGACCTGAGCGTCTACTCGCTCGAGGACTACACGGTCATCAAGCACGTCATGGCCTCGCTCGCGTAGGAGACGTCCTCTCCCGCCGCCCCGTGACGGCGAGCTGTCACCGGGCGGCGGCCCGCGGGAGGGCTGCTACGGTCTTTGCAACGGGCGGCGACGTCGTCCGTGAGGTTCTTTGTCTTTGTTGGCGCTCGAAGCGCGGATGGGGTCAGTCGAATCTCCATCCGCAGCGGCGACCACCGGTCGCCAGAAGGAGCACCAACATGAAGCATGAAACATTCGCCGGCCTCGGCGTGTCCGGGGCTGTCGTGACCGAGCTTGCCTCGATGGGCATAGAGGCGCCGTTCGCCGTGCAGAGCATGGTCATCCCCGACGTTCTCGCCGGGCACGACGTGCTCGCTCAGTCGCCGACCGGCTCGGGCAAGACGCTCGCGTTCGGCGTGCCGCTCGTAGAGCGGCTGAAGGACTCGGACGCCCGCCCGTCGGCGCTGATCCTCGCGCCGACCCGCGAGCTCGCACTTCAGATCGTCGAAGAGCTCAGGCCGATCGCCCACGCACGCGCCCTGTCGATCGCCGCCGTCTACGGCGGGGCCGGCATCGTCAAGCAGGCCCGTCTCGCGGGCCGCGCCCACATCCTCGTAGCGACCCCCGGCCGCCTGCTCGACCTGATCGACCGCCGCGACGTGTCGCTGCGCAAGGTGCGCATCCTGGTCCTCGACGAGGCCGACAGGATGCTCGACATGGGCTTCAAGCCCGTCGTGGACAAAATCGTGAAGATGACCGCCCCAGAGCGCCAGACGCTGCTGTTCTCGGCGACGCTCGAGGGCGAGGTCGGCCGCATCGCGAAGGCCTACACCACCAGTCCGCGCCGCCACGAGCACGCCCATCCACAGGAGCGCAAGGGCGACGTCGAGCACCGCTTCGTGAGTGTCTCGCACGACGGCAAGGTCGACAGGCTCGTCTCGGAGCTGACGAAGGCCGAGCGCGGCCTGACACTCGTCTTCGTGCGCACCAAGCGCGGAGCGGACCGTCTGGTCAAGCGTCTGGCATCCAGCAGCGTGCACGCCGTCGCGATGCACGGCGACAAGTCCCAGGGCCAGCGCGAGCGTGCGCTCGCGAACTTCGAGGCGGGGGTCGTCGACACGCTAGTCGCCACCGACGTCGCCGCGAGGGGAATCGACGTGGCGGGCATCACGCACGTCATCAACTACGACATACCCGCGACGCAGGACGACTACGTCCACCGGATCGGGCGCACCGCTCGAGCCGGGGCGAGCGGAGTCGGCGTGACACTGGTCGCACGCGACCAGACCGCCGAACTGGCCGGGATGGTCCGGGGCCTCGGCCTCGACCGCGAGCTCGAGCTCGCGGGCATGGCCTCCTCCGGCGGGTCCCGCGCCCAGGGCTCGCGCCCGAAGCCCGCAGCGGGCTCCGGCCGCCCGCGCCAGGGCTCGCGCCCGAACCGCTCGAACGCCCCGAAGTCGAGCGAGCGTTCAGGCGGCGGCTCAAACCGGCGCGGGCGCTCCTCGGGCCGCTCGCGCTAGAGCAGGGGCGGTCAGGGGTCAAAGGGCGCGGCGCTCAGCTAACGTCGCGCCCGTGAGCGCCACCTGCCCGCGCCAATGAGCAGCGTGCCCGGGCCCGCAAGGGGAGAGGCCGATGACGGCGCCCTGGCCCGCCGGGGCATCCTGCGCCTGCGCGCGGACAACCCCGGCCCGCTGACGCTCTCGGGAACGAACACGTGGGTGCTCGGGCGCGGTCCTGCATGGGTCATAGACCCCGGCCCGCTGCTCGATGAGCATCTCGTGCGCATCCTGGAGGCGATAGACGAGCGCGGCGGGCTCGGCGGCGTGGCCCTGACGCACCACCACGGAGATCACTCCGAGGCGGTGCAGGAGCTGCTCAGCCGTTATCCCGCGCCGCTGGCGGCAGGATCCGGCGACGCGGACGTGAGGCTCACGGACGAAGGCACGTTCGGGCCCCTGCTGGCGCTCGCGACGCCGGGGCACGCCGAGGACCACTTCGCGCTGATCTTCGGGGACGCCTGTTTCACAGGCGACGCCGTGCTCGGCGAGGGGAGCGTCTTCATCAGCCCGTATCGTGGCGCGATGTCGAGTTACATGGGTGCGCTGGCGCGCCTGCGCGGACGCGAGGACATCGCGGTGATCTGCCCCGGACATGGGCCGCCCGTGTGGGACCCCGCCGCCAAGCTCGACGAGTACATCGCGCACAGGACCGCGCGCGAGGACGCACTCCGCGAAGCTCTCGCGGACGGGCTGCGGAGCACCGGCGACCTGCTCGACCGCGCGTGGCCCGACGTTCCGGTGCAGCTGCGCCCCGCCGCCGCGGTCACGCTCGAGGCTCACCTGGACAAGCTCGAGCAGGAGGGCGCTCTCCCCGCCGGCGTGGAGCGCGTCGACCTCGACCCCTCCAGGTGGAAACCGTGAACGGGATCGGCCACATGCCGACCGAATGGCCCACCCCGACAGGGAACGGCTCGCCGGCATCCACAAGGGACTCCCCGTTTCCCCCGATCGCCGACTACGGATTCCTATCGGACTGCCACACGGGCGCGCTCGTCGCCTCCGACGGCTCGATCGAGTGGATGTGCCTGCCGCACTTCGACTCCCCATCGGTGTTCGGGGCGCTGCTGGACCGCGGCGCCGGCAGCTGGCGGGTCGGCCCCTACGGCATCTACGTGCCCGCGGGCCGGCGGTACATACCGGGCACCAACGTGATCGAGACGACGTGGATGACGCCGCAGGGCTGGCTGCGCGTCGTGGACGCGCTGACGATAGGTCCGTGGCACGACAACAAGCACGGTTCTAGCCACACCAGGCCGCCGACCGACTATGACGCTGATCACCTGCTCGTGCGGCTGATCGAATGCATCCAGGGGCAGGTGCAGGTCGAGATCGTCTGCGAGCCGATGCTCGACTACGGCGGCACGCCGGCCAGCTGGAACGTGGTGCAGAGCGGCGAGGAGGGCGTCTGCATGATGGACGCCACCGACGACGTCACGGCGTTCAGGCTGTTCAGCGACGTGCGCATGGGCATCGAGGGAAACCGCGCGCACGGCCGCCACACGATGGTGGAGGGCGAGAAGGCGTTCTGCGCGCTGTCGTGGACCGAGGAGAAGGGCGGGCCGCACAACGTCCAGCAGGCAAAAGGACACATGGACCGCACGAACCACTTCTGGCGGGACTGGCTCGCCGAAGGCACCTACCCGGACCACCCGTGGCGTTTCCACCTGCAGCGCTCCGCGCTCGTGCTGAAGGGCCTGACGTTCATGCCGACAGGAGCACTGGTGGCCGCGCCCACCACCTCGCTGCCCGAGACCCCTCGCGGGGAACGCAACTGGGACTACCGCTTCTGCTGGATGCGCGACGCGTCCTTCACGCTGTGGGCGCTCCACGCGCTCGGGCTGAACTGGGAGGCGGACGACTTCATCCAGTACGTCGCCGACATGCAGCGCAACGAGGACGGCTCGCTGCAGATCATGTACGGCATCAAGGGCGAGAAGGACCTGAGCGAGAGCACGCTCGATCACCTGAAGGGATACGAGGGCGCCCGCCCCGTGCGAATCGGCAACGGCGCATACGACCAGCGCCAGAACGACGTCTTCGGTGCGGTGCTCGACTCCGTGTACCTGCACTCCAAGAAGCGCGACCACATCCCCGAGCGGCTGTGGCCGGTCCTCACCGACCAGGTCGAATGCGCCTCAAGGGCCTGGAAGGAACCCGACCAGGGCATCTGGGAGGCACGCGGGGAGCCCCGCCACTATGTCTCCTCCAAGCTGATGTGCTGGGTCGCGATGGACCGCGGCGCGAGGCTGGGCGAAAGGCACGGCGACTTCGAGCGCGCCGAAGGCTGGCAGGCGGTGGCGGACGAAATCCGGGCGGACATCCTTGACCGCGGCGTCGACAACAGGGGCGTTTTCCGCCAGCACTACGACACCGACGCGCTCGACGCGTCAAACCTGCTCGTGCCGCTGATGCGTTTTCTGCCGCCCACCGACGAGCGGGTGCGCGCGACCGTCACCGCTATCCGCGACGAACTCACCGAGGGCGGCCTCGTGCTGCGCTACCGCACCGACGAGACCGACGACGGGCTCCACGGCGAGGAGGGCACGTTCCTCATCTGCTCGTTCTGGCTGGTGTCCGCGCTGTCGGAGATCGGTGAGCACCGCGACGCCGAGCATCTCTGCGAGCGGCTCCTGTCATACGCGTCCCCCCTGGAGCTCTACGCCGAGGAGCTCGAGGCATCCTCAGGGCGCCATCTCGGCAACTACCCGCAGGCCTTCACGCACCTGGCGCTGATCAACGCCGTCACGCACGTGATCCAGGCCCAGCAGCAGACCTGAGCGCACGCCCTATTCGTACCCGGGGTCGCCGGGCAGCAGGATGCGCGCGACCTCGCCTTCGACCACGACGCGCGGCTCGATCGGCAGCACCTCGCGTCCCCGTGCGTACTCGAGCAGGTCCTCCGCGGAGGCGAACTCGCTGAGCTGCTCGAGGTGCTTGATCGTCGGGAAGACGAGCATGATCTCCTTCGCGGCGTAGGCGGCCAGCGCCTGTTGCGGGGTGAACCATCCGAGGTCCACGCACTCCTGCCCGTCGACCTGGGCCTCCTGCCCGGGGGGCAGCTCCGCGAGGAAGAAATGGGTGTCGAACCGGATCTGAACCTCCTTCGGGGTGATCCAGCGCGAGAACTTGACGAGCACCGCGGGGTCGTCGATCGCGATCGACGCCTCCTCGCGCAGCTCGCGTATCGCCGCCGCACGGTGCGCGTCGTCCCCGTCGCCCTCCTGGGCGTCGACCGCCCCGCCGGGAAACACCCAGACGCCGCCCATGAACCGCGCCTTCGGGGTGCGCTGGACGAGCAGCACCTCAAGGCTCCCGGCGCCGCCGCGGAGAACGATCACCGATGCGGCCTGCCGCGGAGTCACCGGCGGGCCGGCGTTATAGGCCTCGCCCGGTCCGGGGGTCTGTGTCTGCTCGCCGGGGGTCACCGGCTGACCCTACAGGGTCGATAGTCTGTCGCGCATGAGAGACCCCAGAAGGAGCCACCGGGTATGAGCACCACAGAGACGCTCGCGCGCTGGATCTGCGAATCCTGCGGATACATCTACGACCCCGACGAGGGAGACCCGGACGGGGGCATCCCGGCCGGGACCCCGTTCGAGCAGATCCCCGACACCTGGTTCTGCCCTGTGTGCGGCGCGCGCAAGCGCGACTTCGTCCTCTACGAGGACTAGGGCGCGCTGACGGACTGGGGGCACCTCCTCGCGCTCGACCACGAGCGCGTGTGGCACCCATACGGAGCGCTGCCGCCGGCGGTTGCGCCGCTGCCGGTCACCGGCGCGCAGGGAGTGCGGCTGACCCTCGCAGACGGACGCGAGCTCATAGACGGAATGTCCTCGTGGTGGTGCGCGATACACGGCTACAGGCACCCGCGGCTGGACGGCGCGGTGCGCAGCCAGCTCGAGCGGATGGCCCACGTGATGTTCGGCGGGCTCACGCACGAACCCGCGATCCTGCTCGCCGAGCGCCTGTGCGAGCTCGCGCCGCCGGGCCTCGAACGGGTGTTCCTCGCCGACTCCGGGTCGGTGTCGGTGGAGGTGGCGCTGAAGATCGCGCTGCAGTACCAGCGCGCCGCCGGAAGGCCGGGGCGCACCCGCATGCTGACGGTGCGCGGCGGCTACCACGGCGACACGGCGGGGGCGATGGCGGTCTGCGACCCGGTCTCCGGGATGCACTCGATGTTCGCGGGCGTGCTCGCGTCGAACGTGTTCGCGGAGCGCCCGCCCGACGGGTTCGACACCGCCCTGGACGCCGGGTGGGCCCAGGGCGTGCGCGAGCTCGCCGCCGCGCACTCGGATGAGCTCGCGGGCGTGATCGCGGAGCCCGTCGTGCAGGGCGCCGGCGGCATGCGATTCCATTCGCCCGAGTGCGTCTCGCTGCTGCGCGAGGTGTGCGACGAGCACGGCCTGCTGCTGATCCTCGACGAGATCGCGACCGGGTTCGGGCGCACCGGCGAGATGTTCGCTTGCGAGCACGCGGGCGTCACCCCGGATGTGATGTGTGTCGGCAAGGCGCTCACGGGCGGCTACATGACGCTCGCGGCCGCCCTGTGCACCGCCGGGGTCGCGGACGCCGTGTCCGCCGGGGAGGGCGAAGGCCTGATGCACGGCCCGACGTTCATGGGCAACCCGCTCGCCTGCGCCGTCGCGCTCGCATCGCTCGACCTGCTCGCCGACGGGAGCTGGCGCCGCAGCGTGCAGGCCGTCGAGCGGGGTCTGCGCGAGGGCCTTGAGCCGGTGCGGGCGGTCCCCGGGGTGGTCGACGTGAGGGTGCTCGGGGCGATCGGGGTGATCGAACTGGGCCGCGACGTGGACATGGCCCGCGCGAGCGCGGCGGCTGTGCAGAGCGGCGTGTGGCTGCGGCCGTTCCGGAACCTGATCTACGCGATGCCTCCCTACGTCATCGGCGGGCAGGACCTCGCGCAGGTGACGTGTGCGATGGGTGCGGCCGCGGCCGCGGCGTGAGCGGCCGCCCGGTCTCTCTCAGCCGGCGCCGAGCCACTCCCGCCACGGGAGCTTCCCGCCGGCGTCGGCGAGCTCGCCGACATCCGGCATGCCCACCGCTGGGAGCGTGTGCACCGGCACGCGCCCGATCCGGCCGATGCTCTCCCTGTTGGAACGTTCCATCTCGCCGGGCTGCGCGGGCCACGGCGTGATCACGAGGGCGCGCACGTCGAGCCCGGCGCCGCGCGCCGCCTCCAGCGTGAGAAGGCTGTGGCTGATCGTTCCGAGGCCCGGGCGCGCGGCGATGAGAACCGGCAGGCCGATCCCTGCCGCGAGATCCCGGACCGTCAGCTCGCCCGTGAGCGGGACGAGCAGGCCACCGACGCCCTCGACGATCAGGGTGCCCGAGCCGGCGCGCGAGCGTGCGCGCTCGATCAGCTCCTGCACGTCGATCGTGGTGCCCGCGAGCGCCGCCGCGAGATGCGGCGAGAGCGCCGGCCCGAAGCGAAGCGGAGCGACATCCCTCGCGTCCATGCCGGCGGCGAGCGCCAGGAGCTCATCGTCCGGGGGCCAGCTCGACGGCGCCTGCTCATCCAGGCCCGTGAGGACCGGCTTGTAGGCGATGGGGTCCTCGCCCTCCCGCACCATCGAAGCGAGCAGGCATGCGCTCAGAACGCTCTTGCCGGCGCCCGTGTCGGTCCCCGTGATGAAGAGGCCACCCATGCCGAGCGCCCGCCCGGCTTCAGGCGGCTCGCGTGACCCGGTGCTCGCGCTCGAAGTCGAACGGCGCTGCCGGCGCGGCCTCCACGTCGAACGGCGCGGTGTCGGGACCCACGCCTGACGTCTCGTCGAACTCCACCATCGCGGGCGTCGGGATCGTGCGGACGTCGACCTCCTCGATCTCCGGCTCGAGCTCGCACAGGGCGGGCGTCATGGCGCCGGGGTCGATCCCCATCCTCCGAGCCACCGAGCCGAGCACGCCGGCGGCGTCGCGCAGCTCCGCAGGGGTGTGGGACGCCATCACCGTGAGCCTCAGCCGCGCCGTGCCCGCAGGAACGGTGGGAGGCCGGATCGCCTGGGCGAACACGCCGCGCTCTATCGACTCCTGGCACATGCGCATGGCGTCGCGCTCCTCGCCCACGATCAGGGGCACGATGTGCATGTCGCTCTCGGAGATCGGGAAGCCCTCCGACTCGAGGCCCGCCCGCAGAGCACGCGCATTCCCGCGCAGCCGCTGGACCCGGTGCGGGCGGTCTTCGAGCAGTTCGAGTGCCGCGAGGGCACCGGCGACGGCCGGCGGTCCGGGGGCGGTGGAGAAGATCAGCGACCGGGAGGTGTTGACGAGCAGGCGGATGACCTGCTCGCTCGCGCACGCATACGCCCCGTATGAGCCGAGAGCCTTTCCGAGCGTGCCGACAAGGACATCGACCTCGCCCTCGAGGCCCGCTCGCGCGATCGCGCCGCGCCCGCCGGGGCCGAGGTTGCCGACCGCGTGGGCCTCATCGACGACGGTCCGCGCGCCGCTGCGCTGCGCGAGTTCGACCAGGTCCACGAGAGGGGCGAGATCCCCGTCCATCGAGAAGACGGCGTCCGTGGCGATGACCCTCTCCCCGCGCCCGCCGTGACGGGACATGCTCCACTGCAGGTGCTCGACGTCGCGGTGGCGGTAGACGACGACGTCCGCACGGGAGAGCCGGCATCCGTCGATGATCGAAGCGTGGTTCAGCTCATCGGAGAAGATCGTGTCGCCCGGTCCCGCGAGGGCACCGAGCACACCGAGGTTCGCGAGGTAGCCCGAGCCGAAGAGCACACACGCCTCGGTGCCCTTGAACCGTGCGAGCTTCTCCTCCAGGCGCCTGTGGATCGTCATCGAACCCGACACCAGCCGGGAGGCACCCGCGCCGACACCCCATCTGCGCGCCGCCTCGGCGGCGGCCTCGCGGATGCTCGGGTGGTCTGCGAGGCCGAGGTAGTTGTTCGAGCAGAGAAGCAGGACGGGCTTGCCGTCCAGCAGCACCGTTGGCCCCTGCGGGCCGCTGATCATGCGCAGCCGACGGGTCAGACCGAGTCGCTCGAGCTCTTGCAGGCGCTCCTCGATCTCGGTCATCTCTGGCGCGTGTCTCCGGCTAACAGACGGGGATCGTGTTGGGCGCGCCGTCCGGGCGCGCCGGGACCACGCGCTTCGCGCGGAACCGCAGCTGCGTCGAGGGATCCCACAGCCTCACCTTCACCGAGCCCTCACCCGAGGGGATCCCGCCCCCGAGGTGGTCGGCGACGACGTCGGGAGTCTCGCCGTCCAGCCACCCGCTGCGGTTGTCCGGGCGCGGGTTGGCGGCGTTGTCGCTCTGGCGCGCGACGTTCAGACCGAGTTCCTCGAACATCAGCCGGTCCTGCTCGGGCTCGTTGCCGAGCGTCGTCAGGAAGTTCCCCATCATCACGCCGTTGATCCCGGCCTGGACGGCGAGCTGCTGGAGTTCACCGAGGTTCTCGACGCGCCCGCCGCACAGGCGGAAGAGCGCGTCCGGCAGGATCAGCCGGAAGATCGCGACCCACTTCACGGCCTCCCATGGATCCATGAACTCGCGGTCGCCGAACTTCGTTCCCGGACGCGGGTTCAGCATGTTGATCGGGACGCTCGTCGGGTTGATCTGGGCGAGCTCGAAGGCCATCTCGACCCGCTGCTCAGGCGTCTCGCCGAGGTTCAGGATGCCTCCCACGCATGTCTCAAGGCCCGCCTCGCGGACGGCGTCGATGGTGCGCAGGCGCCCCTCGTAGCGCACCGTGCTCGTCACCTCGCCGTAGTAGCTGTATGCGGTCTCGACGTTGTGGTGCACGCGCTGCACCCCGGCCTCGCGCAGGGCCTTCGCCCGCTCGACCGAGATGTGGCCGATCGACGCGCACCGCTTGAGGTTCGTCTGCTCGGAGACCAGCCGCACACCCTGCAGGTACTTCTCGAAGTCGCGCTTGGAGAGCCCCTGGCCCTGGGTCACCATGCAGAAGCGGTGTGCGCCCGCGGCCTCAGCCGCCCTCGCGTGTTCGAGGATCTGCTCGGGCTCCATCATCGCGTGCATCGGGGTCTCGGCGTCCGCGAACCGGGACTGTGCACAGAAGCCGCAGTCCTCCGCGCACCCTCCGGACTTGGCGTTCACCAGCGAGCACATGTCCGTCGAGTCGCCGAAACGCTCCACGCGTGCTTCCCACGCGCGTCTGATCAGCGCTTCGATCTCGTCGTGGTCCTCGAGCCGGCCGAGCTCGAGAGCCTCCTGCGGTGTGATCAGCGGCGTCACCGCCAGAAACCTAGATCGTGCGGCGGACGGCTATATGCCGCGCCAGCGCGCAGGGCGTTTCTCGGCGAACGCACGCATGCCCTCGCGCATGTCCTGTGAGGCGAACGACGCCCTGCGAAGCTCGATCAGTTCCTCCTCGATCTTCTCGGGAAGCTCGCTCTCGGCCCGCAGCAGCTCGGCGATCACACGCTTGTTGCCCGTCTGCGCGAGCGGCGCGTTCCCCTCGAGCTCCGCCGCGATCTGGAGGCCGACGGCCTCGAGCTCCGATGCTGGAGCGATGCGGTTCACCAGGCCCCACTGCAGGGCGGTCGGCGCGTCGATGTAGCGCCCCAGCAGGAACAGCTCGCGTGTGCGTGCGGCGCCGATGGCGTCGATGAACCGGCGAAGCCCCGTATGCGAGTACACAAGGCCCAGCTTGGCGGGGGGCATGCCGAGCCGGATTCCGTCGAGGGCCACGCGCATGTCGCACGAGAGCGCGAGCTCGAGCCCGCCGCCGATGGTGTGGCCGGGAAGCACCGCGAGCGTCGGATAAGGGAACGCCTCGAGCTCGTCTATGGCCTTCGTGAACGGATGGGCGATCAGGCCCTCCGCGCGCTCCTCGAACTCCTCGTCCGGGATCTCCCCGATGTCATAGCCCGCGGAGAACATGCCGTGCGCCCCGGTGACGAGGACGCAGCGTGCACCGGAGTCGGGCGCCGCGAGGCTCGCGAGCGTGTCAGTGATCGCGTCGAGGATCGGATGGTCGAGCGCGTTGCGCTTGGCGGGGTTGGAGATCGTCAGCCGGAATACCCCGTCGGCCGGTTCGTCGACTATGAGCTTGCCGTCGGCGAGCTCTCGGTGGGATGCGCTCGAGGACACGGAGCGGACAGGCTAGCCGAGCGCCGGTCCGCCCGCCTGCGCGCCGGTCAGTCGAGCACGACCAGCGTGTCGCCCTCGTTGACTGCCTGGCCCTCCTCGCAGCGGATCTCCTTGACGGTTCCGGCGTCCTCCGCCTCCACGGGCATCTCCATCTTCATCGACTCGAGGATCGCGACGGTGTCGCCCTCCTCGATCGTGTCGCCCACGGCGCACTCGATTTTCCATACGGTGCCGGTGATATGCGCCTCAATGTCAGTCATCTGATCCTCCGCCGATCGTTCGCAAAGTCTGGGCCGGGACAATAGAGAGCGGGGGCGACCGATCGGCGCGCGCGAGCGCGGTGGTGCTGATCGCAGCACGCGATGAGGCATCGCGGCTGGACGCGACCATCGCCGCGCTCCGGGGCGCGCTGCCCGGCGCGGAGCTCTGGGTCGCCGACGACGGGTCCCGCGACGGCACCGCCGCGGTGGCGGCCGCGGCGGGCGCGCGCGTCGCGGGCGCGGGCCGCGCACTCGGCAAGGGCGGCACGATGACCCTCGCCGCGCGTTCGGCGCTGGCCGAGCTCGACTCGCGGGCGCCGGGCGAGGAGCCGGTGTTCCTGCTCTGCGACGGCGACCTGGGGGCGAGCGCCGCCGAGCTCGGGGCGCTCGTCGACCTCGTCGGCTCGGGGTCCGTGGACGTGGCGATAGGCGCGTTCGCCCGCAGCTCGGGCGGCGGTTTCGGGATCGCGCTCGCGTTCGCGCGCTGGGCGCTGCGCCGCCGTTGTGGAATGCGGGCAAGAGCACCCATCTCCGGCCAGAGGGCGCTTCGCGCGCGAGCGCTGCGCCAGGTGCTTCCCTTCGCGCGCGGGTATGGGATGGAGCTCGGCATGAGCATCGACGCCGTGCGGGGCGGCCTTCGCGTGCAGGAGCTGGAACTCGAGCTCTCTCACCGGGTCAGCGGACGCACGGCCGCCGGTTTCGCGCATCGCGGCAGGCAGCTCGCCGACTTCGTGCGCGTGTACGTCGACCGGCGATAGGCTGCAACCCGATGATGCTCGCGAGGGAAACGCCCAGGGTGAGGGCCCGAGCGCGTAACCGCGGGCGCCGTAGGAGGTAGAGCGTTCAGATGACCGAGTTGTCCCCGATGCGCGAGCAGGTCTACACCGACCCGCGCCCCAAGGAGTACTTCGACCGCTTCCACGAGCGCTCGCGCACACGCGAACCCGACTGGGTGTACGACGTCACGAGGGTCCTCACGTCGCTGTACGCGTACACGCTGCTGAGGACCCGCGCGATCTCGACCGAGAAGGTCCCCGGTGCCGGGGCCGTGATCCTCGCGCCGAACCACTTCTCGTTCATGGACCACTTCCTGATGGGCTGCTACATCAGGCGCAAGGTGCGCTTCATGGCCAAGTCGCAGCTCTTCAAAGGGCCGATGGAGTTCGTCTACACGCACGGCGGCGTGTTCCCGGTGCGCCGCGGCGCCCGCGACGAGGAGATGGTGATCACCGCGAAGTCGATCCTCGCTCGCGGCGGCGCGATCACCATGTACTGCGAGGGGGGTCGCTCGCGCACCGGCCGCGTGGCTGAGAAGGCCAAGCCCGGGATAGGGCGCCTGGCCCTGGAAACCGGCACCCCGATAGTCCCGATCGCGATCCAGGGCTCCTCGCGGATCCGAAACTGGAAGCGACTGCAGTTCCCTAAGGTGACGGTCCAGTACGGCGACGCGATGCGCTGGGAGGTGGTCGAGCATCCCACGCGCGAGCAGCAGCAGGCCGTCGCCGACGAGGTGCTGCTGGCGATCCGCGCCATGTACGACGGGCTCGAGCAGCACGGGCGCAAGGGCGTGCTGCGCAGGGTCCGCGAACAGCGCCGCGCCCAGCGACGGCCGCCGGAGGGCGCGGCCGTCGCATAGCCGTGGCGCGCGCCGAGCGTGCGCGTCCGAGGTCCGCTGCCTGAGAGACTGCCCGTCGGGGCGTTCGCCTACGCTTGGGCGCTCAGCCAACCGCCCGATCGGAAGGAAGCAAGTGCAGCGACAGCTCGATGTGGGCGGAGTGATCCGCCGGGTCTTCGAGATCTACGTGGATCAGGCGCCGGTGCTGATGCCCGTCGCCGCGGCCGTGTTCGTGGTCTCGGGGATCCTCGCGGAGGTGCTGGAAGCCGCGGGGCCAGGCCTCGCGCTGCTGGCGCTGCTCATCAAACTCGTCGCGACGACACTGTTCACCGGGATGGTCGTGCGGCTCGTCGCCGACGTGCAGGACGGCCGACGAGACTCGACCCCCAGGCAGCTGCTGAACGAGGCCACGCCCGTGCTCGGCAAGCTGATCATCGTCGGCCTCGCGGCAGGGATCGGCGCCGTGATCGGCCTGTTCCTCTTCATCGTCCCCGGCCTGATCCTGATCACGGTGTGGTTCGTCGCCGCCCCGGTGGTCGTGATCGAGCGGCCCGACGGCCTTCGCGCGCTGCGGCGCAGCCGGGAGCTGGTGCACGGAAACGGATGGCGCGTCTTCGGCGTGATCCTCGTCCTGTTCTTCGCGGTGCTCTTGGTCGCCCAGGCGATCGTGCTCGCCGCCTCCGCCGCAGGCACCGCCGTGGGGCTCGTCGTGAGCGTGATCCTCGGCGTGCTGACCGCGCCGCTCGCGGCGCTCCCGGCTGCCGTCCTGTACTTCGAACTGCGGGACCTCGCGGCGCCGGCTGCAGCCCCGCCGTTCCCGTTCCCGCAGGACCCCGGCCCTCCCGCCGGCGGGCCTCCCGCTGACCCCGGAAACACCGAGGCCCAGCGCGCGTTCGGCTCAGACCCCGATTGATCGCTGCCCGCCCGACGGGCACATGCCGGCGCCGCTAGGGTCTGGCCGAGCATGTCGGCGACCGACGCAACCCGACTACTGCGGCCCGGGCTCCTGGACGGGATGCGAATCGCCCTCGCGGGAGCCGGCGAGGGGAGCGCGCCGACGGCCGGCGCGGTCAGCGGCGCATGCGAGGCCCTTGGCGGAGAGGTCCTCGAGCTCGCCGAGCCGGTCGCGGGGGAGCCGGAGGTACAGGAGGCGCACATCGACCGGGAGGTCCAGGAGATCTGCGCCGGCGGGCGGCCGATCGACCTGTTGATCGTCGACGCCGGCGCGATCCATGAGGGAGCGCTCGCCGGCGGCGAGCGCGCGGCGCTCGCGGCGTGCCTGTCGGCGAGCTGGTCGTTCACGCGCGCGGTGGCAAACGTCGCGTTCATTCCCGCCTCGCGGGGGCGGGTCATCTACCTCGCGCCCCGAACGGGGGCGGAGCACGCGGCGGCAGCCGTCTCGGCGCTCGAGAACCTCGCACGGACGCTGTCGATCGAGTGGTCGCGCCACCGCGTCACGACTGTCGCGATCGCCCCCGGTGCGGGCACGCCGGCGGGTGAGGTGGCGGCGCTCTGCGCCTACCTCGCCTCACCCGCGGGCGCCTACTTCTCCGGATGCCTGCTGGATCTGCGCGGCCCCGGCTCGTGAGCTCCGCTCAGCCGCTCATCCCGCCGAACAGCCCGCCGGTCACGTGCAGCGTCTGTCCATGCACGTAGTTCGACCACGGTGAGCAGAGGAAGAACACGCCGCCTGCGGCCTCCTCGGGTGTCGCCGGGCGCCCCAACGGGATCAGCATCGAGGCCATCTGGCGCATCTGCTCGGGGATGCCGAGCTGGATCTTCTCGCCGTCCTTCTCCATCGTGTTCTCGTCGACCTTCGCCTGCGTGAGCCTCGTGTCGATGAAGCCGAACGCGACAGCGTTGACGTTCACCTTGAACTGGCCCCACTCCTTCGCGACGGTTTTGGTCAGGCCGACGACGCCCGCCTTGCCCGCCGAGTAGTTCGCCTGACCCGCGTTGCCGAAGGTACCGGAGGTGGAGGAGATGTTGACGATCTTGCGGAACACCTCAACTCCTTCCTCGCGCTCTTTCTTGGCGGGCTCGCGCAGGTAGGGCGCCGCGGCCCTGATCACGCGGAACGGAACGACCGTGTGGATGTCGAGCATCGCCTGGAAGTGCTCGTCGCTCATCTTGTGGATCGGCGCGTCGAGCGTGTAGCCGGCGTTGTTGACGATGATGTCGATCTTGCCGAACGAGTCGACGGCCTTCTGTACGAGCTGGTCGGCGGCGCCCGGCTTGGTCAGGTCGCCGGCGAACACAGCGGTCTCGCCATTGATCTCACCGGCGGCCTGCTCGGCGACATCCCCGTCGAGATCGTTGATCAATACCTGCGCGCCCTGAGCGACGAGCAGCTCAGCGGTTGCCCGCCCGATGCCGCGCGCCGAGCCGGTGACGATCGCGGACTTGCCGTCGAGTACTCCCATAGCTGATGCGTCTCCTTGTAGAGGTGGTGTGCGCGCAGGTTATCCAAGCGCCCGCGACGGGCTCACCCGGCGGTGCGCGCGCTCCGGGGAGCGCTCAGTACTCGGTGACGGCGCCGAAGTCCTGCGTGTACATGGCGCCTGCCTGGCCGTGCCCGAGCGCGGAGGGCATGTGGGCGCAGATCCCGATCGCGGTTTCGCGGTAGCTGCGGTCAAGGATGTTCGCGCGGTGCCCCGGGGAGGCCATCCAAGCGGCGACGATCGCCTGCGGGCTCGCGAGCCACAGGGTGCCCCAGGCGATGTTCTCCCCCACGACGTAGGCGGTGTGAGCGTTGTGTATGTAGCCGCTCGCGCGCATCCGTGCGAGGGGTGTCTGTCCTCCCGGGCCGATGTGGGCGAAGTAGCCGTCGAAGGCCATGCTGATGCTGTGCGCCTCGGCGGCTCTCTGCAGGTGCATGTTCGTCCGCAGCGGGTTCTCCCCGTTGCGGCCGCGTTCCCTGTTGACCAGGCACAGCACGGCGGCACGGATCTTGTTGCGGTTATTGGAGGTCGGTATCAGGCTCGTGTTCGCACAGGTGCGGTGCGCCGCCCGGTAGGCGAGGTAGTTGGATCCCCGCCGGGCGGGGGCGTGCTCGGCCCTGTGGGCCGCCGCGAGCGCGGGGGATCCGCCGACGATGCCGGCGGTCAGCGCCGCGAGCACAGCGCAGTGAATTGCTCGCCGTCTTCCCACACGGCGCCTATCGGACGGCGCCCATCCCAGCTTGAGCGCGGAAAATCACGTTGCGCGGCTTGGCAAAGAGGGGCCGTCTTGACGGGGATGGGCAGGCGGGCTAGGGTGCCAAGCGAGGGAGGGAGTGGGCGCCGCAGGACGGCACCCAAGCAAGAAAGGCGTGTTCGTCATCGCCTTTATCGCTCTGTGACCAAGCCAGGATGAGCGCCGGTTCGGAGCCTCAAACGCGGAGGGCAGTTTGGACTCGGCCGTGGAGAAGCGAGGGGGTGGCGAGAGCGCCAACGACCGGGCTGGTCGGGAAACCGAAGGAAGGCCCGTCCGCGATGCGCCCTCGAGAAGCTCAAAGCGACCGACGCGGACAGCCACGGCACCGTTGGATCACCGTCCCGGCCGACGCCTAACAAGAGGGGAAGTGGATCAATGAGACATCTCAAGTTCGCAGGACTGACGCTGGCCGCAGCCGTCGCGAGCTGCGCGATCATGGCTAGCGCCGCGGCTGCCAAATCCGCGCTCGTGCTGCGCGACCCGTCGGGCGTGATCCCGGCGGGTACGACCATCACCGCAGCGAGCACCAATCTGACCTCGGTAACCGCGGCGGGCAACATGGAATGCGAAAACAGCGTTCTGCCTGCGGTGCTGCAGGGCAACGACCTCTCGAAGCTGAAGCTGACCTCCACTGAAGCGCACTTCTTCGGCGACTATCTGGGTATCGAAGGTGCATGCAGAACGTCCGCGGACGGCCCAGCGCTGATCGAGGCCGAGGGCCTCGGATGGAGCAACGAACTCACCACGAGCGGGGTGTCGACGTTGAAAGGGACGAAAAAGGTCGCGTACACCGCGACGTTCCTCGGGCTGGAAGGGCCCAATGACCGGTGCGCCTATGAGGCGAGCAAGGTGCAGAGCCACTTCCGGGCTGGAGCTGCAGGCAAACCCGAAGCGCTGGAATTCACCACCACGAACCAACCGTTCAAGCTCGAAAAAAAAGCTCCCGATACGGCCCCGATCTGCTCGCCTGAACTGAAGATAAGCGCGAACTGGAACGTTGAAGACGCCAACGGCCAGGTTCAGGTCGAACAGTAGTAACGGCATCACGCGGCGCTCAACTCGTTGGCCGGTCGGAGCCGGAAGCCGGCCAACGAGGTCGTGATGCGTTCGCCGGCTTGGTGCCGCCGAACCTCAGAGCGACAGGACGCGCCCGAGGATTTCGCGCATGATCTCGTCGCTCCCGCCGCCGATCGGGCCGAGGCGGGCATCGCGGGCCGCGGACTCGATCCAGTACTCGCGCATGTAGCCCGCGCCGCCGTGGATCTGCAGGCAGTCGTCCATGAAGTCAAAGCAGGCGCGCTGGGTGAGCAGCTTGGCCATCGTGACCTCCTTCAGCGGGTCCTCCCCGTCCACGAAGCGCTGCAGCGCGTCGTAGGTGACGCAGCGGCAAGTGTGCAGGGACGTCGCGAGGTCCGCGAGCTTGTGGCGTATCGCCTGGTGCCCGGTGAGCGGCCGGCCGAACGTCTGACGCTCCTGGGCGTAGGCGACGGTGCGCTCCCACGCGAGCTGCATCGCGCCGACCGCGCCGAGCGCCATCGCCAGCCGCTCCCACTGGAAGTTGGCCATGATCAGCGCGAAGCCCTCGTTGAGGTTCCCGAGCAGGTTCTCCTGCGGGACGAACACGTCCTGGTAGGCGATCGTGGCGGTGTCCGACGCGTTCCACCCGAGCTTCTTGAGTTTCGCGGACTCGACACCCTCTCCGCGGTCTATGACCAGGAACGATATGCCGTGGTGGCCTCCCTCCTGCGTCGTCTTGACCGCGGTCACTATGAAATGCGCGCGCACGCCGTTCGTGATGTACGTCTTCTCGCCGTTGACGACCCATCCCCCGTCGACCTGCTCGGCGCGGGTGCTGATTGCCGCGACGTCCGAGCCGGCGCCGGGCTCGGTGATGCCGAGGGCGCCGATCCGCTCCCCGCGGATCGCGGGAACCAGGTAGCGCTGCTTCTGCTCCTCGGTGCCGAACTTCCAGATCGGCGGCGTGGCTATCCCGATGTGTGCTCCTATGCCGGCCGCTGCGCCTCCGCTGCCGATCCGGGCGAGCTCCTCGATCATCACCGCTTCATGAAGGAAGTCGCCGCCCTGCCCGCCGTACTGCTCGGGGTACTTCAGGCCGAGCAGCCCCTGTGCTGCGAGCTTGGGGAAGACCTCTTCAGGGAACCATTCCTCGCGCTCCCACTGCTCGGCGTGGGGCGTCAGCTCGCGTTCGATGAAGCCGCGCGCGGACGCCCGCAGCTCGTCGTGCTCCTCGGTGAACGGAGAGTTGCCGGCCACCGTTCAGCTCCCGGCGCGCGCGCCGGGAGCAGCCGCCGGCCTACAGCCCATAGGAGCGGCCGATGACGTCCAGCATGATCTCGTCGGTCCCGGCGCCGATCCGGTTCAGGCGCATGTCGCGCCACACCCGCTCGACCCCGTACTCGCGCATGTAGCCCGCGCCTCCGTGGATCTGGATGCATTCGTCCGCGACTTCGCATGCGATCCGCGACGCGTGGAGCTTGGCCATCGAGATCTCGCGGACGGGGTACTCGCCGTTGTTGAAACGCCAGGCGGTCACGTAGACCATCTGCCGCGCCGACTCGATTTTCGTCGCCATCTCCGCGAACTTGTGGCGTATCACCTGGAACTTGCCGATTTCGCGGCCGAACGCTTTGCGCTCGTGCGCGTACTGGATGGTCTTCTCGAAGCATTTCTGGGCTCCGGCGACACACCCGGCGGCGCCGATCAGGCGCTCGCCCTGGAGCTCCCACATGATGTGGTAGAAGCCCTTGCCGACCTGGCCGAGGACGGCCGAGGCGGGAACGCGAACGTCCTGGAAGGCCAGCAGCGCGGTGTCCGAGGCGTGCATGCCGAGCTTCTCAAGGCGCTTCTCGCGGATCACGCCGGGGGAGTCCATCGGCACCAGGAACAACGTGAAGCCGTCATATCCGGCATCCGGGTCGGTCTTGGTGACGAGCACGATCACGTCGGCGCGGTGCCCGTTCGTGATGTAGGTCTTCGAGCCGTTGATGATGTAGTCATCGCCGTCCTTGACAGCGCGCGTCTTGATGCCCGAAACGTCCGAGCCGGCGTCCGGCTCGGTGATCCCGAGGCACAGGATCTTCTGGCCCTTGATCGCAGGGACCACCCACTCCTGCTTCTGCTCCTCGGTGCCGAACGCGAGGATCGGCGGCATCGCCATGTCCGTGTGGACGGCGATCCCCATCGCGAGCCCGCCCGAGTTGGCGTTCGTGATCTCCTCCGCGAGCACGAGGCTCGTGTAGTAGTCGCCGCCCTGGCCGCCGTACTGCTCGGGCTTGTCAAGGCCGAGGAAGCCGAGTTCGCCCATGCGCGGGAAGACGGAGTCCGGGAACGTGCTCTCCTCCCACTCGTCGGCGTGCGGGGCGAGCTCTTTCACGGCGAAGTTGCGGATCGACTCCCGGAGCTGTTCGTGCTCGTCGGTGAAGATGAAGTGCTTGCGGTTGGCGTTGAAGTCGGGCTTGACGACGCTCTCGGCGGTGGCGGCCATCGTGGGGGATATCTCCTTGTTCTGATGGGAAGGGTGGCCGGGCCGGACGGCCGGCGCGGTGGCGAGTCAGGCTAACGCAGCCCGCGGGAAAAGTAAACAGTAGGACTTGCTACTTCCAACAAGCGTCCGATCAGGCTAGGATGCGCGCGTGCCCACCGACCCGGTCCTGTACGACGTCGCCGAGAACGGCGTGGCGACGATCACCATGAACGACCCCGAGCGCCGCAACGCGCTCTCGGTCGAGATGCTCACGGGCCTCACCGAGGCGTTTCAGCGAGCCCGCGACGAGGAGGCGGTGCACGCGGTCGTGCTCGCGTCCTCGCACGAGCGGACCTTTTCCTCCGGCGCGAACCTCGGCGGGTTCTCGGCGGACGAGGCGCTCGTCCACAAGCATTTCGGCTCCGGCCGGTTCGTGGCGCTCTTCCGCCTGATCGGTGACCTCGGCAAGCCCACCGTCTGCGCCGCCCGCGGGCACGTTCTCGCCGGTGCGCTCGGGATCGCGCTCTGCTGCGACCTGATCGTGGCGTCGGAGAGCGCGAGCTTCGGCACCCCCGAGATCAACATCGGCACGTTCCCGTTCATGATCATGGCGCTGATCTACCGCAACGTGCCGCGCAAGAAGGCCAACGAGCTCCTGCTCCTCGGTGATCGCTGGAGTGCGCAGGAGGCCCACGCCGCGGGGATCGTCAACCGCGTCGTCCCCGACGAGGAGTTCGAGGCGGCCGTGGCCGACTGGGCCGGGCGCCTGGCGGGCAAGTCGCCCGTGATCATGAGGCTCGGCAAGGAAGCGATGCGCCGGCAGCTGGACATGCCGCTGGACGACGGCCTGGACTACCTGCGGGCCCAGCTGACGCTCGCGATGTCCACCGAAGACATAGTCGAGGGCGTCACAGCGTTCTTCGAGAAGCGCGACCCCGTATGGAAAGGACGCTGATGAGCACACAGGAGGGCACCTCGCTGCTGCGGCCCCTGGTCGAGGACCTGCACGCGCGCCGCGAGCAGATCAGGCTCGGCGGGGGGCAGGAGAAGATCGCCCAGCAGCACGAGCGCGAAAAGCTCACCGCCCGCGAGCGGATAGCGCTGCTCATCGACGAGGGCACCTTCGTCGAGCTCGGGATCCACGCCAAACCCCACTTCTCCCAGCGCGCGATGGACAACGTCGAGGCGCCCGCCGACGGTGTCATCACCGGCTACGGCAAGGTCGACGGTCGCCTGACGGCCGTCTGCGCCTATGACTTCACCGTCATGGCGGGCTCGATGGGCATGACCGGCGAGCTGAAGGCGACCCGCCTGCGCGAGCTCGCCCTCACCAAGCGGATCCCGTTCGTCTGGCTGCTGGACTCGGCGGGCGCGCGCGTGCAGGAGGCCGCCGGATCGCTGTTCGCGGGGTCCGGGCACCTCTTCCGCGAAGAGGTCGTCATGAGCGGCGTGATCCCGCTCGTCGCGGCCCTGATGGGGCCCTGTGCGGCCGGCACCGCCTACATCCCCGGGCTCGCCGACTTCGTGCCGATGGTCAAGGGGCGCGGCTCGATGGCGCTCGCCGGCCCGCATCTCGTGCGCGCCGCGGTCGGCGAGGACGTCACACAGGAGGAACTCGGCGGCTCGCGCGTGCACTGCCGCAAGTCCGGCGTCGGCGACATGGAAGTCGGCAGTGACGAGGAGTGCATCGAGCGGATCAAGCAGTACCTGTCCTTCATGCCTCAGAACTGTGAGCAGGCGCCGCCTATCCGGCCCGTCTCCGACCCGATCGACAGACGCGAGGAGGAGCTCCTGGACGTGCTACCGGAGTCCAACCGCAAGCCCTACGACATGTACGAGGTGATCCGCAGGATCGTCGACGACGGCGAGTTCTTCGACATGAAGGGCCTGTGGGCGAAGACGATCATCACCGGCTTCGCCCGCTTCGGCGGACGCCCCGTCGGGATCGTCGCAAACCAGCCCAAGCAGCTCGGCGGGATCCTCGACAACGACTCCGCCGACAAGGCTGCGCGCTTCGTGAACCTCTGCAACGCGTTCGCGGTCCCGCTCGTGTTCATCCAGGACGTCCCCGGCTTCATGGTGGGAACCAAGATCGAGGCTGAAGGCATCATCCGCCACGGCGCGAAGATGCTCCACGCCGTGGCGAACGCCACGGTACCGAAGATCACGGTGATCACGCGCAAGGCCTACGGAGCCGGCTACTACGTGATGAACGGCCGCGCCTACGAGCCCGACCTGATCGTCGCATGGCCGTCCGCGGAGATCAGCGTCATGGGAGCCGAGGGCGTGGTCGAGATCGCCTTCCGCAAGCAGGTCGACCAGGCCGAGGACCCGGCTGCCAAGCGCGCCGAACTGATCGAGGGCTTCCGCAAGATCTTCGACGTCTACATAGCGGCCGGCAACGACATGATCGACGACGTCATCGACCCGCGCGAGACGCGCGAGACGATCTGCCGGGCCCTTGAGATGGCGGAGGGCAAGAAGATCGAGCGTCCATGGAAGAGACAGGGAGTGGTGCCCGTATGAGCCTTGACCATCCGGTTGTGATCACCTGCTCCATCTCGGGGGCGATAGCCAACCGCGAGCAGTGCCCGGCGATCCCATACACCCCGCAGGAGTATGCCGCCGAGGCGCGCCGCATCGTGGACGAGGGGGGTGTGCACATCCACATCCACGCGCGCAAACCCGACGGCACCCCCAGCTACGAGGTCGAGGACTTCAAAGCGATCACGGAGGCGATCCGCGCCGAGGTCGGAGACGGCGCGATCATCAACTACTCGACCGGGACGATCGGCGTCCCGGTGTCCAAGCGGATCGAGTACCTGCGCGAGTGCCGCCCGGAGGTGGCCGCTCTGAACATGGGCTCGATGAACTACGCGAAGTACTCGCGCTCGCGCAAACAGTTCGTCTTCAACATGGTCTTCGAGAACCCCTTCGGCGAGATCATCGAGCTGCTCGAGGCGATGAACGAGCTCGGGATCAAACCCGAGCACGAGTGCTTCGACGTGGGGCATGTCGGCAGCCTCGAGCCGCTGATCGACATGGGCGTGCTGAAGACCCCGCTGCACGTGGACTGCGTGATGGGGGTCGTCGGAGGGATACCGCCCACGGCGCGCAACCTCGCGGCGATGGTCGACAACATCCCCGAGGGTTCGCACTGGGGGGTGATCGGCATCTCGCGCCAGCAATGGATGCTGGTGTCCGCGGCGCTCACGCTCGGCGGCTCGATCCGCGTGGGTCTCGAGGACAACCTGTACCTGCCGGATGGCACGATGGCGCGCTCGAACGGCGAGCTGATCGCCAAGGCGCGGCAGATGACCGAGGACATGGGCCGCAGGCCCGCGACGGTGCAGGAGGCGCGCGCGATGCTCGCGATCGAGCGGTGAGCCTGCCGCTCCAGGGCGTTCGCGTCCTCGACCTCTCGCGGCTTCTCCCCGGAGGCTTCTGCTCGCTGATGCTCGCCGACTTCGGCGCCGAGGTGCTGAAGGTCGAGGACACCGGCATGGGCGACTACGTCCGCTGGTCGCCGCCCTCATATGAGGGTCCGCACCCGAGCGCACGCTCCGCGCTGTTCCTGTCGCTGAACCGGAACAAGCGCTCGATCCGCCTGGACCTGAAGAACGAGCGCGGCCGCGAGGCCCTGCTGCGGCTCGTGCGCGAAAACGACGTGGTGCTCGAGTCGTTCCGCCCGGGTGTCCTTGACCGTCTCGGCGTCGGCTACGAGCGGATGCGCGAGGAGAACCCCGGGGTCGTGTACTGCGCCATCTCCGGATACGGGCAGGACGGGCCCAAGCGCGACGCGTCCGGCCACGACATGAACTACCTGGGCCTGATCGGCCTGCTCGGCCTGACGGGCGAGGCCGGCAGCGGCCCCGTCCAGGCAGCGGGTCAGATAGCCGACATCGGCGGGGGCGCGCTGATGGCGGCGTTCGGGATCATGGCGGCCCTGCGCGAGCGCGACGGCGGCCCCGGTCATCCCGGCTCCGGCGAGGGGCAGATGGTGGACGTCTCGATGTCCGACGGCGCGCTGTCGTGGCTCGCGATGGTCGCCGGCGCGTACTTCGCCGACGGCGTCATCCCGCGGCGCGGCGAGCTCCTGCTGGCCGGCTCGGTGATCTGTTACCGCCCGTATGAATGCGCGGACGGGTTCGTCTCCCTGGGCGCCCTCGAGCCCAAGTTCTGGCAGGCATGGTGCCGCGGGGTCGGCCGCGAGGATCTGATCCCGGCGCAGTTCGAGCGCGCGGGCTCGCAGGCGCACGAGCAGGTTGCCGAGGTCTTCCGGGGCCGCACCAGGGAGCAGTGGGAGCAGTTCGCACGCGAACACGACTGCTGCCTTGAGCCGGTGCTCGAGCTCGACGAGGCGCTGGACTCCGAGCTCGTGCGCAGCCGCGGGATGGTGGTGGAGATCGACCAGCCGGGCGCGAGCGCCCCGATCCGCCAGCTCGGGATACCGGTCAAGCTGACCCGCACCCCGGGAGAGCACGCGAGGCTTCCCGGGCCTGGGCTCGGCGAGCACACCCGCGAGGTCCTCTTGGCCGCAGGCTACTCCGAGGCCGAGGTCGCGGAGCTGATCAGCAGCGGAGCGGCGGCCGGTCCGGCGGAGGCTCCGCAGGGGGCCTTCCTGGGAGGCTGAGCGGACCGTCATGGCGTCCTCCCGGCCCACGGCTGCAGCGACAGCCGGGCAGGCACAGCAGCGCACGCTGCTGAAGATGAGCGAGCTCGCAGAGCGCTCGGGGGTCAGCCCCGGCACGATCCGCTACTACCTGAGGGAGGGCCTGCTCGGAGCGGGCACCGACGTGGTGCGGACCAGCAGGAACATGGCGTGGTATCCGCCGGAGTACGTCGAGCGGATAGCGCTGATCAAGCGCCTGCAGGAGGAGCGGTTCATGCCGCTGCGCGTCATCAGGGGAGCCCTCGAGGAGGATCCGGGGCGCGTCAGCGCGCTGATCGAGCTTCAGGACAGGATCCTCGAGCGCGCGCTCGCGGCCACCGACGATGAGAGCCGCGTCTCGCGCAGAGAGGTCCAGGCGCGCTACGGCGTGCCGCGCAACGTACTCGAGCGCCTCGCGGAGATCGGCGTCCTGAGCCCCGACCGCCGCGGCTATGACCGCGACGACGTGCAGATCATCGAGGCGATCGCGAGCTTCCGGGCCGGCGGCTACGAGGAGGCCCTCGGCTTCACGGTCTACGACACCCTTCGTTACAGAGAGGCCCTCGAGCCGCTCGTCGAGGAGGAGGTGCGGGCGCTGCTCGGCCGGCTCGCGGGGGAGGTCGAGGTCGACCGTGCGATGGAGATCGTCGCCGCGGGCGTACAGCCGCTGCGCGAGCTGATCGGGGCGATGCACTCAAAGCTCCTGCTCGCCGCGCTCCGCAGGCACCGGACCAGCAGCGCCTGAGCCCTACCAGCGCGCTCGGTGGTGCTCGACGACGCCGAGCCCGCTCGCGAGCTCGTGGCCGCCGGGGAGCGTTCCCGAGAACGTCCCGAACGGGGCGCGGTAGTCGCTGCTGAGGATGATCAGGTTCTCCCGCCGGCTGCGCTCGGCCTCCGGCGCGAACGCCAGCCGCGACCCGTCCACACAGTCGACGCGCGTCAGGTCCTCGGAGAAGGAGACCGCGGGGACCTCCGCGGGAACGCCGTCGACCCAGACCGCACGCTCGGAGCCCTGTGGCGGGTCGTTCACCCCGCTTACCAGGTTCCATGCGAGCGCCTGCCCGGTTGCGCCGCGGCCCACGCCCGCCGACCAGCGCCACTCGGTCCTGCGCGCGTGATGCCCCGAGGTGTCGTCGATCACCGCCAGCGCCCGGATCTCGCGCGGCGGGCCGCCGTCGAGCGAGAGGGTGCCTTGCGCCGGTATCCCGGCCTGCTTGCGCGTCCAGACGCGCCCCTGACCGTGCGGGCAGATGGTCTGGAAGCCCGGTTCCTCCTGCAGGCTCACGTCAAGCGTCACGCCCCTGTCGCGGATGAGCACACGTCCGGGGCGGGCCTCGCCGCCGTCGACCGGCGGATGGCCCATCGTCAGCTGAAGCTCCTGCCGGCGCGGGCGCATCCGTGTGCGCTCGCGCAGCGACGTCCCCGCCTCCCTCATGTGCAGCGCCCAGAAGGACTGCCTCGCCAGTCCCACCTGCACCAGCGCCGCGCACGCCATCAGCTCGTCGTTGAAGATCCCCACCCAGCGCCAGCGCTTGAGCGGCCGCGTGCCCTCGAGCAGGGGCATCGGCGGCGCCGGGGCGCCCGAACGCGGCCCGGCGGAGGCGTCTGGCGTTATGCTTTGAGAAATTGACTGACCAGTCAATCGATTTCGTGGGATAGGGCCCACGCGAGGGGGATTGTCCTTGAGGGTCGCGGCGGTACAGCTCAACTCCATAGCCGATCCGGCCGCAAACCTCGCGGTCGCCGACCGCCTCACGCGCGCGGCGGCTGCGGACGGGGCCACCCTGATCGTACTCCCCGAGAAGTGGACCGCGATGGGTTCGGACGCAGACCAGTCGGCTGCGGCTCAGCCCATCGACGGCCCGGCCGTGAGCTGGGCGCGCGAGTGCGCCCGCGAACTGTCGGTGGAGATCATCGCCGGATCGTTCCTGGAGAGCGTCGCTGGACAGGAGAAGCTCTCCAACACCTCCGTCCACGTGGACCCACGCGGCGAGATCGCTGCCGTGTACCGCAAGATCCACATGTTCGACGTGACCGTCGGCGGGCGGACCTACCGCGAGTCCGACATCGAGCAGCCGGGCGAGGAGATCGTCATGTCCCGGACCGCGGACGGCGTCCCGCTGGGCCTGTCGATCTGTTACGACCTGCGCTTCCCGGAGCTCTACCGGATCCTGGCCGTGCTCGGCGCGCGGGTGATCGCGATCCCGTCCGCCTTCACGCTTGCGACGACACGCGAGCACTGGGAGACGCTGGTGCGCGCGCGGGCGATCGAGAACCAGACATTCGTGATCGCCGCGAACCAGTTCGGCCCGCACCCCGCGGATCAGTACTCGGGAGGCCGCTCGATGATCGTCGACCCGTGGGGCGTCGTGCTCGCACAGGCTCCCGACAGTGCATGCCACATCGTCGCCGAGCTTGATCTCGAGAGCCAGCGCGCGGTCCGAGAGCGGCTGCCGTCGCTGGCGAACCGCAGGCCCTCCGCCTACCGCTGGCCCCAGGAGCAGGCAGCATGAGCGGAACACGTGCGAAGGCGTCGCAGGACAAGCGCCGGCTGATACTCGACGCCGCCGTCCGCGTGTTCGCACGCCAGGGCTTTCACGCGTGCCGCGTCTCGGACATCGCCGACGAGGCCGGCGTCGCCTACGGGCTCGTCTACCACTACTTCGGCTCGAAGGACGAGGTGCTCGACACGCTCTTCGTCGAGCGCTGGAACGTGATGCTCGAGCTGATCCGCGAGGTAGACGCGCAGGAGATACCGGTGCGCGAGAAGCTGTGGGCGATCGCGTCGTTCATCGTCGACAGCTACCAGCACGACCCCGACCTGATGAAGGTGATCATCGTCGAGGTCACAAGGGCCGCCAACTCCTTCGGCCAGACGCACCTCGGCGAAATCCGCGACGCATACCTGCTGATCGGGGAGATCGTCAGCAAGGCGCAGCAGGAAGGGGTCTTCAAGCCCGAGATCGAAGCGCGCTTCGCCGCAATGGCCTTCTACGGGGCGATCGAGCAGCTGCTCACCGGGTGGATCTTCGAGCTCCTGCCTCACGGCGACGAGCATTTCGAGCGCGCGAAGTGGCTCGTGGTCGAGACGGTCTGCGGGGGCCTTGAGGTTAGCCAGGTCGGCCAGACGGGTATCCGCTGAGCTTCGGAAACGCACCCTCGGGCGCGTGGGACGGGGAGGTCGGGCGTCGCCCCGACCTACGGGAAGGCTAGACTGCCGCCATTATGGAGAACGACATGATCAAGCGCCTGATGTGGTCCGGCCTTCTGGCCGCGTTCGGAGCTCTCGCGAGCATCGCTGCGAGCCGCGCCGCGGGCGTGGTCTGGAAGCGCGTGTTCGACGAGGAGCCGCCGGCGTGAGCTCGGCCCCTGTGCCCGGGTCCTCAGAGCAGCACAAGGATCCGCCCTCGAACATCGCCACGGCGATCGCCGAGGTATCCGAACAGGCGAGCATCCTCGTCCGCGAGGAGATCGAACTCGCGAAGGCGGAGATCACCGAGAAGGGCGTCAAGCTCGCACGCGGTGCGGTAGTCGGCGTCGTCGCGGGGGTCTTCTTCGCGATGGCGCTCGTATTCGTGCTCGTCGGCTTCGCGTGGCTGCTCTACTACGTCCTCCCCGGCAACGACTTCACGTACTTCTGGGGTTTCTTCGCGATGGCGCTGATCCTCGTGATCCTCGGCGTCATCGCAGGCCTGATCGCGGCGAGGGTCGTCAAACGCAGTTCGCCGCCGATGCCCGAAATGGCGATCGACGAGGCCCGCAAAATTCGCGAGGACCTCACGCCGAGCCACGACGGCGGCCTCTACACATCACCCGCCGTCGCGACGAGCTTTCCGCCTCCGCCTCCGCCGCCGTCCGCGCCCTCGACCACGCCGCCGGCTGCCGCGAGCGCCCCCCCGGCTGAGCAGGCGCCGCCGAGTCCACCACCTGCAGAGAACACGGGAGGAGAGGCCTGATGGCCCAGCGCACGTCTGAGGAGATCCGCAGCTCTATCGACACCCACCGCGGAGAGCTCGTCACGTCCGTCGAACGCCTGCGCGGCGAGGTCGAGCGCATGACCGACTGGCGTGCCCACGTCGAGCGCCACCGCAGTCAGATAACGATGGGCGCCGCAGCCGTCGTCGGCCTGATGGTCACGCGCAGCCTCATCCGCCGCCGGCGCAGACGCCGCGGCTGATCAGGCCAGCAGTGAGCGCGGAATCCCGGCGATCCCGACGAGGCCAGGCCCCGTATATGTACCGATGACCGGGCCGACTTCGGATGTGAAGATCGGCTCGGAGTCGAACACCTCACGGCAGCGGTCGATCAGTCTTTCTGCCTGCTCCGGTGCCTGGATGTGCTGGACGACCCAACCATCGGAGCCCGCCGTCCGCAGCTCGTGGGCGTAGGCCACCATCCGCTCGAAGGCCCGTCCGGCCGTGCGCACCCTCTCGACGGGGACGATCTCGTATTCGAGCGACAGGATCGGCTTGATCCTGAGCGTGCCGCCGAGCCACGCCTGCGCCTTGCCGATGCGCCCCCCGCGGCGGAGATATGTGAGCGTGTCAAGGCAGAACCACGTCTTCAGCGCCGCGCGCGCCTGGCGCACCCGCGCTGAGACGGCGGCCATGTCCGCACCCGAACGCGCGGCTGCGCACGCTGCCAGGACGAGCAGCGCCTCCCCGCCGCAGGCCGTTTCCCCGTCGATCACCTCCACACGCTCGCCGAGGCCCTTCTCGACCAGCAGCAGGTGGGCCTGGCGTGCCGCCTCGCAGGTCCCGGATATCCCGCCCGCGAGATGGACGGAGACGACGTCGTGGCCGGACTCGAGCAGCGGTTCCCACAGTTCCAGGAAGTCGCCGATCGACGGCTGGGAGGTCGTGGGCAGTTCCGGGTCGGAGGCCAGGCGCCGGTAGAAGCCGTCGAAGCCGTCCATGTCCAGCTCGCGCTCGCGCTCGCCCTTCCAGCCCACGTAGAGACTGGCCTGGCCGATGCCCTGGGCGTCGGCCAGGCTGCGGGGAAGGTAGTGCGTGCTGTCGGTCGTGACCGCGACGGGAGCCATTCGGCTCCGGACGCTACACCAACGCCTGGGCGAGCTCGCCCGACTCGTACATCTCGGTCACGATGTCGCAGCCGCCGACCAGCTCGCCGTCGACGAACAGCTGGGGGATCGTCGGCCACTGCGAGATGGCGGAGAGCTCCTGCCGTATGCGCGGGTCGGGAAGGATGTCGACCGCCGCGAACGGCGCGTCGAGCGCCTGCAGCATCGCGACGGTGCGTGCGGAGAAGCCGCACGCCGGCGCCTCGGGCGTGCCCTTCATGAAGAGGATCACCTTGTGCTCGGCGATCGCCTCCTGGATGGCATCGCGGATCGGGTTGGCCCCGTCTGACTGCTCGGCGGTGGCCGGCTGCTGGCTGGGCATCATCGGGACCGGCTCGAACTCGCTGCTGGACATGGGGACGCTCCTGGCTAGGTGAGGGTTTGGGTCTGCGACGGGGTCCTGGTGGTCAGCGCGAGGGCGTGGATCGCGCCGCCGACTTCGGCCCCGAAGACGTCGTAGACGAGGCGGTGCTGCTGCACACGGCTCAGCCCCTCGAAGGCCGGCGCCGTGACCGTCGCGCGAAAATGGTCGCCGGTGCCGGTGTAGTCCTCGACATCGGCTTGCGAGCCGACGATGGCCGCCTCTATACGCTGCTTTATGTCCTCTGCGGAGGGCACGCATCACCCAGCCTAGAGGATCACCGGCGCCCTTCCGGGCACCGGGACCACGGCGCTATACTTTGGAAAGTCTTGGATGCGCAAACAGGAGCGAAGCCGATGATCACGATCACCGATGTGGGCGCCGAGAAGGTGCGCGAGTTTCTGGAGGCCCAGCAGGCGGACACGAGCGTCGCCGGCCTGCGAGTCGGCGTCCGCGGAGGAGGCTGCTCCGGCTTCCAGTACCAGCTCGCATTCGACGAGCAGCGCGAGAGCGACCTCGTCTTCGAGAGCCACGGCCTGAAGCTCCTGGTCGACCGCGAGAGCCTGCAGTTCGTCAGCGGCTCGACGATCGACTACGAGGAGAGCCTGCAGGGCGCCGGGTTCAAGGTCAACAACCCGAACGTCGTCGCGGCCTGCGGCTGCGGCTCGTCCTTCAGGGTCGCCGAGGAGGAGCAGGTCTCAGCCGTCTGAGGTCCCGCTCCGGCCGTGGGCATGGAGCTCGTGTCGTGGGCCCAGAACGGCTCTGCAATCGGGATTTCTGGCTGTCCAGCCAGCCGAGTGCGGAAACACACTATGTCCTTGACGTTCTCGCGAACGCTGTGCTACCGTCGCCAGCGACATGACGTCGCCAGTCACGAGGGGGAAGGATGACCCAGGCTTCCGTCGAGCGCCGGTACCCGAGAGGGACCGGGCGGGGGGAACGCTTCAACGTGCACGCAGGAACGGTTCGGGCCTGACGCAGTGGTGGACTTCTGCGAGGTTCGCAACCATCCGTCGCCGGCTGTGTTACAGCCAAGCGGCAACGGCTGGTGTATCGACCCCCTGAAGGGGAACGGGTGCCGGTCGACTCTGACAATGAGGGATAAAGGAGCATTACATGCAGCGCATCAAGATCATGGGCCTGGCCCTTGTCGCCATCCTGGCGATGACGGCACTGGTCGCCAGCACCGCGTCAGCTAAAGAATCCAAAAACCTGGTCCTGAAGGACCCGTCGGGTGTCATCCCGGCTGGCACGGTTGTGACCGCGTCGAGCACCGACCTGGTGACCGTCACGGCGGCCGGCAACCTGGAATGCGAAGACGCAGCCCTGCCGACCAAAATCACGAGCAACAGCGCAGCGAAGGACCTCGGCACCTCGTCCGAAGACCTGAACTACGGTGACTACCTCGGAATCGAAGGCGCGTGCAAAACGTCAGCCGCCGGTCCCGCGATCATCACGACCAGCGACTTCCCGTGGTCGGCTTCCTTCAGCGACAAAGGCGCCGAGGAAGAGAAGGGCACGAAAAAGGTGACGTTCACGTCGACCTTCCTCGCGCTTGAAGGCCCGAAAAACAAATGCACGTTTGAAGCGTCGAAGATCAAGAGCACGTTCCCGGTCGGCAAAGAAGGCCACCCGGTGAACCTTGAATTCACGACGACCAACCAGACGTTCAAGCTGAACTCGAAAGCCCCCGACACGGCGGCGATCTGCCCG
>Ga0182013_10000152_pt1 | contig 86746 bp, 96 predicted proteins | sample 612S2MmetaG_FD_120487 | JGI IMG/M metagenome (GOLD analysis project Ga0182013, IMG submission 120487) | Permafrost microbial communities from Stordalen Mire, Sweden - 612S2M metaG | ecosystem: Environmental > Terrestrial > Soil > Wetlands > Permafrost | place: Sweden: Stordalen | collected... | reverse complement strand
TCACGGACGCCCAATCCCAAACGACCGGCAAACTTCCCGAAGTGTTATGGTGAAGATGGTCGCGCGCAGCGAGGTACACGAACGCGAACGCCGCCGCGGCGACGATCAGGGCCCGCTTCATTTGCCGCACTTCTCACCGACGTGCTGCAGCTCGGCAACGTCGCGCAACCGCCAGCCACCTTCAATCTCCTCGCCACCAATGACGTGCACTCTCGCGCTACCTGCGCAACCGTGATACCGGTAGCGGTATTCCGCGACTCCGGTTTTATCCGATCCCTCATTCGGCCCAGGACGAACCGACGTAACTCTTTGCACGTCGAGACCATACATCGGGGCAGCAAAACGCAGCATCGCCAGCACGCGACGGGGAGTCGGGAACGCACGATAGGGGGCCATAACATCCTTGTAGCGCCAAGGCGTCGGCGCCAAAAACTTGCCCGAGGTATCCGCCCCCGCCACACCCGTCGTAAGCGCAAGAATCAGCGCGAACGGCAGCATCCGGCGCATCATACCGCTAACCGAGCGTAAAGCTACAAAAACGAATAGCGCTCTGCAAAAGCCACAGTGGGACTTAGACTCAGGCTGAATCTCCGGCAATGGCTGCGGCTCAGCGAAGAACGCGTCGTAAATCCGTTGTAGCATCATTCCGCCAGCGGCCAGGGCGTTGTCATCCAAGCAGCGGCCGCTGTCTCCCCCTCTACCTGCTGCTGATATCTCGTGTACTCGAACTCGCGTTGCTCGATCCCATTCGTAAGCTGGAGTTGTTGGAACCGGTCATTGGCCTGATGCGCGCACAGATTGCCTCCGCACGCATCGCTCGCGGCTTGCGCGTTCGCAATATCTGCCTCATCTTGCGGGATCTCTGCCATGCCAGTCTGCGCCATCGTGAGTGCCGCATTCGGCGCCGGCGCAGCACCTGTGTGCGCCGTTACCTGCGCCTGGTATGCGCCCAGTTCACGCGTTCCGGCCGCGAAAATCGGCGCCATGATTGCCTGCGGGTTGGTCGTGTTGAGGGCCCATCGAAACTCGGTGGGGATGAGGTTCTCTAATTCGGTCTGTACGATGTTCTTCAAACTCGTAGCGGTCGAGACGCCTTGCACGAGCGTCTGAATCCAGGTTGGCTCTGCGGTCGGGTCCGTTACGACGACCGGCCCTAGAAATTGCGCACCGACCGGAACACCCAGCGCAAAGAGCATGCCTGCGAGCGATACGGCTACGAGCTTAGCGGGCTTCATTTGCCAACTGTCCTCCGAGCGAATGAGATCATTTCGGCCATTCCCGCGAGGAGGCCGCCGCCGGCGATTCGCTCCGCGATCTTGTTCGGAACGACCGCCGCCAAGTAGGCGAATAGCATCGACGTTACGCCGATTTGGAGCATCTGCGGGCCGGCCATCCCGACATTTGTGGGCAACACGGGTGCGAGCGCAGCCTCTTTGACTACTAACACCGAGCCAATGGCAACGAACGCTGCCACCCCAATGATGAATACGGCACACCCGGCGATAAGTCCAAAGAATTGGTCGCCGAACCCACGCAGAAACGGCCAAGAGATGAACCCGACGCAGAACGAGGCTATCCCGAAAATGAGTCCGAGCGAAACATTGGCGAGTAGCAGCATGATCGCCGAAACGACCCCGCCGAGAAGAATCATTACGACCGTGACTAGCTTCCACAGATTCATCACGTTTAGGGCGGCAAAAAGCGCCGCGATACCGCTCTGATAGATAATGTTGCCGACGTTCGTGTACGTGGCAAGCACGCCATCCGGCGTAAAATCCGCCGGAGGATTTCCGTTCGCTGCGACTACGCCCGCGAAGGTCTTTATATCGGTCTCGAGGCCGGGCGCGAATCGAACCCAGGCTGTTACTAGCGCCATCATGCTAAACAAAACGAAGATTCGAAAGCCGATCGACTCGATCAAGCCGGCGCCGCCGCCCGAATTCATCGCTGAGATGAGCTGAAAGACGATAAACGGCATGCTGGCAAGCACGCCTATGTAAAAGAGTGAGACACCACCTTGCGACGTGATCGCTAGCAGGCCGCCCAGCGTCCCATTAAAGGTATCCTGAATGCCGTTTAGCATTGCGTTACGGCCTCCGTCGCGGCTCGAAGAAGCGCAGAACCGCCCAACCGGCACACAGCGCGACCGCGATGGTAAAGAGGGCATCGCCGTTCACGGCTAGTTCCCGCCCATGACGACGTCGCGCGTGACCAAGATCGAGAACGCGCGCGGACGCTGCGGGGACGCATCGACGTAGAGCGTTGGGCCTGGAATCGCGCGGCCGGACGACGCTGACTGAGATGCTGAAATCGCCGTCGACGCAGCCGCGCCGCCGATCCCCGGGATGACCGTGCCGGCGACCATGCTCGGCACCGTCATGAACGCGTTGCCACGGTTGCGCCGACCTGCGCCGTGATCGTCGACGCGCGCTTTCAACCCGGTCGCTCCATCGACGTCGACGACGGGAAACTTGTCGAGCGCGAGCCGTTGGAAACCCGGCAGCTTGCACTCGTCGGCCTCGGCGTAGATCCGCGCCTGTCCGTCGACGCCGCCCTGCGTGGTCGTCACGAAACACGTCGAGCCGCGCGGGATGAGCACACGCTGGCCGCGCTCGTCGAGCACGTCGGCCGTCACCGGGACCGCGTACTGGCTGCCGAACGTCGAATCGATCGTCTGATCGAACAGGACGGGAATCTTCGTGTCGCGGGCCAGAACCGGGCCGCTCGGCGCCGCGTACTCGGTCGGCCCGCCCGTCGCGTCGGTTTGGGGCGCCGCATTCTGCGAGGGGTCCGCGATCGCGATGGCGCCCATCGACTTCGCCGAATCGGCGATCCGCTGCTGGCGCGCTTCTTCTTCTCGCTCCGCGCGCTCGATACGTCGGCGTTGCGCTTCACGTGCTGCCGAGTCGCCCTGGTCTCCGCCGCCGCTGTAGGCCCGCTGTGGCGCTGCCGTGACAACGGGAACCGGGGTCGCCTCGATAACGCGCGGAGCCGCCAGCGCATCGCGATGAACGACCGGGACCGCTTCGGGTCCGGGGACATCCGATGCTTTCATTGTTGACGCAGCGCCACTTGGAAGGCCGGAGGTGGCAAATGGCCGCGATGTGTTCATACTGGCAAGCAGATAGATTGCGACACCAGCGACAAGTAGGACGACTCCCAGCAGAATAAGCGCCGATATGACGTTGAACGACCGACGCGGCTTTCGCTGAATGATGAGATCGCTTGTCGTTGCCATCTTAGCGCCGTCCTCCGCGACGCGCAGGGGCAGGCGACGGCGACGGCAGAACGAGCGCGGTGCGCGCTTGCGGCCGCGCGAACTGACGTCGCGGCGGATTGCGCTTTTGCGGTGGGTGATACAAATAGAAGCCCACCAACTGCTGTGCAAACCTGCTGTGCCGGTCGACGGCTACGAGATGCACCATGTACCGATTGCCGAGGCCCGTGACGATCGTTAGCCACGTGTCGTCGGCATCGTTGGCGGGCTGCACCGTGACGCTCCAGGTGACCGGGACGGTGTGCCCGTTCGACAGCCGCTGCCCGCCGGCGCGGCTGCCAACGGCCGTCCAGCGCGTGCGATCGGCGAGGATGACGGGGACGTTATCTTTGACGATGAGATCTTCGCCCTGCTCAATGACGACCGTGCAGCTTTCTCCGCGCGCGACAGAGACGACCGGCCAGTCGAAATTCGGATATCCGACAGCGTAGCGAATGGAATTATCCGGATACCGGATACCGGGATTCGGAACGGCGCTTGCGGCCGACGTGGAAGCCGCAACCAAAGCCAGGGCGATGGCCAACCGCTTCACTGTGTTACCCCGAACTGCTCGACGTGCGTAATGACGACGCCGCCGGGATTATCGTGCACGTTCTGCTCACTGCGCGCACCGGGGACCGACGTCGCGTCGATATAAGCCGAGTAGTTATGCCGCCCCATTTCTTGGCCCGTGCGCGCGTTAGAGACGACGTCCGTCCAGTGTGCTTCGTATTTGCCGCTCATGCCAACGACCGCGCTGACGTGCGCGAACTTGACCTCAAGTTTCATGCCTTTGGCCGAATCCGTGTACGGATTCACCGCGGCGTAATAGCGTTGCGCATACCGCTCGGCGTCGGACCCCGCGCCGATCATCGACACGGCCCGAGCCTGCAGGCGATGTTGCTCCGACTGGGACGCATCCATCTCCCCGGTAATCGTCCGGAACGACGTGACCCAATCTTCGAGCTGCCCATCGATGCACAGATCGTCGCAGATCACGGCTGCGTTCCCATCCGGAAATAACGGAACGAGTTGATGCGCTTGCGTCAGGCCGACGATGTAGGGCTGGCGCTGCGCGAGCTGGTTCTGCAGATTCATGATAATCTCGCCGAAGATCGCGAACACGCCAATGACGGCGAGTCCGACAATAGCGAAGAACACATTCCATGCGCGCCGCCCGGCCAGTACCCCAACGAAGCGCTGACCAGCGCGCACGAACGGACGCCCCGGCGGCGCTTTGGCTGCCGCCTTGGTCGTTGTCGAACCGTTCACTCGCGGACCTCACCGCAGCTGCGGCATTGGCCGAGCAAGTCGCGCTCTTCGTGTCCGCAGCCGCCCGTGGTTTCACCGGGGCCACCGGCCCAAACAACGTCTAAGAGCTTGCGGAAAGCCTGCGCTCGCGCGGCCGTGAGGTCGGCGGCCACGACGCGCGATTGATCGGGCGACAAGGTGAAATCGTCGCCGCTCATCTGTGCACCAGCTTCGCGATCGCCGGCGGTATCAGCGCCGTCGCGAGTCGGCGAGTTCCGCCACCATTGTGGTTGATCCGCTGGTAGTTGCGCTCGTGGTATGACGGGAACGCAAAGGCAACAACGAACCAGCCTACCCGAATGGATAGTAAGTCACTCATGGACGAAACTCCATGGTTGTAGCGATCCGCCGCGTCGCGAACGACGAGCGAACAGAGCGATATGGGTTTCGAAAAGCGATATGGTTTTCGAAATAGGTAACGCGAAAGCAGACCTGTCACTTGGGACCTCAACCGTCTCAGTGATCCGGCCACGCCCTTCGGGCTGGGCCGGGGCCTCTACGGTGTTAGCGCATCGTAGAGGCCGCTTGTTTGATTGCCCTTGCTTACTCGGTTACGTGTTAGGTTAACCTAACCAGACGCTTGTCTTGCATAGCTACTAAGCTAGTTAGAATCTAATTAGCGGCCTGTTGGAAAAATGATAACACACAAACACGTGTACGAGTCAACACTCCGGCCAGCACATTTTCAGCGCGCCCGCCAATGTTGACAGGCAGTCTTTTTCTCCCACATACTTTCACCAACGTCACGGCACCGGAAAGCGCGTAGCCATGCATCGAGATAGTAAGATGTTGACTTTGCTTGCGCTCAGAGCAACGAAGGCACTGCTGATCGCGTGCAAAGAGGTCATCGATCTTCCGCAGGGCCGCATCCTCGACGCAGCCGTCGAGAAGTACGCGATCGAGATCCTCGGCGTACGGAAGGTGCAACAGATCCAGCGAGCGATGCGCGACCCCGTCAAAGCAGCGCTCCTCACGCGCGAGCCGCGCGCGGACGACGGCCTGACAGTAGGCGCGGGCAGCCCGGCCGGCGCAGGCGCGAAAAAGCCAGCGCAATCGAAAGCGAAGAAGCATGTCACGCGCACGCAAACCAAAGCATCACCACGTGTTTCATTTTTGCGCGACTCGCCCGAAAGGGACGAATGACTCCGCTCCGCCGGCCAGCCCTCTTTTCGCTTAACCTATGTCGTCGTCAAGCGCCGATCGTGAAGTACACTGGCACGCGGTGCCAGTAACTTTCACTCGCAACGGATGGAATAGGCGGTCAGCGGACACGCAGTCGGTGACGAGGGGCCTGCGGATGAACCCGACGTCGAGAGTCCGCCCGCGTACATCTTACCCTGAAATCTGGGAGATCGTCGGTAAGCGCGGCGCGCCGATAGTCTGCGTCCGCCTTCGACCTAAGTGCTGTTTCTTTCAACTGCGCCGCTGTACTTATTTACTTATTGAGCGCGTCAGCTTAGGGTCTCCACCAATCGTGTCGAATCGCAGGGGTTATGGCGTCTAAGTTTTCGGCGTTCTTGGGCCTAATAGCTTGCCACGTGCCCAGTCGGTTATCATCCTCGCGCTACAAACCGCCGGCGAAAAGTGGTCGTTCCGGGGCTCCCATCCTTGGCGCTCTTTTCCTGGTCTCCATGTTCGGTGAAGTCTTTCTCACTGGGGCCTCTGCCTCGGACATTGGCTGTGCTCCTGCTTCATTTGCATGGACGAACATTGAACGTGCGGTTTATCGCGATATTTGCACTTACGGTGATGCCGAACTGTCGCATATGATTGAGACCCAGAACAACCGGAACATTTCGGGGAATGCTTTAAGTGCCATGCTTTCACCTAACTATGGAGCAACCCGCACGCGAGATATTACAATCGAAGGCGCCAACATCATCGGTCCGCTATACGTTAGCGGAATAAGCCAGCGTCTTTCTTTAACCAATGACCATTTCTCTGACGTTACACTAGCTGACTCAAATCCAGCTGATGTCAATATCAGCAACTCCACATTAGGCAGATTTTCTATCTACAATGTTAATAGTAGTGCTGGAATTCACATCGAAGACGTTAGGGGGCGCTCCCTCAATGGATCTTTTACCACCAGAGGGGACCTAACATTGGCTCGGAGCACGTTCGATTCCGTTTCGCTCCCGGAATCACAAATCGGTGGCAACTTGTATCTCCTTGATTCTTCGCTAAATTCTCTCACTATGTCATTTAGTCGTATCGGAGGTGTGAGCTTTCTTAGTCACATAAGAGGTCAAAGCTCTTTTAAAAACAACGGCTTTACTAAGCTGTTCATGCACAAATTTGCTGGCAGTGGAGATGTTTACGTTGAAGGTGGCTCTTTGGACTCGATTGATTTCAGCGGCGCCAGCATCGCCGGAAAACTGGCTCTACGATCTTCCAAACAAGTTCCGATTATTTGGGGTCCGGGTCAGCGTCTAACTCTTTCAAACGCCTCGATTTCGGAGCTCAGCGATGACGATCAGTGTCTCCCGCTTTTAGCTGATGCCTCGACTACCTGCCTTGATCCATGGCCGGCCACTTTACAGCTCACTGGCTTTGTTTACCAGAGCCTAGACGACGGGCTATTAACTCGTGACATCGCTTGGTGGAGGCATTGGTTGTCGAGTAACCGCTCAGCATCAATACAACCATACGATCAATTGGCCGGAGTGCTTCGACAGGCGGGCTTAACGGAGCAGGCTGACGCAATCGAAATCGCCGGATTTGATGTCCAACGCGATCAGGCTCCTGTTCTAAAGAAACTCTGGCTGGTACTGTACGACTCGCTGTCCGGATACGGGCGCCATTCGGAACGTGTCTTGTACTGGACGTTCGCGTTCTTACTCCTCGGAGTTATCGTCTTGAGAGTTTCGGGCGAAGGGAAACGCCTGGGTATGCCCTATGGGGTTTCGCTCAGTTTTGACCGACTTATTCCTGTCGTTAGCTTACGAAAATCTAACGACGATGTAGAACTCGTCGGCTGGGCAAAGTACTATTTTTACCTTCATCGACTGCTAGGTTTTGTTCTTGCATCGCTTATTGTTGCTGGAGTCGCAGGTCTTGAGGCAAAATGATGAGTTGCTGCAATTCTGCTCCGTATGGTGAAGCCGACGCGAAGTAGCGTCGGCCACTTCAAATCGCCTCGGGGCTCACGCCTCATGACCTGTCACGAGTGTGCCAAGCGGCGTCATTCTTGTGGAACCGGTGTTAACGCAGGCCTTGGTTGCAGCCACTAGGTCGTCGAGCAACCGTCGCGCGAGTTCAGTACGTTGGGCCGCCGGCATGTTCTCGACCAACCGAATGAGAGCGTATCGACATCGAGGATGCGCTATGGGCGGATCAGTAGCCGAGCTTACGTGCACGCCACCAGCACACAGCCGACATGACAACCGCCGTCAGCAGCAACGTCGCGATAACGGTGCCGATAAATGCGAGCGGCGTTGGGCTGATTTTGGCCATCAAGATGACACAAAACAAGATCGCGACAAATGCCCCGCCGAACGCAAACGCGAGCAGTTCGTTTGTCGCCGGCGGCCACCAATTCGCATCGGTCGACTTGCCGTTGAGCTGCTGCACGACGACGGTTGCGGTCCGCTCGAGGCGTTCCTCGATGTGCCGAAGGCGCTCGTCGATGCGTTCGTTCTGGGCGGCGAAATCCACGCGCCGTTGTTCAAGGGTGTCGAAGAGCCCGCGTGCTTCGGCGTGCAGCACGAGGACCGCCCACTCCTGAGCATTCTCGTCGAGGTGCAGGCGGACAGCGAGTCGCTGCAGTTTCTCCCGCTCGGCTGGTGTCACGCACAAGCCGAGCGCTTGTTCAAACAGCGAAGTGGTGCTCACGCCGCTTTGCGCAAGCTCAGAAGCCAAGGCGCTCGCCGACACCGCGCAGGGTGTCTTCAACGGCGGCATTCCAGCGCTGGAGCCGGCTGCGATCGGTAATCGCCAAGTGTTCTGAGGTTTCGCCGCCCTTGAACGACAGGCGGTGCAGCTGCAGAGCCGCAGCGACTTTAGGCCGCAGGAGCGGGATCTCGACCTCGACGCCGCCGACGAAATGCAGTAGCCCTTTGGTGAATCCACCGGGGGCATCCCATTCCTCGAAGTCACTGCGCTCGCCCGAGACGAGGTTCACGACGGCGACATAGTCGGCGCGCAGATCGGTGGGCGCCGGCGCCGGATCCTTACCGGCCGCCGCATCGTAGGCTGCAAACGCAACGGGATCGATGAGTGACACGGCTTCTTGAAAGTCCAGCAACGGATCGTCGTAGGGCGTGACCGGCGAGATGACGGTCATCCGATAGCCCGCCTTGGCGACTTCGTCGGCGAAGGAATACTCCGAGGCCATCTCGCGCAAGGTCGACAGCGACGCCGCCGGGAGATCGGCGATAACGAGGTCCTTGCCGCGGCGCAGCAGGTCGTTGACGAATTGGTCGCGCGCGTCGATGGTGCCGTGCAGGTTGAACGGCACGACGGTTTCGGTGTGAAACTTGTAGATCGAGCTCACCGATGCGTCGCCGTCGATGAGCAACAGGTCGGGCGTCTTGGCTTCCATGTGCATCTCGGCGAGCTTGCGAATGATGAACGACTTACCGACTCCGCCCTTGTCGCCCAGCGACACAATGAGCCGCTTCTTTAGCGTGAGCGCGGGGGCAGGCGGAGCAGCGGGCTTGCCTTTGGCCTTGGCCTTTGGTTCGGTGGCCTTGGGTTCGTCAGGCTTGTGCTCGTCGGCAATTATGGTCACGCGGGTGCTCCTTTATTTGCGTGCATTCATGCGCCGGATGCCGGCATAGTCGATCGGCTTCGATGCAGCCGGAGCATCGTTTGATGCCTTGCCTGGAAGCGGCCGAGCGTCAACGGCGCGCGCGGCATCGGTGCTACCGGGCGCGCCAGCATCACCGTCGACGGCCGGCTTTGCAAGGGTGGTCACTCGCGGCTTTTCCGTGCGACTGCGGCCGGATTTGCGAATCATCTTTTTGCGTCGCCGGGTGCCTTTGGGTTGCGGATACTTATCCGGGTCGCGGATGATCTTCGAGACGAACACCCGCAAGTCGACCGCCGGGACATCGATTCCCGCAACTTTCAGGGTCTGGGCAATCAACGCCCAGGGCACACCGCGATCGCGCGCAGCATAGATGTCCCCGAGATACTCCTCGACCCTCGCCCACTTGCTGCTACGCTGTTTCGGAGGCGGTACTAGAGCCGCTAACAGCGCGCGTACGTCCGGCGCATCCGTCATGGGTACGTTCGGTTAGCGATCCCCGCCTGTGTTACCTTCGATATTTTCGTTAACCAGTCAGGTACTTACTAAGTAAACTGCGATAGCATTGTAAAGTTACTAGACACGTACGTTAAGGCCTACTTTTCTGACTTGGGAGCGCGTCCTTTGCCGTTGCGTATGCGACCAAACAATATGGGTGTAGCTCGGATGCTCCCTTTGGTGATCGGATCGGAGTCCGAGGCACTTAACGTAGCTGGTACGTGTGCGTTTGTTTTTGATCGAGGCATGAACCGGGAGGTTTCGGGTACCCCGAAACCAGAAGATTCGCGCCCATGACGACGGCCGCTTCCGAGCGGAAATATACCGAGCACGACCGCGACACCGAGCAGCTGAAGCTCCGCGTGTCACCCGACGACGCTGAGTCGATTCGCGCCGCCGCGAAAGCCGCCGGCGAGACCATCTCCGACTATGTCGTGCGGCTCCACGTCCGGCGAGACCTGCGCATCCCTGATGAGTGGAAACTCTTCGACGAACTGGTCGAGGTCCGGCGCGTTCTGGATGGCATCCCGGAGGCGGTCCGTAAGCTCGACGCGGACCTCGGGCGCACGTATGGCAACCTCAAGGACCTGTTCGCGTATAGCCCCGCCCTAGCGCGCTCGCATCAATCCGAAATCAACGCCGCGCTGCGCGCCGTGCGCGATCTACGGGCCGAGATTATGCCCGCGCTGCTCGCGCTGCGTTACGCGATCATCAAACCGCGCGATAAGGCCGACCTCTTACTCGCGGCGATCGGCGGTCGACGTCGCTATAAGAAGCGCGTCGAGCCATGATCGCTGGCCGTGCGCCGAAGCTCAAGTTCGGCACGAGCGGCCGAACGGCGGCCGATTTCGGCAAAGCCGCCGCATACATCGCCCGGCAGAACGAGCTCGAGGAGGGCCAGGAGCCGGCGCTGGCAGTGTGGTCGCACGGGGTGTCATCGATGGAGAACGCCGGCGCGGAGATGGAGCGCACCGCGCTGCACTCGCGTGCCGCAGAGCCGCTGTATATGCTCACGGCATCCTGGTCGCCAGGCGAGATGCCGACGACGGCGCAGGCGAAAGAAGCGCTCGACACCTACATCGAGCATCTCGGGTTCGAGGGTCTCCAGTACGTCGCGAGCCTGCAGAACGACGGCAAAGCGGGTCTGTACCATCTGCACGCCGTCTTCAACCTCGTCGACCCCGTCACGAAGACGGCGCGCAGCACCTGGCATGAGGCGCAGAAGTGCCGCGAAGCGAGCCGGCAAGTCGAGTTCGAGCAGGGCTGGGAACGCGCCGACAACCGGACCAAGCGCGAGAAAGCAAAGGAAGCGCGCGAGCGCGGACTCACCATCGCGCAGCTGCGAGATCTCGAGCGGCCGCAGCAGATTCTGGCGGCGCTGACGACCCATGAACCGGTATTCTCGCGCGTCGACGCTCAGGCCATGGTCATGGATCGGGTCAAAGACAAGAGCAAACACCAGGCCACGCTCGACGCGGTGATGGCCCAGGCCGTCCCGCTACACCACAAGGCCACCGGCGATGAACGCTACACCACGCAGGCCGTCCAACATGCGCACAGTGATCTTGAAGCGGCCTATCGCGGGATGGCCGGCGATCGTATCGGCGCGATCGCGACGGCGGTGCCGGACGGGCTCACGCCCGATCAGCGCATGGCGTTCGAATACGCGACAGGCGCCGGCGGCAAGCTGCGGGTTATCACCGGGGTGCCGGGCGCCGGGAAGACGCATCTCCTCGACTCGATCGCCGACGCATATCGAGCCAAGGGATTCAACGTACGCGCCGTTTCCGTCGCCAACAGCGCAGTGGAGGTGCTGCGGCAAGACACCACCATTCCCGCGCGATCGGTCTGCGCCGAACTGTTCACCTGGGCGACCGACGACAAGAAGCGGCTGGGGCCCCAGGACCTACTTATCATCGACGAGGTGTCGACGCTGGGTGTGGAATGGGCCCGGGACGTTATCGTCGAGGCGCGCAAGCGCGGGGCCGTCGTGCTGGAAACCGGCGACGACAAACAGTTCCAGGCGGTCGCCTACGGCGATGCCCTGGGAATGGCGCGCACAATCGAGCCAGGCGTCGACATGACCACCACCATGCGCCAGAAAACCGAATGGCAAGCGCGCGCTACGGAAGATTTGCGGGCCGGCCGCATCCGCGAGGCACTCGACGCCTATCACGCGCACGGACACATTCAGCTGCCACAGACAGTCGAGGAAGCGCGGAACGGGTTGGTAACACGCTGGGGGGAGATCGAACGTGACGGCGTCGAGTGCGGAGTCGAGACGATGCGCAACGAGGAGCGCTGCGAGCTCTCGCCGCTGCTGCGAAACGCCCATGGTCAGCTCGGCCGACTGCACGGCCCCGAAGTCATCCTCGACACGATGGACGGACCGACGCCCTACCGCGCCGGCGAGCGCGTCGTCGCTCGCGACACCATCCGCGAAGCGGGGCTCAAGAATGGCTCCGTCGTGACCGTGAAGCGCGTGCAGGGTTCCACCTTGTTCGTCGAACGCCGCGACAAACAGGTCGTGCCGATCGACACACGCTCGGAGCACGGCTCGCAGATCCAGCATGCGTACGCGCACACTGAATATCGGGAGCAAGGGAAAAACCGCTACGCCGAGCTGCAGATGGTCGACTCGCTCGTTCACCAGCGGTCGCTGACCGTCGGGATGACACGGCACACGCACCGCTACGAGATGTGGGCACCGCTCGAAAAGGTGCAATCGTACGCCAACCTCGTCGCGTTCGGCGAGCGCCAGCGTAACAAGCTCTCACTCGACGACTACGACGTTCGAGATCTCGCAGCCGAGCGGCGTGAAGCGCAGGCGCAAGAGCAAGCGCGGGAAGTCGCGGACGCAGCGCGTGTCGTATTCGAAGGCGCATATCACCGTGCAGTCATTGGCGAGTTCTCGGCCCCCGATACGTTCACCGTCGCCGGTCAGACGGTGCCAGCCGGCGAGCATACCATCGTCGGTTCGATCAACGGCGACGTGCTCTACGACGCCGCGATCGTCTACGACACCGGGATGACTGACCGCAATACCGGCAAGCAAATACGACTTGTCGTGCCGTTCTCGATCGCAGCGCTCGAGGAAGCGCAACGCGCCGGCTCGGTGCAGATTGCAGAACCGCACCATGCAATGGTCGATCAGGCGATCGGCAAAATTCGAGCCGAGCGGCGGCTGGCGCAAGAACGTCAGGCACAGCGACTGCGGGACGAAATCACACGACAAGCGCAGGAGCAGTCGCCCGTCCACGGGCGCAGTCGCTGACGTCAACTACGTTGGCGCGTCACCCGAAAGCGACCAACAACCGCCCTAGTTCACGCCGCATCGCCGGCGACATAATCTCGGCGAGATAGAGCGCCGCGGCCTCAGGGTCGAGCGGGATGGGCGGCGGCTTCGGACGTGCGGCAGGCTTCGGACGAATTCGGAGTGCGCTTTTCATAGCGTGACGAAAGCACGGCCGAGTGCCAACAGGGTGGCCGGGTTGTCCGTAGTGACTACAAAGGTGGTAATTCGCACCACTACGGCGGCCGGCCACGGCTAACGATCTCGGCGATCCGGCGCCGGATATACGCCATCGGGCCTTCCGGCGCGATGGTTTCCCCCCGCACCCCCCTTCCGGCCGCATCGTTGGCACGCTGGTCGTCTGTTCCGTTCGTACCGAACGGGGGACCCACTACGCTCCCATCGATTGCTGCGGCAATCGACGCTCGCTCCGGGGTCTCTACGCTACTAACTTCATCTGCGACGGGAATAGACAAAGCAACTGACGACGGTTGATTATTCTTCGGCCGGAGAGGGCGCGCAAAGTCTGATAGTGCGGACGGACTTGGCGCAGATGGAACCAGAAGGCCGCTTTCCGAGATCCATCGCTGGACGGACCGGACGCCGGCAGACAGGCGACGGGCAATCTCGTCGACGGCAACGCCCAAGCCGCGCAGCTTGGCGGCCGCTACACGGCGCTGCTGAATCTGGTCGAGCCAAATCTCACGGGGAATTGCTCCGCGCGCTCTGCGGACCGCGACAGCCCGTTTCCGATCGTTTTCGCGGCGTACAGCCTCATCGGCGCGAACCCGCGTGAGGTGCCCGCCGTCGTAGCGGGACCACACCCAGCCGGCCACGCTTTTCGCCGTATGGAGGGCCTCGGCGTCGCTGTACGCATGTGATGCGCCCGGGTGTGCTGCGCGCACTTCCCCGGCGATTGCAAGCGCCCGGGCGACGACGACCTCGTCCCACGTCTCGCGGGGCCCGCAGCGGTACTCGCCGATTTGCGCGTAAGCCCAAAAGCGTAGCCGGTCGAACGTCTCGACGTTGCGGCCGTCCGTACGGATGTCGGCTTTGCGCCGCCGTGCCAACGGGGGCAACTCCACGAATGCTGCGAGCTCGCGCAGCGAGTACGGCTCATCGCGCCCGTTAAACGTCTCGTAGCTCGCGCTGAACGGATTATGCTGGACCAATCCGGCGTAGCCGGCGTCGGCGCGCAAGACGCGCGTATACGCGCGCTCGATCGCGGCGAGGTAACGCACAGCGGCAAGCTCGCTCGCGTCGGTTCCGTCGATCCGAATCCAGCCGCGCAGCAGATAGACATAGTGAGCGTGCCCGTTCGTCGGGTTCACGACGATGAAGCTGGGCTCTGCAACCAGCGCATCGCGCCAGTACGTCGCGGCGCGCGGGCAATAGCCCACGCGCATATGCAGTTGTCGATCGCACGGGCAATCGACATCAAAGCGCAGTGCGGTTTTCCAGCCGGGCGGATCGGGAGCAAGCTCCCGGTGGCGCAACGCCACGTTGCGCTCCGCCCACGCCAGGCCGAGACCAAGATCGTCAGAACACCGCACGCGAAACGGCAACGTCTGCGCGAAGTGCGCGACGGCGTTGCTTACGCGCACATGCGAAATCAGCGCGAGAGCATCGCCCGCGCGAACTGGACGTTCACCCGCGGTGAGTGCGTCCGCCATTGTGTTGAGCCGACCCTACCGGGAGTACCGGGACGGTCGGGAAACCGGTGCGGTCTGCGTCTCGGGCTTTCCAGCCGCGTCCCCGTTGCGGGTGTAAACGGACGTGCAGCGGCTAGGGTGGACAACCCTGACGTGCATCGACTACGATGAACGCGGCTCGCCACCTAATGTGCGGAACCCGCCCGGGTCTTTCGATCGCGCCTACTTTCCACGGCGGACGCGACGAGAAGTGCGAGGGACGAGCCCTTGGAGTGACGCCGCCGGCTCCCCAGCCGGTGGCGTTTTCAATGTTGACCACTCTTTCATAGTCACGGGCGCGCAGCGCCTGTGGGCAATCGGCGGGTGATTGCGGGTCTTCACGTGCACTCTGCGGGCTTTGACCGCGACTTCGAGGGTGATCGCCGTGCACAACGCAGGCGGCGCGAGCATTGTCAGTGCCATTGCGCGTCGGCGGCGAAATGACCAACGTGCCGCCGGCTGAAGGCCGGCGGCTGTACCAGAGGCACACTCGCAGACGCCAAAGCGGTGATTTTATGTCCGATGACTGTGACGGGTACCGCCATGTCGACCTCGGCGATAACCCGCACCGACGCGGCGATCAGACGCCCTCCCGAGTTTGGCGCCGAATCGGCCGCAGAATTGGCCACCTTAGGGTTGATCCGGCGCCCCGTAACCGATGCGCAGACTGCGGGCTATCACGCAGAAAACGCGGGCTTTTACCGTGATCCTGCGGGTTATCACCGAGGGCCGTCGCGATCGGTCTCTTACAGATTCCCGACGCAGCCGGTGTTTTGCGGCCTCAACGCTCTTGGTGTGGGTTATCGGGCAACAGTTCTGGAGGGGCGACTGCAGCCCAAGTGGCACCACGCCGGGCGAAGCGCGGCGATAACCCACGCAGTCCGCGTCGATAACCCTCACCCTCGCGCTGATACCCCGCGGAAATCACTGTGCCTGGCGGGCTTAGGATCCCGCCCGGCCCCAAAAACAGCGCGAAAGTGAGGGGTATCGGTCCGGAAATCGCGGGGGATCAAAGCGGTCATGTGGGTTATCGCCGAGGGTAAGCGCGCTACCGTTGCCGCTTATACAGCCGGCGGGGGTAAAGTCGCGATCCCCCGGTTGGCGGTGGGAAACCTCGCCTGTGCTCGTTGTAGGCAACTGTGCGTCGCGTGGGCTTCGTGAGGGCTATCGCAGAGGGGACAGACCCGCCCGCGACCATCGCCGTGGTCCGGCATGTGGGTTATCACCGCGCTTATGCGGGTGATTGCCGCGAATATGCGGGTCTTCACGATGCTTGGCAAGTCCAAATCGATAGAGGGGAGAACGTTCGGCGGTATGGCTAAACGTGCTGCGTCATCTGAACGTCAAGACACATCGCCGCTAGCGCAAGCCATGATACGCGCACGTCGCCCCCCAACAGAACCGCGGAAAAGCGTCCGATTGAATCGGATGACAACCGCCTCCGGAATCGAGCCACAACCGCTTCGACTTCCGTTTGAGAACGTGCGCTGGAGCGACGCGCATTATGTCGCGCCGATCGCATTTCTCCGCAGCGCCTTATTCGGGATCGTTCCAAAAGGGCGCCGCCGGCGGCTTGATCAGGAGCGGCTCGCGACTTTGGGCGATTGCGAACTGCGCTATACCGGCGAAATGCTCGATCAATTCGATGAAGATGTGTGGCTCGTTATGCTTCGCCAAGCACGCGAGCACGGCATGGGACTCAACGTTCACTTCACATTGCGCTCCCTTCTCAAAGATCTCGCGTGGGATCCCAGTGGGAAATCAACGCAACGTCTTCGCGCAAGCTTCATGCGCCTCGCCTCGGCGACGGTCCAGATGGAAAGCCCCGAGTTTCAGTATGTCGGCCACTTAATCGAGGAAGTGGTCTGTGACAAAGTCAACGACGAGCAATACTATTTTCGCTTAAGTCCACGCATGGCAAACCTCTTCGGCCCTGATCAGTATGCGTATCTTGGCATTCGCGAGAGGACGCAGATCAAAGGTCTTCTTGCCAAGTGGCTTCATGGCTACATCGAGTCGAATCCACTCGGTTTTCCGGCGCACATCGACGATTTGCGTCGTCTTTCTGGGTCAACTGCCGCCGAACGCTATCGCTTTACGGCAAACCTACGCGATGCGCTCACGGAGCTTCAACGATGCAACGTCGTCGAGACGTGGCGTGTCGAACGGACGGCAGTGTTCGTCAAGCGTTCGGCGACGCGACAAGCGAAGATTGCAATGCTCGCGGCAGCGGAAACCGCAGCTTCCTAGCACATCATACCGGCGGTGTTACAGCCGTATAGGCACAACGGACTCTCCGGCGAGAGCCGCCGCCCGTTTAAGGGCATCGCGGCTTCGGCGCTGCCGGCTGACGTGCGATAATCACGCATTCTCACATGTCAGCATCTGGGCCACCCCTAGGCCCGAAAAACCGATGGCTTCAACGCCTCTTTGGACGCGAAAGCGCATCGCTGTGTCAACCCCTCGATCCACCCGCAGAATTTGCCGTGGCTATAGGCGGTAGGGCGGTCGCTTTCTTGCCGTTTCGCGCATTCGCAGCTTGTATCGCTTGCGAGTCAAGCTCTTCCTTTGCACTGTGTCTATATGCCCTTTGTCATTTCTATTTAGGTCGAATCGCGGTAATGACTTGTGAGACGAGAGAGAAACGGTGACTTGAGTGTCTTCGGCAGTCACGCTTTTTCCGGTGAGCCACTCGAGTTTACACTTCTACTATTACGATCCGGACATATACAACTGTGTACTTCCCATGTGAGGCTTCCAATGCCAACGCACGCAGTTCTTGTTCACGGTTACAGTGAAACGTCCCTAAGCGCATACGCAGACTTTCCGATTGTTCTGAAGGACGTCGCTCCAGAACTCAGCGATCTTGTCATGTGCGCATTCGATTCGCTGGACGACGCCGTGACCATCGACGACCTTGCCGGCGCCCTAGAAACTAGGATGCGCGACGTTGAGCGCCGGCGCGGTTGGGATACGACCAAGAGCGTGTTCATTTGTCACTCGACAGGGGCATTGATCGTCCGCCGTTGGCTACTTAACCGGGCTGCCTCAGGAGATCAGATCCCGTCACACCTTATCACGATGGCCGGTGCCAACCACGGCTCGACCCTTGCGCAGATTGGCAAGACACCCCTTGGCTATGCGCACCAGTTCTTTCACAAGAATACGCTGGGTGTGGGCGCGGGAATACTGACGGATCTAGACTACGGGAGCAGCTTCCTACTTCGCCTAAACCGTGAGTGGCTTGCGATGCGAAATGGTGACCCCGGTCGCGGCGTTGATGCTAGTGACGCCCTGGCATCGCTCTATGTTTTCAGCATGGGCGGAGACTACAACGGCTCCAAGGAGGAACCGGCAGTAGATCTACTTTGGGCATCAGCTGAAAGCGGGTCGGACAACACGGTGCGGATAAGCGGCGCCAATCTGAATTACACGTATCTCTTAGGCGATGTCGCGGCGAAGAGCCTGCGCGCTTTGCCAAGCAAGCCGCAGGCACACCTCGTAATTCCGGGCAAGTCTCACTACGGGCGGCAGACCGGCATTTTGGCATCTAACACCGCGCCGACGAATGTACCAATGTTGGCGATTCGCGAGGCACTCGACATAGACGCGCCAGATAAGTATTTGGCGCTCGTAACCAAATGGACCGATTCATCGCATACATGGAGCAGAAATAACCACGACGATACAAACTCAACGATCGTCTTCTATTTGCGCGATCAGAACGGCGTGTCAATAAACGACTGCTACATAGGTTTTCTTGACTCCAGTGTACCCGGTCTCGACGCGACGAGACCTGAAGCCAAAAAGGGACCCCTCGTCGCTGCACTTGCATCCGTGTCCGGAGCAATGAACAACCGACAGCCAATACATAACGATACTCAGCTCGGCTCTTACTCATTTTACGTGAAGACCGAACGGTTCAATGCAATACAGCGCCACGTAATTACCATAAGCACCACGACGTCATCAGATCTGGTAACTTGTGGTCCGTTAAGCTTCACGGTCGATCATGACACTGTCGAGCGGATGATTTTCCCCAACCAATTCACGTACGTCGAAATCGTGCTCCCGCGCGTAGCTGAAAAAGCCTTCGCAGTTTACGATGCTACGCCATGGCCTCCCGACGCGGCGCTTTGGTTGCCATTTCCGCAGCGTGGAAGGTTTGCACCACCGTGAGCTTTTGGTTCCGGCGCGCATGATGTCAACCACACCCGACTGCATCGGCTCTCCCGGTGAGTTTTCAACTGCCGACGACTGGTACGTTTTGAGTGCCCGCGAGGATCGAGCCAACCCCACGCTTTCGGAAGGGTCGATACGGTGACTTTTCCGGACCAGGACGCGGTTTCGACGGGCTACGCGATCGTTCACCTCTATTGCTTGCGGTCATCCCCGCCCAAATCAGACTGCGCACTCGACGACAGCTGTCCCGACGTAGCGCCGCCCCGAAGTTGCGAGACCGGTGTGTCATTTGTGGCGCACACCGAGTAGTGGCGGGATGATCGCTGGGTGTCGAGGAGCTGCTCGAGCGCGGTGAGATCCGCAGGGGTCGATTTATTCAAGCGCCATTTTCCGATTAACGCACACGGGCATAGCCAAGATATTACGCGGGCACATCCCTGAGGCAAAGGGGCTTGCCATTCTCGATAATGCTTGCCGTCGACGCATCGAAGCCGCCAAAGGGCCGACCACTTCGACTTCGAGTGTCAAGTTCGACGGTCTCCGGTGCAGAGCGATCATCGAAGCCGGTCGTTTGCGGCTTATTGTCAGCCGGCAGCGTAGGAACTTCTCGAGCTGGTTTCCTGAGCTTGCGGAACTGCCGTCCGACGTTGTGAGCACCGACGGCGTTGCTCGACGGCGAAGCGATCGCCGGGGGACGGATCGATCGAGTCGTTCAACATTCTGCTGCGTCGAGCGCGCCTGCAGGGAAGATCAACACAGACGCGCTGCCTGTCTCGTTCGTCGCGTTCGACCTACTCTGGCACGATGGCGCCGATTTGACGCAGCAGCGCCCACTCGACAGCGGCGGACCCAGCTGCGAGCGCTCGCGACGCAGAGTAGCCGGCTTGCGGTATCACGGCCTCGGGGGCAGTCACAATCGGCACACTCATGGGCAGTTGAAAAGCGCACACAAGGTGTGCCGATTTTAACTGCCCCCCGAGGATCGCGAGGTCTAGCTAGACCAGCAACCCGGAGACTCCGCCTCGTCCTCTACGATTGGCGTCGTACTTTCCGGCCAGCACCAGAGTGACGCCAAGCTCTGGGAAGGTGATCGGCTCGGAGTCCACCCAGAATCGCCTGGGACTGCATCCGCATCGCTGTGGCCCGACGCCGATCCCGCCGTCATTCTCGCTGCTGGCGATCCCCTCGCGCATCGCCCTATCTATGATGTCGTAGACCTCGGCGAACGTGCTGGGCGCGGCGATCGTTAACCGACGTATCGCGTAGTCGCTTTACGACCCCCACTCGAGCGTGATCTTTATATCTGCGGTTGATTCGACGCTCGCAAATAAAGCGATAAGGCCCTCACTCTTTGCTTGTATTTCAAATCCGAATTCAACACTAGCTTTCGTTGGCTTTATCGTGTCGATGGAATTCTTTAAGACCTGAGCTACTCCATTAATTGTAGCACCAATCTGTTCAAAGTTTGCGTCGGCTTTTTTGGTGCCGCCGCTTGCGCCAGTTTGTCGAGCAGATATATTGCTCTCGCGGCCGGAATCATCCGATACCGAACTGTCACGTCGACGCTCAACCTCTCGAACGTAGACCTTGGCTCCATTGGGTAACGTTGCGGCCGCTATGGGTCCGATTGTCTCTTTCATCAGTTCACCCTTAATTGGTCGAAGTAAAGCTGCATACACTCAGCTTGACTGGGACTATGAGGTCACAGGTTTTCAATAGCCTGCCTCACGGCCCGGCGCAGGCTCGCATTGTCGCTATATTCCTCCACCGGGTAGGGCACTATGCCGAAGCGCCTCTCCGAAGACGTGTGCCTAAGCAGCAATACCGCATCCTCGTCAACATCCAACATTGCTTGCAATCCAAGTTGATAAAGCACGTCAGGGTGTTCATCCGTGAGATCAAAGATTGCCAAGTTGCAACGCGTAATCATCTTTTCTTGAACTTCGAGCGGCCGCATCGCTAACGTTGGGTGATCTGATGAGTGCATTGCAACAACGCCTTGCTTCGCTGTCTCCTCTACGATAACGGCATACCGCGATACTGCTGCGGCCGATTCCAGAGGCATTGCGACATACACCAGGTCGTACATGATATTGTCGGTCTTCATCGCAAGCCTTCTGACGATGTCACGAATTAGGTCTCGGCGAGTAGATCCTGAAAATAGCGCATTCTTCTTGCGCGCTCGTAGCACGTTGAACTCCGGAACATACCGCGAAAGCGTAGACATGGGAATTGCGTAACCACCGAGATCACTTCCAGTATCACGCGATCTCTTTACCATCCCGCACACCGTCCTCGTGCTCAGGTTAAGAATTGGTGATCCGCTAAAACCGGGTGAGAACTGACCACGAGCGAACTTTAAGTACACACTGTCCGGATCGCGCTCGCTCGCCGTAGCCATGAAGTCAAATTCGGCACTCGAGCCGATGCCGCCAATGTATGCTGCCGTATAGCCGTAAAAAAATACACGGTCATATAGTTCAAGAGCATCACCAACGGCGACGACCGGATTCTTTTGAATTGGTGCAACTACCATCGCAATATCAGGATCCTTAAAGCTACGCTCAATCTTTGCTGCGTATCGATGGTTCTGCCACGTCACAACGAATTCTTTGGCTCCTTCAACGACATGCGCACAAGTGCAGATGCGTCCCGTGCCGACAAAGAATCCGGTACCAAGCAGCGTTTGTTGATCACCGAGGGTACCATCGATGCGTACAGTACAATTTGCGAGTTCGTACGCATATCGCTCGGTTGAGATGCTCATAAGATACATGCAGGACGTCTGCCACTAGCGACTGAGGATCTACCCTGAACAAAACGACGTTCATTAAGCCTGTCAGCATCCATTGTACGATTGCCCCCTGCGAACTCGTTTTTGTCCCCAGTCTCTTCGGCGGACGGTCGCGATTTGCAAGATTTTAAGGACTGCGCGGTAGTTCCTTTAACGGACTCTAGACTTACCTACCATCGGGTCTTACTCCGATGTTTCCGCTGACTGGTGTGACCAGCAGACAAATGACACTTAGTCGCGACGCGTCTGGCCGCTGCTGGTTTTACTAGCCCCGTCCCAGGCCGTCTAAGAGCAGGAGGAACTGCAAAATAATGAGTTAAGGATGGGCCAGTCGGGATGTCGGAAGAATCGGCTTCATGTAATAAGGGGGCAGCCTGTTTGTTTTTTGATTCTTATTCGGAAGATCTAGCGCGCAATGTTGTTCGCATCGAACTTATCGTTGACGATAGAAGACAGCTACTAGGAACCGGTTTTTTCATCGCCGACAACATCGTCTTGACCTGCGCGCATGTCGTGTCAGAAAGTGATTCTCGAGGTATTCGCATCTTTTGGCGTAGCAGTGATTTCGTCGTTTCGGAGATACGTCTTTTCAAGCAGCCAGATATAGCGGTCCTTAGAACGACCGCGACGGGTGACGGTGGGGTATCGCTCGGAGCCGAGATCGGTATTAATGATCGCGTGTTGTTATATGGGTATACCGAAAACTATCAGGGAGGCCTTGGAACAGTTGCGGAGTTTGATTTCTCAGCGCGAGTCGAAGATGAAGGGGCCGTGTTTATAAAATTTGCTCGCGGTCAATTCTCTCCAGGACTAAGCGGCGCACCAATTTTGAATCTTTCAACAAACCGTGTCTGCGGAATGGCGAATCGTACTAAGGACGCAACGAGCGATCTTGGTGGATACGCGATCCCGCTCGCCACAATTCAGCGATTTGTACCCGAGTGTGTTGCCGCAGCCTCTGGCTTCGATATTGCAAGTATCCAGAGCAGACGTGAGGAACTTCGCCGGTTGTCCCGTCTTGTCGACAAGGCTAAGGGAGATGAATGGATCCATGAACTCGTGTATGTCGCAGTTGCACTTGTTAGTTCTGCCGCACGAAGACGTTTGGACATAGTCATCGAGGAGTGCAACAAATCCGGGTTTGTAGCGTTTCATGAGAGCGATCACCCGAGCTTCGTTAAGCGTCCTCTTGAGATTAAAGAGCGACTAATCGCTGTTTGCAACCTTGCAATCTTTGATCTGACTGATGAGCATCCGGACGTTGTATTCCAACTAGGAATGCACGAAAGGTGGGGAATTGAGAGGTTTGACCCCGATGCCGCTCTTCTCATTCGCCATCGATCATCGGCGCGTGACTTTACTTTTATACCATTTTCGGTTGACGAGTTCCAAGGCGAGGAAGACCTGCGATATATCGTTAGAAACGCTCTGAGTCGACTTGGATCGCGACCCCGAAGGCGCTGACTGCTTCACACGCAGGGCAGCTTCGCTGACCGAGTTCTGTCAGACGTTGCATCGCGCGCGACATCGTTACTTGGCGCGGCCGGCACCAGAGGCAATCGATGAAGCGATGGGTTAGTACTACGCCTTCGAACTGCAGTGCCTTGACTGTGTATTCGAACTGCAGCGCCTTGACTGTGTAAAAGAATAGGTCGATGGTGGCGAGCGCGTCGCGCTGCAACTGTTCTTATTTGGCAGGTAGCTGTATGTCTGCTTCTGCGGCCCGCCGCTTCGCGATCCGCACTGCTGCCGAAGTTTGCCCCACGCGATTCGCCGCCTGCGCTGCCAACTTTCGGCTCACTTTCGATAACATCGTTTTCTCACAAGCTAGACAGCGGGGCACGTCCAAGTCTTCTTGAGTGTGCATGGTCTCGCCATTCTGTACGAGTTGCACTCGTCGGCTCGGCCGGATGGCGCCACCGGTCTTAGACCGGGTTGAATGTTTTGCCTAGGCTCATCTCCGCGATCGGTCCTCCGCTGTCGCTCTGGCTGACGCCACACCCTTCAGGGCACGGCGCCGGCGATTCACACTCTCCTTTTTTCATGCGCAGAGTAGTCGCTTCGTAACCCACTGCAACGCCGTCGCTAATGATCGAAAAGGCGTTGGACTGAGCCACGTGGGAATCAGATCATTATCGTTTTATGTAACCGATGACGGGCAATATGGGGATTCCGTGCTAAAATGGGTGCAATATATTTCAGTCGATCAGAACTCATAGGGCAAACGAGCGAGTTAGTTGGCTACAAGTCGGGATTAACCCTAACGCAGGAAAAAGCTGCGACCATGCTCGATGAAGATACGCGATCGTACTGGTTAGGGCCGCTTGATACCGGACTTAGGATTCGCTCCGAGGAATACGAATCGTTATATCTACAGTTACTGAACGGCGTCGGTCGAATTCCATGGTCTCCGACAAAATGGACACCTAGCGGGCTACTGTATCGGACGTGGCATGCTGAACAGCCAGAGCTGCTCAGGAGACTTACGCTAAAGTTGGCTATGCTATCAGGCTTAGTTCACATGCGGCTACGCGATTTTGATGAAGGTAGCCGGGAAATCGTGAAGCTTGTCGCGGAGCTGCGCACCGAACATGGTGTGGAGGCTTCGCAGATGGCAGAACTGCTGATACCAGCCCTTGAGGAAGAGGCCCGATGGAGCCCCTGGGTTAACAGCAGACCAATCACATGGGGTGACGTTAAAGCCCTGGACGAGCTGTTCTCGAGCGAACTTCTCGGGGCGCAAGCAGGTCAGTATGTTGACCAGCGCTTTGTGGATTATCTCGCTAACAACTTCCCCGAGATTGACAATATAAATTGGCGTAAGTTCGAGGGGCTGACTGCCGACTGGTTCACGCGCGAAGGTTATAAGGTCGAACTGGGTCCGGGCAGAGATGACGATGGCGTAGATCTGAGGGTGTGGCCCCAAGAAGCGCAACCCAATGCCTGCCCGGCAATCTTGGTACAGTGCAAACGCTACGCAAGCAAGATTTCGAAAGCCGTGGTCAAGTCACTTCACGCAGACATACAGTATTATCAAGCAGGATCGGGACTTATTGTTACAACGAGTGCGCTATCTCCCGGCGCTAAAAAAACGATCAATTGTCGCTCTTATCTTGTCGATGAAGCTGACCGCACCACACTGAGAGCGTGGATCGAAGCGATGCGAACTCCTGGTACGGGTGCGTTTCTAGCAGAGTGATTTATCTTGTGACTCGTTCAGGCAAACAAGGCATGGTTTTCAGTCTGTTTAGGTTTTTACCATGTCGCGCAGGATGAAATCGTAGACGGAACGGCATCCATTATCCCGCCGCAGGCGACCGCCGCGCGCCTGCAGATCTTCGGCACTGTCACAACAACGGTTCCGGTTTCGCCGGCCGAACATCATTGAAGCAACTGCGTCCCCCATCCGAAGGCAGACGCCGTCTTTTGACTTTCGGTAATCGTCTCCGTCTACCAAATGCCAAAGGAGACGGACGTCAAGCGTGATCGAGGCCGCTGGCGACAGTGACGGGCTCGCTGCCGGGCCCAGGACCGCCGCCGCGTACGGTGGCCGATTCCACTCGCGTTTCATCACGGAAAGCGCACGCAAGAACGATTGGCGCGACTTCTCCTCCTTCTCACACCCCATCGGTCGGTGCCGCCTACCCCCCAACCGGAAAGCGTTGCGCTCTGACGTAAACCGGGGCAGTGGAGAATCATGGCCTTATGGACTTCGCCGACTTCGCAGGGGCCGTCAATGCCATTGTCATGGCTCTCTTTGCTGACGGAGATGTGCGAATCGAACAGACGTCGGCCGTGTGGTCGCGAGTCGACAGCTACTACACGGGCATGTTGCGGGATCTCCGAAACGGTAGCGTCGAGGTCACGTTTACCATTGGCGACGGTGGCGACGATTTGGGGATTGTCGCGCTTGCCGCGGACAGCGTTGATGAGGCGGCCGGACTTATCGAGATGGCGCTCCGCCCTGGCGACTCGCACAACTTCACGGGAAGGTATGCGCCGGACCCGGGGATCTGCGACATGGGCTCCGGTTGGTCCTACACAGACGCAAGCGGGCGACACGTTCACGGAACGCGCCACAACGCCACATCACTGCATCACCTGGACCGAGCAATTGTTTCCGATCGGGCCGTGTGCGGCGAGCTACCGTTTTATATTTACATCGTCGACAAACGAGCGACGCAAAAGCATCGAACAGAGATCGCCGACGTTGGCCGACTACTCGCGACGACTGGAGAGTGGCTCACCTCGATGGTGGTCTCGGACAAGCCTGACGTACATATCACGAGGCATGCCGACCCGAACTCGTGGGCATATGTTGAGCACGCACGTATCGTGGTGCAGCGGTCGGCCGAACTGGACGGCGTCCTTGATTCGCTCAACCAGCGTCTCGACGAGCTTGCGCAAGATCCGGCTATTGCGGCACGGTTGACAGACACGAATCTCCACGTGGGGATTCGCTACGATCTCGCACGCGACCGATTTCCGAGTCCGAAGTCAGTCGTCCAGGAACTTCGCAAATTGATTGAAAGTCCGGCTTTTCTTGCGCTTGCAAAAGACGTGCGCATACCCTTCACGGCAACGTATCCACAACTCCATCGCTTCCGCTTGACCTTCATTCGCAGGTCGTCGCCGGGCACACGCGCCATAACGCTCAGGCGCATCGATACCTACGATGATGCCCGCATCCTTGCGGAACTCGTCAAGACACAACTTGGGGCAAAAATGGTCCTCTCGAAGGGCTACACGCATCGACCCCTTTGGCTCGCCTTGTACGTGAACGATAGCGCCGGCCACACCGATTTCACGCTAAACGCTCTCGACCACAAGACATTTAACTTTGCACCATTCGATCTGCTCGTCATCGGGGACGAGCGCGGTCTCCTAAAGTTCGAGGTTTGAGGCCAAGATATCGTACGTCAAAGCCTCCAGCGCTGCGCCCTATGCCACCGGTCGCCGGGTCTTTAGATCGAGCGCGAAGTTCGGCTACCCACTTCACAAGACGGCTGACTTTCGGTAGTCGTGCCCGCCTCTCACAAGCCAGCACGCGAGCACATCCAGGTTCGAAAATAGCGGATGTCGAACGCGCGTTCGTAATGACCATGCTGCTACCGGGCCTCGTGGAGCCATCGGTGCGACCCTCACTCGCGCAAGTCGCCAGTCCGATTGCCGCTGCCGGCGACATCGAAGCTCTCGTTGCCGAGCTCCGGATTGCCGCGCGTGCGGCGGCCAACACCAGTCGCGCGAAGTCAACGGAACGCGCGTACGACAACGATTGGCGCGACTTCTGCGCCTTCGCTCGCCTCATCGGCCGGCCTTCGCATCCGGCCGAACCGGAGACTGTCGCACTTTATGCCACCGACCTTGCGCGCCGCGGCCGCACGCCCGCGACGATCGCGCGCCGGCTTGTGTCGATCGCTGTTTACCACCGCTCCGCTGGATACCCGAGTCCGACGGAGCACGGGGTAGTGCGGGCCGTCGTGAGCGGCCTACGCCGGCAACTCGGCGTTGCGCAGCGGCAGAAAACGGCGCTGGAGATCGATCCTTTGCTCGCGGTGCTCGCGTGGATCCCCGCCGACGTCCGCGGCTTACGGGATCGGGCTCTTCTTCTTGTAGGGTGGGCGGCGGCGTTGCGCCGCTCGGAACTCGCTAATCTTGTCGTGAGCGACCTGCGGTTCGAGCGGGATGGTTTGATCATTGCGGTGCGCCGGTCGAAGACCGATCAGCAAGCTGCCGGCGATGCCGTTGCGGTTCCGTTTGGCGCACAGCCGGAAACGTGCCCAGTACGTGCCGTGCGCGCATGGTTTGCCGTTGCCGGAGACGATGGCGCAGTCTTTCGCCGCATCGACCGGCACGGGAACATAGGCTCGAACATTTCGGCGACGGCAATTGCGTCGATCATCCGCGCGCGAACGGCCGCCGCCGGGGTCGCCGGCGATTTCGCTGGTCATTCGCTGCGCGCCGGCTTTGCGACGACAGCTGCGCATTCCGGTCGAAGCGAGACGTCGATCATGCGGCACGGTCGATGGAAAAGCACTCAGGTAGCGCGTCGCTACATCAGGCAGGGTTCGCATTGGGTTGACCACCCCGCCTCGAACCTAGGGCTCTAACCCCGGTGGTCAGGGCGACCTGAAACCATCAGACCGCGCCAGCGTAAAATATTCACCGCCGAGCCATGCGATGCAACCGAAGGCGTCGCGGTTTGCCAGCGCTCCGCCAGCGACATCGCGAAACACTGTCGCGGAGCACTTCTGAGGGCGGCGCGCTGGCCTGCGCGATCGTGCGCCTGCGCGTTCAAGATCGGCACCGCCGGCGAGGCGCCCGGGCGCCGTGCATTTCTAGCGGCCGATAACGAAGTTTAGAAGCCTCGCTCCGCGCAGCAGACCGGGCAGCAAGGGGCGCCGATCGGGTGGGCGAACCGCGCCGAACGATGGCGCTGCAATTCTCGTCGTCCGCCGATCTCGTCGCGCGCCAGCTGCGCCGCTGGCTTCCGGCCGCGCGCTATCAGCCGGCGCAGGAACGGAATGGCCCCGCGCGCCTCGGCGTGCCGGGCGCCGTCGCGACCATGACCCGCGAGCGCGCCTACTGGAGCGTGACCTTCGAGCGCGCCGGGCAGGCCGTCACGATGAGCGGACTATCCGGCGAGCGATTCAATGAGTTCGTGACCGGCAACCTGGGCGCTTCGATCGCGACCTTCCTCGAACCGTAGTAGCGATAGCGGCCGCACTTTTTCTAAAGGCGGCCAGTGGGAGTATTCAACTTCCAAAAAACGTCGTTGTTGTTAGTTACGGTCCAGCAACCGCACTCCAATGCAGACTCCATCGTCGGCGCAGAAAATTTCTGAGACTGCACTTCGCCAAGCAGCGGAAAACGCTCGTACCGAGCTTCTGTAATTTCGTATACGTCAGCCGGAGAAGACTCATCATTGACAAACCACAAGTTTTGGGTTTGGCTTGGCGCTAGTGCTGGCACAGGCTGGGTATCCCATTCGAACTCCATCGGACCTGGAGAGACATTTGGGATTTTATCGTGGTTCGTAAAAACGACCTTCGCCTTGACTTCGACATTAAGGAGCGGCACGCGACTGTAATTTGTGAACGAACACCGAAGCAGCCGCTTCGCTGACGTCGTCGCTTTAAACGCAGATACATCTAAGTCAGACTGTTCTGTTGCGTAACCGCGACGTCCGTGAATAATAAACTCGGTGTCACCGGTAGCAAAGCGTTCACTAGATACTATTGCGCACGAACGTACAAGTGCTGCCTGTCGATCGATTGCAGCTTCCTCGTTTGCAATCCGTGCCTGCGCCCCAGTCTCAACCGCAGCCCATAACCCGCCTATAGCGGCAATACCGGAGAACAGCGCCGAAGCGTACGCTATGCTCGTATTTATGTCAAACTTTATCTTCAACGTTCACGTCCCGTCTGATCCCGTCCTTACTGATTGGTCCTTCCTGCGCGGGCCGTGTCAACGACGATGGTCCGAACACCGAGAAAGTCACGACCGACGAAGAAACGTCTGGGCGACGGCCTAGTTCTTCCATAAGTTTGTTGATCGCAGCTGCCAAATCGCTGTCGGTCGAAGGTTTAACTAGATTTTCAGCTTGCTCCATTTGACGTACCGCAATGCTTATGCTGATTCGTGCAACGAAAAGCGCGCCGATTGCAATTAATATGGCGACTACGGCTATTAATATGTCTGGACCTAAGGAGCCCTTGGGACGCGCAGTCAGTATATATGCCATCCACAGAAACGGAACTAGAGCGTATATCACCAAGACAGAAACGAAGCTTTTTTCTGCAATCTGCGCTTCGGCAAGAGGTGACTTCTTCAATATCATATCCCCAATCGAAAAGCGGCGTTGGACTTCCAGATTGTCGCCGGGCGCGAATACCGCTTCACCATGTCGAGCGACTTGTGCCGGGCCTGATTCGAGATTTCCAACGCATCGACGCCGTTCGCCACAGCCGTCGTCACGAACCCTGCGCGCATCGAATGACCGGAGAAGTCGCCGGCCAGGCCGGCCGCGGCGCACCGGCGCGCAACGATGCGCGCGACGGCCCGGCCGCAAAGCCGCTCGCCGGTCTGCCAGTGCCGGTTGAGCGCCACGAACAGCGGCGCGCCGGGCGAGGCGTCATCGAGCACGGCGAGCCACGCCTGCGCGCGCACCGGGCAGGTGTCGGGGTTCGAGCCGAACGGGACGCCGAGCAGCACCCCGGCGCCTTCCTGGTCCGTCTTGGAGCGCCGGATGAGGACGGACGCGCCCTCGGGCACGAAAGCGAGATCCCCAACATCGAGCGCGACGATCTCGCTCCGGCGCAGCGCAGCGCCGAACCCGAGCAGCAGCAGCGCGCGGTCTCGAACGTCGATGCGCCGATCGGCGAAGCCGGCCACGATCGGGCGCAGGCCGTCGATGGTCAGCGCGGACTTGCCCTTCTGCGCGATGCCGATCGAGCGCCGCATGCCCTTCCAGGTCGCCTTCACGATCGGGTGCGCCATCGGGCTCGGGTGGCCGGCGGCTTCGTGGAAGTGCGCGATGGCCGCGATGCGCCGCCCGATCGAGGCCGCGGCGAGCGTCTTGGCGCAGGCCGGCAGAAAAATCGCGACGACCGCGGGCGCGGCCGGAAGCGGCTCGTAGGCGCGGGCGCGGCACCAATCACAGTGCCCGCCAATCGGCCGCGTATGCCAACCGTGTGGCAGGGGCGAGTGGATTGAGCGCGGCTTCTTCTGCGCTCGCGCGCTCGCCGGCGAAGTCCACGGTCGCCAGATCGGCGCCGGGCTGCATGACAACGGCCAGCCCCGTCACGCGCGGTACTCTGCTTCGCAGACGGCGATTTGCGGCGGCGTGTGGGCCGCGATCGGCCCGCGGCAGATCGGGCAAGGGGCGCCTTCGCGCTCGTCCTCGGGGGGTCATAAGCTTCCCTAGCGCCCCCTAGCGCACGCGGACCCGCGATCTTTGCCTAATCTGATGACCGCGCTCGCTGACGCCGAACCCTTGCGCCGGCAGTTCGGCGTGGCGCAACAGCAAAAGACCGCGCTCGAGATCGATTCCTTGCGAGCGGTGCCTGCGCGGATCCCCGGCGACGTCCGCGGCTTTCGTGACCGTGCCCTTCTCATTAATGGGGGCGGCGGGGTGCGGCGGCGCTCCGAGCTCGCCGCGCTAGGCGGGGTCGACCTGCGATTCGAACGGAACGGCCTCGTCATCCAGCTGCAAAGGTCAAAGATGGGTCAAGAGACTGCCGGCGAGGCTGTCGCCGTGCCGTCCGGCGCGCAAGCGGAAACGTGCCCGGTGCGCGCCAAGCGCGCATGCCTTGCCGTGGCCTGGATGTGGCGACCTGCAGGCTACTGCCCACGCCGGCGATGCTCGTCGATGATAGCTTCGATGAAGCCGCTCACGCCTTTCACATATTTGCCGTCGATTGTTCGGTACGTTCGCCAGGATCTATCAACGTAATCCGAGAGGGCCGGGCCGAGTGTTATCGTGCGGCGGACATAACCGCCCGGGCGTTGCGGCGCGCCTGGCTTCTTCTGCTTTCGCGAGCGTTCTATACGATCAGTATGATCGGAATGCGACAAAGTGCGAAGGGGCTGGGCATCTAACGCGCCAGCGTCTGGTTCGATCGCAATTAAAGGGGCAGCAGCCGGCTCAATACCCTGCTCCGATGCCGGGTCTGGTACGATCGGGACCCCTCTCGGCTGGGTGAGTTGGGCCGCAAGTCCAAACTCCCGCTTCTTCGGCGTCACGCGATCTCCAATGCCAGCGCTGCGTAGTCGGCGGCCCCGGTTGACGCCGGTGCATAGTCAAAGATCGTTTGTCGCAGGCCGTAGCTCTCGGCCAGTTTCGTGTTCGTTCGAATCGCTTGGGCGTAGACAGGAAGATCGGTGGTTCGTAGGTGCTCCGCGACGGCGCGATCGAGGGACAAGCGACCGTCAAACATCGTGAGCAATATCTGCGCCGGAGGAATTGACGAAATCACGTCCGCGTCCGACAGCTCGGCAAGCGTTTCGCGTATCTGAGCAACACCGGCGAGCGCCATCGTTTGCGAGTCAACGGGGATGATCAGCGCTTCGGCGGCGATCATAGCGTTCAGGGAGAGCAAGCCGAGGCCAGGCGGGCAATCGATGAGGACGACATCGTAGGTCTTAAGCTGTTTGAGCGCCGCGCGTAATGCGAGGGCTGGGGTCGGCGATGACGCGCGCAAGTCGTCCGCAACGCCAGCGAGCGTTCGGGATCCGTAAGCGAGGTCTACTCCTTCGGCCGTCGATGGTGCCACAGCCGATGGAGCAGCCTTCCGATCGCTTAGAGCATTCGCCACGCTGCCAGCCGGCGGCTGATCCGCACCGATCCACCCGGTCGCGTTCGCCTGGGGATCGAGGTCGACCACAAGTACGCTTTTACCGCTCCGGGCGAGCGCGGCTCCCAGATTTACGGCGGTGGTGGTCTTCCCGACACCACCTTTCATATTAACAATCGCATAGATCATTCCGAATGTTCTCTTCACTCTCAATATTCAGAACGTTGAAGTATTTCCGAATATTCAAGACGTTTGAGATGATTATATCATACTAAATCATGCTTTCCTGTGGCAGAGTGGGCTAATTTACTCTCACACGTGTAAAAACTATATTTCATACGTTTAAAACGTTTACAACGTTCAATACGTTCATGCTGCAACGAATAGTCCAGAAAGGAGGACGCCCGGTCTTACCCCACGGCCCGGGACAGTCCGATCGCAGCGCCCGCCCGAGCGTAACTAGCGTAACTAGTTGAAACGGTCGCGGACGGCCCGCGCCACGCGCGCGTTGATCTCCACGGCAGCGTCTTCGGCAGCATCCAGAGCTTCGGCGGCACGCCGAATGGCAGCCCAGGCGGCCTCAGGATCGAACGCCGGTCGAGGTTCACGAGCGGGTGTCGGAGGTGGCTCGCGTCGGCGTCGGGGTTCGGCTAGAAGAGGCGTGACCTCGATGCCGCCGGCGGCGCGCGCGGTCATCCCACGCTCGGCACGCTCGTTGAAAATCCAGCTGCGCAGGATCGCGTCCAAGTGCGCATCGCCCGTCGGCAGCCAGCGGGGCCCGGCGAGGCAGCCGGCCGCGTACAGCCGTTCACGCTCGCCGGGCGCGAGGGCACGCATGAGGATGCCTACGAAGGCGGCGTCGCGCAGGGCCGCGAGCCGCGTGGTCGGCAAGGTCGCCTCCAGGGCCGCCACCGCCGCCGCTACATGCTCTGGAAGATCGGGCGGCTTGCGGCTGCGTGGAGCCATCATCCCGGGCCAGGTCCAGCTCAGCGTGAGCGGCTCGCCAGTGGCCCGGACTCGCCGACGGCAGTCCCCGCACAGCCAGGCCACCAGCCGTTTCTGGGCCGGATCCGGATGGAAGGGCAGAAGCGGCCGCAACGGCCGCAAGGGCGAGATTTGACTCGGCACTTCGCAGCGCTCGCAGGCGTCAGGTGGCGCGATCGCTCCGCGCTTGAGGTACATGCGCACGTAGCGGGCCGCGTTGTCCGCCTGCGTTTGGCGAAGAGTTGGCACGAGCAGCTCGGCCGGCGGGTGGTGGTGGCGCGAGCGTTGGACCCGAATGCGGTTGCAATCGCGGCACGGAGCGTCGGAGTGGCGCTGTTTGCAGCCTGTGGTGCGGCGTCGGCCCATATCCCTCCGGCGATTTCATTACACCGGAACAGATAATTTCCCGCCAAAATCGTTAGTCGGCGTGGTGTTGATAAGAGGGCTTATCAACACCACAGGCACCGCTCTCCGCCGACCCGAATGACCTCCAGCGTGATCGACGTTCCGCCGTCTGCCTCCCCGAGCGTCGCCCGGGCCATCACCACCGCCCGCAAACTCATCGCCGGCGCGACCTCCGAAAACACCCGGCGCAGCTACACCACCGGCTGGCGGCAGTTCACCGCCCACGCCCAAAGCCTGGGCCTCGAGCCGCTGGGGGCACACCCAGCGCTCGTCGCGACCTTCCTGGGCCACCTACGCGACGGCGGCGCGACCTCTCAGACCCTCGCCTCACGGGCGGCGGCGATCCGGTTCTTTCACCGGCAAGTCGGACTGGCGTCGCCGACCGACCAGCGGGTGGTCCGGGATCTGCTCGAGGGCGCTCGGCGCGAAGACGCCGGCCGCGACCACGGTCGCGCCACGATCACCGCCAAGCGGCTTGCCGCGGCGCTCACGCTCCAAGGGCCACCGGCGACGCCGCTCGCAATCCGCGACCGCGCGATCCTGCTGCTCACGTTTGCCTCCGGGCGGCGGCGGGCCGAGGTCGCCGCCCTCAATGTCGAGGACCTCGACTTCGGCCGGCCCGGGTTTCTGATCGTGACGATCCGCAGGAGCAAGACCGACCAGGCCGGCGCGGGGCAATTCGTCGCGGTCCCGCGGCTCGAGTATGGGCCCTGCGCCGTCGCGGCGCTCGAAGCGTGGCTCGCCATCCGCGAGCAGAAGAAGGGGGCTCTTTTCGTGGCGTTCTCTCCGCACGGCGAACTGCGCGAAACGCGGATCGAAGGACGGCTCGTGGCCGAAGTGGTGAAGCGGCTCTTTCGGGATGCCGGCGCGGAAGCGAGCGACGTCGATGCGATCGGAGCGCACAGCCTGCGGCGGGGGTTCGTTACGTCAGCCGATATGGCCGGCGCGACGACCGCGCAGATCATGGACGTGACGGGGCATCGGGATCCGAAGTCTCTGCGGCGCTATACGCGCCGCGAGTTGCTGCACGATCCGGTGCTTCCCAAGCTGTTCAAGATCTAAGAGCACACCACACCACACCCATGGTAAGGCTTCCCAACGCTTCATCTCACTTCAGCGGCGCCGACCTTCTGTGAAAAAGCTCCAGACGGTTCTTAACGGCCTGTTCTGTACTGCGGTCGCCACGGTCCCCGCAGCGGTCGCCGCATATTGTGGTCACGACCCAACGACGATCACCGCAGCTAGCGCAACTACCGCAGCGTCTGCCGCCGCCGCTGCCGCAGCTAGTGCCGCCTGGAGCGCGGCTGGAGGCGCGTTAGGTAATTTCGTCTTCGACCAGACTGGTCAGGCTTCAGAATTGGTCACTCAGTATTTATCCAAGAGCGGAAACGGAGATTTCCCGCTCAATTACGACCTTACCCGTGCCGTACGGATGGCGCAGATCTCCGCGGTTAAAGCGATAGCGCATCGGGTCATCGATCTGGCAACGCCGACAGAGCATGATAGGTCGGCTCAATTGGCGTCAGAAAAGTCGCACGACCAATCGCGGGAGTTTTTGAAGATAGTCCACGATTGGGGACGCTCGGTCGAGAACGACCTCAAGACCCGAGCGCTTGAGCTGCTGAGTCGCGACGAGGTCGAAGCTGTCGCGCGCAACCTTCGTGCGCTCGTTGGCTCTGAACGGGGACACGATGCTAAGACGCTTAGCGCCGAGCTTTGGAAAAAAGCCGGAAACCAGCTCTTAGCCGAGCTGAACGATTTCAAGATCGTCGACCGCCCCGCGCTATTTGACGATGTCTTAGAGGGACGGGACGACGTAGAAAACGTTACGCTGGCGAACGCGACCATCGCGTTCTTCATCGATATTCTGAAGCACGATGAAGTGGTCTTTCGGATCGTTATAGTCGACCTCACGAAAGATCTCGGCATTAAAATTTCTGCTCTCAAGTCGGAACTTGTGTCCCAAAGAAGCATTCTGTCTGCTATCCAGGAAGGCTTGGGCCCCGTCGGCCAGGCGCTTTCTCAAATTGACAAGCGACTACGGGCGCTTGCTGAAGATCAGCGCACACTTGTTGAAGATCAGCGCACTCTGTCTGCTAAGGTCGAGCAAATTCTGGCTATTCTCACCTCAGTGCGACCGGGCGAGTTGTTGGCTCGGCTCGATCGCTGGGTGGCCTCCGAGTATGCAGACTACCGTCTCGATCACGGTCTCGCCGCAGCAGACGTCCGAACGTTAATCGACAAAGCATTATCGGAGCTTTTCGTCGGACGCGAGCCGCACCTAGCTGCCCTCGATCGATTCTTGGCCGAACACGATCGCGGTCTTATAACAGTCGGAGCACCGGCGGGCGTTGGCAAGTCAGCGCTGCTCCTGGCCTGGATGGGTCGACGAAGGGATATGGGAGACTTTGTTGCTCGCCACATCATTGCGCGGAGCGCCCCGTCGACAGTTTCGCCGCAAGCGGTTCTCAAGCATCTGTTGCGACAAGTACAGGCCTATCGCTCAGGAGGTGGTCCTTTGCCGAGCGAAGAGGGCGACTTGGCAGACGAGATTTTCCGTTGTTTAAAAGAACCGGCTCGTGCTGGTGAACGGCTGATCGTTTTGATCGATGGCTTAGACGAAGCCGACGCTCCACTCGTGGCATTCGTGCGAGAATTCTTGGGATCCGGCGTTTACATCGTGCTCGGCGTGCGTGCACAACCTCGGGAGGAGCCCCGTGTTCTTAAAGAGTGGTTGCGTGGTGCAGCAAAGCTTCCGCAGCTTCGCCGTGACCTCGAGCCATTGTCTGTTGATGAGATCGTTCAATGGCTACGTGCTACAGCACCACTCGGATTCATCAAGGAACGTCAGATCGCAGAGACTTTTCACCGAAGCACCGACGGCATACCGCTCTTCCTGTCCTTTTTTATCGAAGATTTCATCAAGGATATCAAGACTCACGGTCTTCAGCACGCGAGTAACACCTCCACAACCGTCCCGGGCACCTTTGCGGAATACGTTGGCGCCAAGCTCGATGAGCTCGATGGTTTAGGGAATGTCGCCTGGAGCACCGGTGCTCGCAAGCTCTTTGCTATCCTCACCCAAACGCTCGGTCCAATATCCTCAAGTGAATTAATCAGCGGCAAGCTCATCCCGCGCGACCTTAATCTGCGGAGGATCGATAATCGCATCGAGCGTTGGTTCTTGATCGCTGGCGATCGCTCTCAGCGGACGTTTGTCTTTGCGCATCCACTGCTCGCGACGGTCTTTGCCGAGGTTCTGGGCTTTTACGCGGACGGAGCACGCACGGAGCTGTTCATCCATTGCGAACGCTGGGCGGAACTTCAAGTTGATGCGTATGCTCTAACCTACGCGCCGGATCATTTGATTGCCGAAGCTGCAAGACAGCAATGGACGGAGGGCGCAATCCGGCGCGCAGCCGCGCCGTTGCAGTCTTTAGACTTTCACCAGGCGCGACTTGCACTTCCGGACTCCGACAAGCTGACGAGACGTGCATCGCAACAGTTGACCGTGTTAGCGGAAAAGACGAGGGACGGGAGCCTCAGCGAAAGGTTACGTGTTTGGGCTTCAGCTCTTGCCGAGGCGGCTCCCATGGTCGCATGGGACACCCTAAAAAACCGCGATGAGGCGCCCCGCTTGCTCTCCGTTCTCATTACAGATTTCTCATCAAATCTGGGCGTCGTCGCTAGTGACGCCCGATTCATCAAACCAGCATCGGGTTGCAGAGGGCAGCCTCCGACATCTTTACGGACCATTCTCGCCGGTCACACGGATTCCGTGGAGGGTGCGCTTGCGCTGACAGATGGCCGACTGCTCTCGTGGAGCAAAGACGGCACCTTGCGGTTGTGGAGCGCCCAGGGGGAAGCCCTCGGCGTACTCGCCGGCCACACAAGTTCCGTAAACGGTGCGTTGGTGCTGGCCGATGGCCGACTGCTCTCCTGGAGCGGCGACGGCACCCTGCGGCTGTGGGGCGCCCAGGGGGATGCCCTCGGCGTGGTCGCCGGCCTCGTATACCGTGCACTAGTGCTGGCCGATGGCCGACTGCTCTCCTTGAGCCGCGACAGCACTTTGCAGCTGTGGAGCGACCAGGCGAAAGCCCTCGGCGCGCTCCTCGGCCACACGAGTTCAGTAAACGGTGTACTCGAGCTGGCCGATGGTCGGCTCCTCTCCTGGAGCCGCGACGGCACCTTGCGGCTCTGGAGCGCTAAAGGAGAATCTCTAAGCGTGCTCGCCGGCCATACGGATGTAATAAACGGTGTAATAGAACTAGCCGACGGCCGGCTGCTCTCCCGGAGCTGGGACCACACCTTGCGACTGTGGAGTGCCCACGGGAAGGCTCTCAGCACGCTTGCCGGCCACACAAATTTGGTAAACGGTGCGCTCGCGCTGGCCGATGGCCGATTGCTCTCATGGAGCTGGGACGACACCTTGCGGCTGTGGAGTGCCCACGGGGACCCCCTCGGTGTGCTCGCCGGCCACACGGATTTTGTGATCGGTGCGCTGGAGCTAGCCGATGGACGACTCCTCTCGTGGAGCGACGACAGCAACTTGCGGCTGTGGAGCGCCCGGGGGGACGCCCTCGGCCGGCTCGCTGGTCACAGGCGTTCCGTAAACGGTGCGCTCGCGCTGACAGATGGCCGACTGCTCTCGTGGAGCAACGACGGCACCTTGCGGCTGTGGAGCGCCCAGGGGGAAGCCCTCGGCGTACTCGCCGGCCACACAAGTTCCGTAAACGGTGTGTTGGTGCTGGCCGATGGCCGACTGCTCTCCTGGAGCGGCGACGGCACCCTGCGGCTGTGGAGCGCTCAGGGGGAGGCCCTTGGCGCGATCGCCGGCTACACGCGTTACGTAGAGGGTGCGCTGGCGCTGGCCGACGGCCGACTCCTCTCGTGGAGCGACGACGACGGCACCTTGCGGTTGTGGAGTGCCCGGGGGGAAGCCCTCGGTGTGCTCGCCGGCCATACGATTTCCGTAGAGGGTGCGCTGGCGCTGGCCGATGGCCGACTCCTCTCGTGGAGCAACGACGGTACCTTCCGGCTGTGGAGCGCCCAGGGGGACGCCCTCGGCGTGCTCGCCGGCCACACGCTTTCCGTAAACGGTGCGCTGGCACTAGGCGATGGCCGACTGCTCTCGTGGAGCTGGGACAAGAACTTGCGGCTATGGAGCGCCGAGGGGGAGGCCCTTGGCGTGCTCCTCGGCCACACGGATTCTGTAGTCGGTGCGCTGGCGCTTGCGGATGGTCGACTGCTCTCCTGGAGCGACGACGGCACCTTGCGGCTGTGGAGCGCCCAGGGGGAGGCCCTCGGCGTGCTCCTCGGCCACACGAGCTCCATAAACGGTGCGTTGGCGCTGGCCGATGGCCGACTGCTCTCCTGGAGCTGGGACAACAACTTGCGGCTGTGGAGCGCCCAGGGAGACGCCGTCGGCGTGCTCCTCGGCCACACGAGTTCCATAAACGGTGCGCTGGCGATGGCCGATGGCCGACTGCTCTCGTGGAGCGCCGACAGCACCTTGCGGCTGTGGAGCGCCCAGGGGGAGGCCTTTGGCGTGCTCGCCGGCCACACGGATTCCGTAGTCGGTGCGCTGGCGCTGGCCGATGGCCGACTGCTCTCCTGGAGCCGCGACGGCACCTTGCGGCTGTGGAGCGCTCAGGAGGGGGAGGCCTCTGGCGTATTCTTCGGCCATACGCGTTCTGTAGAGGGAGCGCTGGCGCTGACCGATGGCCGACTGCTCTCCTGGAGCCGCGACGGCACCTTGAGGCTCTGGAGCAATCTCGGAGCGCCACTCGAGTTATGGGGAACGCCGATGGGGCCGATCACGAAGGTTGTGCTATTAGCCGATCAGCGCACCCTCGCGGTTCTTCTTGGTCGCTATGTTTTCATATTAACATGTTAAGGATTGCGCACTAACGTTCATCGACGACCGAGCTTCGTAGCCCGCGTCGTGAATTGGATCTTTACAAGACGCCCGCCACGACAGCCAACTACGACGCACAGACAGACCGTGATGGCGGAAACGATAAGATCGCGCGTCGGGCCGCCCATGACCGGCTCGACCGCCGTCTTCGCGTTCCGCCAGAGCAGTGCTTCGATGCGGCCCAGCTTGGCCGGCTCGATCGTCGTCATGCTGCGGCGGCGAGCATCGACGATGAGCAGCAACGTCGCCGGGTCCAAGCTGCTCGACTTTGCCAGCCGGTCGAAGGCGAGGTGTTTTTTCTCGTCTCCTCCTACGTGGGGCTCCTGACTTCCGAGAACATTCACTTCTCGGAAGTCAGAATGAGGCCCGTGTCGAACCCCCGGACGACATGGCGATCACCGCCGAACCGCTCGACGACGACGAAGAAGTGCCGCTGGCGGTTCTCACCGCCGACACCCAAGCGGCGATCGACCAGCTGCGCGCCGACGCCCGGGCGGCCGCCGAGGCCAGCCGCGCCCCCTCGAGCGAGCGCGCCTACGCCGGCGACTGGCGCGACTTCTGCGCCTTTGTCGCTCGGATCGGCCGCCAACGGCTGCCGGCCGAGGCGGAAACCGTGGCGCTGTACGTCGCGGACCTCACCCGGCGCGGCCGCCGGCCGGCGACCATTGCCCGCAAGCTCGCGGCGATCGCCGTCTACCACCGCTCGATGGATCACGCGACGCCGACCGACCACGACGTCGTGCGGGCGGTCGTGCGCGGCACCCGCCGCCAACTCGGCGTGGCCCAGCCGCAGAAGACGGCGCTCGAGCTCGAGGCGCTCCGCTCGGTTGTGCTCGCCATCCCTGACGATCTGCGCGGGCTGCGCGATCGGGCGCTGCTGCTCATCGGCTGGACGGCGGCCCTACGCCGCAGCGAGCTCGTCGCGCTCGAGGTCGCCGACCTGAGCTTCGAGCCGGAAGGAGTCGTGCTGACGATTCGGCGCTCGAAGACCGACTGCGAAGGTGCCGGCGCGACCGTCGCCGTCCCGCTGGGAGGAGAAGAAGTGACGTGTCCGGTTGGGGCCCTGCGTCGCTGGCTCGAGGCGGCGGCGGTGAGCGAGGGGCGCGTCTTTCGCCGGGTCGATCGCCACGGCAACCTCGGGCCGACCTTGTCGGATCGGGCGCTGGCGGAGATCGTGGCGGCCCGCGCCGGAACGGCCGGGCTCGAAGGCGACTTCGCCGGGCATTCGCTGCGGGCGGGGTTCGCGACGGCGGCCGCGCGGGCCGGGCGCTCGGAGGCCGCGATCATGCGCCATGGGCGCTGGAAGAGCGTGCAGATCGCCCGCCGCTACATCCGCCAGGGCGCCCGCTGGGACGATAACCCCGCCGCTGACCTCGGACTGTAAACCGTTAGGTGCGGCGTCCCACCGTCGGCTGCTTCCTGTTTGTAAGGATGGGGTGGGTTAGGAGATGCGGTAACCTGCGAGCCAGTCCGATCAAGTCTCAGGTTCGGCTGTAGGTCCACAAACGACACATCTTGCAATCGAATGGTTCGGACGCCAGATCACGTACTGCACGGGATGGTGACGTTCGAGGTCGCGAAGCTGGTGGGCTGCAACGTGTGCGGGGAAAGCGTGATCTACTTAGGGCCTCAAGCTCTTGAGCGATCGAAACGTCTCTGTTCCGACGTCTGTGGCGTAATCGACGACCAAGTAACGCCAGGAACATGGATCGAAGTCGACAGGACGATCGCCGATCGATGCCACGACCGTCCGGATCGCCCATTCCCGCAGAACTAGTAGAGCAGATCTAGTAGAATGGGAGGGCGAGAAGGTTGTCCTTCCAAATGCCGTCAGCGGCAGTCTGGACGTACTTGTTTCCGGCGTAGCTAATACGGCCGTACAATCGCGGCTTATCGCCACTGCTATCGAGCGTGTACGCGTAACCGCCGCCTTGCACGTAGTCGTACCATTCCTCGCGGGTTGCGTCGTACCGCTGGCCACTGCTCTCGTCGTAGCCAGCGAGTCTCGCGATGTGCTCATGCTCGGTGCCGTAGCCGACCATACGGCGATGGGTGATTCGGATCGCCACGTTGCTTACCGCGGCTTTCCGGCACCGTTGTGCGCCGGACGCGTCGGGACGTAAACGGTCCCGGGCACCTTGGTGGGGGGAAGCGGTTTACCTTGAATGACGGTTACTTCGTTGCCAAGGCGACCGTTGGGATACTGGGGCCGAACCTCGCCGCTGATCGGAGACCTCGTCCCGGGCTTCATTTTCGGAACGCGAACCATCGCGCTTCCTCCTTGTCTTGGTCGCTCGCCTCATATGACGAGGTCGGGACCGCTCCTGGTCTTATGTTAAATATTTGCTGAATCCTTCTAATCCTACATTTTCGTTACATCTTTGTGTATTTTCGCTACAGGACAGTAGATGCCAAGAGGGTATGAGGTGAACTATGGCCGTCGCCCTTCAAGAACCCGATCGAACCCCCTTACGGGAAGAAGCGCTTGCTTTAGTCATCTGTCAGGTCGACTTTTCAGAGATCGACAGCCGGCTCGCGTCCAAGGACGTCTTTCGCTACCGCGACACCCTCAATCGGGGCCCCGGCGGCTACGGCGAATTGACCCAGGTTCGGAAAAACCAGGTCACACTGCAACTCGGAGTGTTCGGCGCGACATCGACATCTGATGCAACGGCCAGCAAAGGTTGGCGGCTCGCTACGCGCGACCAGAGCTGGGCCGTAGCACTTTTTCCGGACTCCGTCACGCTTGAATCGCGTAAATACGGCGGTTGGGCGGAATCGTTTCGGCCGCGCCTCTACGACGCATTCGCCGGTGCAATAGACGCCTTCAGCCCTGAGGTCGAGACACGAATAGGTTTGCGATACGTCAATCAGTTTGGCCACGACGACGCGACATCGCCTCTCTATTGGGCTGCAAAGATCGAGGCGCCGTTCCTTGGACCACTTCAAGACCGCTTAGGACCTGCCGTCGTTAACTCCACCATGCGCGTAACGTTCCAGTTTGAGGAGATTCAAGCTGTTGTGGCTCTAGCGTTCCAGCCAGACACCACACGTCCGGGACACATTGCACTGGTCTTCGACATCGACGTTTCTCGCCAAGGGGCACGCGAATTTGCGTTCAATGACCTTATGAACGCTGCGGACGTACTGAATACCCGTGCCCTACAGGTGTTCCAGAGTATTGTGAACCGCTCGTTCCTACAGGAGCTTCGTTAGATATGCTCGAGACTCCATTGCCTCAAGGCTACCTCGCAATGCCTAGCTTGCATAACGTCGGAAACGTACGCGTCTCCAACGAGTTCGTCGCGGAACCGCTTAATCAGCGGCTCGCTTATAGCAGAGAACCATTCGGGCGATTCTGGTTCGTCGAAGCGAAGAAGATTCCGATCGATTTCGCTGAGGTGAGCTTCGATTTTTCCGAAGATGAGGCCGTCTTTAAGACCAGCTCTGTTGGAACATGCGCGCCGGCGGAGACGACCGTCTCCGCAGTGGACAACGCCAAGACGCCAATGATTGTCTTCGCGCCAGGATCATATCGCTCGAGTACGTTGGTGCCTTACAAGCTGTGCGAAGAGGACATCGCTGAATTTGATGTCACGTACTTCGAAAATTTTCCGTTTGATGAAGTCCTGGAAACGCTGATTACCCCCCTCGGTAGCCCGCAAGCGTCGCTGGACCGAACACGCGCCGAATTGCAAGCATGGCTCGGTGCCTCCATCGACGACCTCGCACTATTATTAGATCTCTCACCAACGACTCTTATTAATCTCTCTAAGCCAGGACGTAGCGTTCGCGCGAAGACTGTCCGCAAGATGGCAGCGGTTCACGGCTTATTGAAGGAACTACAGAGAGTGGTCGGTACGCCAGCGGCACTTACGTGGGCGCGAAGTTCCGGTCGCCGGCTGCTAGCAGATGGCGATCTGGCGGCATTCGAGCAGTTCGTCAATACACGCATCTTTCCGACAAAACTGCTCCGACCTAAAGGTGCCGCCCACTTCGGAGATGAGGATGCCGAATTGCTTGTCAAGCAACTCCCGCCTGCCGGCAAACCAGCACGGTTCTAAAGGCATCGCGGGCGCTGCGTGATCGAATCTTGGCTTCCGGAGCGCGGTTGGCCTAAAGGCGTGTTGGAGGCGGTGCGCAGCTTCCGACAGGGTCACATCATCCCCTGGAACTCGCTCGCGTACGGGGCAAACTTCGCAGCGGCCGTTTGCAAACCAACGAGCGAAGTAGGTAACAAGGGTCTCGGATATACCCGCATAGACGGACCTTGGGAACACGTCATTATTACGACGCAGACCTGCGACATCTGCGAGGACGGCCGACGGAAGCCGAAGATGCCCTGGATCTCGGTCGCACCGGTCTATGATATCATTCCTTTACTGAGCCAAGCTGGTCAGGAAAATCAGATTCGCACCAACGGGTTCACCTATCTCGTCCCACTCACTCACACGGATATGTCGGTAACCGGCCAGCTGTGGGTAACCGATTTGCGCATCGAGTTTCCTCTGGAGAAAAGCGTCTTAGTTAATCAAAACCCTATTGAGGCGTTTGCGTGCGAAGCGGACTATAACGACTTTGCGGACAAGCTCGCGTGGCGCCGCAATAGGCCGGCGATTGATGCGCGCGTTCGCCAGTTCGTAACCCTGCCGTTAGGCGCAGCGCTGCGCAATGGCAATGTGAGTCACGAACCCATCATAGAAATGAGGTTGCGCTGCGGGCCAAGCTGGGACCGTGTCGATCGAGCAAAGCTATACTCGGTGGTGAAAGATGGCACTTCCATGGCGCCCATCGAGGAGCAATTCCTCGAATGGCAGGAGTCCATCGCAGAGACCATCCCTGCGGATTTAACACTGCTTCCGACAGAGGTCATTGAGATAAGCGCATTGCGTCGCACACTAAGCCTCGAGACAGTGCTTGTTGACTATGACGATGTTAGCAGCTGAACCGTCACCTCCAGGACGCCTGCTCGTTAGCGTGCGAGATCGTTGGTTTATCCAAACACAATCGCGTCCGGGATTCACATGGTGGAGCAAACCTTCGCCGGGCAGAGCTTCCGTGGTTTCACTAAGACTGTGGCCCGGCTCGATCCGCTCGTCTTGCCACGAAACTTGGGGCGTATCCTGAGGCGTGGCAGGCTCCGACGATAACTCGACATGATCCCAATTGATCAGATGCACGGTCAATCGATTGATGGTAAAATTGGCGATTGCTGGAGAGCGTGCGTGGCCTCGCTCATAGAGACAAAGCCGCTTGACGTTCCTCATTTTGCGCTGATTTACGGTGTAAAAACCATGACTTATAACACCGACCTCTGGCTGCGAGGACGCGGTTATATGCTTAGGCTGGTCGTGCTGGTCGACGGCGATCTAATCACTCACTCCTGGGGCCTTGAGACAAAGCCGACGCCGGTCGAGCCGCGCGAGGGGCTTCCCGAATTTTTGATCATTGGAGGACAGCCGCCTGGCGGAGTTAGACATTCGGTTGTCGCGAGGACGGATCGATTTCGCGAGTGGATAGCCGCCGGTCAAAAGGGTGCACCGCCGTTCGAACATGATCCAAACCCGACGCGTTCAGGAATTCCAAACGCTATTAACGCCTTTGCCATTCTTCCCTTGCCGATGCCAGCAATGCCGATCGCGGCCTCCGACTTGTTCGCCCGCGCTGCGGAGGTCGGAAAGCCGCTGCGCAAGGAGTGAGCCGCGTAGTTCTGCGGATCGAGCCCGCTGCGTTCGCCGATCTTCTATTTCAGGTAATGACATAATCCCGTTCGATTCGCAAAGACGATAAGAAAGGACGCCCCTCTTTGGAACAGCCCAGCATCGCGCAGCGGCTACTCGACGCACTACCATCGGATCATGCGTTGACAGAGGAAGACACAGCATTGATTGGGGCTTTGGTCGGCGGAAGAGCGACATGGAGCTGGAGTACACAAAACGGCGTGTTTTCCGGGGCGCTGATAGGCGCAGCGCCCGTGCACACCGTTGCAGACCTTCGGCGCGAACTCGCCGCACTGCCCGAAAGCGACCCCGACGCTGACGACACGAACGGGTTCGCTACCGTTGCCAAGGTCATTATCGATCACGTCGAGACCATGTTACGCCCGGTGATGGATCAGGTCGTGGTGCTCCGAACGCGGCTCGACTCCTTGATAGAGATGCTTGAAGAACGACACGTTGTCGATACTACCGAGCGTGCTGCCCGCTCGCGGCAACACTACGAACGCGACTATTTACCCATGATCGATTCGCTGCACGTGCGAACGCCGGAGCAAGACGTAGCGTTTGGCGAGCGCCATGCCGATTGGATTGCACGTTCGACGGCCGCGAGTCGCGACCGCTTAGGTGCCGAATTACACGACGAACTACGTCGGGAAGTTGATGCAATGAACGCGAGGATGCGTGCGATATCGGAGCCTAAGGACCGAAGCGTAGAGTGATCGTGTCGTGACTATTCGATCGCACGGCGCGGCCATCACGATTCGCCTTAGGCGACTCCTCGCTAATGACGGCGCACCTGGCGGAGCGGAGCGCGTCGAGGTGCAGCGCCGGCTAGGAACGCGGCTGGACCATTTCTGCAGACCGATTACACGCCCGCACAAGATCGCTCACCTCGATTCTAGCTACCCAGAACGGTTGCTTTGTGCGCAGTTCCTTGCCGCTGAGCAACATAAAGTGCCGATCACCGATAACTGCAAACGTACTCTGTTCGCGATCGAAATGCGCGAATTTATTAAGAGCGTCACGCACATTTAGTGGGTCGGTCGGAGCGGGCGGCAAGTCCTTCAAACGCACCATTGCAGCAGCGTCATCCCGGTTATCCGAGTATATGATTTGACCAGTCTCAACATTCCGGCATTCGTTAGAGGTAGCCGTGTCCTGATAGTTGCGAACCAACAACGCTAAGTCGTTAATGATGCTTAAAGCTTGGTAGGAAAGCCGTTCTGCCTCGCGTGGAGCAGTCTCGAATGTGCGCATAAAGCCTTCCGAACATTCAAGAAGTCGCTCACCCTGCGCGCGTATTTTTTGGACGTCGTCTGACACTGCTGGTTCATATCCTCCCAAGGGAGCGTAGAGGCGGGCTAAAGTCTTGGATTAGCGTTGGCACAGTAATTGCGCCAGCGAATAGTAAACTCCGGCAAGAAGCGACCTGTCCGGTCGGGGCGCTGCGCCGCTGGCTCGAGACGGCGGCGGTGAGTGAGGCGTGTTTCGCCGAATCCCGAGCCGGCTGACCCCTCGAAAACGGTCGTTTGCAAGAACATCAGACGCCATCCGACGACCCCGCCGTGCTCAGTTTCCACTCGCGCAGTAGGCGCCCAATGATGACGAGTGCCAGGATGGCCCCTCACGCCACGACTGTGCGGAGAACCCCGTTACGGACCGCGCAGCAGCACGCGAGGCGCAGTATATGAATCCGCTAGTTGCGCTTTCTGGTGCGCCTTGCGCCCTGTTTCCTCGGAACAACTGGCGGGACAGCGAGAGGTGTTTGTCCCAGAGCGAGAGGTGCTTGTCCCAGTTTAGACTCTTTAGAAAGTGAGTTCGGCGTAGCGTGCACAACCTGATTCAGAAGCAGCATAATGCGTTCCGCCAACTGCCGCGCTTCCAGAATTTGGCGCGTAGCCGATTCCAGCACTGGTGGCTGGTCGGGCGGCTGCCCATCACGAATGGAGAACCAGCCACAAACTCGAGGGGCAAGCTTGGCCTTGAGCACGTTGTGCGTTGAGAGGGGGAAATCAACAGCCGCGTCCGGACGCATCCGTAGGCGCTGACTGATTAGTAGTTCGCGCGCGTCAATGTCGACGTCGTCTGAGTGAAAACGCAGTAGGTTCCGCAATCGCCGACCAATTGACTGGTTGAAAAACAATACGTTGCTGCTCTCGCTTCCACCGGAGAAGAACGCGAACCATAGCGGCATCGACGGCGCATCGCGCAACTCGGACGCAGTCGACCAGAAACTAAAATCGCCGTTGCTAACGAGCGAGAGTAGGTATCCCCCGAAAGCCGCTTGCACGTCTCGGTCCATGTCACTTTCGAGGACACGTTTGATCCGCTCATCAACGTAACGCAAGCGGTCCTCTCGCGGTGACGCTAGGATGTGGTCAATTTCGACCCTAATCAATGGTCCCCATCGCGTCGAGCGCCAGGGGTCATCGCGGGTGCCATTTTCGAGGTAGCGCGCGACGACCGTCCGCAGGTCGTCGTTGCCAGGCGAAGCTTCAGATGGCGAACTAAGGACGCGCCAAAACGAAAGCACGTGATTCGTCGAGAACGGCATTTCTGCGGCCTTTAGGCTCGTGCGAATGGTCGCCCACAGGTCGACTGCACTGTTGATTTCCTTTTGCGTACTGCCAACGACGTGCGCCTGATAGAAGACCGCGGAAAGCGTCCGCAGACATGCAGGAACGATTGTGTCGGGGACACGTCGCCGCGCCTTCGACTGGAGTAGTCCGTCCATAAGAACGGCTCCGACGAGGGCCTGGCTTCGGCGCTCCGATATTTGAACTGGGACAGGGCTTGCCATCGCCTCACTGCGGGTTTCGACAGCGACAAAACCAGTTAGCGGCGTGACGATCTCAGCATACGTCGAAGTCCAAGCGAAAAAATCCTCAACTTCTTCGTCGGGGATCACGATACGGGACGGCAAGTCGCCGCGTTGTGGGTGACCCTGGAAGAATTCGACTAGGCATTCGTCGCGACGCAACTGTTCGACGGCACCTAGTTCCACATTCACGAGGCTTAGGGCCTCGGGATCTAGGTTCGCGAAGTATCCGGCGAGCTGTCGCCGACTGGCGACGATTAGCATATATACCTCACCGCGCAAAAAGATCGGTCAAAGTTGGAGTCGACGGTGGATCTTGACCACGCATGAACGCTGACCGTAACCACGACGGAATGGCCCCAGTGTAGTACCCGTGCAGCGTAGTCTTAGCGCGTGTCACAGCAGTGTACGCGATGTTGCGCTGCTTGGCGGCCGGAAACCGCCCAAGTCCCTCGAGCCCGACAATGTGAACGGCGCGATATTCCAGTCCCTTCGCGCCGTGAACCGACGAAACGACGACGGGCTTGTCTTCCTCTAGCCCGGAGTATCCCTCGACACGCGTCTGGAACTGGCAGTACTCTTCGATTTCCGATTCGCGAAGCAACTCGATCGTAGCGTTGCGTTCGTCGCGATGCGGAACCATAACCCCAAGCAACTCGCCGGGGTAGCTCCGAATCTGGGCTCGCAGCTCGACAACGGTCGCTTCGACCTGACGTTCAACGCTCCCAAAACCTCGCAGGTAGACGCGCGACGGGAGCCGTTCCTCGTCGTATCGACTCGTCGTGGCGTAGTCGCGTTCGTTGCTAATTCCTTCTGCCACAAGGCAGATGCGTCGCCCGTTTCGGTAGTGGTATGGGAGGACGAATTCCTGGTCGACTAGTTCGCGAATCGCGTTAAGAGCCCCCGACGAGGCGTAAATTCGCTGGTTCTCGTCGCCGACAAAGAACAGGCGCCCGGCCAGTTCGGTAAACAGGTTGATGACCGCGAGAGGGTAGTCCTGGCTTTCGTCGACTAGCAGTCCATCGTACCGCGCCAGGGAACCGCAGACCGACCTAAGTGCTGCGATCAGCTGGTTGATTTGGACTTCGTAGTCCCCGTCGACAACGATATTAATCCCAATCTCAGCGAGCGCGCGCTCGCTCCACGATTTGAACGTTTGGAGCTGATCGTCCATCAAGCCGTGGCTCTCAGAAACGGAGGAAATGAACTCCTTCAGCAGGCGCGTCCACGTGAGAATCTTGAGGTTTGGGTGGTTTGCCCTGATCAGATAGGCGGCTCGCAACACTAGGAGATTTGTCTTGCCGGATCCCGGTTTACCGGTGACCAGGTACTTCCCGTCGGCTGGAAGCGCTGCTACATCTTGCTGGGCGGTATCAAGTTCGCTTGCTTCTCGCCACCAAGTACCGGCCCACACCTAGGATTCTACGCTCATGCGCAGGCTAGTGGACGCCATGGATGCGGTCACGGTGGCGTTCCTGAGAGATTTCGCGATCCGTTCACCTTCGGCCGAAATCCGACGCAGTGCCGCGCGATCGAGCCTGCACAGCAAGTCCAAACGTACCGTAAGACCGATGACCGTGCCAACCGGCATCGAGACGCGTTCGATCTTCCTATTACTGGTCAAGCGTATTAGCGCGTCGCCCGAACAAATCGTAAACACGCCGCCTTCGCGACAGATGCGATGAGTCATGAACAGGCCGTACCCGGAGTTAGCCCAAGGGTTAGCCTCATCCGAGCGGCTGACGGGCACACCGGAGATCCCTGGCAAAAGAGCCACTTTAACAGCCTCCATTGCGGTGTCTATCTTAATTCGGCGGTTGCGGCGAAGCGTTCGGAGGATCCCGCGTCCGCGATCGGCGATCGCGAGATCGACGCGATCGGCCGCCGGCCGATATTGGGCGCACACGAGGATTTCATCGGCCTCGCCGTGCTCGTAGGCGTTCCGCACAATCTCTCTCAGACAATACGACAGCGCGTAGGTAAGGACGGGCGACGCATCTTGCGTCAGAATGCAACCGAGTTTTAGAGAGATCACCTCGATGGCATCAGCAACGTAAGCGGCGTTGATTTCTTTCGCGGTCTGATGCAACTCACCCCGAGATAAGGCGCGGATCGCCATAAAGCGGCCGTTCTCGCTCGCACCATGCTCCGTGCGCTCGTACCGCGCATCGAACTCTCCCAACAAACCCATGCGAGCGGCATACGAGTTTGGGTCTCCGTTGAGGATGGTGAATTTTTTGCCGCGTTCTCGCTGATCACGCGCCGCACAGGCTAAATGCAGCATCGCGAAGGGCTCCGGAATCTCGAGCCGCGCGAAATCAATCGTAACGTCTCCGTTTGCAGCCGCGTTTTCAATGTCGCTGGCAACCCTGAGTGCGGCGAGGGTATCGAGCTTCGCGGGAACCGAGATGATGTCTGCGTTCATAGGGCGTATGCCCCCCGATGTGGTCTGGTGCATGAGCTAGAGCTCCCACACCTTTGAGCGTGCGGCCGTGTGAGTCGGAGACCACGCATCGGCCGTCGGGCGTGACCGCTGCGGCCAAACCCCGTAGCCGTGGCCTTTGAGGGTCCGCAGCTTGCGGCCGCTCTCGAGCTCCCACACCTTGAGCGTGCGGTCAGCGGAGGCAGAGACCGTACGCCGGCGCCGTCCGGCGTGACCGCGACGGCGTTGACCCGGCCCTCAGGGGTTTGACCGCCACACAACGCGCCTACGCGTACGATTGGGCCGACTTCATCGCCTTTTTTTCGACCGCCGGATTAGCGGCACTGCCGGCCGCCCGCAAACGCTCGCGCTCTACTTTAAAATCGCTTTCAGACCCGGTGGAGTGTATCGCCGGCGGGATCCGGGCCGGGACTGCCGGGCTTACGTTACGGACCCTGCGGCGGTGGCTTGGCGCGCTCGCCAGCCGCACGCGACGGCCGGGCTCGCCTCATTGTGCTCAGCGACCCTGACTTCCGTATACGCTTGCTTCCCGGAGCTCCGCCGGTGCCCACTTTTCGAACGCTCGGATGACATGGCGATCACGGCCGAATCCCGCTCGATGGCCGCCAGTGCTTTGCGTGTCCGCTAATATTCGGTTAGCGGACACGCAAGGAGGCCCACCCCCGGCGGAAAACCACCCCGCATGGCCCACCGCGAGCCGGCGGACATCCTGCGCGACCTCGAGGCCACCGCAACGATCACCGATCCTGCCCAGCGCTATCCTAAACTCAATGCGCTCCAACACGAAGCGCTCGCAGCCTCCCAGACCCAGGCGGCGCTCTACACGCGCGTCACCGAGCGGGCTGAAGCACTCATCCAGCAGGCGATCGACCAGATTGCCCGGATGCGCCGAGACCTGGGTGCATAGCACGGGCGCGGCTGCGGCGTCCGAAGACGGCGCCCCGTTGGCGTCGGCTGCGGCCCACTGGCGCCACCCCGCTGCGCGAAGGCTGGCTCGGACGTGCTGATCGACGTCTGCGTGTCCGGCGCGGACCTTGACCGGACGGCCGACGCTGAGATTGACCGAGCCAAGCGCTACGGCCGGGCCGCGAAGGCCGACCGGACCATCGCCGAATACGCCCGCGATTGGCGCGACTTCGAGCGTTATTGCCGGGCGCGCGGCCTGTCGGCGCTGCCGGCGGACCCGCTAACCGTGGCGCGCTACGCGGCAACGCTCGCCGGCGTCCGGGCGATCGCGACGATCCGCCGGCGGATGATCGCAATATCGCAAGCCCACCAAGAGCGCGGCTTCGAGCCCCCCACCGCCCACAAAGTGGTCCGTGAGGTGCTCGCCGGCATCGCCCACACGCATGGCAGCGCACAGCAGAAGAGCGCGCTTACCTTAGATCTGTTGCGCGCGGCGTTGCTCACCATCGACGAGACCACCCTCAAGGGCAAGCGCGACCGCGCGTTGCTGCTGCTGGGCTTCGCCGGCGCGTTCCGCCGCGGCGAGCTCGCTGCGCTCGACGTCGAGCACCTGGCGTTCGACGGGCGCGGCCTCACCATCACGCTGCCGCACTCGAAGACAGATCAAGAGGGCGCCGGTCGCGAGGTCGCGATCCCCTACGTCCGGGCCGCCGGCATGTGCGCGGCCCGGGCGGTCCGCAGCTGGCTGGATGCCGCCGCGATCGGCGACGGCCCCGTCTTTCGCACCTTTAGCCTGCCGCGCGGCCGCCACACTGCGGGCGACAGCGTGCAAGCGCAGCGCATCGATGGGCGCGACGTCGCGCGCATTCTGCAGCGCTCGACCGCGCGCGCGCAGCTCGAAGGAAATTTCAGCGCGCATAGCCTGCGGGCCGGCTTCATTACGAGCGCCGCGCAGAAGAAGATCCCCGAAGCAGACGTGCAGCGCGTCTCGGGGCATCGGTCGGTCGCGACCCTGCGCAGCTACATCCGGCGCGCCACTATCTTCGAGGACTCCCCGCTCACCGCAATTATCGACGCACCATGAAAAGCGCCTCGCTTCAATCTTCTCGAAACAACTCTTTTTCAATAACTGGACCGCACCGACTACGGCCGCTAAGAAACGGAGCCTGCACCGAGCACTCAACGTTGCCCGCTTTACGGCAAGCTTGCGCGACGCACTCGGCGAGTTGCAAACCTGCGACGTCCTTGGAGTCATGGCATATTGAGCGCACGGCGGTGTTCGTTCGCCGTTCAGTCGAGCAGAAGCAAAGATCGCCATGCTGACATCTGCAGTAACCCATCGTATTAACGCAAACCTCTGCACGATGCCCGAAGAGCTATACGGCTGCGGGTCACATAACGAAATAGGGTAGAACCATGCTCACCGGCGAAATTCGCAGACAAATTGATAGCATCTGGGACGACTTCTGGTCGGGAGGGGTATCGAACCCGCTCTCCGTCATCGAGCAGATCACCTATCTATTGTTCATCAAGCGCCTTGATGAGTTGCAGACCTTGGAAGAGCGCAAAGCGTCGGTGCTCAAGAAGCCGCTCGAACGACGGATCTTTCCCGAAGGTCGCGATCGCGAAGGGCCGGACGGCCGGCCATATCAGGATCTCCGGTGGTTGCACTTCAAGTCATTCGAGCCGCGCGACATGTTCACGGTCGTCGACGAACACGTGTTTCCATTCCTGCGCACCCTTGGCGGCGATGGTTCTGCCTTTGCGCAGCACATGAAGGATGCCCGACTCGGCATTCCGACGCCCGCATTGCTGTCGAAAGCCGTCGAGAAACTCGATGCGGTGCACATGGAAGACCGCGACACCAAGGGCGACGTTTACGAGTACATGCTCGGCAAGATCGCGACCGCCGGCCAGAACGGGCAGTTCCGTACTCCGCGCCACATCATCGCGCTGATGGTCGAGCTGGTCGCACCGACACCGACAGACATCATCTGCGACCCGGCCGCCGGCACCTGCGGGTTTCTGGTCGCCGCGGCGGCGTATCTCCGCCGCGAGCATCCCGAGGTCATGCAAGACCCCACATTACGGAAGCACTTCCACGAAGAGGCATTCAACGGCTTCGATTTCGACCCCACGATGCTCCGCATCGGCGCGATGAACATGATGCTTCACGGCGTGGAGAGCGCCGACGTCACGTATCGAGACTCATTGGCCGAAGATCATACGTCCGACGCGGGGCACTACAGCGTCGTACTTGCCAATCCACCGTTCGCCGGATCACTCGACTACGAGTCCACAGCGAAGGATCTTCAACAGATCGTCAAGACGAAAAAGACCGAGCTTCTCTTTCTCGCGCTCTTTCTGCGGCTGCTAAAGGTCGGTGGAAGAGCAGCAGTTATCGTACCTGAAGGCGTCTTATTCGGCTCCTCAAAGGCACACAAGGAACTGCGCCGCATGCTCATCGAGGACCACAAGCTAGACGCCGTGATCTCGCTTCCCGCCGGCGTCTTCCGGCCCTACGCAGGCGTATCTACGGCGATACTCGTGTTCACAAAAACCGGAGTTGGTGGCACCGACGACGTCTGGTTCTACGACGTCGACGCCGATGGCTGGTCCCTCGACGATAAACGCCAACCGCTACTCCAGTACGAAAAGCTTGGCCCACGTCCCGTCACAGCGCTGTCCGAAGACGAGCACGCGAAAAACAATCTCCCAGACATCGCGACGCGTTGGCTCGCTCGAGCCACAACGGAACGCGACCGTCCCCGCACCGCCCAAAGCTTCTGTGTCCCAAAAGCCGACATCGCCACGAACGGCTACGACCTCTCAATCAACCGCTACAAAGAGGCCATCAGAGATGACACCGAACACGGCTCTCCCGCAGACATCATCCGAGAGCTTCGGTTGCTTGAGGATGCGATTCACGAGGGACTGTTAGACTTGGAACAGATGATTTCGTGAACGATTTCGTATCTCATCTGTCTCGAGAAGCTGAGATTATTATGGGGCAGTCACCGCCTGGCGATACCTACAACACCAATGGTATTGGCATGCCACTATTGAACGGTCCTAGTGAATTCGGTACTCAACATCCTATTGAAAAACAGTGGACGACTTCACCGACAAAGGTATGTCGTCCAGGCGACGTGCTATTCTGTGTCAGAGGTGCAACAGCCGGCCGCATTAATATAGCAGATAAGGAATATTGTCTGGGCCGCGGACTCGCCGCAGTTAGGCCAAAGCCGGGTACATTTGATAGCAGCTTTCTCTATCACGTTCTGTCAGCTGGATATGCACGCTTCCAGGCCGCCGGCGTGGGAAGCACTTTTATCAATATCAATGCGGACATGTTGGCCCGCTTCGAGGTGCCAAGATTTCCGATTGGCGAACAGCGACGACTCGCAGCCATCCTCGACCAGGCCGACAACCTCCGCCGCAAACGCCGCCTCGCCCTCCAAAGCATCGACGGGCTTTCATGGGCAGTTTTTATGAAACTGTTCGGCGATCCGTTCTCGGGGGAGCAACGCTGGCCCGTGAAAACAGTTGGCGACGTAACAGCGTCGATTCGTTACGGTATAGGTTCGCCTCCTCAGTATTCAGAGGAAGGGGTGCCTTTCATTCGCGCGACAAATATCAAAAATGGGAGAATCATAGCTAACGGTATCAAGTATATTGACCGCGATGCAAGTGTTTTGATCTCGAAGTGTAGGGTCGATGTTGGTAATCTACTTGTTGTTCGTAGCGGGGTAAACACCGGTGAGTGTACGATAGTCTCTGATGCATTCGACGGTGCCTATGCAGCGTACGATCTGATTGTTGATTGCGACACTCTAACAGGCACGTATTTAAACGAGCTTTTAAATTCCCGTGGTGGCCGCTCCGCTACGGCAAGGCTTAGCCGCCGTGCAGCGCAAGCACATCTCAATAGCGAGCAACTCGCAACGTTTCCGATCCCATGGCCACCGTTGCTCTTGCTTGAAAAGTTTCTGGCCATTAAAGCTTCCCTAGAACTGCTGAGGGCCCTCATGATCAGGTCAACGCTTCTCGCGGACCAATTCTTCGCCTCGCTCCAACACCACGCGTTCGCCGGAAACCTAACGTCATCCACCATCGAAGCGACGCTCGCGTCGGTTTGATGGATTTGCATCTCGCACCGGTTTGAACGGATGAACTCCCAGTTCGCCTTCCTCTCCGCTGACTTTCCAGACGTCCTCGATCATGCATCGCGAGCGGAGAGCGTCGCGCGGTCCGACCCCCGCGCGGCGTGCACCTACGCACGCTTAGCACTTGAGGTCGCGGTAAACTGGCTGTACGCCAACGATCGTACACTCCGCGAACCCTTCGAGAGGACCCTCGCCGCTCGGATCTACGAGACGACCTTCCGGAAACTCGCTGGTGAAGCGATTATCACCAAGGCCCGCATTGTCAAAGATCTAGGCAACAACGCCGTCCACGAAACGAAGCCGGTTTCCCTAACTTCAGCGATCGCGTCTCTGCGCGAGCTCTTCCATATCACCTACTGGCTGGCGTGGACGTACGGGCGAAGTCGGCCTGATCCGAGCTTAGCCTTTTCGCCAGAAGCACTTCCCCACACGCAGCAGATTCCCGTAGCATCGCTCGTACAACTACAAGACGTCGCTAAACACTTCGCAGCAGCTATGGAGGCCCTGGACGAAGCGAAGAAGGCACGCCTTGCAAGCGACGACAAAGGGGCGGCGCTCGAAGCAGAGCTTGCGACAGTTCGGGCGGAGATTGCCGCAATCAAGGCCGCCAATATTGCGACGGCGGACACCCACGACTACGACGAAGCTACCACTCGCGATGCTTTTATCGATCTCTTGCTGCACGAAGCCGGCTGGCAGCTCCAACACAGCAACGACCGTGAGTTCCATGTCACTGGAATGCCGAGCGCTACGGGCGACGGATTCGTCGACTATGTGCTTTGGGGAGGCGACGGCAAGCCGCTCGGACTAGTAGAGGCGAAGCGCACGCGCAAGGATGCACGCGTTGGGCAACAGCAAGCAAAGCTATACGCCGATTCTCTCGAGAAGATGTTCGGCCAGCGCCCCGTTATCTTCTACTCAAATGGCTACGAGCATTGGATCTGGGATGACCTTCGCTCACCACCACGTCACGTTGCAGGATTCTACACAAGAGACGAGCTGCAGCTCATCATCCAGCGCCGCATGACGCGGCGATCACCGTCAGTTCTTGACCTCGATGACACAATCGTCGAGCGATACTACCAACATCGGGCAATCCGTCGTGTCCTTGAGAGCTTTGATCGCGACGGTTTGCGCAAGTCGCTCCTGGTGATGGCAACTGGTGCCGGTAAAACGCGTACCGTCATCGCGCTATGCGACTTGCTTATGCGAGCGAATTGGGTCAGGCGCGTTCTGTTTCTCGCCGACCGCGTCGCGCTCGTCAACCAGGCGGTGAACGCCTTTAAACGACATCTCCCGAGCGCAACCACCGTCAACCTCGTAACCGAGAAAGATTATCAGGGGCCACGCATTTACGTGTCGACGTACCCAACGATGATGGGCTTGATCGACGAAACGGTAGCGGGCAAACGCGCTTTCGGCGTTGGGCACTTTGATCTCGTCGTCATCGATGAAGCTCATCGCTCTGTATACCGCAAGTATGCTGCGATTTTCTCGTACTTCGATAGCTACCTCATTGGGCTAACCGCAACGCCGAAGGACGAAGTTGATCGCGACACGTATCGCCTATTCGACCTCGAGCGTGGTCTCCCAACGGACGCCTACAGTCTCGAGGAAGCGGTCGAAGACACGTTTCTCGTGCCTCCGCGAGTCGTCTCTGTTCCGCTCAAGTTCGTTCGGGACGGGATGACCTATGACGATCTATCCGATGAAGAGAAGATCGAGTGGGATGAAGTCGAGTGGTCCGACGCGGGGCCGCCGCCGCAACGGGTCGATGCTGGCGCAATCAACAAATGGCTCTTCAATAAGGATACGGTTGACAAAGCGCTCGAGTATCTTATGACGCGGGGTATAACAGTCGCCGCTGGCGACCGCCTTGGGAAAACCATCATATTCGCCAAGAATCACAATCACGCAAAGTTCATCGTTGACCGATTCGATGTGAATTATCCGAATCTCAAAGGTTCGTTCGCGCGGGTTATCGACTTCAAGACCGACTATGCGCAGTCGCTAATCGATGATTTTTCCATAGCAGATAAGGCACCGCATATTGCGGTGTCCGTCGATATGCTCGATACCGGTATCGACATTCCGGAGATCGTCAATCTTTTGTTCTTTAAGATCGTCCGCTCTAAGACGAAGTTCTGGCAGATGCTCGGTCGCGGTACCCGACTTCGCCCCGACCTGTTCGGACCAGGTCTGAGTAAACAGTTCTTCTACGTGTTCGATTTCTGCATGAATTTTGAGTTCTTCAAGCAGAATCCAAAGATCGCGGATGCCTCCATCGCCGAGTCGCTTGCGAAGCGAATCTTTTCTGCGCGCGTTGAGCTCATTGACACTATTCACGACGACAAGACGTCGGACAAACCGCTTGAAGCACTATCGGATGAGACAGTAAAGCGACTGCAGTCTGAGGTTGCCGCAATGACGCTCGATAACTTTCTCGTCCGCCCAAAGCGCCAGTTTGTCGAAAAGTACGCCGGTTCTAAGGCGTGGGAGACATGGGATCTCACGACGCGGTCCGACCTTGTTAGCGAGATCGCCGGCCTGCCTTCGACGCTGGTCGATGATGACGTCGACGCGAAAGAGTTCGATCTTCTCGTACTGCGCACGCAACTCGCGTTACTCCGTTCTGATGCGCGCTTCACTGCACTACAAAAGCGGGTTGTCGAATTTGCCGCGTTGCTCGAAGAGCTCACGAACGTTCCGATGGTGCAAGCCGAGCTCGAACTAATCCAGGAGATTCAAACCGACGAATACTGGCAAGGCATCACAGCCCCGATGTTGGAGACCATCCGGAGGCGCCTACGGAGTCTCATTAAGCTTATCGAAGTGAAGCAGCGGGCGATCATTTTTACCGACTTTACCGACGAAATCGGCGTTGGGACGGAGATCGAGTTCGTCGGATCACAGGTCGGCACCGACGTCGAGCGGTTCCGGGCGAAGGCGCGGCGGTTCTTCAAAGCCCACGAGAATCACATCACGATCGCCAAGGTGCGCCGGAACGAGCCGCTGACGAAATCAGACATCGCGGAGCTCGAGCGGATGTTCAACGAGGAGGGTATTGGCGGACCCGACGAGATCGAGCGCGTTACCGCCGAGGGCGGCCTAGGGCTGTTCGTTCGGTCTCTCGTGGGTCTCGACCGTGCGGCTGCGAAAGCCGCCTTCGGCGACTTTCTCGTTGGTCGGACCCTCAGCGCGAATCAGGTCGAGTTCATGAATATGCTCATCGAGCATCTCACGGCACGGGGTACTGTCGAGCCGAGCGTCCTGTACGAGTCGCCGTTTACGGATGTTGACCCGCTGGGCGTATCTGGTGTGTTTTCTGAAGCGGATGCGCTTAAGATCGTCGATATTCTTGCCGCTATAAGAAGTAACGCCGCGGCGTAAGTCTGATCTCATCGCGAAAGGCACAACGGAGCAGAGCGTCGTTCGCCGCGCGCGAGTCGTCCTTGACGCCGCCAACGGCGTTCGGCGGCGGTTGATGGTGCCGGCGGAACCTCACCGGCAGCTTCCAGGCCGGCCGCAGAAACCGAGACGAGATCACCCGCCTCCTCGATGTAGCCCACATCGCGAAGCGTCTTGCGGCCGGCGTTGTAATGACCGCCGGTCGGCTTGAGCCCGGCGAGCGTTGCAGCCTGTCCCCAGGTAAAGCGTGCCGGCGCGTGTTGCGCCAGCGCCGCAAGCAGCTTGCGCGCGGCTGGATGGAGCTCGTCGCTTGCCCCAACTGCGTCGGGACGGTTCGTGCGCACCTTCGGGGCTACTCGTGCCGTGGCGTCAACGACGAGGTTCACGGCGGCTTTGACGAGAGCGCCGTTGCCCGGCGGAGCCTGGATGATCTTCCCGATTGCATCGAGTTGAGCACGCAGCTCGCGGTTCTCGTTCTCAAGAGCGGTCACACGGTCGCGGGCCGCGGCGACGTCGCGCTCGAGGATCGCAACGCGGCGGTCGTCTCGCGGCGGCTTGCGATCGTGCGCCTCTTTCTCGGTGGAGGTCGCTGCGAGGGCGGCGACGATCGCCGAGAGGTCGACGTCGGCCAGCGTGCGGGGCGTCGCGATCCGCTCGCCTCGTCGCGGCGTCCGCGAGGAGTCGAAGGTCCGGATCTTCGGGAACGCGACTCGCGTCAGCACGCCGTCAGACGGAGCCCATAGAAAGCCTTCGCCGCGTTGTAAGCGCGGCAACTCGCCCCAAGATGCGCTTCCCTTCGGCGCGGTCCGCCTGGCCTTCGATCCAGCCGCCGATCGCGTCACGATCCTGGCTCGACGTGAGCTTCATTGCAGATCAAGATGTCCGCTTGCGACAGCACGTCTTTGTGAACGACGGCGGGGCGTTGCGTGATCAGCCATGGGATGAAGCCACGGACCCTTCCGCGACGGACAACTTCCATCGATGCGGCCAAGGAGCGCATTCGCTTCCGGCAACGGCCGTTGCGGCGCCCATTAGTCGGCCTCGTCCATCACCAGATGCAACGGCTCGAGTTTCAGAGTCGGGAAGCCATTGGTCGAACAAGCGACGGCTATTAGCGTGCACCTTCAAGTCGCGCGCAGCCGAGAACGAAGCTCCTCAAACATCCTGCTCGGGCTCAGATTTCGCGTTATCGGGTTTCTTTCGACGCTTGCGCACGCGAGGCGGCGGTAGGAGTCTGACTAGCCCACGGAGGCGCAGAATCTCAGCAGTTATGTCAGAACAAATCGTCTTAAAATCGTCCATCGGGAGCAGAGGCGGCGACGTGGACCACATGCGCTCGGCTTGCTGCATCTTCTCAGTCAAAGCCGCTGCTTGAATCGGCAGAATATCGGCTAGGAGGACCAATTCACCGTAAAGTGCATCAACGAGTCGCTGTTGCTCATTTCGCGCGGATTTAACGAGTAAACGGTCACGGACGTGGTTTATCTGAGCAATTGCCTCCCTCGCTGCAGCCCCGCCAGAAAGACCAATAAAAGTGTCTATCCCGACATCTGTTGGTAGCTGTATGCCGTGCTGGATCAACCACGGATTGATAGCGGTAGACGCGAGGCCCGAAACTATCGAGCCGACGACCTGCGTTACATTGTCACCGAAAGAGTTTTTACTCAATCTCGGCTGGCTCGGTCAGATCACTTTCCTTTGAGCCAGCAAGGATACCGTCGTTATACGATGACAAGATAAGTTTGCGTAGACGTTCATCCGGGAGCGTGACCACGTTCGTCGAAGCTGCTCTTGCCTTCGGGTCGATCTCTTTTGTCGTTCGCGTGGCGTACATCCACAATAAATAACCTGTAGCAAAAGCCGCGGCTTCCAGCAGGAGAGCCACGAATCCGTATCCGCTGAAATTGTGTACGGAATTGGATTCAAAACGAATGAGTTGCTCAGTAGCAATCATGCAAACGAGGCCTGCTATAAGTCCGCCGCTTTGTGTCCAGAGGCGGACCAATGATGTTAGGCGCGAGTCAGCCGACACGTTTGGTTGGGGCTGCGCTTCATCTCTGGGATTTGCATGTCGTGCAGCGTTATAGACAAAAAATCGGGCGGACGCTGTGCGTCTTGCCCAATGTAAGTAAGCAGCTTCGTCGAGGTCCTCAACGTCGCCGTTGACACGCATCTCGGCTTCGATCCGGACTCTTTCCCTTTCAGCGCTTTCCAATTCAGCTTTGGCCTTAAGCGCCGCTTGCTCGGCCTCAAGCGCCGCTTGCTCGGCCTCAAGCGCCGCTTGCTCGGCCTCGCGCCGCTCTTGTGCGGCACGCGCTGCCTCACGCCGCGCAGGCTCCTCACGCGCATACTTTTCCGCCGCAAGCCTTTCGCGATCCTTAGCCGCCTCGGCTTCCTTCACGAGCCTTGCCCAATGCGCATCCCTTTCAGCGGAGTCGGCATCGTCACCCATATTCAAGCGAGGTCCTTGATGATATTCGGTAAGATTTTGGAGCGCTACCCTTTCCTTTAATTGATTGCGGCATCCGCCTCACAACCTCAGCGGGCACTTCAAAACCGCACAGATGCGCCGGAGAAACCGGCAAGGAATACGGAGTGAAAGTCTTCGACGATACAAGGTCTAGCGAACCATATCGACCCCAAGCCGTGCGCCGTCGGTCGCGAGACCGGGGGCGAAGCGTCGGTCGGGGCGTACACAGGCCGACTAATAGAGCCGCGAAAGTTTCAATCCAGGGCGCCGACGTTGTTGTGCGAGGCGGAAGGCAATATGGATACGTACGGAATCGCGAGTGCGTATCCAGCTCTGCGTGGTCGTAGGGGCCGGCATGTGTATACGTTCCTTGTCCGGGAGCCGGGAGAGCTCCGAATTGGCCATGAGGTCGCTGATGGTCCGCATCGGGAAGACGATGAGTCCTAGCCGATGACGCACGATCCGGAGCAGTCAGAACCCCTGGTAGTAGCGACGAAAGTCGCCGAACAAAGCTGAGGGAACAGCGGCGGAGGCGATGGAGCCGAGCGGGGGTGCCAAGAGGAACGCGCTGCAAGCCACCACGCGCCAAACACTGAGTTGGGAAAGCGTGTCACCAGGGTTAGAACGCGTACGAGAAAACGCTCGAACGAATCCCGAAATTGCAATTCAGTTCTCTGCTTCACCACATCACGCCGGACTTACTCCAGGTGGCCTACTTCTCGCTTTCGCGGGAAAGCGGCACCCGGTGTGGACGGTGTGACATGGGATGCGTACGGCGAAGACCTTGAGAACAAAATCAACGATCTTCACGGGCGCATCCATCGCGGAGCTTATCGTGCGCTGCCGTCACGACGACGGATGATTCCCAAACCCGACGGTCGTGAGCGACCGCTAGGGATTGCCTCGCTGGAGGATAAGATCGTCCAGCGTGCCGTCGTCGAGGTGCTCAATGCCATATACGAAGCGGACTTTGTCGGCTTCTCATACGGCTTCCGACCGAAGCGTAGTCAGCACGATGCTCTTGACGCACTAGCGTTCGCGTTCGAGAAGAAGAAAGTAAACTGGATACTCGACGCCGACCTGCGCGCCTACTTGGATCGCTGTTCACAATGCCCCCTGGTTTATGATGTCCGGTCGAGTAGACCGGGATTATCGTTAGACACCTTTATCCTCAAGCCTTTTCGTCTTCCTTCGTGGAGAAGCACGGCCTCGAGTTCGCCGCGCTTTACACGCTGCAACACCGTCTGTCGGGTTACGCCAAGAAGCTTTGTTGCCTCTTGCATCGCAAGATAGCCTTCGGGAGCCGCTTGCACTAAACGCCGCCGCAGGGCGTCGTTGACGCGGACCTGCCACGGCGCGCCCGGCGTGAGTTGCTCGCCGACGATAAAGCCATCCTTGAGCCAACGGTGGATCGTAGAGGGCGCGATGCCGAGTTCTTTGCTGTCTGCCTGATGCTCATCAGGTCGCCGGCCGAAGAGTTTGTTGATTCAGTGCAGCGCGGGATATCCCAGCTACGGCGCAAATTGCCGACGAGGTTTTGCGTGAACCGCAGGCCGCGCGCGGTGGTACGCTCTTGTCGATTTAAAATGCCGGCGATGGCGAAGGCTTACTGGCTCGGCTATCACGCTGCGGTCATCCACTGCAACTCCCGTAGCGGCACAGTGTCTTCGAGCGCTCTTACCAAGCATGAAAAACGCCTGACGGGCCTTAGCTTTTGACAAAAACGGCATTCTGTCAAAACTTACTGCCAGGCAAAGTCGCAAAACTGGCGATTCCGACGCACCCAAAAGCACCGCCCAAGGGGCGAAATGTCAAAAGTTCACGCATGAGCGCGGAACTTTGACCGTTTTGGAGCGTTGGGTATTATTAGCCAGTATGCGACGACTTCAGGTCGACGACGGGCTTGATGGACAAAGCGGTTTCGCTGCTGATATATCATCGCGATCTCGGCGCGCACGTCTAGGCGTACCTTCGTAAGGCGCTCGAGCGCGACCGCGGCGTTGGAATAAAAGTCGCGCTCGCGATCGAGCTTCGCTTTAAGGAGTGGGTACCTGACGAACGGTTGGATCACGTCGACTTCGGCGGCGAACTGCGCGACGGCTTATGGCGCAGGAGAAATCCCACGAAATCCGTTCGCCGTCAGGGTCGCATCGTCGGCATCGACGAGGACACTCTTGTTGAATCGCTGATTGCTGACCGCGTGACATACCGCACTATGCGCCGCGATTGCAACCTCCCACCGAAAGCTATCGACGGCTATGGCCGAGACAACTTCGGCCACTCGTAGTTCGGTTACCGATATGGGGCCCGCCGTAGTTGTTAAGTGCAGCCCAGCCTCGTCACCGAGTAACGCCTCAAGTACCATCCAGGCCTCGAGCAGCTGATCTTCGGGCCGGATGGCTTCAACTGAACGACGAAGTGCGCGCAGACAATCGGTCAGCCGTTGTCGATCGCGGAGAGCGGCTGTGTTAAGTACACGATTAGCGAGGTCGCTTGGTCGCGTCAGCGTTTCTGCGAAGAGGCGATCCGTATTTAGCCGAACGTGTTCGTCGTTTACGTCAGGTGCGGCGGGGTCGAATGCTGTGGTCGATGCGCGATGATGGCCCTGAGCGTCCACGACAAGAACGCGCCCGCGATGAACACCAAGGGCAATCTCGTGGGGTATCTGAGAACCAAGCACATCTAGGGCGTCGGTAATCGCATCGCACGATCGCCTCGGGCGTAATCCCGAACGCCGAGGCGCCGTCGGACCAATAGTCCGGGACGAAGAAGCCGAGCACGCGCTGCGTCTTGCCACGCGAGAGCGACACCATCGGCGGCGGGGCGTCGCCCCCAAGACCGGCGCGAAGAGCGCCTCCGAAAAGAACCGGTAAGCGCCGTCCATCGCGATCATCATGCGCGACGTCGGAGAGTCGGTCGGGTGTTCACCCGATTTCTTACTCATGGGTCGAGCCCTCGAAAAGCGAACGGTTCGCGTGGTCAACGCCGAAGATTTCGGCCTGCAGCGCGCCGGCATCGATGCCCTTGCGCTCGGCGTACGATTCGATCCAGGAGCGGGCCAGCGCTCCCGTTTGTGCGGTCGCACGCTGCTCGCCGGCGCAGTGGTTTAAGCCGCCGCACACGCAGTCGCATTGGACCTCGTCAGCGTTGTAACACTTCGCGTCGCAGCGACCGACTTCGCCTTCGCTGTTGCCTACGTGGATGAGCGTCGCCATCGTCCTAGCGCTCCGCACTGCCGTTGAATGCGGCGACTGCCGCAGCCAGCTTGTCTGCGTTGCGGTCGATGAACACAACGCCGAAGAAGTACGTGCGCAGCGCGGCGCCGCCGGCGCGGCCGACGTTCGCGATCGTCTCGGCGTGGCGCTCGACGTAGGTCGAACGCGGGAACAAATTGCGGACAGCTTCGGCGGCGGTAGCGGGTTGCTGCTTTGTGCTCGTGCTGGCATGATGGCATGATGGCATGCCATAGTCAAGGCATGATATACTATCTCTATGCAGAACGGTTGGCGCCGATGGCGAGGAAGAAGCAACACCCTGTGAACGCTGCTGACACGCGCCCGGGTGCCTACGCGCAGGTGCGCATGACGGACGAACAGCTCATCCGGCTAAAGCAGCTCGCACTCGACGAGCGTACGACCGTCGCGGATCTGCTGCGCGACGGAATCAACCTCGTTTTGAAGGCGCGCAAACTACCGCCGCTTTAGGAGAAGACTTGCCAGCAAAAGCATCCGCCTCGATCGCCGTCGAGCTCGCCTTCGCGAAATCCACGAAAGGAACGCACGTCTACGCCGCGCTCGACGCCGGCGCCGCTGCCGTTGCAAGCCTCTACATCCAAAAAGCGGCGCTCGGCAACACGCCGCCACCGAAGATCACGCTAACAATCGCGGCCGCGGCAACATCGGTGCGAGCCTGACCCCGACCACCATAATGAACGAAGAAGATTGCGGCCATGCGCCGCCATTCGTGTATCACATCGACGGCCGCAAGACGCGCCTCGGAGCGCCGTCGTACGGGACCTGGGGGAATGTCGTGCCGGCACCCTGGCACATCCTAACCTGGTCGCCGATCGCCGGCGAGGTGCGAACGGTTTGCGGCATGGCCTTCAAAACCGAGCCTTATTCGACGAAGCGCCATCCGCCGCCGCCGGAGGGTTCGATTTGCGGGGGCTGTCGCGCGATCGACCTACTGCCCCGCGGTGTTCGCCTTTCCTACTGCGCCGATTGCGCGGCACATATTCGAGAATATCAAGCGGGAGTCGCTTTCGATAACGCCCGCAAAGCGATCCCGGACACGATCGAGGACTTGCCGCGGTGACCGAATCCGAACTAAGGTGCATTTATCCAGCCGAGGATCCTGCCGCGTTGCGCGTCGTATCTCGACGTCCCCAGACATCTCGATCATCGCGACCGACACTGGCACTCACGGCGCAAGCGAAGCGCCGGTGAAGATCGTCATGTCGCCCGCGCAAGCTGCGGACCTCGCGCGGCGGCTGCAGGCACTGCTCGACGAGCTGCACGCGTGACGCGCAGACGTTGCGCCTATCTCGTCTCTAACGATGATGGCGCCCGCAGCCGCTGCCCTCGCATGACCCGCTTTGAAGTACTGGACGACGGAATTTGGGCGCCGCGATGCTACCTGCATCGTCGCGTCGATCCGGGCAGCGAAGTCCGCGCGGTCGGCATCGAGGCGGACCGGCGGCGCTGAAGTAGCGACCCGCGTCGGGGGCAACGTTGGGAGGGCGCGTTGGGAGAGCGCAGCTCCTTGATGGGCCAGTGTGCCTTAACGTGATGCCCAAGGTAAATGGACGCTCCGGGCGCCCAAAACAACGTGGAAAACGTAATTCGCTGACGCGCGAATTACGGGGAGAAGGAAGTTCTTTCGGGCGCCCTCCGCTCTCCGCTTCGCTACGCCATTGACCTTGGGCATCCCGTGTAACGCATGGGCATTTTCATCAAGGGCGCTTTTGCTCTTGTGTGTTCTTCTGGAGAACCACAGTGGATGAAAACGACATCGTTACCGCTGTCTTGAATAACCCTGACGCGCAAGATGCACTGCGAGTCATCGCGCGCATCGCGATCCGCGAAGTCGCACTGCGCGCGAACAGCTCGCCGCCGATCGAAGACGTCACCGTCATCGGCGACATGACGATCGATCGGCTCCGGCACACCGTCAGCGTCGACGGAGCGATCCGGCCCACGAAGCCGCGCGAGTTCGCGTTGCTCGAAACGTTGGCACGCCGCCCGGGGATCGTGTTCTCGCGGGGTCGGCTAATGGACATCGCATGGCCCGACCCCGAGGGCGTCGACGATGAGCGCACCGTGGACGTCCACATTCGGCGCCTGCGCGCGAAGCTCGGCGCCGCCGCGAACATCCGCACGGTTCACGGTGTCGGTTATACGCTGGACCCGCCGAAAGCGGAGTGATCGGCAAGGGTCTCGGGCTTGCGCCCGGGGCCCTTCGTGCCGTTCAGGAATCGCGACGCGATGCGGTAGTACGGAGTTCCGTCGGGGTCGACGCTGACAACCTCGATGAGTCCGTCTTGCACGAGAACGTTCAGCGCTTCAAGATCCTCGACGCTCAGATTGTGAGGCATGGTGCCCTCCCTTTCTGACAGCCATGGTCGCGCGACGCTGTGACACCGGTGTTACCAGCCTGTTGACGTTTAGCGGCGTCGTAGAGGAGTTCGGTTGACTGAACCAAGCCGGGCGTGGACCTAGCGCGAAAGCGCGCTCCGAGCCATTGCCGTCTGCACCTGGCACTCGACGGTGGAAATACCGACACACGGCAACTCGTCCCACGATACCCTCGCCGGATCGACAGCCGTATCCTTAACGAGAAAGGCGCGGGCAAACGCCCGCAGGGATCGGCGCGTGTTTGCGTCGATCGGCCCAGCTTGGGGGATTCGCTGAACCGCCGGCAAGATGAAGGAGCGGATGATCACGTAGTAGTCGTGTGCGTCCTGTTTCTGTTGAATCGAATAATGGTGCGCGTTGAACGCCTGCGTCATTTGACGCGATAGCGCCACGCTCAGCAACAGCGTCGCTGCTCCGCTCGTCGGGCTTTCCGGCCGCACTGTGCGATACGCGGTCTGCAAGGCGAATATCCGCGCGTCGACGACGCTGCGCGGATCGAGGGCCGGCGACGCACGGCGCGCTTCGGTGGCGTATGCCGCGAAGCGCTGCAGCATGTACGTCCGCAGCGCGCGCCGCTCGTTTGCCGACGGCACCCGCGCCTTCGCGAGAAACACGTCCAATTCGTGTTGCGACGATGAGGGAGGAAGAACAAGCGCAGCCTTCCAGGCCCCCATTTCGATCGCCGGGGAGGGTCCGCCACCCGAACCGCCGGCGCCGATCGCGGACATGGCGTCGAAGCCGCGATTCATGGTGCGCCGGTATTGGTTGGTGGTGTTCATCTCTTGGATCTGCTCCACGTGGTTGTCCCACGTTTCAGAGTCCAAAATATCTGCCCCGGCCGCATGCGGAACGCAGAGAGTAAGAGCGCACATTGCGAGGAGAACGAGGCGGCGCATCAGTCCCATGAGTGCCCGCGCCGCAGCCGGATATTCCCCGATTACCCAGCGCTGCGTCGCGGGTGAGACGCCCGGGCTGGCAGCCGCGACCCGTTTCCGATCAACCTCGCGGCGTGCGGTAGTGTCGGCGCGAACGCGGGTGAGCTCGAGCTGCTCGTCCGATACGGTTTGGCTGATGTCGTGACGATCGACGGTGAGCCACACTACGCGCTCGGTTCTCGCTTCGTCTCCCAAACAGCACCGGAGTCGTCGGCTTGAGCCGGTACCGTCCGTTCGAGGACCCTCAAAAGTAAGTATTTTTGGCGAAAAAAGCCAAAAAGCGCTAAGGGGGTTGCTGTACTTTTGTGATTCGACCGAGGTAGTCTGGACGTTGCACTACACTGCAGCGCAGCACATGAAAGTGGAGGAATAACAACGGATGAGCCGCACGAAAGACCCTCGCCCGGTTGTCGCTAAAGGTTGGCGCGGGATAGATGGGAAGCGCGAGTTCAATCGCAATTTTCCCAGCGTTAATCAATGTCGCACGTGGATCGGGCGCAAAGGCGCGGAGATCCGTATCACAAGCGTCACGTACATCGACGACAAGAGTCCCGTCGACCTGGATCGGAACGAGTAGAGAAGCGTCGGAGTCGTGGGCTTGAGCCGGAACCGTCCATCGTCGCGCGCAGGCATGAGTCGCCGGCTTCGCTGCGCCGCCTGCCGTAGTCTCGCCGTTTACCGTCGGGCGCAGCGCTATCGGTGCAAGGGCGGCGACCGTGACAGCGCCGCGCTTTGCGCGGGAACCCTTGCGCTGGGTGCTACCCTCCGAGGACGGTAGATTGCGAAACCACACAGATGCGCCAACCAAGAAGTCGGCCGGAGCGCGTCCCCTTGGCGCCCGAATAAGGCCCCTACAAGGCCCCTCTGGCTCCTCCGGCTGAACTGAGAGCAATCGAAACGCGAAAGGCGCGTCCCGGCAAAGCGACGGGGCCTGCGGCGATGAATCTGGCCGGATGCGCAGCGAGATCCCGCCGCCTGGAAGGGCGATGGCGTTCCCCGAGTGGGCGCGGGCGATCGTCGCCGGCGTCCGATCGCGGATCCCGGAGATCCGGGCGACGCGCAAGGGCGCGCAGCTGGTCATCCTTCGCCTCGGCGATCGCGAAGCGCGGCTCGTGGACGACCGCGACGCTTTTTGCATCTCGTTCCGCGCGGGCGACAGCCTCCCAAGCATGTCCGGCTTAGTCGATCGCGACCGCCGCGACGCGCATACGACGTCGACGATGGCGCATTCGATTGCCGGTTTTTTCGACGCAAAGTTCACGCGCGCAGAAAATCCGGAAACCAGCATTTATTAGAATTTGTGCCGCACGACATTTTAGGCTAACGCCGATAAAGCGGGTGTTTATGGCCGTCAGCGCCTTTATCGCCCGTGTCAAGTATCTTAATTGCGTATGGCCGGCAAAGGTTTTTCTCTTGTCCTGTAAGGGTTTGCGGCCTATCTTAAAAAGTGCGTTTGGTAAAATAGGGTATGCGAACCCACTGCCAAACAGGAGAATAGCCGATGGCCCGTCCAGAAATCTGCACGACTTACGGACACACACTGGTTGCGAATCACGAGTGCCCGAACTGCACGCACCGCGTATGCCGGTGGTGCTACACGGACGAGAAACAGATTCGAGTGCAAGCCCGCGAGCAGGGCATTAAACCGAACCTGAGCGGACCGCCGGATCTCGCCGCGGTGCGCTTCCACGAGCGGCGCGCGGCCGCGTTGGCCGGCACACGGCGGCTCGAGACGCTCGAAACGCAGCTCCCCGTTACCCCGCTCCCTACAGAGGAGAACCCGCCGCGGCGCAGGCGCAAGGCGCGCTCGGCCGCGCCGGCGACGAACGGCGTGGCCGTCGTAGGATAGGGCGCGGATCCGCGTTGAGGGCTCGATGAATCCGGGGAATTGCGCGAGCGCCTGGGCACAATCGAAGTCCGAAGGGAGTTAGCCATTCTCGATTATCGCCCAATGCTCGCCATCGACGCACCGAAGCCGCCAAAGGGCGACCACTTCGACGTGGAGGTAAAGTTCGATGGTTTCAGGTGCGGAGCGATCATCGAAGCCGGCCGTTTGCGGCTCATCAGCAGGCAGGGCACGAACTTCACGAGCTGGTTTCCCGAACTTGCGGACCTTGCGTCCGACGTGGCGAGCACTGATGCGCTGCTCGACGGTGAAATCATCGCCGGTGCCGGCGACGTCGAGTCGTTCAACGTCCTGCTTCGTCGAGCGCGCCTGCGCGGAAGATCCGCGTCAAGCGCGCTGCCGGTCTCGTTCGTCGCCTTCGACTTGCTCTGGCACGACGGCGCCGATTTCACCCAGCATCCGCTCGAGGAACGGCGGACCCACCTGCGAGCGCTCGTGACGGAGAGCAGCCGGCTTGCGGTGTCTCGGATATATGCTGACGGCCCGGAGCTGCTTGCGATCGCCGCGACCCACGGACTCGAGGGAATTGTCGCCAAGGACCGCAGATCCGTCTACGAGCCCGGGCGTCGGTCCCGAGCCTGGTTCAAGACGAAAGTGCCCGACGCGCATCTTGCCCACGAATGGAACGGGGACGCGTAGGCGTCAACCTCGACGAAGGTCCACGCGACACGCGCATCTCGCGATTAAATGGTGGAGAGGTTACAACGACCTCAACCTTGCGCTTTCCACTGCCCCGCTATTTCCGCCCGTTCATCAGCGTATCTCAAAGTCTGAGTCTGCCTGCCCCTAGCATCGGCGTCTCTCGAAATCTGGATCTGCCTGGCCTTGGTGTCAGCCTCGGCCACCTTACGCTGCTGATCGACCTCGCTAGTAAGGCAAATCCGGTGCGAGTCCTTGACATAGCCTGTCTCCTCGTGTGTTTCAGACTTGGCGGACCAATGCTCGACCAACTCACCTTTGGCTAACACAATGGCATCTATCTGGCCTCTTTGTGTAGCATCCGCAGCATCTCCAGCTCGCACGGCCAGTATCGGAAACGTCACACTTTCGACCTCAATCGTGTCAAAATTATACTCTTCACGACATTTCAAAGTACGCCACGATCAAGGTCAACGGAAGTGCCGGTGTTGTTAAGCTGTATGAGACCGGAGTTTTCGACTTCGTTGCGTCCATTTTGTTCTACCTCACAGAAAATCGCGGAATCCAAGGTCGGCGCGTCGAGCACGTCCACGTCTTTGACAACTTCGACTGAATCCCGACCCTCGAATGCAAACGATCGTCTTGCACGATTTCTCGAATGGTTCTCCTTGGTCCGGGGCGGCATTCACGCGCCTCCGCAAGCTCGCGGAGGTTGACGATTCGCTCGGCGATGTACCCGCGCTGCGTCTCATCCGGTTCCGCTGCGAGCGCCGCTTCCTGCGCCGCGATGGCATCGCGGAGCGCATGCCGGTGATCGCTCAAAAACTCACGCTTCTGGCCGACCGGATAAAACAAGACGTACGACATAGCCACGGACGGCCCGCTAGTTCTATTGGCTGGAGGTGTTGATGGTGAAGTTGTGCCACTCCGGCCCGGTCAAGGAACGCCGCCGGGCGGCATCGCGGCGATACGCGCGTGGATCTCGCTCCGGCGGCATCAGCGGGCGGCGCGCGCTGCTGATCGGCGCCTAAAGGACACCATCTGCGGGCGCCGGCGCGAAATAAAAGGTGCTCGTCCCGCCGCTGCGGCGGCTCCTTCTCGCAGTAGCTTCCCGAGGGGCACGCTGTATGCAACACAGCTCCTTGATGGGCCATTATGCCTTAACGGGATGCCCAAGGTAAATGGACGCTCCGGGCACCCAAAACAACGTTGAAAACGTAATTCGCGTGCGCGCGAATTACGGGAAGTGGAAGTTCTTTTGGGCACCCTCCACTCTCCGCTTCGCTACGCCATTGACCTTGGGCATCCCGTGTAACGCAGGGCAATTACATCAAGGGCGCTGTGTCCTTGTGTTTTCTCTCTCTACTAAGGAGCCTCTTCAGCATGTCCAATGGCAAGACCCAACGCTCCCGCCGCGACGGTACGGCGGCTGTCGTCGAATCAACCGCCCTCGCGCTACCGCAGATCACGCGCGCTCAGGCGAACCAGATCCTCAAGGCGCGCGCCGTTGAGCTATACCAAGATGCGCGCAGCGCACAGCAGCATCAGCAGCGCGACTTTGAAGCCCAATACGGCCGCGCCGATCGTATCGATGCCGCGCTCTTAGGCGAGCTGCAGCACTTACAGCTGCGCTTCGCTGCCATCGCCGCCCGGCAGCAGCGCCAGCTGTCCGGCCAAGAGCCAAAGGTCAACAAGTTCGTGAAGTCTCTTGGCGAGATTATCGGCGACGTCACCGTGGCGGTCGCGAGCGAGCGAGCTTTGGAACTCTTCACGCCAATCGACGAGCGCGATTACGTCGGGTACAACGGCTCGCTGGGACGCAAAGGCTACGACGAGTCCGCGCTCGCGCAGTACCAGATCGTCGACGATCCAAAGCGCACCCCGACCACGCAGGATGCCGGTGCAGATCCCGACGAGCCCGTCTGCCTGCACGAGACCGTCGAGCCCTACGAAGACGAACCGACGCGCGGCGCGTGCGCTGACTGCGGAGCGGACTTCGACCTGACGAGCGCCGAGACGGACGCGCAGCGGACGTAGCGTCGGCGGCGGCGGCCCAGCAGTAGAAGCCTGGGCCGCCGTCCTTACGCCGCGCGAGGTTCAGTGCGACTCGCCGGCGCCGTTCCTGACGCGCACATTTACAACTACAAAACGCCCCGGTGTATCGAGCACCGGGGCGTCTTTGCTCGTAGAGATAGGAGCCTCTCCGTGCCCAAGAATCATACCACAACCTCGACGGCCGACAAATGCGCCGCCGTCACCGCGCAGATTATCGAGCAGCTCGACGCAGGCGTTGCACCTTGGGTACGCCCGTGGAGCACAACCGGCACGTCCGACATGCCAACGAACTTCGCCACGCAGCGCACCTATCGCGGGGCCAACGTCCTCAACCTGTGGATGGTGCAGACCGCACGCGGATACGACACCGCGGAATGGATGACGTTTAAGCAAGCCATCGACCATGGCGCTTGCGTCCGCAAAGGCGAACACGGCACACCGGTGTTCTTCGTCTCGATGCTCGAGCGCGAAGAGCCGAACGCCAAGGGCGAACTGGTCGAGCGACACGTTCCGTTCTGGAAGTCCTTCACCGTCTTCAATATCGCGCAAGTCGACGGACTTCCCGAGCGCCTGCCGGTGGCGCCCAAGCCGGAGACCGAACGCCTTGCGAGTGTCGACGCCTATCTCGCTGCGGTTGGCGCAACCGTCCGCCTCGGTGGCGATCGCGCCTTTTACTCACCATCAACCGATTCGATAACTCTTCCCCGACCTGAGCAATTCGAGTCCGTCTCCGCATTTTACGCGACGTCGTGTCACGAGCACGCGCACTGGAGCGGAGCCGAGACGCGACTCGCGCGCCAATTCGGCAAACGCTTCGGCGATAGTGCCTACGCCTTCGAGGAACTCGTCGCCGAACTCACGGCGGCATTCCTCTGCGCGGAGCTGGAGATCCCGGGACGACTGCAGCATCCCGAGTATATCGCGAATTGGGCTGCCGTGCTGCGCGCGGACAACAAAGCGATTTGGACCGCCGGCGCGCGGGCGACGGAGGCCGTCCACTTCTTGCACAAGGCCGCCGGCTTCACCCAGGACGCTGCCGCATAACATGGTCTAGGGAACCGCGGGCTTTACAGCAGCCCGCGGTCCCCTAATTCCCGCGTGCCTGCGGGCCGCCCCAGCTATCGACTCACCCGAATAGTTCGATCTGTTTGGGGGTTCCCGCCACCGCGCAGAGTTTGCTCTCGCACCACGGGCACAGATCGAGAGCCTCTGCTGCGCTCCACCGATGATCATCACAGATTGGTCGGATGCATCGCTCGCCATCGCAAATGACCGCCGCAACGTTTGCGCAGAACGCGCAGCTGCGGCGGCTTAGGCGGGGGCACCGCCCCAGGCACAGCATCGGCGGCGTCTCTTCGGTCGCGCATGAATCGCAACTCATGACCTCATGACACGCTACGCCTGTGCCACCAGGGTGGCATCGTTGATTCGGAGCTTCTACCTTAGCCCCGCGCCAAATACGGGCTGTCTAGTGCGCGCCTCGTCGATGGTGTTGGTGGTCATGCCACGCCACTAGCTTGGCCCCTCTCTTTGCGGGCTGCGCTTAGCTTCTCACGACCAGCGTCCCACTGGCCCAGATCGATTCGTAAATGCCCTTCATTGCGACGGCAACGTCCATCTCCACAATGTAAGTAGGTTTCTTCTTTGCGGCGTCCTTAATTGACTGGCCAATAACCCAACATCTATCATCAGCAAACACCACTCTGTCATGACTATGTTTGCTCGACCGAAGCTCAAAGCTTCCTCGTTTCGCAAATTTATCGGCAACCAGACGCAGCGTCGTGCTTACAGTCTCTGTCATCACTCTAACAGAGACTGACGAAGCAACGTTCTCCATGTAGACGTCGAACAGTTGGGTGTCGAGATAATTGTCGGTGATGAACAGTTCCGCTGCGGCAAAGGCGACGATCGTCTTCAGATCGCGATAAAAGCGGTACTCGTCTCCGGACTCGTACGCCCCAGCAATGTGCGACTCAGGCAACAGAAGTTCCAATTCAGCGAGGCTGCTCTTGAGCACAGCAGTAAATCTATTGATGCGGTCGTCGAAGTCCCGCTGTTTCTCGCCTTCACTTCTCTCACCAAAGTAAAATCCGCCGCCGCCCTCCGCGGTGTGGAATTGTGATACATTATTACTGGCCTCGCCGAAACCGCGGGTCAGTATGTTCAAAGTGAGGTTAACCCACTCCGTTTCCTCGTGTTCGGCATCTCGATAGTTCCGACCGCGCAACCTATCGAGCGTGCTGAGCTGCTTTTTCAGAGCCGCCTGTGTTTTTTCGGGTGGTAAATCCGCCTCTTTGGGCGGTGTCCGACGCGGTTGGCGTGGCATGAACGAGTCTCCCCCATGTGTCGTGTGTTTAACCGGCTCCCCGCCGCTCGCCTACGGCAGAACTCGCTGCGCGAACTCGCATAGCGCATCAAGCACTGCGTCGAGGCGTTGCGCTAACCATTTGCGGTTAGTCTTCGTGAGGCTCTCGTCGACCAGATAGGGTTGCGACATCGATGGTGCCTTCCACGTCGTAGAACTGAGTTGTGGGCTACCCAAGGGTACGGTGACGTTCCGACCAGGGGAGCCACGATGACTCAGCACGTTTCGCATCTTATCTGCATCTCCGTAACCAATTACCACGGCGTCTAGAACGCCTACGATGCGCTCAGTCGGGTGTTGTCTCCTAAACTTTTTTATCGTCAGTTTTGGGGTAACGTTGCGACGGTCATCTTCGGTAGCAAGCGGAAAAGTTGTGGGATCAGACAGCGTCCCGATCGTGTATGAGCAATAACAGAGCACTTCGATGCAAGACACAAAGGCAGCAAAGAATTCGAACAGTGCTCGCTCCTGCAAGTATGTCTTCTCTGTGCAGTCGCCTTCGGTCGGCAGTTGGTATGCTTTGCGAAAGTCGTCGTCGGAATCCGCGACGCCACGAAAACGCCAAAGGATCGAGTTGTGCGCAAAGGCGTAGTCGCTGTACACTTGGTTATTCGCACTGGAAGCGACAATGAGTGCGTCGAGCCGATCGTGCGCGGCTGCGGGAAAGTCTCGTGTGGTTTGTTTTTTCATCCCACGAGTGGTTCACCTTGGTTAGGAGAGACTCGGGTGCCAGGCAGCCCAATACCCGAGCTAGCGAATCGCCTTTTGATGGAACAGCTTGAGTCATGCAAACCGATCCCGGGCAGATATGAATCGCGCGGCAAGCGCACGCGGGTTGCGCGCAGCTCCTTAATGGGCCATTGTGCCTTAACGTGGTGCCCAAGGTAAATGGACGCTCTCTCCGGGCACCGAAAATAACGTTGAAGGCCGGTCGGCGCGAGCGTGTAATCAGCCATCGTTGGCGCCTTCGACCGACCCCGGGCGCGTCCTTGACTCGGTTCTGGCTCAAGCTGAAGACTCGGGCGCAATCCCGGTAAAACGTGGGGCAAGCGTGTAGTGTGGCTCTCCGTCGATCGTCACGACATCAGCCAAACCGTATCGGACGAGCTGGTCGAGCGCGGCGAGATCCGCGGGGTCGATTTCTTCTGGCTCCATTTTCCCGATTAACGCGCACTGGCATAGCCGGGATGTTACGCGGGCACATCCTTGAGGCAAAGGGGCTTGCCATTCTCGAATATCGCCCGATGCTTGCCATCGACGCTCCGAAGCCGCCAAAGGGCAACCACTTCGACTTCGAGATCAAGTTCGACGGGTTCCGGTGCGGAGCGATCATCGAAGCCGGGCGTTTGCGGCTTATCAGCCGGCAGGGCACGAACTTCACTGGCTGGTTTCCCGAAATCGCCGACCTACCGTCCGACGTTGCAAGCGTCGACGCGCTGCTCGACGGCGAAGTGATCGCCGGGAACGGATCGATCGAGTCGTTCAACATTCTGCTGAGCCGAGCGCGCCTGCGGGGAAGGTCCACATCAAACGCCCTGCCGGTATCGTTTGTCGCCTTCGACCTACTCTGGCACGACGGTGCTGACTTGATGCAGCGCCCGCTTGAGGAGCGGCGGACCCAACTGCGAGCGCTCGTGACGGAGAGCAGCCGGCTTGCGGTATCACGGATCTATGCCGACGGCCCTGCACTGCTGTCGATTGCCGCGGCGCACGGGCTCGAGGGAGTCGTCGGGAAGGACCGCAGATCCGTCTACGAACCGGGGCGCCGGTCTCGATGGTGGCTCAAGACGAAAGTGCCGGGAGCGCATCTTGCGCACGAACGGAACGGGAACGCATAAATGACGGTCATTCGGCGGTTTGCAGATAGTGATGGTCTCGAATCGCCGGCAGGCCCACCGGCGTCGTCGTCCAGTTCCGCGCGATCGCAGCCTGCGCGGCCGCCAGGGCCATCGTGTGCCGGTAGCACGCCGCCGCGAGCAGCTCGTCCTCGACCTCGTCTTTGCGCTTGGCTTCGGCCTTCGGTTCCGGCCAAACGTTGCGGAGATCCTCGGGCGCGCCGCCCAGGGACAGCGGCACGTCGATCGTGTAGTTTCGCCACTGGTCGTGCGGGATACCATACGCGCGAAACACCGAGACCCGGAAGCGCCGCCAGGCGTAGTCGTAAGCTGGCCGAACCGTGCGCGAATATCCCGGAATGCACACGACGGCAGGATCGCTCGACGCGATCGCACCCGGCGTCAACGACGCCGGCAAGGTCCACGCTGCTGCGGCGCTCGACGTTAGCGCGAGAAACCCCGCGACGATGATCGGATTACTCGGCATAATAGATGGGCCCGATCGCGGCCTCGCCTCTGTTGCACGGCGCGCAGAGAACGAGCGCACAGGTTCGGTACGGATCAAACACCGCAACCTTATCACGCCGCAGTCGTCGCACTCGAAAACGTGAGTCCATTTCGGCTTCCCGCCCGTGTCGATCGCGGCGACGAGCTCGCCCAACAGCTGCTTGCCGGCGACCTCGGCCTGGGTCTCGAACGGCAGCGTCGTGGCGACGTCACGCCAAACCGACCCATTCTGCCACTCCCGCCGGGCCATGCGTTCGACAGGCTCCGCGTACGGCTCGCCGGTAAGGCTATAGTCGATCGTGCAGGCGAACATCACCGCCGCAAGCCTTGAATCGTGCCGGGACTCTCTGCACGCCGTTGATCGCCGCTCGCGGTCCGGTTGCTGGGGGCGGCGCTGTACGTCTCACGGCAGTTTGCGATGGCCTTCGCGATCGTCATGGCGCCATACGTCGACTCCCCCCGCCGTGTATCCCACTTCTCCCGCATAAGCGCGCTGCCTCGAAAGAGTCGATCCATTTGGGCAGGATCTCTGCCGGTCCAGAACGCAAGCCGGCCGCACAGTGCGATGTCTGCATCCGACGCCGAAGCGTGATCAGCGTGCCCGTGATAGAGGCGTGCGATTTCCGCCCCGCTTCGCGAATTGAACATCCGGCGCAGCAACTCGGCGTCGTCGACGGTGATGGGTGCGTCGTCGCGCGGGCTCACCGTTGGGGCGGTCGGCTTCTTCGGGAGCTTCGCCTCCATCTCGGCTAACACACGGGCGATTACGGCGTCCGACACCGAACGCACTTCGACCGGGGTGCCGGCCACGTGCTTACCAGTGATCGTGAAATATCGCGCGGTCGAGTAAATCTCGAACCCCTCGCGTGTTACCGGATCGAACCGCAGATTGCACTGCGATCCGGGCGGCTTCGTGCCGCGCAGGACGACGTGGAAGCCGGTTCCGCTCGGGGACAGCTCGGTATAGGATTGCAGCGCGTCGATAACGCCACGCGCCCACGGCTTAATCGCCCCGCTTGTCGGGTCGCGAACGTGGTCAAGATCGACGCCGATTATGTTGTCGTCTCCCGAGAAGACGAAACCGATCCCATTCGCAGGCACTCGACCAGTCGCCGCGCACGCAGCGTCAAACGATGACCACGTCGCCGGGTTAGTCGTCGACGCTCGGCGCCCATTCGCGCTGTACGGCACCTTCGTGCGCTTTTCGTCGCGCGTCTCAAAGCGCCACAGTATCCAGCGCTCGAGGTCCTTCAATTCAGCGGGCAGCACCATTCAAGCCATCCTGTCTCTAGCTGGCTAGATGCACGCAATAGGGACGCGGGATGGTCGACCCACCGACGAGCCCCCCCAATAGCTCTTCACGGCCCCGTTACGTGGTCGAAGGTGCCGGCGATCTCAACGGCTTCAAGCGCAGACGCGGCCGCGACCGCCACCGGCGCGGCCTGCGCATCGACCGAGTCGTCGTAGATCTTGAGTGCTGCGGCGATCTTCTTATCGCGCGACGTGGCCGTAGGAAACGGGGTATCCAGGACTGGCTTCGTGCCGTTCGGCAGCCAAACGCGAGCGCAGAACAGCGTCTCGCCGGTGTCCTCACGCTGCATCTGCCACAGATACACACGGCAGCCGTTCGGCTTCACCTCCGCCGCATCGCGATCGTTTTCGTAGGCGTCCGGCGCCGGCGCGACGGGCGCGGCGCTTGACGTCGCTGCATCGTAGTTTGCGAGAACCGTCGCGATCTTTTTGTCGCGGGCTGCGCGCGTTTGGAAGGGCTTGTCGAGGACGGGTTTCGCTGCTTGCGGGAGCCACACGCGGGCGCAGAAGAGCATCTCGCCGGTTTCCGGCTGCACGAGATCGCGCAGATGCACGAGGCACCCGTTCGCCTGAATCTCAGCCGCGCTGCGATCGGCTTCGTATGGGTCGGGCGCCGTCGCTCCATCCTGGATTGCGAACTGCTTGCCGTCGAATATCGCGTCCGTAGCTTGCAGCGCGTCGTCAGCGTCCTTCACGATGACGGCGCCGGCCGCCGGGCCTTTCCCGGCGCCACCGAACTCGTCGAGTAGGTCTTGAATTGCGGAGTCGCGCAGCGCGGCGGATTCGTACCCCTTGCGTTTATTGAGGATCGGCGATTTCCGATCGGGCAGCCACACCTGCGCAAAGAACGTGCGGCCGCCGGTATCCTCGTCGACGTCCTCCCACTTGAAAACGCGGCACCCGTTTTCATGCTCGTCCGCCGCCTCGCGGTTTTCCGCGATCTTGTCGGGTGCCGGCGATATGACGAGTTTGAAGCGCTCGGGGCCGAGTTCGGTCTCCATGTTCGTGATGCAATACGGCACACGCGCGGTCACATCCGATTCCTTCGGTGGCGGTAGCTGCGAACGGCGAAGCAGTTCGGGGTTCTGGTCGTACCAGTACTGTTTGATCACGCCTTGCAAGCCTTGCGCGAAGAAAATGACTTCGTCGTTCGGTAAGTTCTTGATTTCGTAGGGGGTCAGCCACCGACGCGTCTCGAGCCGATTGCTCTCGGCGAGATGACCACGAGGCGCGAGCGTCATCCGATCCCCGGAGATGTTGCGCTCCTTGACGACGGTCGTGTACTCCCCAAGCGCAACGCTTAACGCTTCGGCGTCTTCCTGCTTCTCGGGCGTGTACCACAAATGCAAACCTTGGTTTTGGCTGATCGTTTCCAGCTTGCCGTACGTAGCCTCGACTTGCGAGCTATTTTGCCACACGGTAATAATTTTGCCGCCGAGCCCGCGCATGAACGACGCCGCTTTCTGAACCTGCTCCATGTTGCCCGTCGCGCTCGACTCTTCGAGCCATAGCTCCCACGGGCGAACGATCCCGCGCGTCTCACGGCCGCCGATCGTTATGGCGCGAGGCATGAGGCGCCACAGCCAATCGTTGATGCACAGCCGAACGTATGGCTTGAGCTGCTCAAGGTCCGCCTGCGGCATACGGATGACGATGATCGCCGATCGATCGCGATCGTTGACGAGGTCCTCGATGCGGAACGTGCTCGACGTCGTGTTCGCGAAGATTCGTGGATCGCGATAGATCGGGAGATCCTTGAGGGTCGACCCGAAAATCCCTGACTTCTCGTCGACGGCCTTCGCGGCGAGGACGCGCATCGTCTGCGCCACCCAGGGACAGGTCTTCGTCGGATGGTTCGTCTTTCTGCCGTTGCGCTCTTCGAGCCAGCCCGCTACACCGTGCGGATCGTGTTCGTACGCCAGCACCGCGTCGATGGCATCCTCGATCTTCTCGAAGCCCGACAGGAACGTGATTAGGCCAGCGGGAGAGTTGATCCGGGGGTCATTTTCGACGATCGAGCGGAACGCGTTGTGTCCGATAAATCCACCCATCGCTTCTTTGGCGGTCGCATCGAAATAGTTGGCATACTTCTCGCCGCTCGTGACCATCGGCTCGACGACCCACCCGGCCAGGCGCGTGCAATCGCTGAACATATACTTCGTGTGTATACGGATATCGTCGAACGGATTGCGTTTCGCGACGCCAGGGTCGTCGGAGTACGGATCGATGACAAAGACGCGCTCGCCCAGCGATTTGCGATAGCCCAGGATCGCTTCGCTCAGACTGCCTTTGATATCGAGCAGAATCCGCAACGGTTCGTATCCGTACGGATGCCACCGCCGCCACGCCTCGGGCCACGACTTGGCGTCCGGGTGAACGCTCTCGGTGAGTAGCGATGGCATCACGAAGCCGCGCGTCTTTCCCGAGCCCTGCTTGCCGCGAGCCTCGATGCCGATCTCGCTGTCCCAGCGCAGCGGCTCGAACCCGCGTTTGGTTTCGACGCCGCCAAAAATCGGACCGCTGACTCCACGACGTGGACGAAACAACGCGGACGAAACGAAATCGATCGCGCTCATTTCTTCGCGAGGAATCCTTTCTTGTAGTAGTCGTCGATCGTCGCCATACGCGCGGAATCTTTGTGCGAACGGATCGCCTCTTTCGATCGCGGAGACACGATGCGATTGAGGGCGATGTACGCCGTGAGGGCCAGAAAGAGTCCAACACCCCAGGTGATCCAAATCGCGTGAACGACCGACCAGCCGTACGCGGTCAAATGGTTAACGTGTTGACCCGGCACGTAATAGCCGTTGACATTGACGGTCTGATACCACCATGCGCCCCAGGCGTAGACCAGATTGAGCCCGTGAAAGAGCGAGTCGCCCAGCCGGCGCGTCATGTGCGCAACGACCAGCGAAGCCGCCACGCTCGTAGCGATCACGCCGACGAACCCGACAAGGGAGCCGAGATCCGAACCCGGATTCTCCCCGACCCACGTCGCCCGCTGATACGGCAGCTTCTCTCTCACCGCCCCACGCCGTGCCCGACTTTCTGCTTCTTCTCGGGCGCCGGCACCGTCGCCGCGATCGCCTCGGCGACCTTATGCTGATGCGGCTCGTGGATCTGCACCAGCCCCTTCTTCTGCGCCTCCGCGAGCTGCGGAACGTGGAACGGCTCGGGAATAAATATCTTCTTGCCAGTCTCGGGCGCGACCATCTGCGTGTCGTAGACGATCGCCGCATCATGCAGCTTGTAGCCATCGAGCGAGACCGCGCCGATGATCGTTTGCTGGCCGGCGGGGATCGTGTACTGGACCTGATCGCGACCTTGCACGGTATACGGCGCTTTGAGCAAGAACTCGCCGATAATTTCGCGCTTGTACGGCGTCTTCTGATCAGCCATGTCTTACTTTCCTGTGTTACACAGCAACGGGGGAGCGCTCGTCGCCGACAGCCGAAGCCACAGGACGACCGCGATACTTGAGCCATCTTTCGGCCTCTTCGCGAAGACCGACCGCATTGAAAATTGCCGCGGGGGCGACGTCGGGCGCATCGATCAAGGCTTGGTGTGTTACCGCCTTGTCATAGTCGCTGCCGCGCGCGAAGACTTCGAGCTCCGCCGGCGAGAGATCGAGCACGAACGGCGCGATGCCGTCCGAGCCGAGTTGCCAGTATTTATAGCGCAGTGGGTCGAGCCCGTCGTGCCGCAGCGCCAGAGTCCGCGACGGGATGAGCGCATCGATTTGGGCGTCAGTGAACCCGAGGAATCGGTAGGCGTCGCGGGTCGCTTCGGCGTTTGGGTTCTCGGTGGCGAATACCGTGCCGCACAGCGTTTTCAGTGTCCTGAGTGTCGCTTCGTCGATCCCCTCAAGATCGGTCAGCACGAAGACGATGCCAAGATGCTTCTTTCGGGTCGTGCGGACCAAATCGATCAGCCACGGTCGAAGCAGCTTGTGCTTCAAAGCCAGATGCGCTTCTTCGATGATCAGCACCAGCCGGCGGCCGTCCATCTCGCGCTCGGCATCGGCACACAAAATCATGAGCGCCGGCAACGCACCCGCGTCGCTGAGATGGTAGAGCGCCGTAGTGTCATAGACCCGGACCGGGCGCTGCCAGTCGAGCATCTCGTCCGGCGTCGCGTCATAGATATGACCGTAAATGCCGCCGGCGGCATAGTGCTCGAACGCGGCGCGAACTGCGTCCGGCGCCGAGAGTTTCTGCAGGAAGAGGGTCGTGCAGGCGTGCTTACGCCACTGGGGATCGTCCGCGAGGAAGTCGACCGCTTCGACGATCTTGGCCTTCGTTTTCCCGTCCACGGTTGCCCCATCGAGTTGCAGAATGAAGACGCAAATTTCGACCGAGCGGGTGCGTCCGCGGACGGTGTCGAGATCGAGAAACAGGCACAGCCGTGCGGGACTGTCCGCTTCGCCCGGATAGCCGTACGCGCCGTCGACCATGACCACGGCGCGCTCTTCACTGCGATGATAATCAATGCCGACGACACGATCGCGGTCGTGTTTGCGAGAGTGCCCGATCGCAAGCGCATTGGTCAACGTCGTCTTGCCGTACGTGATCGGGCCGACAACGACGGTTGCCATTACGTCGCCATTATGCAAATCGAGCGCGAATGGGGCGAGGGTGTCCGCGCGCCGCGCCCACAGCATCGGGGGCGTATGCGGCGGGCACTTGTCGCACCTGAGTGTTTCCCGGCCGCGCCAGGCGTCGGTCAGATTCGAAATGTCGCCGACCGTTACGCCGTGTGCCGGCGTGCCGCGAACGAAGTTGTACCCGTTCCCGCCCAGGGTGCTCAACCACGCGTCGGCGGCGTGCATCTCCTCGACCCGTGTCCCGAAGCCACCCTGCGGTGCCGTACGGAGTACCTCGCAGATCGAAGCGGTCCACGCCTCGAGCTGCTCAATGTCCTCACTGCGTAGCTCGATGATGTGGCTGTACCAGGCGTGCCGGCGCGTTCCGTTTTGATGCGATGCCTTGACTTTGCGCAGATCCTTGAGCCGGTCCAAAGCGTCTTTGTCGAGCGACCGTTTGGCGATGGCTCGTTCTGAGGCCCGACGAGCGTTCCGCTTATTCGGCAACACCTGGACGCTGGTCGCGTCGTCGCGGGCATCGTTCGATCGCTCCGTGAGTTCGTGCGTCATCTCCTGATGACTGGCAACAATGAACCGCGAGTGATCGCGATACGGAATCGCCAGCGACGCCAATTCCGCCAGCATACGCGGTTGCCGGTTGTTCGGAAACTCGACGATGGAAATGCAGCGGATGTGCTCGCGTCCATACTGCAGATCCATCCCGCCGTCGAAGTCTTGGACGGCCAAGACTTCACGCAACGGGAGCGGGGTGACCAGCAGCCCTTCCTCGTTGATGGAAAGCGGCGGCAAGACGATGCCGGGCAGCGTCCACCCGTTGACGTTGCGGTAGAGCGTGTCGACCAGCTCGTCGCGATCGCCGCTGCCCTGCAGCCGCTCGACCTCGATCATGCTCGTACGCAGCGTCGTCTCGATTTGCCGGCAGCCTTCTTCCAGCGCCGCCAGCCCCTCGGCGATCGCGTCCCGCGCCGTCTCCGGACGAGTGTCGTTGATCAGCCAATTCGCGATCGTGCGCGACGCTTCGCCTGGAGGCAAATACGTGACGAGCAGTCGGACTTCGTCCTCGCAGACTACCGCGTCGCGGACGTCGCGCAACACCTTGTGCGTTGGAGATGGCGCAAACGTGTCGGGCTCGACGATCGCCGACAACTTCGAGGGCAGCCGGACGCGTTGAAACTCGTACATCCAGCCCTGCTCGGTGCACGACAGCGCGGCAGCGAAATCGCCGACCATCCGGTCCAGCCCGCCTTCCGTCTTCACCGTCGCGTCGGGACCGCGCAACTTCCAACCGGTCGTGAATGCGCCGTCCTCGTTGAACGTGATGCCGGGCGCGATCAGATACTCGGTGACCAGCAGACTGTCGAAGCCCTGTTCGCCCGACTTGCGCAATTCCTTGAGATTTACCGGCAGCCGCGGAATCGCGGCGAGGCCAGCCGCCGACAAGCCGATGACGGTCGCGACCAGGGCGGAACTTCCGACTACAAACGGGTTCATCGTTGATGTCTCCGGGCATCGGAGCGAGACGCATACACGCTACTGCGCGCGGGGAAGTGTCGGTCGTAGCGCGGCAGCCAATCGCGCACGAACGGAAGATCGAGATTGATGTAGCGGAAGAACACCGCGAAGAAATGCGGATCGTACTCAGCGAGCTTTTTCAGGAGCCCAATGACGGCAGCCAGGTACACGATGCCCGCGAGCATCCACCACAAATTATTCGTATGGAATGCAATGGGAACGCAGAACAAGGCCGACCCGCCGCCAATGACCAGCGGGATGCGCTCGCAATCAAGCCACAAACGCGGGCGCCAGAGCGCGGCGTAGATTCGCTCCACGCGCGCGCTGTGCTCCCGGCCGGCCTTCTCCCTATCTGCCATACCTTGCGTTCGTTAGTTAATGAGTGCCGCGCCGGCCGCGCCGGCGCCGTACGTGATGAACGCTGCCGCTGCCGTGACTCCGATGACGCCTGCACCGGCCGTGCTGAGCAGGTCCGACTTGTTCAAGCGGCCGGCGACGACCGCCGCGATACCCAGCACAACGGCCGCAATCATGATGACCGTACCGGCGATGTTGCCCTGGCTCGCCAAGCCTTGAGCTGTGGTCCCCATGTTGGCGAAATTAACGAGACCGCCGCCGCCGCCGGCGCCGGCGGCTAGAATTGGAGCAATGAGATGCACGTGTCTTTCCCTTTCAGGCTGTTGCGAGTGAGGGTCGTCGGTCGTCGACCTCGACGTAATCAAGATCGTAGTCTCCGCGTCCGCGCGACCCAGTCACGAACGCGACTTCTGTAATGCGCCGCCCTTCGGGAAGGCGCTCGATGAAGACGGCAATATCGATTGCCTTGGCGATCATGTGCGAACTCACTTCGATGCCCGGGACCTGTTCGACGAGCGTCTCACAAGCAACCAGACCGTCATGTGCGCTATTACCGTGAACCGTCGTCCACGACGCATCCATGCCCGAATTGAGCCACGCCAGGAAGTTGTAACACGCTTGCGGACGCAGCAGCTCGGCAACGATGATGCCGTCGGGCCGGACGCGTTTGCCCACTTGCAACAGATCGCTATCGGTAATCCCCAGGGCCGCACATGGCTGCACTCGCAGCGTGTTCTCGGGAAGTGCCTCGTCCTTGAGTTCGACGAGATCTTCGATCAGAAATACGCGACGACTGGGGGTGCGCTGCCGCGTAGCAAACTGCACCGCATTGAGTAGGGTCGACTTGCCGGCTTGAGGCCGGCCAACGATGAGGCCGTTCAACCCATTCGCAACGGCGTATTCAATTGCGGCACGATGACCCCGCAACTTCGGATACACTTTCACCTTCGATGGACGGGCGTTGCCGGGCGCGTCCAGCGCGCCGGAGTTAACGTAATCGTCGAACGTGAACAACGCGCTCGATGGCTTGCGCAAGCAGAGCGCCGGGCCGGTGCGCGTGAGCGGATAGTTGAGCGCCGTGACACGGCAGCCGTCCCACGGGAGCTCGCCCATCAGAATCGGGTGGTCCTCATCAATCCGGCGGCCAAGTTCGCTTGCGATCGAGCGATTGAGGCTGGCGACCTCCCGGGCCGGGATAACGACTCCGGTATCGACGAGCCCGGTCGCGCCGCTATCGACGTACACCGCGCAGCCCATGCCTTCGGTCTTCGGGGGGTTCAGTAAAATGTCGAATGTATCGGAACTCGCAAGATACGGCGCGAACCGCTCGACGAGTCGGCCGACCTCGCTCTTGCGCTTACGCAGTCCCTCGAATCCGAAGTCAGGACTATTCATCGCAGATCCGGCAGTTTTGCGGCGATCAGGGGTCTGGCGCGATAACGGATCGAGTCAGCCGGCACGGGGCCGTATTGCCTGGAATCAAGGCTCCACTCGTCGGTGCCGTATAGCCACACGTCGCCGTGCGGTACGATCTGCGTGCCGTACGGCTGCACCGGCAGACGCCGGCCGTGCCTGTCGATCGAATGCGCGACGCTGTTCGGCAAGAGTCGACCGTTGACCGAGACCCCGCGCGCATCAATGTGCACGCGGTCGCCGTCGACAGCCGCCACCAGCTTCAAGAACGGGATCGTCCCCCCAGGGCACGGACCATGCTCGACGTAGTTGCGCTCACTCGCCATTACGGCGACGGCTTCGGGAGGGCACAACTCGACGAGATCGCCG
>Ga0182013_10000150_pt1 | contig 87533 bp, 80 predicted proteins | sample 612S2MmetaG_FD_120487 | JGI IMG/M metagenome (GOLD analysis project Ga0182013, IMG submission 120487) | Permafrost microbial communities from Stordalen Mire, Sweden - 612S2M metaG | ecosystem: Environmental > Terrestrial > Soil > Wetlands > Permafrost | place: Sweden: Stordalen | collected... | reverse complement strand
TCCATGAACCGCTGACGCTTAGCCGAGAACGCGCGGCGCCCCGGCCCCTTCTTCACACGACGACTCGACAACACGACCTCCTCAAAATCAGGAAAGTGTTGCGACATCTGCTTGAACCCACCCCGGCAGAGGGGGGTCAGTTTTCCACCGGCGCCGACACTCGATCGGCTCCAAATGCAAAGAAGGCGCTTTCTCTTTCGAAGGCCCAAGCGATCTCCAAGCGAACGTTGGCGCTCAGCCACGGGAACGAGGGCTAGGCGGGACGGAACGCGGCGGAGTCTCGGGCAAAGCCACCCTGCGCGGCTACACCGGCCAGGTGGAAAGCGAGGGCACGTTCAACGGCAAACGGTTTGAAATCACGTTTCGTAGCAGCGCATTCCGCAACCACAACTGGCGCTGCGCCGAGGTTCATGAACCCGTACTCAAACCAACAACGTTTCATCTCGATAACTGGTCCAAGCCGAGACCGAGGGCACGGCACAGAACGAAGCGTCACTAAGCCGTTTCTCACCGGGCCCTGCCATGCAGCATGGTCTCACCAAACGCAGCACGGGGCGCCTTGGCATTCGCCCGGTACGGCTTGACGCTCCGGTAAGCGTCCTGCGTGGCGACGCGCCGACGTTCGACGAATCCGGCGCGGGCAGGCGAGGTGGAGGCGATCCGGCTGGCCGGCTCTCAGGACCGGCACCCGTAAACGGTCGTGCGAGACGGCGTTAGCGGCGCTGCTCCTTTTCGCCAAAGCCGGGCTGCGACGCATGCTTCCCTTGGCGAGCAGTAGCCAGCGTCGGCGCTGATGGCGTCGCTGCTCTGGACTGCCATGAAGGAGGGCCTCCTCGGTGGCAAGCTCCGCTTGTCACCGAGAACCAACCTCGGTGAGCGGACTGATGCCGTCGCCCTGTTCGAGCGTGAGACGGTCGGCGTCCACGGCGACGCCGCCCGCCCCGCCGTTCGCGGCGATCAACGCCGCATACCGCTGCGATACGAGGTCTAGGGCTTCGGGCGGGCGGCGTGCCGGGCGGCCCTCAAGCCAGTTCGGCAACACCTCAAGCGCAGCGTCGATGATGTTCCGCGCGGCGATCGATAGCTGCTCCGCGCCGCGAACCTCGCCGACAGCGCTGTGGACACTCGCGTTGCGGACCGCGTACATGCGAACCAGCGCGACGCGAGAGTGCTTACGGATGCCCTCGACCCAGTCGACGAACCGGGAAGCATTCTGTAGCCGAGCCCGCCAGCGCCTGAACGCCTGCTCGGCGAACGGGTTGAAGGAGACGAGCTGATCGTCGACTAGACGTGCAACCCGCCGGACGGTCGTGGTGGTGGTGAGCGTGGCGGGTCTGGTGGTTGGCTTGGCGCCAAGCAGTGCTATCCAACGGGTCAGGTCGCCGAGCCTCCCGCTAACCGCATTCACGCGAAGCCATGGCTCGACGTTGGCCGTCCACTCGGCGCTCCCTGCGGACCGGCGTGCGGCGGTCCTCACGACGTCCCATGTCGCGGTCAGGCTTTGGCGGACCGCGTGAAGCGCCACAAGCGAGGAGACACGGTCGTAGAGGAACTCGGCCGGGTGGTCGCTCCCGCGCGCTAGGGACTCCAGGGCGATCCAGCGATGCAGGACTTGGACGACTGGCGCCTCTGTGCTGCGAGCGAGCCCGGCGTATCGGAACGCGTCGATAAGCGGCTCAAGCGGTCCCGTCGTTCGCGTGTATGCCTTCGCGAGCGAGGGCGGCTCGCGATGGAGCCGCCAGGTGTGTTGATCGGAGGGGCGTAGCACTAGGGATGATGTTCCTAGGGTCAGCCGGTCGACGCGATGGCGCGTCATGTACTGGTCGACCAGCGCCTGGATCTTTGCCTCACCCCGGTCCCGCGCACCCTCCGGGTCGAACGCACCGACGAGGGTGACGATGGTCGTCTGGCGTGGCCCGGCCGCGTACATGCGCAGGAATTCAGCGAGCCTGGTGTCGGCCGATTGGGTGGCCTTGCAGTTAACAGGCCACCTGCGCGGCGCGGTCACGACGGCGCAGTCGAAGGCCGGGGCATCCTTCGGATCCGAGGCACCGTTAAGCACGCACGCGACGGCGTGCAGCTCGCTGCGCCGGCTGACCAGATCTCGAAGAGCCGCGCACGCGGCGGAGTGGTCCGCAGCGACGACTAGGTTCCTCACAGTCACCCTGGCAAAAGCTGCGCCATCACGGCCTTCGGCGACGAGCGTCGCGCCGAAGAGGTCGATCAAGCGGTCGAATTCGCGCCAGTCGGCATCATCGCCGGGACAGGCGCCGATGATCCTCTCAAGCAGCCTTGCGCGGAGCGGGGTAGCGGCGCCAACGAGATCGCGCTCGAGGTCCGCCAACGCGGAGCCCGCCAGCGTGGGGGCGCCGGCCGCGAGGGCCGCTGGGGTACCGGCGAGTGCGGTGTCGAGCGCGGTGCAGGCCGCCGTATAGGTAGCCGGGAATCCCGCAGAGAGGTCCGCGTCGTACGCGCGCAGCGAAGACCTAACCGCGTCGAGCACCTCGAACGCGAGCTTGAACATCGGCTGCCAATCATGTTGATGGCCCCATGCGACGCGCTGACCCTCGATGACGGCCGAGACGGGATCGAGGCGAGAGGCCCCCGATCCCGCAAGCAGAGTCGCTGGGTCCTGCTGCTCGACTAGCCGCTGCGCTAGGTAACGAATCGCCCGGCCCAGATCCGTACGAGACGCAACCCTCCAGCAGTCTTGGTGAAACGCGGCGAGCGGCACGTGCACCAGTCTTACCGATGTGTGCTTCAGCGGTCTTGCTCTGGCTTAGCGGTTTTGGCGGCGCATGAACGACGATGCGAATCGCGAAGTCGGGAATATCCCCGGAGCCCGTCTTGCTACGGGCCAGGCTGGGGCTTCGGCGGAGCCTTCGCGTACCGCTTTCATGCACAGCAGGAGCAGAGGCGTCTGGCGGGACACTCCTGTATTCACGAAACGGCGGGCGTCTCGAGGCCACCCGTACGCGCGTGCGACAGTCCTGGTTTGGAACGAACTCGACAGCGTCGGCCGTGTCCGGGCTGAGTATCGCTGCCACGCCAAAGCAGGTCTCATAGGCAGCGGGCTGAGCGCCCTGCTCGTCGCCAAAAAACAGGGCGGCGGCGCTCGCTTTCCCCCTCGGCGAGCGGCAGCCGGTCGGTCGTCCATCAGCCCGGCCCGTTGCACGCCTTCTATGCGCGTATCCGCGCGCGGCGTGGACATGGGATCGCCGTCGTTGCTAGCGCGCGCAAGCTCGCATGCCTGTTCTGATTTTTGCTCACCCGCGGCGAGGACTACGCCCACCAGGCCGCCGCGTCGAGGCAGAGCCCTGCTTTGAGATATGCCCGCCCGTCGCCGGCGCTGAGCCCGACTGGTAGACGCGCGGGTCAAGACCCAGATAGCCGCTGAGCGCGCGGGGGTTCTGAAAGCGGCCGATCTCGCCGACCGCGGCCATGAAGCTCGCCGCGCAGATCACGTTGACCCCGGGCACCGTCATCAGCCGCTTGATCTCAGGCGAGTTAAGCGCCTGTGTGGCGATCTGTCGCTCGACCGCGGCGATCCCTGAGTCCAGGAACTCGACGTGGCGAAGGCAGGCCTCGATCGTCTCTGACTCCTCTAGCGGCAGATCGAGCTCGGCCAGCCACTGGCGCCCCTTGACCCCGAACAGGTCAGAGACGGGCGGGCGGCCGACGAGCCGGCGCACGAGCACCGCGTGGATCTCGTTCTTCGACCGTGAGCGCGCGCGCCATCTGCTCACGTCGCGACAGGCGGCGGCGCATCACCCGGCAGCGCTCATCCGGTGACCAGACCGCGGCGAGCTCACCTGTCGCCAACAGCCTCGCGAGCGTGCGCGCGTCGAGGCGATCGGTCTTCGTGCGCGCCTGGCGGATCCCCGTATCGGCAGGACTCACGACCATGCTCCCCGCCTATCGCGTGTACCGGCCGCCCGTCGGCGTGGAGCCCGTGGCGGCCGGCCTGTGGGAGCGCGAGCCTGCGGAGGACCGTGCGCCACGAGTGGTGCCCGACGGTTGCATGGACGTGATCTCGTTGGCCGAGCGTGACTTGGTGATCGCTGGTGCTGACACAGTCCCTCGCAGTGTGGACCTGCCGGCACAAGCTCTGTGATCCGGCATCCGCCTGCGGCCCGGCGCCGCCGGTGCAGTGCTGATCTGTAGTCGCGGTCTCTCCTGGTTCTGAGCGTCGGCGCAGATGTCCGCCTAGCGCTCTGCTTCGCGCTTGAGGCCCTCGACTGGACGATTCGTAAGGAGCTCTCGGACCTTTGCCTCAGCAGGTCCACGCACACCCTTGCGCAGAAGTCCGAGGGTCCGGTTTAGTCCGATCTCGAGTGAATAGGTCGCACGCGTTCGGCCGCCGCCACGGTCCTCGAGTTGCCAAGCGCCGGACAGCGACTTGAGGTCACCCCGCTCGCGCGTCCAGCGCATGCCGGTTGGCTCGAAGTAGTCAAAGCGCAACCAGAGAGTGACGTTCGCCACGATGGCATGTATGTGTGTCTCGACCAAGACCGGGCGCCCTTGAGCGCCGTACTCGAGTGCCCGCGCTTTCTGCATGGCGCCCTGCCACTCGGGCGCACGCTCGACGTCGGCGATGATGTCGAAGCAGCGCTCGATCGGCGCGTCAATGTCGAGCCAGCTCGATCCCTCTAGATCGGCCATAGCTGTTGCTCCACTGTTGCTCCGCCGCGCCCGCTTTGCGGCGTGGCTCGACGCGTCATGTTTGTGTGAACCAGATTCCGGTGCGCGCCACCTTGGGCGCCTCCTGGCCGATCGCCCGTGTGAGCAGCCACAAATCGCCCAGCGCCGGATGGAGCATCGGCTTGCCACTGGTCATCAGGCCGACCGAAAGCGCTCGCTCGGGGTCGGCCCAGCCGAGCACGTTGGTGAAGCCGAGGTGGCCAAACGCCTCGTCGGTGTCCGGGCCGAACAGGCTGAACGCGCTGGCGCCCAGCATGAACCCACTGGCGTGACGCAGCGGAGCCACCAGGGAGAAGTCGATCTCGCGAAACGCGCGCTCAGAGATCGCGCGGCGAATCGTGCGCGGCTCCAGGATGCGCACGCCGTCGAGCTCGCCTCCAGCGAGCAGCAGGTCGAAGAAGCGGGAGAACTCGTTGGCCGTCGTAACGACATTGCCCGACGGCACAATGCCGGTCAGGAAGCGTGGGTCGTTGGAGCGGACGGTGACCTCATCCGGCGGGAGGCCGAGCGCGCGCTGCAGCACGGTCGACAGCGGCGGCAGCGCCGGCGGGCCGGTCGGGTAGCTGAGGGCGACAAGCCCAACGTCCCTGGCGCTGACGCCGTAGTTGCCCCAGCGAAAGTGAAGCGGCTTGAGGATCTCCTGTCGGAGCACCGTGCGAATGTCCCTGCCCGTCACACGGCGGACGATCTCGGCAACGATGAAACCGCCTGAGACCGCGTGGTAGGAGAGCAGCTTCCCGGGTCGCGAGCGGGGCTTGGCCGCGCACAGCATCTCCAGCATGAACTCTCTGTCGCCGAAGCGATCCAGGTCGAACGCGTCGCCGGGCAGGTTGGGCACCCCCGCGCGATGGGAGAGCAGCTGCTCGATGGTGATGACCTCCTTGCCGTGGACGGCGTACTCGGGGATGTACTCGCACACACGGTCGCCGACGTGCAGCAGCCCGCGCTGCTCGAGCAGGTGGGCCACCACGGTCGTCATCACCTTGGATGCCGAGAAGATCACGAACGGCGTCTGAGGTGTGACCGGCGTGCGCGCGGCGTCCTCGCGGTCCGCCGGCCCGTTGCCACTCGCGTGGCCAATCGCGCGGTCGAGCACGACCTGACCGTGGCGACGCACGCACAGCGCGATCGCGGGATAGAAGCCACTGCGGTAGAGGCGCTCCACCCCCGCCCAGATGCGCTCGATGCCGGCAGCCGTCATCCCCAGCGCCTCGACATCGGCCGCCTCGTCAGAGCGTGCGCTGACCGCGTGAAGGTCGTGGGGCACCCGGATGCGGCGCAACGGGTCTGGCACCAGTGGCAGACGCGGGATCGGCGGGACCGGAATGCTCTCCAGCGAGATCACGGACGCCACGCGCTCCCGATCAGCGCAGCGACTTGGAGCCTTTGGAGGGTGTCGCCCATGCGCTCAAGCAGCGGCGGTCAGCTTGCGCGGGCCGCTCTTGGCAGCGGTCAGCTTGCGCGAGGCCGTCTTTGCAGGGGTCGGCTTCGGCGGCTTCGCGTTAGCAGCGGGCTCGTCCAGGCCGGGCTGCGAGGCCCTGAGGCCCGGCAGCGGCGGCAGAGCGAGCTTGACGATCTTACGCACGACGCTGCCGAACTGCTTGTGCAGGGGGCCGGTGTTGTAGGGGATGCCGTAGCGCTCGCGGATCTCGCGCACCTCGTCGGAGATCTCGCCGTAGCGGTGGGCGGGCAGGTCCGGGAACAGGTGGTGCTCGATCTGGTAGCTGAGGTTCCCCGCGAGGATATGGAAGAGCTTGCCGCCCGTCAGGTTGGCCGAGCCGAGCATCTGGCGGTAGTACCACTCGCCGCGTGTCTCGTTCGCGGTCTCCTCCTCCGTGAACTGTTGGACCCCCTCGGGGAAGTGGCCGCAGAAGATGATCGTGAACGCCCACAGGTTGCGGGTGAGGTTAGCTGTCGCGTTTCCGGCGAGCACGAACGGGAACGAGGGACCGGACAGCAGCGGGAAGAGCACGTAGTCCTTGAGCGTCTGGCCACGCACCTTGCGCCAGATGTCTCCGAGCATGTCGCGCTTGTCGCCGACGGTAAGCTCGCCGGCGGCGATCCGCTCGGTCTCGAGGTCGTGCATCGCGACCCCGTATTGGAAGAAGGTCGCGAGCAGCGCCGCGTACAGCGGGTTGCCGAGGTAGTACGGACGCCACGGCTCATCCTCGGACATGCGCAGGATGCCATAGCCGATGTCGCGGTCCTTGCCCACGATGTTCGTGTGCGTGTGGTGCATGTAGTTATGGGAGTGGCGCCACTGGTCGGCGGGGCAGGCGGTGTCCCACTCGAAGCTCTTGCCGTTCAGCCGCTCATCGCCCGTCCAGTCGTACTGGCCGTGCATGACGTTATGGCCGATCTCCATGTTGTCGAGGATCTTCGACAGCGAGAGGGCGGCGGTGCCGCCGAGCCAGGCGGGCGGCAGGAAGCCGGCGAACAGGAGGCCGCGGCCTGCGACCTCAAGGCCGCGCTGGACGCGGATGAGACGGTTGATGTAGTCCACGTCGCGCTGACCGAGGTCCGCGACGACGCGGGCGCGGATCGCGTCGAGCTCCTGGCCGAAGGCGTCGAGCTGCTCGGGTGCAAGGGTGGGCGTGGGGCTGGTCATGGCTTGCTCCTTCTCGGGGGGGTGTTCTAGAGGTCGAGCGCGACGTCGCCGACCGGCACGGACACGCAGATGCGGATCTCCTCCGCCCCGGCGCTGGAGGTCGCGCCGGAGATGACGTTGCGAACGGTGCCGGCCGTCTTACGGCAGCTGCACGTGTTGCAGATGCCCATTCGGCAGCCGTGGTCGGGGGCAAGACCGGCGTCCTCGGCCTGCTCCAGCAGCGGCAGGCCGCTGTTGGCGGCCTCGCGCCCGCTGACGGTGAAGCTCACGCGGCCCTCCGCGCCGTCGGTGTCGAAGCGCAGCGCCGGGGGCGTGAAGGTCTCGACCGCCGGCTCAGCCAGGCCGTCCTTGGCCCAGACGGCGCGGACCGAGTCGATCAGCGCCGGTGGGCCGCAGACGAACGTCGCGGCATCGGCGTGGTCTGAGATCACGGCGTGCAGGTGCTCGCGGCGAAAGCGCCCGGTGAGCTCCGAGCCGCGCGCGCGGGTGAAGCCGCGTGCGACTCTGAGCCCCTCGTGATCTTGGGCGAGCTTGCAAAGCTCGGGGTCATAGAGCGCTGTGAGCGGCGAACGCGCATAGTTCAGGAAGCCGATCTCACCCGCGAAGCCCTCCTGGCGAAGGGTGCGAAGCATCGCCATCACGGGAGTGATGCCGCTGCCGCCACTGATCAGCAGCACCCGCTCGGGGCGAGGGTCGGGCAGCATGAACTCCCCCTGAGCCTGGGTCAGGTCGATGATCATCCCCGGGTGCGCACGATCGCGCAGGTGGCGCGAGACCCGGCCCTCCGGGTGGGTGGAGACGGTCAGCTCGAGCGCTCCGTCCGCGGCCTGCTCGCAGCCAGCCGGCGAGTAGGGCCGGGTCAGGCGGACCCCGTCGACGTCGACGCTCACGCCGAGGAACTGCCCGGCGCGAAAGCCGCGCCAGTTCTCATTCGGGCGGAGCGTGAGCGTCACGCTCTTCGGTGTCTGGCGGCGGACTGCCGTCACCTCGGCACGCACATCGCGTGAGAGCAGCAGCGGGCGGACGAGCTCGACGTAGCGGTCCACACCGTGCGGGTAGGCGAGCGCCTCGACCAGGCGCGAATGCAGCAGACGCCGGCCGAGGCCGCGAGGTGGGATCTCGCTCGATGGCAGCACCCGGTTAACCATGACGGGAGATAAGGATACCTCAACTGAGGTTACATTATCTGTGGTAGTCTCAACCTCCGCATGGCACACGCACGCTCCGACGCCATCGATGGTCCGGATCGGGTGCGGGAGAACTCCTCATCGAGCTATGACCTCACCGTCGAGCAGCTCGCCGCCGAGGTCGGGATGTCGGTGCGCAACATCCGCAACCACCACACGCGAGGGCTGCTGCCCCCGCCCGAGGTGCGCGCGCGGGTGGGCTACTACAACGCAGACCACGTGGCTCGGCTGCGCCTGGTCCTCGACCTGCAGGCCGACGGCTTCAACCTCGCCGCCATCGAGCGGCTCCTAAACGGATCCGACGGGCTGGCCCAGCGTCTGCTCGGCCTGCGCAACGCGGTGACCGCGCCCCTCGAGCCCGAGAACCCAGAGATCATCACCGGCGATGAACTGGCCAAACGGTTCGGTGAGATCAACGCCAAGGACGCCGCGCGGGTCCGCAAGCTGAAGCTGCTCATCCCACTAGGCGAAGACCGCTTCGAAGTCCCGAGCCCGGCACTGCTCGCAGCCGGCGAACAGGTCATGGACCTCGGGATCTCGCTGCACTCCGCCCTTGCGCTCGTCGAACGCGTCAGCCGCAACTGCGAGTCGATCTCACGTACGTTCACGAGGCTGTACCTCAAAGAGCTGTGGGAACCCTTCCAGCAGGCCGGACAACCCGACGATGACTGGGACGAGGTCATCGACGCCGTCAACACCCTCAGACCACTGGCCTCCGAGGCGCTGCTCGCGCTCTTCAAGCAAAGAATGACCACACAGCTCCAGGACACCTTCGGAAAAGTGATCGAGCACCAAGCCAAGCGCAGCTAGTCAACCTAGACAAAGAACCTCGTTGCGCTTGCAAGCCACTGGCACACTTCCTCGCGCGACAGCGAGCCACCGTCAGGCAGAGGATCAAAGGCCATGATCAGGCCGGTGTGCATGTGCGCGCTTGGTTTTCTGGCCATCGTGGTCTTTGGGATCGTCGAGCATCTCGTGGAACCAAAGACCTTTCCGACCGTTTGGCTCGGGATGTGGTGCGCCCTCGCAAAGGGCTAGGGATCGACGTGCACGTCGACGGTGTTGCTGGCGCCCGGGGTGTAGGAGTAATCCCCCGATCCGCTGTCTGGGAGGGCGACGCGGAACGTGTAGATGGTGGGTTCGCTGGTGGCGTGGAAGCGATAGGTGTAGTGAAAGCGGCCCTTGCCGTTGGCGACGACTTGGTCGAAGACTCTCCAGTGCCTGCCCTCTCGCACCTCTACCTCGAGCGTCACTCCCTGCGAGGGGTATGGCCCGCCGGCTACGATGCCCGTCCAGTGGATCGTGCCTCCGTTGCTGGTGTCATGGGGTTCGATCTTCAGCGTGATTCTTGGACGTATCCTGATCGCCGCGGTCGCAACGGCGGACGGACCCGGATCATCGCTGTAAGCAACGTAGGAGAAGCGGAGCGTGCGATCGGGGCCCCGCGGGACCGTGTACTCGAAGGAGCCATCCAGGGCGGTCTGCACCGAGGTGTCGATCGCGGCGCTGCGCGGGCCACCGACCGTCGCGATGAGGACGCGTGCATTGCGGATCGGCACTGTGCCGCAATGCAATACGCCCCTCACCCCGACTCTCTTCCCGTAGAGGATGACCGGCGGCCTGGTCTTGCCATTGACCGCGAGGTTCAGCGCCTCACCCGCGCACGGAGACTGGCCGTTGGGGATCCCATTCGCGCCGGCGAGCCCCGAGGAGAGCGCCGTGATGGGCTGGTTCTCGACGGTCACTGGTGAGGGGGAGCTGACGGCGACTACATTGCCGGCTGGATCGTAAGCCTTGACCGTGAGGTAGTAGGTGCCGTTTGGCAGCTTGCTCGTGTCGACCGGGTACTGGTAGTTGGAGAGATTCTGGCAGGGAACGGCCTCGTAGAAGGCACAGCGCGTGGTCTGGGTGAAGTCCTCGCTCGATGCAGCCGTCGGGCTGTTGCCCGCGTAGACTTCGATCTTTGCGATGCCCGGTAGAGCTGCGGCGCTGAGCGTCAGGGGGACCATTCCGCTTTGGGTATCGCCATCCAGCAGCCCGGAGCTGCCGAGGCTCAGCGTCGGCGGTGTGTTGGCTGGACTCAACTGGTGCTCGCAACACTTTGATCGTGGAGGTGGTGTTGATGGGAAGGCCGGCTGGGTGGATGAGGGAGTTGACGGGCAGGGCACCAATGAAGTCCCCGGGGCATCCGACGCATCGTCGAGAACTCGAGCGACTGTTCTGGCGTGAGGTCGCGAAGGGACTTACAAGCGAGAATGCGGGGATTGCTGTTGGCGCGTCTTCTGCTGCTGGCAGCCGATGGTTCAGAGAACGTGGCGGGATGCCAACATTCATGCTCGACCAGCCCTCGGGCCGGTACCTGTCGTTCGCGGAGCGCGAGGAGATCGCGATCCTCAATAGCCAAGGAGTCGGGGTCAGGGAAATCGCCCGCCGCCTTGGACGCGCCCCGTCAACGATCTCCAGGGAGATGCGTCGCAACGCTGCCACTCGCGGCAGAAAACTCGAGTACCGAGCGTCGGTCGCGCAGTGGAAGGCAGAGCTGATCGCGCGGCGGCCGAAGACCGCGAAGCTCGCCGAGAACGAGCAGCTACGCGAGTATGTGCAGCAGCGGCTCTCAGGGGAGATCCGCCGGCCGGACGGGACGACGGTGGTGGGGCCCGAGACGACGCCTTGGAAGGGCCGCAACAAGCCACGTCGCAAGGACCGCCGGTGGGCGAGCGCGTGGAGCCCAGAGCAGATATCTGCCCGGCTGCGGATCGACTTCCCCGATGATGAGTCGATGCGTATCTCCCACGAGGCGATCTACCAGGCGCTCTACGTTCAAGGCCGCGGGGCACTCAGGCGAGAGCTCACAGCCTGCCTGCGGACCGGGAGAGCGCTCCGGGTGCCCAGGGCTCGCGCGCACGCTCGAGGCAAGAGCTACCTCAGCGAGCAGGTCATGATCAGCGCGCGTCCTGCCGAGGCCGAGGATCGAGCTGTCCCGGGACACTGGGAGGGCGATCTAATTCTCGGCGCCAACCAGAGCTCGATCGGCACGCTGGTCGAGCGCAGCACACGTTTCACCATGCTGCTTCACCTACCGCCGATGCCAGGCCACGGTGGGCCAAAGGTGAAGAACGGCCCACCACTCGCAGGCCGTGGCGCGGAAGCAGTCCGAGACGCCATCACCGCCCAGCTCGTCACGCTCCCAGAGCAGCTTCGTCGCTCGCTCACCTGGGACCAAGGCGCGGAGATGACACAACACGCGCAGCTCACCATCGACAGTGGGCTACAGGTCTATTTCTGTGACCCTCAGAGCCCCTGGCAACGCGGCACAAACGAGAACACCAACGGCCTGCTCCGCCAGTACTTCCCCAAAGGCACGAACCTCGCCAGACACACGGCTGAGGACCTTGAAGCAGTCGCTGCCACGCTCAACAGCAGACCACGCAAGACGCTCGGCTGGCGCACACCAGCTGAAGCGCTCAACGAGCATCTACGATCCCTCTCAACGCAAACCGTTGCGTCCACCAGTTGAATCCGCCTTGTCTTCGACGGTGACGATCGCGCCATAGATGTTGATGATCGTGTCGGGTCCGCTCGGGCTGGCCGGGGCGTGCCCGCCGGTCGTGCAACCGTTTGCGAACCCGCAGCCGACGACGTAGGCGTACTGGCTGGGCAGTGCCGATGCCAGGTTCACAGACGTGTAGTTGCTTTCGACGATTCCGTTGTCGGTGAGATCGCCCGACCCGGCCTCTCCGTAGGTCACGTTCTCGGAGCCGTCGAACTCGTCGCCGACACCGGGTAGTTCACCGTCCGCCAGGTTCCACGCATAGTTGCGCTGGGAACTCCCGCCTTCACCTACCCCGTAGTCAAAGAGTGAGCGCCACAACTGGACTTGCCTGATATGCAGCGCGGCGGGGGCCTGGAAGTAGACCTCGCCCTCGTCCCCGGCGGGCGCGGTGTAGCCGGAGCGGCTGATGACACCGAACCCGTTGGGTCCACCGCTGCCGCACTGATCGTATGGCAGGTAGTACGCGGCACCGTTGTTGTTGGCGAGCGTCCAGGACGCCGCGGAGTCTCCGGGATTGAGATACGTGCCCTGGCCCGCATAGCACGCGTACACGTTATAGCTGTTGGCGGCCGCTACGGGAGCTCCGCCAGCGCACATGAGCAGCGTGGCTATGCTGCATACGACGAGCAGCGCCAGAGGGCGCCCTCGCCCCGAGCGGCTGGTCATTTCTGCTGTCTGCCGTCCAGTTGTCGTCACGGCATTAGGGGTTGACATGCTCGTTCACGCTGTTGCTTGCTCCCGGGGTGTAGGGGTAGCCGCCGGAGCCGCTGTCGGGGAGTGAGACTCGAAAAGTGTAAGTCGTGGGTTCGTCGGTGGCGTGGAAGCGGTAGCTGTAATGGAAGCGCCCCTTGCTGTTTGCCACGACCTGATCGAAGACTCTCCAGTGTCTGCCCTCCTGCACCTCGACCTCGAGCGTCACTCCCTGTGACGGATATGGGCCGCCGGTTACGACGCCCGTCCAGTGGATCGTGCCGCCGTTGCTGGTGCGGTGGGGCGTGATCTGCAGCTTGATCCTAGGACGGATCTTGATCGCCGCGGTCGCAGTTGCCGATGGGCCGGGATCGTCGCTGTAGGCGAGGTAGGAGAAGCGCAGCGTACGATCGGGCCCCCGTGGGACCGTGTACTCGAAGGAGCCATCCAGGGCGGTCTGCACCGAGGTGTCGATCGCGGCGCTGCGCGGGCCACCGACCGTGGCGACCAGGACGCGCGCGTCACGGATCGGGACGGTGCCGCAGTGCAGCACGCCCTTCACGGTGACGCTCTTCCCGTAGAGGATCGCCGGCGGTTTGGTCTTGCCGTTGACCACGAGGTTCAGGGTCTCCCCCGCACATGGCGACTGGCCGTTGGGGATGTGCGGCCCGTTGATCGAGCCGCCGTTGGCGCCGATCGACGGCGGGCCGCTCGTCGTGATCGTGCCGTCGTATGCGCTCGCTTGGTCGCCGGCGGCGTCTGTCACGATGACCTGCAGATGATGCTGCCCCGCGGAGAACTGGGTGGTGTTGAGCGGGATGCTGATGTTCTCTGCGCCCGGGCATGGTTGCGGTGCGGCGAAGGCCATCGTCGCGCTGGACGCCGGCGCGAGGGTCACGCACAGGCCGCCGTTGGAATTGGGCACCTCCTGAACGATTTGGCGGCCGTCGATGAGCATCGTCGCGCTGTAGATGCCGCCACCACTGTCCGACGCGGTGAAGCTGATCGTGTCGGTTGCGGTGAGGGTGCCGCCCGCGATCAGCGACCCCGAGACGTTCGCGACCGATGGAACCGTCGAGTCCAGCAGCGTGAAGCTCCCGCTGCTGACGAGCGCCTGAGCCTCCGGGTTCGCCGATCCAGGGCAGGGGTAGCTGAGGTCTTGTCCCGGGTCGCAGCTGACGCCGACGTTCACGCCGCCCACGCCGCTCATTCCACTGGCGCCGACCGTCGTGCTGGCGGCGCCGTACCCGAGGTTGCGGTAGTCGTAGTTCGGGTCGCTCTGGCCGGTGTGGTTGACCCAGACCTGGCCAAGGCCGTCCGCGCACTGCCCGTTTTGGATCCCGCAGGGCCCGCCGAAGGCAGACAGCTGCAAGCTGTAGCCCGCGATCGTCAACCCCGCCGGAACGGAGTAGGTCATCGTGTCGCCGTTGCCGTTGTAATAGTTGCCGGTCGGGTCCGGGCCCATCGTCAATCCGAATGACCCCTCGCCGCCACTGGCGCAGCCATTGCCGTAGGTGATGTATTCGCCGTCGGCTGCTCCTACGCTCCAGCCGCGTGCGCCGATCGCGTTCCCGGCCGAGTCATGGCAAGTGAGCGCAGTGAACGTGCCCGCGGAGGCCAGCGCCGGCGCCGCGAGAAGGCACGCGGCGCCGGCCAGGGCAGCGAGGACGATCTGGGAGGCTCGAGCTCGATGCCTGCTGGGGGGGCGGGCACTCATGGTGTGACGTGCACGTTGATCGTGTTGCTGGCGCCCCAGGCATAGGGGTAGCCCTGCGCGCCGGGGTGCGGAAGCGCGACACGGAAGGTATAGGCCGTGGGTTCGTCGGTGGCGTGGAAGCGGTAGGCGTAGTGGAAGTGGCCCTTTCTGCCGGCGACGACCTGAGCGAAGATCCGCCAGCCGCGCCTCTCCTTGACTTCGACATCCAGCGTCACTCCCTGCGCTGGGTATGGGCCGCCCGTGACGGTGCCCGTCCAGTGGATCGTGTGCTCGTTGCTCGAGCTATGGGGGTTGATCTTCAGGCTGATCCGGGGGCGAATCCTGATCGCCGCGGTCGCCGTTGCCGACGGCGCGGGGTCGTCGCTGTAGGCCGTGTAGCTGAACCGCAGCTGCCGCGCCGGGCCGGTGGGCACCTTGTAGGAGAACGAGCCGTCCAGGGCGGTCTGTACGGAGGTGTCGATCGCCGCGCTTGCCGGACCACCGAGCGTTGCGATGGCGATCTGCGCGCCGCGGATCGGCACGGTGCCGCAGTGCAACACACCCCTGACCGTCACGGGCCGGCCGTAGGTGAGGACTGGTGGCCTGCGTCTGCCGTTGACTGCGAGCTCCAGTTCCTCACCGGCGCAGGGATCGCCGTTGGCGATGTGCGGGCCGCGACCGTTGATCGACCCGTTGACGCCGATCCCAGGGTTGTTGATCGTGACGGTGTGCTCGTCGACGATCGTGACGTTCCCGGCGGCGTTGAGGACCCGCAGCGCCAGTTCGTGTGTGCCGTTGTTGGCGCTGGTCGTGTTCCACCGGATTTCATCGGAGACGGTGGTTGGGCAGGCCGCGAAGGACTCGTAGGGGCAATCCGGGAGGTAGTCTTTTTGTGCGACGGGCCGACCGTCCAGGAGCAGCTGGACCAGGCGCACCCCGGAGTCAGGGTCCTGGGCGTTGTAGGTCACCGACTCGGTGCCCGCCAGCGTTCCGGTCCCCGCGAGTGCTCCCCCGGTCACGGTCCCGCTCGGGAGATTGCTGTCGGCGAGTGTGAGCTGCGAACCGAGGAGCTCGAGGTTGGCGTTCTCGCCGGCGCCGAACCCGCAGCCGTTGCCATAGTCGTCATTTGAGCAGTAGTCGGCCAACGTGAGCTCAGTCGTGTTCGAGGGAAGCACCCATTCATCGGGAGTGACCGAGCTGTCTTTCGGAGTGCCGCTTTCCTCGACCACACCGGTGTTCACGGACGCCAAGGCGAACGTGTCCGCCCCCGAGCCCTGATGGGGCACAACCCACCAGATCCGTGCTTCGCGGATCGTGATGCCGCTGCCGGCCGGGACCACCACCTGGACGCCGTCGAGTGCCCCCGGCGACATGCTGCCGCCCTCCGGTCCGATCCAGTTTCCCGGCCCGCCGGTGCAGCTCCCCTTCGTGTTCTGAGGGGCGCCGAACACGGTCCACGGACCGGGGTTGCCGTTGGCTCCTGGCGCCGAGGGGCAGTTGTTGATCACGTAGGTTCCCGCGCGCGCCTCGCTGGCCATAGGCAGAGCAAGCATCGCCGCGAGGACCGCGAGGACCGCGGACCGCCTGTACCTGGCGAGGATGCCGGATGCTTGTGTGACGTGATTCGTTGACAAGGCGAGCATCGGTCAGGGGTTGACGTGCACGTTGACGCTGTTGCTCGCGCCCGGGGTATAGGGGTATCCGCCCGATCCGCTGTCCGGCAGTCCGACGCGGAAGATGTAGCTCGTGGGTTCGTCGGTGGCGTGGAAGCGGTAGGCGTAGTGGAAGTGGCCCTTTATGCCGGCGACGACCTGGTCGAAGATCCGCCATTTTCGGCCCTCCTTGACTTCGACATCGAGCGTCACCCCCTGTGGTGGATATGGGCCCCCGGTGACCGTGCCGGCCCAGTAGATCGAGTGCCCGTTGCTGGAGAGCTGTGGAGCGATCCTCAGCTTGACCTTTGGGCGGATCCTGATCGCCACGGTCGCGGTCGCAGACGGGCCGGGGTCGTCGCTATAGGCGGTGTAGGAGAGCTCCAGCGTGCGGTCCGGGCCGCTCGGCACCTTGTAGGCGAACGAGCCGTCCAAAGCGGTCTCAATGGAGGTGTCGATCGCCGCGCTTCCCGGACCTCCAAGCGTCGCGACGGCTACCCGGGCGCCACGGATCGGGACTGTGCCACAGTGCAGCACACCCCGGACCGTCACTGGCTTGCCATAGGTGATGATCGGCGGGCGGCGCTTGCCATTGACGGCGAGCTCCAGTGCCTCTCCCGCGCAGGGATCGCCATTGGCGATGTGCGGGCCGCGACCGTTGATCGACCCGTTGACGCCGACCGACGGCGGACCATTCGTGGTGATCGTGCCGTTGTAGGCGATCGTCTGGTTACCCGCGGCGTCTTCGACGATCAGCTCGAGCGAGTGCTGACCGGCCGTCAACAGGTTGGTGTTGAGCGTCAGACTGGCGCTTAGCGAGCTCTCGCATGGCTGGGCGTGTTCGAAGGATCGCTGCCCGTCTGTCGTGACGTTCAGGGACTCACAGGCCCCGCCGTTGGTGTTCAGGATCTGCGAGACGACGGTGTGGCCGTCCACGACCAGCGAGCCGCCGTATACGCCAGATTGACCGTCGGCTGCGTTGAAGGACACGGCTTGCGAGCCGGTGAGGGTGCCGCCCGCGACGAGTGGGCCGCTGACGCTGCTGACGGTTGGCGGGGTGTTATCGACGAGGTCGATGTCCGCTGCGTAGACGTTGTACTGAGAGGAGAGCGATCCGGATGCCGGGCAGGTGCCGCCCGGCCCGCCGCCGCAGGCGGCGCTCCACTGGATCTGCGTCACGCCGCCGAGACTGCCGACGCTGACCGCGTTTGATGGGTCGAATGGGTTGTTCGGGGTCCCGCGTGACGCGCAGGAGAGGGACTGGGCGCAGAGGCCCTGAACGGAGGGTGGCCCGGGACTGTAGAGGAGGTTCGACGCCGGCGACCCATAGGGCTGGCTGGGGCCGTCCGCCTCATAGCGCCAGAGCGTGAAGCCCGAGATCGTCAGGCCGCCGGGCGCGGTGAACGTATTCAACGCGGTCGTACCGTAGGGCTGGGTGGTTTCGCCGCTCATCGACGCGTAGAGCGCGCCGCCGCCAGAGCAGCTGTTCCCCGCGAAGACGAACGTGCCGGCGGTCGCGTAGGTGACGTCGTCGGTCGGCGCTGCGCGGCCCGCGCTCGGGCCGTAGGGGATCCGGCAGAGGAAGTCGTGGTAGCTGTTCGCCGCGGCCGGCGAACCGGCCGCGAGGAGGCCGAGGACGCCGAGCAGGACCATGGCGGCCGCCGGGCGCTCGCGGCGCCTGTGCCTGGGGGTGCTCATGCGGTCTAGCTCCTGCCTCGCGAGAGAGAGATTCTGCTCATGCTCACTCGTCGTAGGAGACCGCGCTTTTCCCCCCAACCAATTTCCGTGGTCTGCGCACGGCGTGGTTGGCGCGTCCTTGTGGGGATGTGGGTCCGATCATCCATGCGTACCCGGGCGCTTCAGATGGGACCGAATAATCTAGCCCATCGGAAACCCAATGGCTCTACATGTCCCGGCTATTGGCCGGGCTGGCTCGTTAGTGTCCGGCCCCGTTGGGCGCGTGGTGAACGTAGCGCGTCACGGTCTCAGCGACCCAGTGCGCGCTGCGGTGATAGAGGACGGTGACGCGCCTCGTCCGTGCGCCGGAAGGGAGCTCCAGCACGGCGGCCCACCGACCGTCGGCGACCCGGACGGTCTTCTGGACGTTGTATCCGCGGATCCCGAGCGCGTAGTGGACGATGATCGTGACGTGCCCGGCGAGCGTCCTGGCGGCTGTGCCGCGCACGCGCAGCGCGCGTCCGGCGCGCGTGACGCTGAGGATGTGCAGGCGCGGGCTGGGCTTTCCGGGCTTGCTGTGCGTGATCGCGAGCGTCGCGCTGTCCGTGGGGCTCGCGTTCCCCGCGGCGTCCTGCAGCCAGGCGCGGATCGTGTAGGCGCCGTAGGGGCTGCGTTGAAACTGGGGGGTGTGGTTGGGGTCAAAGCGGAACGATAGGCCGGGGCTGGTCTGGGTCGGGGTGCATAGCGCAGGGCCTTTGCAGGCGATCCAGTCGGTCGCGGTGAGCGGCGCGAGGTGCGTGGGGGCGCCGAGCGTGATCGTGTACGGCCCCGCGCCGCTGGCTTTGATCGACGTCGGCGGGGGCGGCGGGCTGGTCTGGTAGCCGAAGCTGATCGCGGCCGAGTTGGACTGAGAGGCGTTCCCGATCGCGTCTGTGAGCCACACGAACACCGTGTAGAGGCCCTGGGGCTGGCCAGGATCCTGCGCGGGGTTGAACGTAAGCGAGGTCAGCGGGCTGGCCTGGTGCTGCGGGGCTTCGCAGCCGCTCGCGGGGATGCTCGTCTCGGTGCCCGGGCACGTGATCCAGTTGACCTGGCTGATCGGGTCATCCGGCGGCTCGGCGGGGTTTGTCCAGGTGATCGTCGCGGGCTGGTTGATCCAGGCGCCCGCTGGTTTCGCGTTGACCTGCAGGCCTGTCGGGGCGGGCGGGTTGGTGTTGTCCACGGTGATCTGCACGGGGTTGGCGAGGGTCTGGTTACCGGCGGCGTCGACGACGGCCGCTTGGATCTGGTGCGGGCCGTTGGAGAGTGTGGTGGTGTTGAGGCTCAACTGGTTGCTCGAGCTGGCCGGGCAGGGAGCGGGCCGCGTGAAGTCGCACGCCATCTGCTGCTGGGCGGACAGGGCACCGTCGACATAGAGGCGCGCGTATTGCACCCCGCTGCTGTCCGCGCCGTCGATCGTCCCCGAGAGGGTGCCGCGCACAAGACCGCCGATGAACAGCGAGCCGCTGGTGGAGGTGACCTGCGGTGGCTGGCTGTCGGTGACGGTGACTGTCGCGCTGTTGAGCTCGACCCGCGCGAAGTGCTGGGGAAAACCGTTGCCACAAGCGGTGACGTGGACTGGTGCGGGTTCGCAGACCAGCTCGATCGCGACGCTCGTCGTATCAAGGCCGGTGTGCGTGGCTTCACCGGAGACCTCGCAGTCGCCATTAGACGAGCAGGCCTCACCCGGGAGCGGGTTCCCGTCCGCTTCCACGATCTGCGGCAACCAGCCTTCGGCTTGTCTGTAGAGATCGCGATCGATGCTAATCGCGATGATCGTGTCACCCGCTGGCGCTGTGAACTGCCAGCCTGCCGTCGCGCCCGCGGGGACGTTCGTGTTCAGGTCCAGGATGTCGGCGGCGGCGAGGCCCGACGTGCTTGGGCTGCCTCCCGTGACGTCTTCGCTGCCACACTTTGCGCTCGTTTCCAGGTAGGTCGCGTTGTTGTTGAACGACTGCCAGGAGTTGTTGACCAGCGGCGTCGGAGCGGCGCAGGCGCCTACCTGGTAGGTGCCGGCAACCGCCGCGGCGCCTGTGGCGATCGCGTCCGCCACGAGCAGCAACGCGAGGGCCAACAAGGCGCGTCTCATCGGCTGCCGCGCCGGCGAAGGCCCGTGTGGGTGGCGCGGGTCACGATCGCTTCCGGGAGCTTGGCGTGTCCGGAGAGGAACCTGCCCACGATCCGATCCCAGCGGTTGACGCGCAGCGTGCTCGTACGGCGTCCGGTCGTGGTCTGTGCGAGCGTGATGAGCCTGCCTCGCCCGGTGCGCGCTTGCACCACGAGCTGCAACCGGAGTCCCGTGGGGATGTCAGCGACGGTGATCGTCAGCGTGTGGTGCTTGAACGTGATCTTGGTGATCTTCGGCTTCGGAAGGCGCGCCGGCTTGGACGGGATGAGCGTTGCCGCGGGCGGACCCGTGTTGGTCGGCTGCGTGGGTGAGGCGTTTGCGGCTTGGTAGGCGGCCATCCCCTCGCTGACGATCTGCCCGAGGCCGCACGCCTTGAACGCCGCGGCCACGTCGAGGTTCCCGCCGCCGGTGAGCGTCGAGGTTATGCACCCCTGCGCCTGCGAGTAGGAGAGCGTCGGGGAGTAGGCGCGCATGCTCGCCTCGGCGGTGGAGACGATCTCCCCCGAGTAGCTGCTGCCGTTCGCCCAGGCCGGCGACCCGTCGTCGGAGAACGCGATTTCGATGCCGTTTCCGCCGCCGTCGGGTTCGGTCTGACTGCCGCAACCTGGGGCGAGCAAAGCGACACCAGCGCCTCGGTTGCTGAAAGAGCACATCACGCCGAGGTTCGCGGGATTCGCGTCGGAGGCGCCCACGCCGAGCACCCCCGGCACATCGGCGGGCGCTTGCACCGGACCGGATTCGTTGCCGACCGCCGCGACGACGCTCAGGCCATGCCCGTTCGCTGACTGGACATAGCTCTCGAGCGTTTCGAGTTCGCCGCCGGTCGGCTGGGTGCTGGAGCCGAGGCTGAGGTTCACGACCGTGACCGGCATCGAGCTGCTCAACTCCTGGCAGTGCGAGATCGCTATGGAGTACTGCGAGAAAGCGAACGTCGTCTGTCCGGCGGCGAGCGCCTTGAGGTTGTAGACACGAACGCTCGTGGGAGCCAGGCCGACCATCCCCCACCCGTTGGCGGGCGCGGCGGCGAGCATCGCCATATAGGTCCCGTGCCCGTCAGGGTGCCCGCCGGGCAGCGGCGGGTTCAGCGCCGCGAGTTCGTCTTCGGTGTTCGTGTTCGGCGAGAGCGCATAGCTGCCGGCCAGGATCGGGGACGTGTCCGGATTGGGGTCCACCCCCGAGTCCACCAAGCAGATGACCCCGGGGGTCGCTGGCGCGGGCGCGTACTGCAGGAATAGCGCGTTCGCGGCCGCCTGCTGCACTGTTCCCGCGGGCACCCCGACCTCGGCTGACGCGCGCGCGGACAGCGCCAGGCAGCCGAGCAGGGCAGCACCAGCGAGGGCAGCGGCACCAGGGATCCTGTGCGCAGCGATGCGGGCCATGATCAACAAGATAGGACTCCCCTGATGACGACTACGCGCCATCGGAGCAGTAAAGGCAACATTCCAGGCGGGCACGAACGGCGATCCACGAGCAGCTCGAGCGCGAGCCGGCGGACCGGATCAGGCCCTTGACCTACGACCACTTCGATCGTGTCGCTGCGCTGGGACTCGTCGGGGCTGTTGGCCTGCGAGCGATCGCCGTCGGCGAGGTCGCAGGTGCGCTGCATGGCTGGCCGCTGATCCGCAGCGAGGAGGGCACGCTCGACCTCGTGGTGCACCCCGAGGACCGCGAGATCGCCGAGGAGTCGGTCCTCGCCGCCGCGACCAGTCGCGGTCGGGTCCGTCACGGGTTCGCCGCTCTCGCGCGCGCCGCGATCACGGTCACGATCCAGAGGCCCGCGGTCGAGATCGCCGGGCTCGTCGACCTGCTGCGCATCGCACTCAGCAGCTCGGAGTCGCATAGCAAGCTGTTCGCGCTTGCCCTCGATGCGACACTGCAGCTCACCGCGCGCGGCGCGAGCCTCAAACCGACCAAACCGAGCCCGCGCGAACAGCGCGCTCGCGCTGACGCATGGTTGGCAAGACAGGCCGTGTAGCGGACGCGAGACCCTGCTGCGCGCGCTACGCGACGGCGGCGTGCGGTTCGTGGTCATTGGCGGCGCCGCGCTACAGAGCCGCGGCTGCCTCGATTGTCGGTGGGTCAGCCGGTGAGCCAGATTGCGCCGTCGCGTAGTTCGACTGGGAACGTCTTCAATGAGCGGGCACCGGCCGTAGCCTTGACGGCGCCGGCGAGCGGCTTGAACGCGCCCTGGGGACCGCGCACCATCTTTCCGGTGCCGACGTCGTAGAGCGCCGCGTGCCACGGGCACTGTAGGCATCCGTCGTCGGTCACCTGTCCCCTGCCCAGCGAGGCGAAGAGGTGGCGGCAGCGGTTGGACACCGCGAATGGCTTGCCCGCGCTGATGCCAACGGCTAGGGCACCGTGCGGCGTCTTCTCCACGACGGCGACCTGGGAGTCGCCGAGATCGGAGATGGATAGGAGGCGGGTGGCGGACTGCTCAGAGGTGCTCATCAGCGGACTATCTCACACGAGGGAGGTTCGGTTGGCGTCGGTCCATCCGTCGCGCGCGGTCTGCACGGATGACTGGGCTTCCTGGTGTTTGCTTTAGGAAACGCTGCTCTACGCCGAACGCACGCGTATGGAGGAGCGCGCAACCGAAACGGGGTCTTGGCTGTGTCGCGACGGCGTGGACCGCGAACGGATGATCGATATGGATCTGCGCCTGCAGCCCATCAGGCGCAGGGCCTTCGTCGTCTTGGCGGTAGTTCTGTTGGCTTCTGGTCCGTGGCTGGGCTACTGGACGATCGTTCCGTTGCTGATCGCTGGCGCGATATTCAAGATCGCCGACTCGGGGATAGCGAGCGTGGCCCGTCCGGAGTACGCGATGTTCGCCGCCTGGGCGACCTCAGAGGTCATCATCGGTGCGAGCGTCGCGCTGACGGGTGGCCCGAGGCTTTTGATGCTTGGATGGTTTGCGATTCCGATCGTGACCTTGAGCGCTCGCTTCTCCACGCGGGGAATCGTGCTCGGTGTAACCATTGCCGTCGGGCTATTGGTCGCTGTGGCGTTTGGCACGGACGCTTCGGGCGTGATCCACAATCCGCCGTCGGTCCTCGGGCCCGCCGGGCTGATCATCGCCGTGGCGATGCTCTCCACTGCGCTCATGCACTCCGATGTCGAGCACCGCAGCGAAGCCGTAATCGACCAGCTGACCGGGATGCTGAACCGTCACGCGCTGGCCGCGCGCACCAACGAGCTATCCCAGCAGTCAGAAGTAAGCGGCCAGCCGGTAGGCGTCATCGTGGGCGATCTCGATCACTTCAAGGACATCAACGACTCCCGCGGGCACGCCGTTGGCGACGCCGTGCTCACCGACGTGGCCTACCTGATGCGCAAGCAGCTACGCGCCTTTGATCTTGCCTACCGCCTCGGCGGCGAGGAGTTCCTCGTGTTGCTACCCGGCGCAGATATCAACCAGGCCGCCAAAATGGCCGAGCTGCTACGCCAAAACGTAGCCGCCCAGACAGTCGGCGACGGCCAACACGTGACCATCAGCTTCGGCGTCAGCGCCTCCGCCCGCGAAACCCGGTTTGACTACCCAACTGTCTTTGCGCAAGCCGACCGCGCGCTCTACGAGGCAAAGCGCGACGGCCGTGATCGAGTACGCCTAGCGACGCCCGCCCCACATCCAGCTCGAGCCGACGTCCCGTCTGCGCTGGACATGTCAGGGGCACAACTGAGCTTGCGTTCTGCCAGCTAGAACGCCGCTTGCGAGGAGTGCCCGAGGCGACCATCTGGTACTACATACCGAGGATACAGACGGCGTTCTCGCCCAGGCCGCTCAGAGGAGTCGTCCTGCACGGCCCAGGTCTCTGGCGGCCTAGGCACCGAGCCCGTGACGCACATAGGCTCGATGCTCGCCTCCGGCCAACTGCACCTCATCGGCAAGGGGACCGTCAACGGTCGAGAAGTCCTCCGGCTGGCAGGCTCCGAACCACGCCCGCGACCCACGAGCGTCGGCTCCGGCGCTGCGTATCCGGTCGAATACGACGTCGAGCCTGAAACCTATGCTCCCGTTCGCGTCACGGTCGAAAAAGTCGGGGTGGACGCCCTCGGAAATGCCGGCACGCTGACAGAGATCACCGACGTCACAGCATACGAACGGCTGCCGCTCAACGAAACAACAGCTGGGCTACTGCGCATCGAAACGACAGGGCATCCTCTCATCCGTCACCAACTCAACCAGTACGAGCAACAGCTAGGCGCCGGAGCGGCGAGCGGCGAAACCGCCAGTCGCGCCGCAAACCTCGCCCGATCCGCCGCACACCGTCAGCGCCATGCAGGCGATCGACAGGCGCACCCGAAGGAAGCGAGCGGGCGAGCGCGCTGAGCACTCGACCTAGAGCCGGCGCTGGCCCGTCATGACCTGATCGTCGTACAAACGGTGCGGGCCCTCGGCTGCCCCGGGATCGGGCTTCAAGCACGCCGGGCAGCGAGGAGCCCGACGTGCGACGAAGAACACCTCACTGTGGGATCGTTGGCACACATGAACCTCACGGGAGTGCATTGCCACCAATGAGAGCGCGCGCCGCAACCCTGGTCGCCTGCTCGGCGGGGCTGCTGCTCGCCGCCTGTGGGTCCTCCAGCACACCGCGCACGGCCGCCAGCACACCCGTGCCGAGCACCGCCACCTCCGCGACGGCGCCCGCCGGCGCGCAGGGCCTCAAGGTTGCGGGCACCCCCAGGTTTGCGACTCCGCCTGCCTCCGAGCCGGTGCAGAGCGGAACCGTCCAGGTCGCCTACCGCAACATCGCGATCGAGCCCGACACGCTCAGGGTCAAGGTAGGCAGCACGATCAGGTGGACCAACTACGACTCCGTCCAGCACAACGTCACAGCGGAGGGCGGCCCGCTGAAGTTTGCCTCCAAGGACTTCGGCGAAGGCGGCACCTTCGAAGTCACGGTCCGGGAGCCTGGCGTGATCCACTACGAGTCCACGACCCAGCCCGCCACGATGAACGGCACGATCGAGGTCGTCAGATGAAGCCGAGCGGGCGCAGGAAGCAGCTCGGTCCGATGCGGGCGCTGAGCCTCGCGCCTGCGCTCAGGACTGCAGGAGCCGCCGCGCTGCTGCTTCAACGTCGCGTTCCAGCCAGCCAGGTAGCTGGCCGCCGGCGCGCACGTGGCGGCGGATGGTCGCGTTCGGCAGGTCGAGCACGGCGCGGGTGACCGCGTCGGCGCCGCGGGCGTCGGCGCGGCGCCTCAGCATCTTTGTCAGCCTGGTGAGGGCTGTAGTGAGAGGCGCGTTTATCCCATCCAGCCGCGCGCGGAACTCGTCATCGGGATCGGCGTCGAGCAGGTCGTCGCGCCGCGCCGTCAGCAGCAGCCGCGCGTCCTCGGGCTGCTCCCGCGCGAAGCTGACTTGCGTGCCGGCCATCAAGCCCTCCGGCCACGAGGTCACCGCACCTTGCGAGAAAGAGCTGCGGCACCGGGCCACTCCGCGTCGTCAGTGCACCCGCTCGCGGTCGCGCAGTAGGCGTCTGAGGATCTTCCCCGACGGCGACTTCGGGATCTCGGCCACCAGCTCGATCGCGCGAATGCGCTTGTGTGGCGCGACCTGCTCGGCCACGAACGTCATGAGTACCTCGACGTCGAGATCGTCGCCCGCCGGCACGACAAACGCCTTCGGCAACTCCCCGGCCTCGTCGTCCGGGATGCCGATCACCGCGCAGTCTGCAACCTGCGGGTGGGTTATCAAGATCGCCTCGAGCTCGGCGGGAGCGACCTGGAAGCCCTTGTACTTGATCAGCTCCTTGACGCGGTCGACGATCGTGAACCAGCCGTCCTCGTCAACGACCGCGACGTCTCCGCTGTGCAGCCAGCCTTCGTCGTCGATCATCGCGGCGGTCGCCTTGCGGTTGCCCAGGTAGCCCTGCATCACCTGCGGGCCGCGCATCCAGAGCTCGCCGGGCTCTCCGGGGTAGCAATCATGGCCGGTGTCCGGATCGACCAGACGGCATTCCGTCCCCGGGATCGGAGGTCCGATTGAGCCCGGCTTCTTCGCGGCGGCGAGCGGCGGCACGAGATGGGTGACTGGGCTCATCTCGGTCATGCCGCAGCCCTGGCTCACCGAGCAGCCGATCCGCTCAGCGACTTCCTCGGCCAGGTCGGCGCCGAGCGGGGCGGCGCCGCAGAGGATGTGCGTGAGGGCCGAGAGGTCGCGGCTATCGACCGCGGGGTGCTTGGCGAGCGCGAGCGCGATCGGCGGGACCACGTACGCGCGTGTCACCCGATAGCGCTCCAGCAGATCGAGGAACTGCCCGAGCTCGAAGCGTGGCATCGTGACGAGCGTCGCGCCGCCGAGCAGCCCGAGGTTCATGATCACGCACAGCCCGTAGACGTGGAAGAACGGGAGCACGGCGATCACGACGTCGTCCGGTGAGTGAGCGAGTGCCCCCTCCGACTGGACCATGTTCGCGACGAGGTTGCGATGGCTGAGCATCACTCCCTTGCTCAGCCCGGTCGTGCCACTCGAATACGGGATCGCGGCGATATCGACCGCGGGGTCGATCGCTACCCTCGGTGCTGCCTCGGGATCGCCGAGCAGCTCCGAGAACGACGCGCCCTGGTCGGCCTCGCCGAGCGCGAACACCTCACAACCTCCCGCCTGCTGCGCTGCCTGGCACGCCACGTCGAGGCACGCCGGCACCGTCAGCAGCATCTGCGCGCCGCAGTCGGCGAGCTGAGCGCCCAGCTCGCGCGCCGTGTAGAGCGGGTTGGCGGTCGTGCAGCGCCCGCCCGCCGCAACCGCTCCGTGGAAGGCAACCGCGTACTCGGGCGCGTTCGGCATGTAGATCGCGAACGTGTCGCCCTTGACAAATCGACGCCCAGCGAGCCCCGCCGCGAAGCTGCGCACCGACCGCTCCAGCTCGGCGTAGCTGAGCACGCGACCGGACGGGCCGTCGATCAGCGCGGGCTTCTCGCCCAGCTCCCCAGCGCGCCGCAGCACAAAGGTGGCAAGGTCGACGTCGGGCACCTCGGCGTCGAGCTGTCCGCCCGAATAGATCATGCTCTGCTTCTCCATCGCGCTGGTCAAAGCGGTCCTATAGACCGGGCGTCAGAAGCACTGTCGTCGTATCGCTAGCCGCACAAAACCGCATTGTTGGATCTAGGCTACGCTTTCTGCGAGGCGGATGAATCGCGCGCGGTTGCGCTGCCTCGCGTAACCGGCAGCCCGCCAAAAGCTCATCGCGGCCGAGTCGTCGTCGGCGACGATCGCGGTGAGCCTGAGTGCGCCGCGCGCTCGCATGCGACGTTCGCCCTCGCGCAGCAGTGCCGTGGCGATCCCCTGCCGCCGCCGATCCGGATGAACCGCGAGCCGGTAGAAGCTGCCCCGCCATCCATCCCAGGCGGCGATCAACGACCCGACCACCACTTCACCGGCCTGTGCGAGGAGCAGTGACTCCTTGTCGGTGGCCAACAGGCACAGCAGGCCCTCGCGCGTATCGGTGACGCTCGACCGGCCGCCCGCGGCGTCCCACAGGACAAGCACAGGCTCGATGTCCTGCTCAATTGCGCTTCGGATCCTCCACTCGGGCATGGCCGGGACGAATACCAGGCGTAGCGGACCATGCGCCCCGCCGCGTCTCCTCTTCTCGGGTAGGTAGGCGAGCAGCAGCTTGCCCATCGCGGTGCAGTACGCCGGGAGCCGGGAGCCGGGAGCCGGGAGCCGGGACCCGGCGCGAGGCCGAGGTCGATCTTGCTCTGCCCACGGCGGAAGGAGCGGGCGCGGTCGACGTAGAGGATCTCGGGACCGTCGAGCACAGCGAGGCTGATCGTGTAGTGGCTGTGCTGGCGCAGCTCTTCCAGATAGGGGCGGGCATGCTCGCGCAGCCCCGTGGAGTTCAGCGCCGACATGCCGAGGTCGGTGACCTTCAGCCCGAGGCGGTACTTACGCGAGGCGCCCTGCTCGAGATAACCGAGGGCGACGAGCGTGATCACATAACGATGCGTCGTCAAGCGACTCATGCCGAGATGGTCGGCGATGTCCGCAATCCCGAGCACGGGACGCTGAGGCGTGAAGCAGGCGAGATTCGCAAGCCCACGCTCCAACGATTGGGAGTAGCGAGGGTCGCGCAGATCCGAAACCGTCCATCGGCGACACGGCACCCGTCGCACCTCGTGGCGACGCGCGGTCCCCAGTGGCCAGCGCAGCCAGCTATCGATCTGGCCAGGCGTGGGGCCGTGGCTCGTGGGCGTAGAGTTGTTGCTCGACGAGGAGGTCCGTATGGATCAGCAACAGATGCGCAGGGATCACCTTGCTAAGGCCGCCAAATCACGCAGCTTGGCCCAGGAGCGTCAGGCCGAGCGCGTCGCTGAGATAGCCGGGAAGCAGGCCCAGCTCAAGCGCGAGGCACAAGAGCGACACGAGGAGAAGCTCAAACCCGGCCGGTTTTGACGGTCTCCGCCAATCCGGTCCGGCTCAGAAACCATCGCGGGAGCCGCGTCGTGGAGCGGCGAACGCTTGGGTTGGTGCTCACGTCGCGCAGCCATCCCCTGTGACATACCGCGCACGAGCCAAAAATCCTGACGAGGACACAGGCGTCCGGGACGCGGCTGGCGCCGGCACCCGCGCCCCTCCATGGGGTGCCGCGGGTGTCGGCGAGAAAGTGCTCAAACCTACGCATCCCTACGCGAGAACCGTCTCGCGCCCTGGAGCATGCTCCGGGGCGCGAGGCATTACCGTGGCCGTTGTGCCGACCATCGCGGACTTGATGGCGGTGGCGCAGGCGGAGGATGTCGGCGTCTTCGCGGCGTTCGTGCTCCTGCCGCACACCGTCGCGCTGAACGGACTCTCCGTGTTCGGAAACGTCGACGGCGGCCCCTTTCCGGGCTGGGACGCAGACCAGATGCGCAAACTCGCCTGGGATCGGGACCGACAGCCCGGGAGGCGCCCGATGTGCCGCATCCAATTCCGGAGCGCACACGGGGGAGGAGGATCGCGACCGGGAATGGTTGACCGACGCTTTCCGGACATGGTCGACCGGTTGTTGCCAAAGAAGGACCGCCGTTCGCGCCGGATCAAGAACGTCGCTGCGACCTGGCGTTGGCGGCGCGAGCAGACTACGGCGGCGGCGATTACACTGCTGATCGGCCACGACGAGCTGACCGCTTTGCGGGACGATCCCGAGCGGGTTCTCGTTGAGCGCTGTGTTGGGCTCCTCAACACGTATCTGACGGCGCTAGGCATGGCCGGCAACGATCCGCTAATCGGCGGCCTTGCTCTGGCCGATCTGGCTACCCCGGTCGACTTCGTCTTCGAGCTGCGCGCTTCGACGGGCGTGCGCGCGCGACTACGCGACAAGGTTGGGATTCATCTCTGGGACGAGCAGGTGCTCACGTTGCCGCGTAACCCGGAGAAGCTGACCGCGGCCGCGCACCTGTTCCGAGCGAGTCGGGAGGGCGACGATCCCGCCTACCCCGTCTACGCGTTCCGCCAGGAAGCTATTCGGGAGGTACTCGCCGGACGCCGGGACTACGCGATCGTGCTCGCGACCCTCGCGATCGAGGTGCTGGTCAACCTCTGCCTCGCGAGAACGTGGACGGCCCTCGGCCTACCCGCGGCCGAGCTGCCCGAGGCAATGGACGAGTTGTTCGCGCCGCGATTGCGAATCGTTCGCGACCGCATGTTCCCCACCGTGCCCGCGGTCGCGGAAGCAACCGATCGTTGGCTCGCCGCCTGCTACGAGGTGCGGAAGCGCGTGATCCACGAGGGCTACCAGCCCTCGTACGGCGAGTGCGAACGCGCGTTGCACGCCACGTTCGAGCTGACCGTGGCCGTTGGAGCCGCGATTGAGGCCGATCCCCGGAGTCGCGGCCGGGCCGGCCGGCTGCCGTCGGCCCGTCGGCGGAACACGCGGTACGCCGGCGTCGACTGGGGTGCTCGCTAGGTCCTGTCCCGGAGGAAGCCGTAGCGGCGCGAGGGCACTCGCCGCGTGGGCAGCATGCCGCGGAGGTCGCGCGTGGCTTCGTTCTGCTCGAGTTGTCGGCCCACGAAGGCGGCGAGCTCGAAGGAAGTGCGCAGCCCGTCGGAGACCTGGGTTCGCGTGGGCCGCTTTGCATCGTGCACCACGTCGTTGCGCAGCTTGTAACCCGTGTGCCACCACTCGGCCACGGGCGCCCCGCGGACGGCTAGATCGATTTCAACATCAAGGACTTTCGCGAGTTGGTGTTCGAGCTGGTTGCGGAATGGGGCGGAGAGCGCACCCGGAAGGCGCCGCGGGTCGAGCCCCATCGGAACCCACGCGCGCTCGATCGTGCTCCCCACGAGTAGCTCGATTGCAGTCCCGGCGAACATCACGGACCGCACAAAACGGCCGGCCGTCATGTCCCGCAACGCCTCGTGGAGCAGCGCAATGACGCGGAACGTCGGGTCGTCCCCCGACAGCTCAACGTCGAACATGATCGCGGCGCGGATCAGGTCTTCCTCTTCTCGCGGGATCTCGAGCAGCGCTTGGCGCCACGGGCTTACGGAGACGAATCCTTGGAGAGCGACCGGGCCGTCTTCGGAGCCGGTTACGCCGATCATCGGCGCGACGCTCGGCAGCTCGGCGACCGTCAACGGGCCAAGCAGGGGGTCGTCGCTAACAAGGCTGTACGCGGCGAGGAAGTCGTTGAGCGCGGCCACGTCACGCCTGATCTGTTCTTCGTCGCCCGCCCCTTCCGACACTCCCTGCCAATGAGTAACCGCGACCACGGTCCGGTTTTGCTTCGTCCCGAGGAGGGCGCGAGCGCGAAGCCTGGCGGTGTCGATCAGGGCACGCAGACGGGACTGGCCCGAGCTAAACACCTCCGGAAACGCGAGTGCGACCGACGCTGAACTGTCGGGTCGACGGCACGGTGTCCGACGGAAGGCGACCCGGTATTGCGGACGCAGACCTCTCGGCAACGCAGCCGGGACCCCGATCAGTCCCGCCATTGAGGCCGCGTCCCAGCCGTGCCACGGCTCTTGGCGCTCGTATGTCCAAGCGTGCATCAAGTCCGCGCCGATGTCGTACGGCAGCTCGAAGAACACCGTTGAGCTGACAATCGGCTCGGGCGCTGGTTGGGCCACGCCCGGAGCTTACGCGCGTCCAACGCCAGTCAGCGCAGGAGTGCTGCGGCGAGCGTGAGCATGCCCAGGGCCAGCAGCGCAGCAACGCCGGCGATCTGAAACTCCAGATGGCGCGTAAGTACCGTTTTTCGCCGTTTGTCAAGCGCGTCGGCAGCTGCCCAGTCACCGTCTGCCCGGCGAAGGAGGATTCGCGAGATCCCGAACTCTTCGCGAGCGGGACGCTGCAGCTGCTCCAAGTGCTGCCAGTTTTTGAGCCCCCAGACGACTGCGGCGACGAAGCCCGGCATGAATACGAGCGAGGCGATGATGCTGAGCGGGGGCACGTGGAGGTTGGAATCGCGGACGGCGGCGTACGCGGGGATGCTAAGGCCGACACCCGCAACAACACCGAACACGGCGGCGTCAAGGCCGAGGTAGCCGAGCACCGTCTGCCGGGCGAGCTGACGCTGTTGCGTGTACTGCCTGCCGGGGAGCCCGACAGCCAGCGAGTATGCGGCTACGGCATAAGCGAGGCTGTTCCCGACGAACACAGCGAACGCGGTAACCGCAAACCAGCCGGCGGACACGGGGCGACCGTCGTGCCAAATCCCAAAGCCAAGCAACCAGAATGTCACCATCGCTATTGAGGCTCCCGCAGCCCCAGCGACGATGCGCCCAGAACGATCGGCTTGTAGCGTCTGAAGAGTCGTCGTGTCCCGGATCAGGGCGTTCCCGTACAACGCAAGTACGAGGAGTGCTCCGAGTGACGCCACGAACGGCTGGCGCGGCGAGTCCTCGATCATCGTGACTGCAGCCCCGACCCAGACGCAGGCGGCGAGCACGGGTGGGATCCAAAACCATCTAGGCAGTTGGAGACGGTTGAGGCTGCTGTCGAGGCGCGGGTCTGCGGTCTCGGCTCGCCAGCGCCCCAACGTGAGCACGCTCCCGCCCAGGACGGCCGCCAATGCGACGGGACCGGCGAGAAGCGCCCAGCGTGAAGCCGGCAGAACGCTCGTGTGACGGTTCAAGCCGAGAGGCCCCGCGGCCACCGCGAGCATTGTCAGGAGGCCGATCGCGACGGCGAGGCCGAGCAGCGAAACATCGGCCGTTACCTCGTCCGGTGAGGAGCCGGTAGTCGACGGGCTCGGCGCGGACAGGTACGCGCGCGGGTCGTCCGCGTGCTCCTCCTCGGTCAGGTAGTCGGCCTCAATGTCGATGAGGTCGCCCTTGCCGAGGTCGCTGAACCGCATTTGGACGAGCGAGATGACGAGCACGTCAAAGGCCATGTCGGCGACGAACACTGAAGCGCCCGCAGAGCTCGGCGTGGCGTGGGAGACCCTGAGGCGCTCGGCCAGGTAGCACAGAAATACGCAGTACGCGAGGAAGAGGCCATAGCCGGCCACGCGACGACGGCCCAGCTCTAACGGGGACACGAGCCACAACACCGCAGTTGCGGCAATCACCCCGCCGACGAGCCAGGCCACCGGCCACGGTTCATGGCGAGCGATCGCGTCAGCCGACCGCACCAACCCGCCGGTCGCGAGAGCCGTCATCGCGATCGCGGCGGGGTAGCGGTACGGCTTCGTCGCCGCGCTGCTCGTGAACGCCGAGGTCGCCGGGAACGCGGCCAGAAAGCTGATCAGGGCGGTGATGCCGACGAGCAGCGGCTCCTGGGGAGGCCAGCGCACAATGATGGCCACGAGCCCGACAATGAACGCGGCGATAAGAACGCCTGCACGCCACTGTGCGCGCACGACGTTCGTGCCGATGGCCCACCAAACGCCGCCGACAACAACGAGGAGCACGAGCAACAGCGAGGCCATCGTGACCGCCGAGGACAGCGTGAAGCCGCCGCTCACGCTGTCGCGACCGATGAGGACGAGCATCCCCGCGCCGGCACCAACGGCCAGGGTCATTTCAGTCGGGCGTTGAGACGCTGCTCGGCCGCGACCAGCATGGAGTCGCCGGAGGCAAACAACAACGAGCACCGCGATCGCTGCGGTCGCGCAGCTCAGGTAGACGGCGTGGACCCACCCGGCGAGCACGTAGTGATGCGGACGGGGCAGCATCCAAAACGGCTTCGTGTCCGGGCCGAACAGCCAGCTCAGGGGAACGACCGCCCCACCGACAAACCCGATACAACCAGCAGCGACCGCTGCAAGTTTCTCGTGGGCGACGCCCTCCCTCGATAGCCGCCTCGTCTGGACGGCCAACGCGGCGATCACCGTCGGCACCAGCAGCGCGTCGCCGATCGTTCCGCTCGGGTAATCCCAGAAGCCGGGCAGTTTGGGTGCATAGCTGCGCAGCGACCCGAGCAGAGCCATCGTCACGAACCCCGGTGCGACGGTCAGAAGGACGGCGACGACGGCGCTGGCTACGAGGCCGCGTCGCGGCGGAGCGTCAATGGTAGGAGCTGAGACGGGCGCGGGAAGGGAGATGTCGGAGGACATTCGCGTTCGGAGCATAAACTCGACTCCCCCGCAGAAAGCGGGCGCTACTGGAGTGGCTAATTGGACTGAGGCTGGGGCCGTCGGCGGTGGCGGCGTCGCAGCTCTTCCTGCGCAAGCTTGCGCATCGTTTCCCATCCGCCGTGCAGTTCAAGGGTGGCGAGTACGGGTGCGCTCTCCTGCGTCGCCGCCCAGCTGCTGTACCCGCGCTGCGTGGACCGCGATCCCGCGGCCTGCTCCAAGTACCGTGCGACGCTCGCGACGCAGTCCTCGCGCGTCCACTTGCTGAGGCGATGCTCCCCGAGACGGCGCTCGCCGGGCCGCGCCGCGCCCACGTCGCGCGAGTAGTCGGGGCGGGGGGGGCGGGGCGACTGTTCCGCGGCCGACGGCCGACGGGGCGGCCGACCACCTTGGGAGCGGGGAGACCGTTCGCGCGGCGCTGCGCGAGCCGTTCCTTACGCCCGACGCTGAACTTGACGCGGCGCGGGTCGGGGTAGGGGATGCCGTTCCCACGAGCGAACTCCTGCAAATCGTGAAACGTCGGCTGGACTCCGTAGTGGTCGTGGAAGCGTTCCATGAGGTCCGGTAGCGACGGAGCGCGTTTCTCGCGTACCCTCGGCGCGCGTTCGTCCGGCAACTTCAGCGCGGCTTTGCGCAGCGCCTCGTCCCACGAGCCGACCTTGTGAATGATCTCTCGGGGCGTCGACAGGAGCAGGTTGCTGCCGTGCACCCATCGTGCGCGGTCCGTGCGCATCATAACCTCGCGCTCCGCCTGGTACTGGGTTACCGAAACGGTGTCCGCGGAGCGGCGTCGGGCGACGATTGTGAGCACGGCCGCGAGATGCTCCTCCGTCAGCCAGCTCAGCGACGTTGGGCCCCGCGACTTCGCCCCGAGCTCGTGGGCCTGGCGGTGCTCGGGTTCGTGGGCGACGGTGAGCACGACCGACCACGGCCAGCCGAGCAGTTACGCGATCCGCTTTGCCCCTGGCAGGTGGGCGTGCGGCGGGCTCGCCGCACGCGCGGCGTCAAAGGCGCGCTGCGTGACCGATTCTGGCTTGGTGGGGTTCGCGAGCGCAGCGACCTCACGCACCGACCGGAGCAGCATCAGCGGTTCCCACGACACGCACCCGCGTTTCGCCGTGTCCTCGCCGACCCCTGCCGCTCAGCGTCGCCCGCAACGCCGTAACCCGGGCGGCCGACTGCGGTATAAGGGTCTCATGCACCTCCACGTCTACAGGGTCAAACTGGAGCCGTTGCTCTACTACCCCGCCGCGCTGACAGCCGAGGCGCTGGCTGAGCGCTTGGCGGACGCGGTGGTCCACGAGTTCGCCCCGCAGCCATCGGGGTCGCACCTCGTGACCATCGCGCTCCAACGCGATCGCGACTCGCACGAGGCAGCCCTGGACGAGCTGCTGCTCGTGGCGCAGGAACTCGGCTACACGTTCGCGGAAGGCGTGATCACGCGGGTCGCGGACCGCGCGATGGAAATGGCGGTTGGGCTTGGCGTTGGCGGGCTCGGCGCGGGCTCCACGACGGAGAACGGCGAAATCGCCGTGATCGGCGCCGCGCTCGGCTGGGTCGTCGGCCTCTTCGTCGGCGCGAACATGAAGAAGGTCGAGGTCCTCTACGGCGTGCAGCTAACGGGCGAGGGCTGGCACCTCGTTCCAGTGACGCCGCCCGCCGTGGCGCCGGCGCGGTCGGCCCTGGGCACGGCGTAAATCGCCGTCTCAGGCAGGGCTTCCGCGCGAGTCTCCGCTACATATTCGGCGACATGTCGTAGGTTCTCAGCATGGAGGACAATGGAACTGAGCGACCGCCTCTTTGGGACGCAGCGAGTGCTGAGACGGCGGCCACGTTGACGCGCGCGATCGACCGATTCAACGAGGCGCTCGACACGTGCGTGCGTCAGCTCAACACGGAAGAAGAGTTAGAGGAGACGTGGAAGGAAGTAGAGGCGCTGCCGACTATTCCCCCGACGCAATAACCGCGTCAAGGAACGTGTCGAACTTCTCCGCCGCGTCCACAAGGTGGTTCTCGTCGTCGCCCATGGCGCCCCACGGCTTGTCGCCGTCGTCGGGAACCGCGGGCGGAGCGTGCTCCGCGCGGAAAGTCTCCAACGCTGACTGCAGCGCGCGTACGGCCTCCGCGAGATCGTTCCAATTGTCGTGGTAGTCGTGGTGGCGCGTGTCGCGCGAGATCGAGCCGAGTTCGGCCGTACTCGTGACGCGCTCCAGCATGGCTGGCAACTGGTCGTTCAGATAATCGCGGTCCGAAAGGATCTGCCGAACGCGCTTCGCTTCTTCAATGCGAGCAAGCTTGTCACGAGCGTCCACGAGTGCACGATTCGCGCCTGAGAGGAGGAGTCCTGCCTCATCTCCGCCCGTGTGTGTTCGGCGTGAACGCGAAACCGGCCGAGCCGGCGAGGGGCTGGGAGCGCCGGTTGCGATCCTCTGGGCTTCTCTGCGCGCCGCTTCCCAGCCGCCGAACGCCTGAATCGTTGCGAGGGCCGGCGCGTCTCCCCGGGACTGGGCCGCGACCCAGTCGGCGTACCCGCGCTCCGTGGACCGGTCGCCGCGGCGGAGCTGCGCGAGGTAGCGGGCGACCGCGGCAGCGCAGCTAACACGCGTCCACTTTCCGCGGCGGCGCTCTCCGGGTCGGGCCGCTGACACGTCGCGCGAGTAGTCGGGCGCACGGTTGCCGCGGCCACCGACGCGCTTGACGGCGCAGGGCTCCGGCAGCCCGCCCGCGCGTGACACGCCCCACTCCGCGACCGCGGCGCCGAAGCGCTGCGCGCGTTCCGACGGGTACGGCACGCCGTTGCCGCGCGCGAACGCGCGCAGGTCCCGCGCCGAGGGCTGGACCCCGTGCTCGTCGTGGAAGCGTTCCAGGAGGTCCACGAGCGTCGGCGCACCCGTCCGCTTCTGAACGGGGTCGCGCTCGCACGTTGTCTGGAGCCCGGCGAGCCGCAGCGCCGCGTCCCACGAGCCAGCGCAGGCGATGATCTGCTCGTCGTCCGGCAGAAGCAGCCAGCGGCCATTCCGCGGCCGCGCGCGGTCCTCGGCAAGCAGCCTCGCCCGCTCCACGCGGTAGGCCCCCGTCGTCACAGAGTCCGCGCCGAGCCTGCGCGCGACGAGCCCGAGCACGGTGACGACGTGCTCGTCGGCGAGCCAGTTTTGCGGCAGCTCCCTCGCCTTCACCGCGAGCACCTGGTTCTGCCTCGCCGCCGGCTCGTGGGCGAGAGCGACGACCTCCCGCCACGGCAACCCCAGCCGTTCCGCGATCCGCTTCGCCCTCGGCAACGAGGCGTGCGAAGCGCTGCGCTCACGCGCGGCGTCAAACACGCGCTGGCTCACGGACTCGGGCTCGGCGGGGCTCGCGAGCGCCGCGACCTCGCGTACCCCACCGAGGAGCATGAGCGCTTCCACAGTCAGACCCCACCGCGTCTGCCTGGTTGCCCCTACGTTTGGAAGGGCGTGAAGGTCGGCACGCTGCGGTCGGGAAGGATTTCGAACACGAGCATGTATTCGTTCGTGTACACGCTCGCAGCGGGCTGGGCGAGGAGCGCGGCGACGCTCGCGACAGGCTGGGGGAGGCGCCACGTCACTTCGCCTTCCCCGATGTCGCCGAGCCCGGCGTTTGGCGAGGTCGCGGCGCACACCGCGCCCGCGGCCCCGGAGTCCCACTGGGGCACCGCGACGAGCGGCGGGTGGAGCAAGGTCGCCCCTCTAAACCGTGAGCCTGCGATCGCGAATCTGGCGGATGCAGAAGCCGTTCATCGCGCCACGCCCCTTCGCGTGGTCGGCCGTAGTTTTCATCTGCTGCGACCATGAGTCCATATTCGCCGTGAGCTGCTCGAGCACTGCCTGATGGACGCGACGATCCTTCGCGATCTCATCCTCAAGAATCTCGTACACCTTGAGGAGAATGCCGTCGTCCGACTGACCGCGGACCCACCGCCCGACCGCTGGCTTTGCCAGTGCGTCAAGAGAGTCGACTACGAAGCCGGCGGCGGTGCTCAGCAGCGTCAGTGCTCCGTCGGCCCGGTCGAGGTCGTAGCCACGAAACTGGGTCCTCACGAGGGCCTGACCGGCGACGGCATACTCCGCAGCGACGACCCCTCGCGACCCGGGCGGTTCCCAGTGCAGCGCGTGCGCGAGCGCGTAAGACACGAGCCCGATCCCTCCGTTCGCCGCGAACAACACGGGAACGCCCACCAGAAGCAGCAGGTGCGTCCACTTCCACCAGTACCCGTAGTTCTTGGGCGGGAACAGGAGAAGCCCCGACACACCGCTGAATACCCCCGTCAGTATTTGAGTCTCGGTCACAGCCCTCCGCTCGCCTGGCGCCGCGCTACTCTACGCCCCCGAGACGACGGCCTTGCAGCGAAAGAGAGCAGCCGTGAACCACGAGCACCCCGACTTCGACGCATCCGTGCAGCGACTGCTCGACTCCGCGACTGGCGCCGACTCCGAGACGAGCGCCGACAGCCGCGATGTCCTCGTGGTAACGAGTTCCCTGGCTCGTCTCCTCGTCGCGCGACATCGCGACCTTCGTGACCCGGACGACACGGCCAGCGAGGCCGTCGCGCGCTTCGTCGAGGCCGCGCATGCTGGACGACTCGAAACGCAAGCTCGCCCGGCGGCCTACCTAACCCGGATCGCGCTCAACGCTGCGGTCGATCGCCTCCGCCAGGAAGGTCGGGTAGACGTGGTCGCCGAGGTTGAGTCCGACGAAGCCGCCAGCGACGAAGAGGCGATCGTGCGACTCCTCGACAGCGAGGCGACGTGCCAGCGTGTCAGCGACGGGATCAGCGAGGCCAACCAGGCCGAGGACCACGTGGTTGTGCTCGTGGTCACGCACTGGATCGACCTCGCGCAGTCGCTGTCGCGTGCGCCGACGACCCGCGAGGTCGCGGCGCTAGCGGGCCTGAGCCACTTCACGGTCGCTGCGGCCCTCAGGAGGTTTCGCGGCTACCTTCCAGACGGGGACGCCAATCCGTAGTCAGGGTAGAGAGTTCTAAATCAGGAGATGCAGATGTCGCTTACAGTCCCACGCCCCCGCAGGTCTCGATCCTCGCAATCACTGGCGCGTTCTGTCGATCAGGTGCTCCCAAGTCTGACGACGGAGCTGAGGCAGACGCTTGGCATTCTCGACGGCGCTCCTCGCGGCATCGCCGAGCTGACGATCGCAACGCTCGGTCTAGGTTCCCGCCTCACGCTCAAAGGACTGGGCATCGTCGAGTTCAACGAGAGCGACTTGGAGGCAACAAGCCTGAAGATCACCAAGCTCGGGCACGAAGTTATCGCAGCTTGCGCCCAATACGCCCCAGCGCGCGAGGAGGTCGCGGCAGCCCGCGAGAGGGCCGTCGCGGAGGCATCTCCAGTCGTTGGTGAGCCGGTCGAGGCCAACGTGAGTAGCGAATCGGCCGCGGCCGCTAGCTAATACGGCTCAGGTCTATAACCGCAAAATCAGGCGCTTCTGAGAAGGGCATTCGCCGGGAATGACCGGCACGCGGGCTGCGGCTGGGACGGGTGCTCACGCACGCGCGCCGACAGTAGCGTGCGGGATGAGCAGGTTTGAGTAGCTCAGACCCCAGCCGTGAGACTCCGCGGGACAGCCGAGCGGCTCGTCCGCGAGCGAACGACTCTCGTCACGCCTGCGTGTTTGTGGCTGGCGGCTGCTGAGTGCGAGTTAGCCGGCCCGCATGGCGGCCACTGTCGCGCGCGCCTCCGCCGGCGCGCCGCCGAAGAAGCCCCACGCGGCCACGAACGCTCGAGCTGCCGTGGCCGTGCCCCCGCGCAGCATCTGACGCTCCGCCCGCGGGTCACTGACGCGGCTGGCAACATTGAGCGCCTTCTGCGTCTCCAGCAGCGTCCTCCGCGCGGCCTGAACGAAGGCCTGGTCCGGCGCCGCCGCGTACCGCTCGCTGTCAAGCACCCGCCGAGCCGTGCTCAGCGTCTGCGCCGCCATCGCTGCGCCGTCAGCGCCGCGGCCACGTGCCTGGCGAAGGAAGGTTCCGTAGATGCGTCGTCGAGCGACTCATGCCGAGATCGTCGGCGATGTCCACAAGCCCGAGCACGGGACGCTGAGGCGTGAAGCAGGCGAGAATCGCAAGCCCACGCTATAACGATTGGGGGTAGCGAGGGTCGTGCAGATCCGAAACCGACCATGCGGGCTCGCGTATGCTGCTCGTAGCACTGGGACTCTTTGGCCTGGCTCTGGGCATTCGTACGCTCGTTCCTCGCTCGCGCGTCGGCGACTGTACGAACGTTTCACCTTTGCAGATCGCCGCGAGCAACGACTACTAGACCTCGACGCGGCTAACCCTCTGCTGGCACAGGCTCCTTGACGCGTGTCGCGGACGCCAGAATCCTTCCGGCGCCGTTCCGCTCTAACTGGGCGATGGCGCAGCCAGCGGTTGAGCGTAGCGGCCTCCCGCCACGGTTGACGTCACCGCGCCGCAAGCACAGCGGCGATCGCGTTTACTTCGCTCGCCCGCTTGAGGCCGCAGGCCCGCGCACCCTGGTCGAGCGGGAAGGACCTCCCCGGGAGGTGGTCCGCGATGTGCGGCTCGTCGTCCACGAGGTCGTCAAGGTGCACGAGGTAGACGGCGCATTCTGCGCCGACGTCGACGTTGACCGATGCCGGCCTGACAGTCGGAGAGAAGTAGTTCTTGACCGATGGCGGCCTAACGGTGGGGGAGAAGTAGTTCTTGACCGTGGCCACAGGGCTGGGACCAGTGGGGTGGTTCGTGAACCGATCGACAACGAGGCCGCTCGCGGTGCTGCTGATGAACGCGAGCACCGCCGTGACCACCGCCGTTAGTACCCAGGCCTGTTTCTTCCCCGGAGGGCTTGCGACCGCAACCACCGCGAGGGCGACCGTCACGACGATCAGGCCCAGCGACCCAATATGAAATAGCCGCGCAAGGTCGACAGTCGCCCGCGGCAACAACGCGAGCAGTACCAACCCGAGAAGCAACAGGAGCACGATTCCCGCGAGCGCAGCAAGCAAGCCGCCGCTGAGTTGGAGCGCCGTAGTCGTCACCGCGGCGGTGCTCTGCGCCCCGCTTGTCGTCGCGCGGGCCTCCCCAGCAACGTCCGGTGCCGGAGCCGGGGCAGACTCCGCCGGAGTCTGGGGAGGCGCTGGCCGCGGCACAAAGATCCCGAGCAGCGCCCCAGCGGCGCTCGAGGCGATGAAGATGAAGGCGTCGGCCAGGTCCAAGAGTGGTGTCTCGCAGCCCGGGGTTCCGGCGACTCCGATGGGTTCGCAGCCAGCTCGGTGGATCTGTCCGGCGTAAAGCAGCACGCTCAGCGTCAGTCCAAGGACTGCGACCGCGGCTAGGGCGAAGACGAGCACGAGCGGCGTCGGCTGCGGCGGTGGGGTCGGCTCGTCGCCGGCCGGTTCCACGACGGCATCCGGCTCGTTTGGGCCGTGGGTAGACCCAGTGGGGCGTGGCTCTTCGCCGCCCGGGCGGGTGGAGCTCTGATCATCTGGCGTGCCGCCCGAGTTCAGGGTGCCCGTGGGCGGTCCCGGCCGGGGCAGCAGCAACCCGGTAAGGATGCCCATAGCGACGCCGCCAACAGCCCAAAAGGCGGGGGGTACGGCGTGTCCCGTCGCGAGGACGACGGCCACTCCGAGCACGAACACGACCAGCGCGGCCCCGATGTACGCGAGGACCAACGCATACGTATCTCGACTCCAGACCGTCATTCAGGACTGCCCCCATTGGCCCGGCTGACCGCGACAACGATACGCCGGGCTCCCGACGTTCCGAGTGTCGGCACCTCAACTAACGGATTGGGCGGAGTCGATCCATCCGGGCCGCCTGCTGCTTTGCGCTCTTGAGCGCCTGCCGGTCCGGGGAGTCGGAGTCCTGTAGCCCAAGGTCGGCAAGCCCTCGCTCACGGTCGAAGTAGGCGACGACCTTCTTGACTTTGCGGCCGCGGAAATGGAACAGGCAAGCGCCCTTCGAGTGGCTGATCTCAAACGGGCCGGTCTTGGGACGCCGGCGGTGTGTGATGCACACCAGCGCGAGCACGCGCTCGTCGTCGAGTTCGGACAGCGCGTCGACCTCGAAGTGTTCTTCCTCCCACGTGCTGAGCTACAGGATGGTCGCGTCCATGAGCCCGTCGTGCCCCCTCCAGCGGCCGGGTTCCGGGCCGTCGACGATCACGAACTCGATATCGCGACGCGCCGAGTAGACGTCTGTGGAGAACTCGCCAAACCGCATGGAGACCCGTAGCAGCGAGTTCACGACAATCAGGTTCTCCTCATACATCGACCGAGTACCCCGCGTGCGCGTCTCTGCCGTTCTGAAGGAGCCGACGGTCGTTCCAACGGCGCGTTGCGGGTCAGCGTGGCGACTTGCGGTCGCTGCGGAAGGACGCGTCGGTGAGGCCCCCTTGGAAGAAGTCCTCGTTGAGCAGGTAGACCAGCGCGAAGGGGTTGGCCTCGTCGTAGAGGAGCTGGTCGCCGTCGAGGAATGCTGACTCGGATAGGCCGACGTCCTGCAGGTGTTTGCGTATCTGATCGGCTGTGACGGTCGAGAGGTGGCCGCGTTCGGCGATGGAGCGCAGCCTGCGCCGGAGGCGTCCGTCGGTGGCGGCGCGCTCTGCGAGCCGCGTGGCTCCGTCGCCGGCAAACGGCACGTTTGCGTTGATCGCGTTGACCCACTCGGGGATGTGCCGCTGCAGGGCGGGGGTTTCTCGGAAGAGCAGCTCGAAGTAGCTCTGTCGTAGCGCGAGAATGCCGCGCTCGGTCACGATCAGGTCGAAGTGGTTGTCCAGGCTGAACACGGGCCCGCCGATCCGCGAGAGCGTGTTGCCGAGCAGCGCGAACATCCGACCCGCGCGGATCGGGGTGTGCGCGTTGGTCTTGCGCACGAAGGCGACGTCGCCGCTGTCGGTCCGGATCCGTACTGCGTAGAGCTGCAGCGGTCGTCGTGGGAGGGACTGTGCGTTGATGATCGGCAGTGGCTCGGTTGGTAGGACGATGGCAGCGATCTGCGAGTCGCCGACGAGCTCGGCGTCCTCGAGGACCAGGAGCTCCTCGTCCTCTTCGAGCTGCATGTCGGGGGTGTAGACGCGCGGCTCGCGCGCGGAGACCTGCTCGAGCGTGCGCTCGCACGCCTCGCGCAGATACGAGGCGACTCCCGCGACGACGCGCACCTCGCCGCCCTCATATCCTTCGCGCTGCTTCCATGCAACGATCAGCGAGAGCTCCTCGGGGATCTCCAGCTCGTCGAGTCCGAGGACGTCGCCGGGCACGTCAGCTGCGCCGGGAGGAGTAGCTGACGAAAAGGCGTTCGGTCATGCGTACCGCTGCGACGTCGGTTCCCTTGCGGACGGGTCGACGGGCGAGCAGGTAGCCGCTCCAGCCGTTCCCGATCTCGATCGCGTACAGCCGCCAGCCGAACAGGTAGAGCGTCGGGTTGATCTGCACGAGGCTCGAACGGACGTAGATCACGGCGATCACCATGAGGAACAGGGCGTATCCGACGACGTCACGCACGTCCGGCTCGGACACGGTTACGAACGGCAGCAGGTACGTCGCTAGATATCCGGCGACTTCCCCTCCGCGATCCTCTACGGTCCGAACCGTCCACGTGCTGCCCGTGACCTGCCGGAAGCGGACCAGCACGGCGGCGCCGGCGGCGAACCCGACCGCGGAAAGCGCCGCACACGCCAGGATCAGTCCCGTGGAGCGGAAGCGGATTGCGAGAATCGCAAAAAGCGGCGCGTAGGAGGACATGAACAGCGCCAGTTCGACGATCAGATCGCTCGCGCGCTCGCGCCGGCTGGCGTAGCCATCGCGGATAGCATCCTTTTCGCGCGGTCCGTCGGATCCTGGGCCAGCGGCGGGTGGGACACGCTCTTGCGCCATCGGGAAGCGGATAGCTTGACAGCAGCTTGGCCCCCTCGTTTGCCGCAGGCTGGAGCTCGCTACCGCGGTCATGCCCAGCATTCTGTCGCGTCGCTCGGACATTCAAACAGCGGCGACGATTCCGTATACTCGGCATCGCGGGGAGGCCGCCACGTTCTTTGGGAGGGCAGATGCCAAGACCGATCGCGTATTCCAGTTCAACCCCAGCCAATAGTCGCCAGCAATGAGCGATTTCCTGGAAGACGCCGAGCGAGCCGCGCTGCGTGATGTAGCGCATCTGCTGCCGGCGAAGTGGCAGCAGATGATCGACGTGGTCGCCGCGTCCGTCCCTGCGACGCCCCCGGACACCGTCGCCGCCCCAACTGATCCGGCTGCGGCGCGACTCGAGCAGATCGAGCACATCGTGGTCGTGATGCTCGAGAACCGCTCGTTCGACCACATGCTCGGCTACCTCTCCCTGCCGCCCGCCGAAGGCGGCAAAGGGCGCTCCAACATCGACGGGCTCACGGGCCCGGCCGTCAACATCAACACCTACAACGGCACGAGCTATCCGATCCACCACCTCGCCAAGACAGCCTTCGGGGGCGAGGCGGAAGACCCCGACCACTCAGGCGCCTCTGTCGATGAGCAGCTCGCCAATGGCGGCCAGGGGTTCGTGAGCAACTTCGCCAGGATCTCCAAGGCGCGAGCCGAAGCGCTCAAAGTGCCGGCGCCGGACCCCGGTCTGGTGATGGGGTACTACGACGCGGACGATCTCCCCGTCTACGACCATCTCGCCGGCGAGTACTGCGTGGTCGACCGATGGTTCAGCTCGGTGCCCGGCGCGACGTGGCCCAACAGGCTCTACTCGGTCGCGGGGCGCGCCGAAGGCAGCCGCGACGATAAATCTCCGCCGATCTATGCGCTGCCGAGCTTCGCCCGCTATCTCGACCAGCACCAGGTCGACTGGCGCTGGTACTCCTTCGACCCCGCCACACTGCGAGCCGTCGACCCCGAATACCGGCTGAGCAACCACGAGCGGTTCGCGTTCCTGGACTCCCGCGACCTCAGCACCCTCGAACGCGCCGTCGGCGAGCTGACCGAGGAAGGACCATCGTTCCTCGACGAGGTCGCCGAAGGCAAGCTGCCGCAGGTCAGCTGGATCGACCCGCGCTTCAAGGACCTGCGTGTCCTCGGCCCCGACTCAAACGACGACCATCCGCCCAGTGACGTGATCGCCGGCCAGGATCTGATCCTCACGATCTACCACGCCCTCAGCGCGGCGCCGACATGGGAGAAGACGCTGCTGGTCATCACCTACGACGAGCACGGCGGCTTCTACGACCACGTGCCGCCACCGCAAGCCGTGGACGACGACCCGCAGTTCCAGCGCCTCGGTGTACGGGTGCCCGCCCTCCTGGTCTCACCGCTCCTCGCCGCCGGATCCTCCTCGAGCGAGCTGGCGCCGGACGTCCATTTCGACCACACCTCGATCATCAAGACGATCTTCACGCGCTTCTGCAACACCAATGGGCAGATCCCGAAGCTCACCAGCCGTGTCTCCGCCGCCGAGCACCTCGGGCATCTCCTCAGTGACCCTGCCGCGCCCGTCCGTGGCCCCGGGGTCGCCGACCACAGCGCCCTTTCAAAGCAGATGGTCGAATGGCGCCAGAGCTGGGCCGAAGCCCGGTTCAAGGACCCGGTCGCCGCGGGAGGACCGCCGGGACGTCTGACCGAGTTCCAGACCGGGTTCTACGACATGGCGCGCCTGCTGCGACACGCGGGCTTGCCGGGCGGCCACCCGTAGCCCGTGAGCAACCCCTCACTCCCATCCGGAATGATGTTGTATGGGAGGGGAGAGAGCAGCGTCATCGCTTTCCAGCGATACTCCTCCCAATGCACTAAACGTTCTGTACTATTAGTGCATGCGCTTTCGAGATCGCCCCCTGCTCGTTGACGGCATCGATGCTGACCTATACGTACCGCGTCCCGACCTCGAGAGTCTGCTGCTCGAAAAGATTCTCGCCCACCGCAACATCCTGCTCGTGGGGCCGTCCGGCTCGGGCAAGAGCACAGCGCTTCACAAGCTCGCGGTGGACCTCCGAAACGCCGGCCAACGGGCGGTGCTCGTCAACGCCGGGGCTGGGAGAAGCGCAAGCGACCTGCTGGCCCTCGTGGCCAACGAGCTTGACCTGCCAGACCTCCAGCCCGACCCGAACCTAGCCACGCCCGTCGTGTCGCTCGTGCGCAGCGTACGCCAGCTGGCGCAAGCGCCCGAGAGCGTCATCCTGCTCGACGACCCGCACCATCCGGACAGCGCCTACGAGCTGTTCGGTCGTCTCCGCGAGGAGCTCTGGGCGCTCCCACATCAATGGGTGGTCGCCATCCGAGCCGGTCAGAGTCCATCACTGCGACGCCCACCCGCCGATGCGTTCTTTCCCGAGGTGGTCGAGGTTCCTCCGCTGAACGAACCTGAGATCGAGCAGCTCTTGCGCAACGGCCTGGATCCAGACGAGGCGGGACTCGTCCTCGCAAACAGTCAGCGCCCACTGATCGACTATCCGCGCGACGTCGCACGATTCGCTCGCCAAGTGCTCGGTGGGACGCTCGAGCAAGACCAAGACGCGGCACGGCGACGCGCCGAGATCGCACTGCAGCTGGGAAGAACGGCCTCGATGGCACTAGCCGAGATCGAAGCCCTGGGAGCACCGGTCGCTGCCGGCGATACCAACTTCCTGGAGCGACTAGGCTGGACCCGCCCCCACGCCGCACGCACGCTCGCAGCGATGGAGGACGCGGGCGTGCTGTGCAGCTTCCCCGCCAGCGAAGATCGTCCGGGCCGACCACGCAAGCTTTACGAACCCAACCCGCACCCGCCGGCATGAGCCTCAACGACGTAGCTAAGCACCGCGTGTTCGCCTCAGTCACCGCGCAGGGAGACCTCGTGCGCCACTACGTGCCATCGCATGAGCTCAGCGGAGTCGGCGGCGCCGACCGGCCCGAGGCCAAGATCGTCAACGCGCTCGCCACCTCCGCGCCACCGCAACGGCTGCACATCTATGGCGAGGCCGGAGCCGGCAAGACCAGCCTGATCCTACGCGCGCTCGCCGACATCGCACGCCGCGAAACCCTGCAGCGGCCTGTGCACCCGATGTTCGTCAACACCGGCGATGCGCCCTCCCAGCTCACCGACCCCCAACACTTCATGCAGATGCTCCTCGGGTTGATCCAGGTCAACGGCAGCGCATTTGCGACCGTCGACCCGGTTGCGCTGCGCGACGCCACGGCAGAGCAGACCACCTACACGCCCACCACTGTGGCGCACCAAGCGGGAATAACAACACCCTTCTTCAGCTATCAGCCGACGCTGAGTCAGGCCTTTGCCACCCAGACGATAGGCGTCGATCCGGCGCGCGTACGCAACGACTTCCAAGACGTCCTTCGGACGGTGACCAAGGACTACCGAGCGGTAATCGTCATCGACGACACCGACCACTTCGCCGCATCGGGACCGGACGGCAAGCTCGACGTAGAGGCGATCTCGAACCTCTACCACCACGGCGTGCGCACGCTTGCCGACTTCGACGAGCTCGACGTGATCGTCGCGATTCAACCACACTTCCAGCAAGTCGAGCCCGTCACCGACGTGGAGCGCCGGTACAACTTCGAGGCCGTGCACGTAGCCACGCTGGCGGCCGACAAAGACGAGCTCACACTGTCGCTCGTACTCGGCAGACGGCTACGAAACGCGAACATCACCGCGACGGTCGATGACCTGATCCACCCGCAGGCGCTAGCAGAGCTCCAAGGCGTGTACTTCACAGCAAGCCACGACTTCCGGCGCGTACTCGAATGCGCCGACGAAGCCGCCCGCCTGGCCGCAGACGACGGCGCCAACCAGATCACCCCGCGGCACGTGCAGCACGTGCTCGAGCAACGTTGAGCGGGTGACTTCCGCGTATTGAGTGGCCTCAGAGCGCTTGGCCGCAAGTGCTCTGAGGCCACTGGACCAGGGCGTCGTCTATCTACGAGACGCTTGGGTCTCCGTGCGCCGACCTGCCGCGTCTTTTCAACCCGAGCACTTCACGCACCACGTGCTGCTCCACCCACGCACCCATGCAGAGCAGGATCGCAGCAGCCAACTCGGCTGCACCAGGATGTGTCTGGCTGGGACCGACGACGGTTCCACGAACACCGGCGAATATCAAGAACAGGCCGAACCCCCATATCAGCGGTCCAGGACCGCGCAGCAGCGCATTGGAACGCACCAAAGCCTCCCAGGCTCCACTGGCCACCAGACCCACGATCAGGCCGAGGGCCCAGCCCAGCATCGGTTGACCGAGCGGCTTCAACGCAAGGGCCCAGGCCACGCCGCTCAGAACGAGGCTGCCAAGGAAATGGCCGACGAAGAAACGTCTTCGGCCGTCGGCGCCGATGTGTGGCAGACCGCCAGTCGTAAGACGTTTCGTAGCTGGCCATCCGATCAGCACGACGGCAAGCAGAGCGGGAAGCCAAACGCCAACGATGAGCACACCATGAACCGGCGGGTGGGGCAGGTCTCCTCGAAAGCGAATGGGCATCGTCAAAGACCAAGCCTGAGCGAACATCGCGATCGCCAACATCCCGAGACCCCAGAGACCCAGATACCACCGGCTGCGTCCAGTGATCGGCTTGGGAGCGCGGTCGCTCATGTGATGCACCATTGGAGCGAAACGTGCCGTGGCTAGAAGCAGAAACACATACCCCAACACCCTGCCCTGCCACGCCAAGTGCAACTCGTAAGCCCCAACAACCAGCGCCACAAAACCACCCAGCTCAGGCGCGTTCTTCAGGAGCTGTCGTATTCGCAGCGAATCATCACTGGATCCCGCCAGCAACACATAGCGGAATGCCAAGAAGACGACCGGCACAGCGCTCAGGGCAAGTAGATGCTCGATGCCGCTGCGCTGCCTGAGCTCCCCGATCGCGACCGAGCAGAGGCACACGAACGCGGCGAGAATCCACACCGTCTGCGCAAACCTGTCAATCCCGTCCCGAATCCTCGTCACAGCCTGGGAGCGCAGCCCTGGGCACCTTGACAGCCATTCTTGAATGAGCCGCCACGCGTCGCGCGGGTCGCCGCTTGGTGCAGGAGGTCGTGCGTTCATCTAACAAATGAAAGCGCATCCGCCGGGGGTATCGGCCAGGTCAGCCGGTGGCGCGCGCCCAACGGACGCCGCCTCGGCGGTCGGCCAGGGTGACGACGCGCACTACGAGCCCGCCCCTTACCCCTCCCGCGGAAACAACCCCCGCCCCTTCTTCTCGACCTTCCCCTCCTGCTCCAACCCAGGAAGCACGCGGTGCAGGTAGGTCGCCTGGACCCCGATCTTGGCGGCCAGTTCGGGGATCGTGATGCCGGGCTGTCCCTGCACGGCCGCGAGCGCCTGAGCGGCGCGCGTGCCGCGGCCCTTGGGGCGACCTGGTTTTTTGCGTCGAGCTTTGACCGGGGTGGCGGCCGGAGTGGCCGCTGGAGAGGCTGCTGGGGTTGCTCTGCTCGCACGGTTGGTGCTTCCCCGCGGGCGTCCCGGTCGGCGGCGAGGAGTCGCGGCCGGGGTGGTGGTGGTAGCGGCAGCAGCCGCGGCGGCGGGAGCCGGTGCTCCCAACTTTGCGAGTGCCGAAGCGGCGGCCTCGAGGCGGTTGTGCTCGTCCACGAGCGGCTTGAGCTCCTTCAGCCGGTCGGCTATCTGCTGGCGCTGCTCGTCAAGGAAGTCAGTCATGGGCGATCCTCGCTGCCGGGGTATGAGAGGCCAACATATACAAGGATGAGGTGGGGATCATTAAGCGATACCCGGCTGCCTCACCCGTCTTTAGGAAACTTTTATCTCTGGTCTGGAAATCGTCCGCGTGATGCGTCCTCCAATTTGGACTTTCCTGAGTTGCAGGGCATTTGTCGTTTTTCCAGCGAAATGCAGGCTGTTCTCAGAGACCAGTTGACCGCGGACCTCGGCGTTGCACCGCGACACGCGGCCGTGAGCAGGCGGTATATATGCGCACAAGGGTCGGTTTGCTGAACAGGAGGAGCGGATGGAGGGGGTCTCGGCTACGTCAGGGGTGCCACGCGCCGGTCAGTCGCGTGGCGGCAGAGGCTCGTCGGTCGGTCGCCGGTCCTCGGTCTCGAGTTCGTCGGCGAGCTGCGCCAGCTTGACTTGCGAGAACCCCGTGGCCTCGCGTGATGCGCGTAGGTTGCGAGCAAGCTGAGGCACCGGCTCGTGCAAGGCCACAGCTTCGATCTTGTGGTCCCCCGATCTTGGACCTGTAGGCTATACCCCATAGCTCGTAGGGACCTGCGGCCGCACGGCATCAGGTGGCTGGTCCGAGCTCCTCGCGACGCTCGCATGTCACTTCGCCGAGGGCGATCTGCGGGTCTGGGTGTTGTGCCATCGCCCGGAACCCTCGGCGTTCCGGCACCGCCTTACCATCGGTTTATCGATAATCCGAGGTTGTGCTCCCAGCGTATCGCCACGCGCGCGACCGTCACGCGCGGGGTGCGGCCACGATGAGCGCGCCCCTCCTAGCCGAGGCGCCGCGGCCAACCGATATCGAGCCGCTGTTTCGGAAGCTGCAACCTCGCTGGTGCGGCCTTAGCAAAGATCAGGTAGCTGCTGACCAGCGTCGCCGGCTCTATGAGGCGATGGTCGAGATCGCCGCGACCCACGGCTATCCGGCGACGACGATCAAGGCAGTGTGCGCATTGGCTGGTGTATCGCGACGGACGTTCTACGACTTGTTCAGCACCGATAAAGAGGCATGCTTCCTCGGCGCATACGACTACGTCGTCGCTCGCGCCGTGGACCGCATCAACCTCGCTTATCGTGGCGAAGAGGACTCGGAGCGTCGTCTCTGCCGGGCCTTCGAGCAGTTCGCGCTGGAGGCCGTCAGCGAGCCTCAAGCGGCTCGGTTCGCGCTCGTAGAGACACTCGGTGCGGGGCGGGCGGCCTTCGCTCGCATGGACGACGGGCGGCAGATGTTCGAGGAGATGATCGCCGCAAGCATAAGCGACCCTTCCGACGGCGCGACGCTGTCGCCGACGATCGCGAAGGGCATCGTCGGCGGTGTCGAGCGTGTCGCCCGCGTCTACCTTCTCGCTGGGAAGATCGACGAGCTCTCGGCCAAGGCCGATGAGCTATCCGCATGGGTGTCCAGTTACCGCCCTTGGTGCTGCTCGCCGCCGGATGAGACACCGCGAGCCGCAGCTCGGCCGCAGCCAGGGCTGCGGGGCAAGGACGAGGGCCTGCGAATCCTGCGCGCCGCCGCGGCGATCGCGGCAAGCGACGGCTACTCCGGTCTGAGCGCGGCGAGGATCACCCGCCTCGCCGGGGTCAGCGAAGAGACATTCGCGAGCCTCTACAACGGCGCCACCGCCATCGAAGACTGTTTTTTGGCGGCTTTCGATCTGCTGGGCGCGGAAGCGCTCGTGTGCGCCGCCAGGGCCTCGCGCGCGGCGGGGGGCTGGCCCGACGGCGTGCGCAGCGGGATCACGGCGCTGATGGATCACGTCGCTGGCCATCCGTTCGTCGGTCCCGTGGCGTTCATCGGGATCTTCTCCGTCGGACCGTCGGCGATCGAGCGCCGGTCAAGGCTGCTGCAGAGATTCGCGGACGTGTTCATCAAGCGCATACCCGACTCCCAGCGGCCGTCCGAACTGGTCGCCGAGGCGATCGTGGGCGGGATCTGGGCGATCATCCACGACTACGTCGTACGTGGACAGCTCCATCGGCTGCACGAGCTCGCCGACGATGCCACCTATCTCGCGCTCGCCCCCGTTGTCGGCCACGAGGCCGCGGTTCAGCTCATTCTCGGCGATGGCAAGAGTGTTCGGCCAGGTCACGATCTGCGCGGTCCCGGCTGAGTCCGAAAGCAGCTCGCAGCGGAGTCCCGACTGACCGGCGGCGAAACACGGGCCCGGCTGTTGGGTACGCCATCTGTCTAGGGTGGGTTCGCGTAGTCGGAACACGGGCCTGTGGCGCCCGCTTGGCGAGCTGGTGCTCGGGGGGCTGTCGGCCGTGATCGGAACCTTGAGCGCGGCGTTCGTGGCCTGAACGTCCACGAACCCCATCCCGCACCAATCCTTAGGAAGGTTTTATCTGGAACCCAAGCGTGTTCTCGCGACGCGTCCTCCAGTTTGGACTTTCCCGAGATGCGGGACATTAGGCTCACTTCCCCCGATTCATGCGCTCGTTACGAAAAACCGGTTCCATATTTCGGGACGCGCCAGTTCACCAAATGCGTGCGCGAACGTGCTAGACATCCCTCTTGTCCCGTCGTCGGCGCGTGCAGTTGCCCCGCCCGGCGAGATCGTCGAAGTCGAACACGAGGAGGGAAGCACCAGGAATCAGATCGATACTTTCACTACTGGCAGGCCCGCGCCGACAGCGTCGAGCGGGTCCCCGATCAGCTAAGCAGCGCGTCTGCGTGCCACGACAGGCGAGCAGATGAGCAACGTAAAGGGCCCCGAAGCGCTTCCTCTCGGAAAAGACGAGCGCCCCGAGGCCACCATCAATACAGCAAAGGAAACGATAGCTCATGAAGAAGCTCATGCTAGGCGCCGTGCCGCTCATGGCGGCCATGGCGTTCGCAGTGATGCCAGCGATGGCATCTGCGGCGACGCTGCAGTATGGAACGTGTGCCGCGACGAAAACCGGCGAAAAAGAAACCAAACCGCCCTGCAAAGCAAAAGAAACCTTCCACCCGTTTACGGCGGCGACGAAAGTCACCGACTCCAAAGTCAGCACATCGTTTGTCCTGGAAGGCGAAAACGAAAAAAAAGAAAAATCCGGAATCACCTGCACAACCTTTTCGAGCAAAGGGACGTACTCCAATAAAGAAAATGCCAAAAAAGAACTCGTGGGCGAAAGCGTAGACGAACTTACGTTCGATGGCTGCACCGGCACAGGCGGCCTCGCGGGGTGTGAAATTAACCCTCCAAGCCACGAAATCACTGGCACAGTTGACGACATCGTGCTCAGCGAAACCGAAGTCGAAATCAAAATCGTTAGCGGCTTCAACGTGAAATGTGGCACCACCGAACTGGGTAACGTGACCGGTACGGCGAAGGGCAAAGTCAGCGGCGACGAAACCACGTTCACGAAAGCGAGCGGACTAACCTTCGCGGGCCTGCCATCGACGATCACCGGCACCCTCGCGACCGTAACCGAAGTAGGCAAACTGCCGGTTTTCATCAACTAGCGAATCGGCGCACAACGTCGACCAACGGTGGGGCCGCGGACGTCCGTGGCCCCACCGTTGCATCCGGCCGGGCTCGAGCTAGTAGGCTCGCAGCGCGCGACGTCCGAGCATCCAGAAGCAACGCAAGCGTGGTGTAGACCGGTTCGGAAGCGAGTTTGCGGTGTCAAGCCGGGCACGGCCGAAACCGGATCCCACAATGGCTCACGAGCGTTTCGCTGTCGGCGGCGGCCTTGAGATGCAGACACACGCCATTGCACCCAGCCCGCCTCTCCGCGGACACTTCACGATGATGCGTCTCAACACTCTTCCAGCCCTCCTCCTCGCGTTCCTCGGCTTCGCCGCCTCCGCGAGCGCCGCGCCAATCTGGAATGTCGAGTCAGAGGCACTGCCTACAACCTTTCAATCTACAGACGGACCCGGCAACGATGTGTACCGGATTGAGCTTGAGAATCTCGGTGAATCATCCTCGAGCGGCACGATCACCCTCGTCGACCATCTTCCGCCTGGCATCACGACGTCGCAGGCTCCGCGATCCCTGTACGAAGGACAAGGCAGCGCCGAATGGACATGCGCCGACCAGGCCGCAGGCCAGCAGGTGGTTACATGTACAATTGAAAAACCCATCCCTCCCGCAACATCCGCCTCTAATCAGCCTACCAGCAACGGTAGCCCTTGGAAGGTGGCGCCACTCTTGGTACCTGTCGAACCTGCGAGTGGCGCTTCAGGAGAGCTCACGAATACAGTTACCGTGTCGGGGGGCGGCGCACTTAGTCCCGAGACCATTGGCGCGAGCAACGAGGTCGGGGTCACCGTCCCGAGGGTGTTTGGCACGTCGTTTTTGAACATTAACGCAATCGAAAAGGAAGGAGGCTCGTTTACGCAGGCTGGCGGACATCCCTGGGCGGTCACGACAGACTTCCAGTTCAAGCAAGAACTGGTACCTGGTGTCGCTAACGCCGCACTTAACCCCGCAGGCTATAGGAACGCGGTGGAAGGTACTGAAGCTAAGACGGTCGTCGCCGAATTGCCGCTTGGCTTGATCGGCAATCCTCAGGCTACGCCCCGTTGCACCCAGCAACAGTTTACGGAAGGTCCGGCCGGCAGCGGCCAAGGCTCCGGGGACAACACGAGTGGTTGTGCAGCCAGCACGCGGGTCGGTGTCGTATTTATCGATAGGGCGGGCGGGTTCGGGGGTCCCTACGAGCTGGATAATCTTGTGCCGAGCCCGGGACATGCCGCAGAGTTTGGCTTCCATTTTCTCAGTGTGCCGGTGACGATTGTCGGAGATATAGTATCGAGTACACGCGGCTACGTTTTGCGCGTGTTGGCGCCGACACCGCAGGTGAATTTGCATGCCGTCTCGCTTACCTTCTTCGGTGACCCCGCAGTGGCGTTCGCGACCGGGGAGAAGGAAGTCCCGTTTCTGACCAGTTCCGTTGATTGTGCGGCCTCTGAAGAAGCGCGCACCCTGCAGCTCCATGTGGACAGCTGGACTGCCCCCGGAATCGGCGAACCGTTTGAGGCCGACTTCTCAGACCCCAATTGGGTGCCGGCAGCCGCGGCGCTCGCGCCCGTCGAAGGATGCGGGGCGCTGAGCTTCGACCCGTCCCTGAACTCCGCCCCGAGCTCCACGGCGGAAGGAGGCACGTCCCAAGCCGACTCACCCTCAGGATACAGCGTCAACGTCATCGTGCCGCAGACTGAAAGCGACTCCGAACTGGCCACGCCGGAGCTGAAGAAGGCGACGGTTACGCTGCCGCAGGGTGTCTCAGTCTCTCCCTCGGCGGCGAACGGCCTGCAGGCGTGCAGCGACGCGCAGATCGCACTGACCTCCGACGAACCTGCCTCCTGCCCGCTGGCTTCGCAGATCGGCGCGGTCAAGCTCACAACGCCGCTGCTGGAAAGCCCGCTCGAAGGGGAGGTCTTCATCGGCGAGCCGGAATGCTCGCCATGCACCGACACGGACGCCTCCGGAGGACGCATCTTCCGGCTGTTCCTCCAGGTGCACTCCCAGGCGCTCGGCGTCACGATCAAGCTTCCGGGCACGGTCAAGGCCAACCCCGCCACCGGACAGCTGACCGCGCAGTTCGCTGAAAACCCCGAGCTGCCCTTCAGCGACCTGGCACTGCATTTCAAGAACGGTCCGCGCGCACCGCTGGCGAATCCGCAGACGTGTGGGATGTTTACGACCGTCAGCGACCTCGAACCGTGGAGCGCGCCGGAAACCCCGACCAAGGTATCCGAATCTCCGTTCTCGATCACCGGCTGCGGCTCGTCGCTGCCGTTCAGGCCCAGCTTCGCCGCTGGCACCGCCAGTAGTGCCGCAGGCGCCTACAGCCCATTCTCCGTAACGTTCTCGCGGGGCGACGGCGAACAGAACCTTGGCGCCATCTCACTCACCACGCCTCCAGGGCTGCTCGGCAAAATCTCCGGCATCCCACGCTGCGGCGAAGCCGAAGCCAGCGCCGGCACCTGTAGCGGCGAAAGCGAGATCGGCACCACCACGGCGACAGCGGGGCCGGGCAGTGACCCCTACACGATCACCGGCGGCCGCGTCTACCTCACCGGCCCGTATGAAGGTCGGCCGTTCGGCCTGTCGATCGTCGTCCCCGCGGTCGCCGGCCCGTTCAACCTCGGCAACGTCGTCGTGCGCGCCGCGATCGCCGTCAACCCGGCCACGGCCGCGCTGACGATCACGAGCAACCCGCTCCCCCAGATCGTCGACGGCGTGCCGATCAGGCTGCGCAGCGTGACCGTCGAAGTCAACCGACCGGACTTCATGCTCAACGCGACGAACTGCTCTGAGCAAGCGATCGCCGCGACGATCACCGGCGAACATCCGATCGGCAGCGGCGAACCGGCGAAGTCGAGCGTGGCCTCGAGCGCCTATGCGGCCAGCGGCTGCGCGAACCTGCCGTTCAAGCCGAAGCTCACCGCTGTCACGGCTGGCCATGCGAGCAAAGCCGGCGGGGCGAGCCTTGACGTGAAGATCGAATCCGCCGGTCTCGGCCAGGCGAACATCGCCAAGGTCGACCTGCAGCTGCCCACGGCGCTGCCCTCGCGTCTGTCGACGCTCCAGAAAGCCTGTCTGGCAGCGGTGTTCAACGCGAACCCCGCGGCGTGCGAAGAAGACTCGGTGATCGGCAAAGCGACGATCCACACGCCGATCCTGAACGCGCCGCTGACGGGCCCGGCGTATCTGGTCTCTCACGGTGGTGCGGCGTTCCCCGACGTTGAGTTCGTGCTCCAGGGCGAAGGCGTCACCCTGATCCTGGACGGCAAAACGGACATCAAAAACGGCACCACCTACTCGCGGTTCGAATCCACCCCGGACGCGCCGCTCACGACCTTTGAAACGGAACTGCCGACCGGCCCGCACTCGATCCTCGGGGCCTACGTGCCGGCCAAGGAAGACTACAACCTGTGCAAAACAAGCCTTGCGATGCCGACAATCATCACCGGCCAGAACGGCGCAGTGATCGAACAGACCACGAAGATCGCGGTCACCGGCTGCAAGGCATCCAAGCCGTCGATAAAGATCACCAAGACCAAGCTCAAGGGCAACACGCTGCTCGTGACGGTCAAGACCTCCGCGAAGGGCCGGGTCAGCATCTCCGGCAAGGGCCTGAAGACGACCACCAAGACGAACGTCAAGGCGGGTAGTCACCAGATCACCGTTGCGCTGACGAAGGCCGGCAAGACAGCGAAGAAACATCGCAAGATGACCAAGCTGCGAGCCAGCCTCACGGTCGGCAAGCAGGCGGCGGCCAAGACGATCAGCGTGAAGCTCTAAGGAGCACTCAATGATGCGCATCTCATACAACCTTCCCTCATTCGGACCCTTACTGCTGGGCGTCCTAGCCTCTGTTATGGCCGCGTTCGCGTTGAGCGCCGGCCACGGCAACGGGAGCAAGTAACCATGAGAACGTCGCCCAAACTCGCTGGCGCGATGTCGTTCGTCGCCTTGATATTTGTCCTGCTTGGCGCTAGCGCGTCTTCGGCGAGCGCTGCAGCCACGCGCAGCCGTATCCTCGAATTCGCCCCCTTCAGTCAGTCCTCGGCGTTTCTGTTTCCGACAGGCACTGCAGTCAACCAAGAAACTGGCAACGTGTACGTCGCGGATAGCAAAGCCGGTGGTCAGATTGACATTTTCAGCGCGGAAGGCGGGATACCCGCAGGCGGGGTGCCGGCCAAGATCGAAGGACTTGAATTTGGCGAAGGAGAACCCGAGGGCGTGGCGATCGACAACGCTTGTTATTACCACGAACCACGCCTGACCGGCTCAGCTTGCGAAGCCTTCGACTCAACTAATGGCGACGTCTACGTCGCAGAGTCCGTCGCGCACGCAATCGTCAGGTTCAAGCTCAACACGACGACCCACGAGTATGAAAAAGAAGCATTTGTGCCCTACGAAGAAACTCTTGAACCTAACGGTGTCGCCGTCGCAGCTAATGGCGACGTGTACATCGCGAACTACCAACAGCAGACAATCGCAGTCTACAGTGACTCCGGCACGAAAATCGGCTCCATCGCGCAGCACCTCATCGAAAACCCAGCGTACATCGCCGTCTCGTCGCCAGGTGTTGTATATCTCGGCCAATACGCCGGTCGGGTGGCCAAGCTCGAAGTGGGCTCCGGCTACACGGTCACCCACGAAGAACTACTTCCACTCGCACCGCAGGCCGCAGGAAACCGAAGCGGCGCGGTCACCGTTGATGCGCACAACGATGCGTATGTCGACGAAGGCGGAAGTATCGTCGGATACAGCCCGTCGGGAACGGTAAGCGAAGAGTTCGGCTCCGAAGCCATTAGCGAATCAAAAGGGATCGCGGTAAACGATGAATCCGGCGATGTCTATGTCTCCAACCCCACCGATGGGAATCTTGTGGTGTTCGGACCGCCCGAAGAACCTCCCTCGCCTCCCTCGGTGACGATTGCGCCGGTCGCAAGCGTCTCACAGCACGGGGCGACCTTCAGCGGTACCGTTGACGCCCATCACGAGAGCACGATCTACCGCTTCGAAGACTCCACCGACGGTAGCCATTGGACGTCTCTCGGAGAACAGGCCGCCGGCAGCGGGTCAACCCCGGTGTCAGTGACCGAATCGGTGACAGACCTCCTTGGGCAGACAACTTACCACGTACGACTGGTCGCGGTGAACGCAGCCGGCACGAGCGGGCTGCCCTACGCGGAAGAAACCTTCACGACGCCCGCCGGGCCGCCTCAGGTGACCGCCAGTGCCGCAACCGGAATCGCCGACACAGAAGCCACACTGCGCGCCGAAGTTTTCCCGGAACAGCACCCCGCCACCTATCGCTTCGAATACGGTACAACTACTGCATACGGTACGAGCGTTCCCGCCGACGAAGGGGAGATCGGCACCGCGCCAGCCGGGGTCGCGCAAACGCTCACGGGTCTCACTGCCGACACCACCTATCACTTTCGCGTGGTCGCATCCAACGGCATAGGTGCGCCGACAATCAGTGCGGATCAATCCTTCACGACCTCAAGGGCGCCGGAAGGCGCGACTCCATGTCCAAACGAAGGAGAGCGGCGTGAAAGCAGCGTCGATCCTGTAAGCCTCGCGCCATATTCAACTCAACTTTCTGAATGCCGCGCCTTCGAACTTGTTACGCCGGCCATAAAGGGCGCCGATAACCTGATTCCGGGAGTGGGCAGCGACTACGTCAACCCGGAAAGCTCGAGCATACTTCGCGGCGCGGGTGTAGAAAGCATTTCGAGTGACGGCTCCCCGTTGCTCATATCATCGCTCACCTCTTTGGGCACCGGTAGCATCGGGGCCGACGCGGAACAAAACGCCACGCAGTACGAAGTCGTGCGCCAGCAGGGCGGATGGGCAACGACCGCCCTGTCGCCACCGCCCTCCGAACTTCGCGGAGCCAAAGAGGAGCTAGCAAATCCCTTTGACGCATCCGAAGGGATTTGGGCAGCGGCAACGCCCTCCCAGGCGGAAAACGTGGGAAGCTTCTACCGTCGCGGAGCAGACGGAGAGTTTACGGCCATCGGACCTGTGGCCCACTTTAGTTCCAGTGAAGCCGAACTGAAAATCGGGCGGGAAACTGACCGAGTGGTCGGCGCATCCAAGAGCCTGGAAGATGTGGTGTTCCAGCTCGACTCGGCTCCTGGCGGCGATCCAACGCCGCTCTGGCCCGGTGACGGGACGGTGACGCGTGGTACGCAACTCACCGCGTCCCTGTATGAGTATTTTGGCGCTCTCCCTCGGGGCCAAGGCGGTCACGCCGACGAACCGCAACTTGTGGGACTGGATAACGCGAACAGGCAAATCACGGAGTGCGGCACGGGGCTCGGGGGCGATGTCGGCGAAGCAGCCAACCCTGCGCGAACTGGCATTTCTGCGGGTGGATCTACTGTGGTTTTCACCGCGCAGGCTGGTGGATGCGTGCCAAACGCAACGGGGCCTATCGTAAAGCAGGTCTACGCCCGCATAGGCAGTCCGGGCAGTCAAACGACGGTCGACGTGGCGGGCACGTCAGGATGCGGGATGTCGACATCCTGTAACCTGACCGAGCCGGTGACCTACGATGGCGCGTCGGAAAGTGGCGCTAAGGTGTTCTTCACGACGGCGCAGCCGCTTCTGCCGGGCGACTCAGACACGTCGAACAACATCTATGAGTGCGAACTCCCTGGCGATGCGGCGGCGCCCCCGGTCGCCTCGGGCGAATTTGTCAACGCGTGTCCGGATTTGAGAGGCGTGTCGACGACGGGAACAAGCGGCTCGGCGAATGTCAAGAGCGTCGTCGCGATCTCGGCAAGTGGATCGCACGTTTATTTTATTGCGTCGGGAGTGCTAACGGATGAAACGAATAGTCAGGGCCGCGGCGCGGAAGGCGGCAAGGACAACCTTTACGTGTGGGAAGCACCGAGTGGGGCCGAGCCCGCCGGACATATCGGCTTCATTGCGACACTATCGGAAGCCAGCCTGAAAGAAGCGCAAACCACGCCTAGCGGCCAGTATCTGGTATTTACCACACCGGCGGACATAACGCTCGATGACAGCAGTAGTGTGTCGCAAGCGTTCCGTTACGACGCACAGTCAGGTGAACTCGTCCGTGTATCAGTGGGCCAGGATGGGTTCAACAATGACGGTAACACCAGCACGGATCCTGCCACGCTTGCAAACGGCAGTTTGGGACGAGTCACCATGTCTGCTGACGGAGCGGAGGTAGTGTTTCAGAGCAGTGACGCGCTGACTCAGCAGGTCCAAGGGGGTATCAACAACACGTACGAGTGGCGCGAAGGGCAAGTCATGCTTATTTCTGACGGCAGCGATGCTACGCCCAATAATGGTGAAGTCCCTCGAATCGGCCTCATCGGAATGGACAGCTCGGGAACAGACATATACTTCGTTACGGCGGACAGACTTGTCGGCCAGGACGTGGACGAAGATTCCGACGTATACGACGCAAGGATTGATGGCGGCTTTCCTGCGCCGGCTCCCGAAGCGAGCTGTAGCGGCGAAGCGTGTCAAGGGCCGCTGAGTAGCTCAAGCCCATCGTCCTCGCCGCTGATCTCAAGTAGTGGCCTCCCTGCGATCGGCAACCTGGCTCCGCCGAAGAAGACGACCACTGCCGCCGGCGAGCTAGACATCACCAAGCACGCTGTGAAGGGGTCAACGATCACCCTCTCCGTCTCGACCTCGGGCAAGGGCGAGCTCTCGGCCTCCGGGACCGGATTGAAGGCCGAGAAGAAAGCTGTCGCGAAGGCGGGGATCTATACGCTGAAGCTCACGCTGACCAAGGCGGAGAAGGCATCGCTGCGCAAGCACCACAAGCTGAAGCTCAAAATCAAGGTGTCGTTCGCACCGAGCTCAGGCGCAGCCTCTTCGGCAACCATTACGATTACAGTAAAAAGGTAAAGAAGAAGAGTAGAAAACAAACGCAGACCGAAGGCAATAGAAGGATAAAGAGTGTTTGGAGGTAGAAGACGTGGTGAGCGATCTCATGAAGCTCGAGCGACCGCGTATCCTCCAGCGGCGCTTGAGGAAGGCCCCTCGGACACGGGGGAAGCCCTCATGTCCGGCCTCTGCGCTCAGCCGCGCTGAGCGCAACGACAGGCATGTGCGCGCTGTCAGGACGTAGACACCGGGGTTCGCGCGAGAGTCGCGGTTTGCCTTTGCGGGACGCTCGAAGGAACCCTGGCTCCCATCCCTCAACTGAGCGGGACTCGGTGGAAGAGCTCGACATGCGCCTCATCTATCGCACGGTCACGGTGCTCGCCGCGATCGCCGCTCAGCCCGGGCTCAGCAACAGCCAACTCGGCCAACACGCGGGTATCGCAGACCAGGGACAGATCTCAAGGCTCGCGTCCCGTCTCGCCCGTCTACAGCTCATCGAGAACACCCGGGAGGCCAGCGCAAGAGCTCCGCCAAGTCGTGGCGGCTCACGCGACATGGTGAGGCTGTCGATCGAACGATCAGGCGCGAGCGGCTACCGCGGCGGAGCTGAAGCATCAACAACGGCGTCGCCTGTCGTCGGGCGGTCTACCGGCCGTCGATGCCGTCGAACAGCTCCACGGCCGAGACACCGTCAGGTTGCCGAACTCCGAGTACACGAGCGCCGCTGCCTGAGTCATCCGGCGGCCACCCGCTTGGGGCGATGATCAGATCTGGCGGTACGCTTTCGGCCATGAGGAATCGCATTGAAGATGCGGGGGCGGAGCGGAATCCTCCTAGCGCGGACGAAATCGAGCGTGCTATGCGCGTGCTCGAGGATCCCGAGCACATCTACTACGAAGCGGTGGCGGCCAACGTTCGAGACGCTCTCGCGGAAGATCGCCCGGCGCTCGGACTGCGAGGCGTACCGCGGCGGTGACGGACCGGAATGTTGTCTGATGAAGAAGAGCATGCACAGGTCAGCCGCCAACAGCACCAGATCGTATGTTTGGCGTCGAACCGCGCTGAGCTGCGGCTTTACTAAACTTTTATCTTCCGGCGCGGGCTCGGCCACGCGATGCGTCCTCCAATTTGGACTTTCCTGAGATGCAGGGGATTCGTCGTTTCTGGGCAAAATGCAGGCTGTTCTCAGGGGCTGGTTGACCGCAGACCTCGGCGCTTCTCCACAACACGTGGCTGTAAACAGTCGGTATATATGCCTGCCAGGGTCAGTTAGCTGAACAGGAGGAGCCGATGGAGCGGGTCTCGGGAGTGTCAGCGATGCGGTCTGGCGATCAGTCCCGTGGCGGCAGGGGCTCGTTGGTCGGCCGCCGGTCTTCGGTCTCGAGTTCGTCCGCGAGTTGCGCCAGTTGCGCGATCGACCATCCGAGCGCGCGGGCGATGCGATCGACGGTGCCCCAGGCGGGGTTCTGCCTTCCGGACTCGATGTGCGAGATCCAGGAGGGCTTGACGCCCGCGTCGAGTGCGACGGTCTGTTGTTCGAGTCCGAGCTCCTCGCGGCGTAGACGGATGGCGCGGCCGAGCGCGACCTGGGGATCTGGGCTGGCGGGCATGAGGGTCGAACCCTCTTTGATGCCGGCCAACCGCGAATGTATAATCTCTCAAGTCATGCAGGGATCTCATCAGCTGGCGAGTCACGCGAGCGCTGCGTCTGGCGTCAGCGTCCGCCACTACTCGATGTCGCGCAGCAGATCGGCTGGCGTCGTGCCGAGGGCGCGGGCTAGCCGTAGCAACGTGCGGGTCGTCGCGTCGGCGTGCGCGTTCTCCAGCTCATTGATAAACGACAGGTCGACCCCGCTTCTCTGGGCCAGTTTGACCTGTGAGAGCCCAGTGGCCTCGCGCGACGCGCGTAGGTTGCGAGCAAGCTGAGGCACCGGCTCGTGCAAGGCCACAGCTTCGATCTTCTGGTCCCCCGATCTTGGACCTGTAGGCTATACCCCATACCTGGCTGGGAGGAGCGGCCGAAGAACCTCACGAGTCTGATCCAACGCTCGACCCCTTCGCCCGCTCGCGCTCTTCGACGCGGCGCATCAGCTCGACCGGCGACCAGCCCAGGGCTCGAGCGATCCGCATGGAGAGGCCGAAGCTCGGATTGTCACCACACTCGATCTCGGAGATCCGGCCCTGGCTGCTGCCCGCGGCGAGGGCTACCTCTTCCTGGCTCATCTCGAGTTCCTCGCGGCGCTCCCAGATCACTTCGCCGAGGGCGATCTGCGGGTCTGGGCGTTGTGCCATCGCCGGGAACCCTCGGCGTTCCGGCGGGGCTTTGCCATCGGTTTATCGATATTCCGTTCTCATGTGACGGGCGTGACGCCCAGCGACGGGGGCCGCCATGAGCACGGTCTCCACGGGCGAGGCGCCGCGACCCGAGCCGCCCGACCGGCCCGAGCCGCTGTATGTGAAGCTGCGCCCCGGCCCTAACGGTGACCACGACGCGGTGGCCAGCAATCAGCGCAGCCGCTTGATCGGGGCGATGATCGAGGAGGTCGCCGAGCACGGGTACTCCGGCGCGACCCTGGCGCGGCTGGTCGCGCTGGCGGGAGTCTCCAAGCGCGCGTTCCACGAGCTGTTTCAGACGAAGGAGGCGTACTTCCTGGCGACGTACGACGCGATCGTCGGAAACGCGGTCAGGCGCATCGGGGCGGCATACCGGTCCGACGGCGATTGGCAGGCGAGACTGCGCGCGGGCTTCACCGCGTATGCCGCGGAGGTCGTGGAGGAGCCCAAGGCGGCGCGGCTCGTGCTCGTGGAGGTCCTCGGCGCCGGACCGGCGGCGCTGGCGCGAATGCGGCGCACGCGCCTGATCTTCGAGGAGATGGTCAGCACGAGCTTCCGCGAGGCTCCCGACGGCGCGACGCTGCCGCCGCTCATCGCCAAGGGGATCGTGTGCGGGGTCGAGCGGATCACACGCCAGCAACTTCTCGCCGGCGACGTGGAGGAGCTCCCCGCGCTGACTGACGAGCTGCTGGCGTGGTCGCTTTCCTACTGCTCTCCGGCGGCGGCCGGGCTCGTTGCCGCCTCGCCCACGCGATGCGACGTGCATACGCCGTGCTGCCCACGGGCTAGCGATGAGAGCGATTGGCCGCGCATCCTGCGCTGTGCGGCTGAGATTGCCGCCACGAAAGGTTTTGCCCAGCTCAGCCCCGCGCGGATCGCGAGCGATGCCGGGGTCAGCACGGCGAGATTCGACGAGCTGTTCGAGAGCACCGAGGAGTGCTTTCTGGACGCGCTGGATCGGCTGAGGCTCGAAGCCGTGGTGTGCGCGACTCAGGCCGCGCAGAGGACCCGCGGCTTGGCGGCGGTGTACGCCGGGATCGCGGCGCTGATGCGACACATCGCGACCAACCCCGTGCTCGTCCAGGTCGCGTTCATCGAGATCTCCGCCCTCGGCACGACCGGCATCGAGCGCCGCGATCGCCTGCTCGGGCAGTTCACGGACCAGCTCCTGCGGGGCCTGCCGGAGTCGCGCGCTCCATCGCGCCTGGCAGCGGAGGCGAGCGTTGGCGCCGTCTGGGGGATCGTCCACTATCACGTCATGCTGGGAGTGACGCATCTGCTGCCGGGGCTCGCCGACTGCGCCACCTACATCGCGCTGGCCCCAGTGATCGGCGGCGAGGCCGCCGTGCAGGTGATCCTGGCTGCAAGGAAGAGCCCCGATCCTTAGGGTGACCCGTGCACGCTCGCGCCCTGAACTCCCCTCAGATGACTTCTTCGGCCAGTCCCCATAGGCGCGCGAGCCTCGTCGATCGTGCGTCGAGCGATCCGGACGCCCCGCTGGTCGCGATCGATCTCGCGTCCGTCGAGAGCTACCTTCTCGTCCGGCCGCTCTCCTACCTCGCCGTCGAGCAGGATGGCGCCCTCTGGTGCCCGCTGCTCAGCAAGCCCTCCTCGCTGGACCTCGACATCGACGCCGCGAGGGTCCACGCGCGTCGCCTGCGGCTTCCGTTCGTGCGCCCCGAGCGCCACCCAGCCGAGGAGTCGATGGTCGCCGTCCTGGAGAGCCTGGCTGACGGCGCGCTGCGCCCCGCCGAGCTCGAGCGGCGCATCCCCGATGCTGGACATTCACTGGTGATGCGACGGCTGCGTCACCTGCTCGACAGCGAGCTCGTCACCTACGAGCACCTGCCGGGACAGCCGCCCCACGCTCGCAGCGCTCCCGTCCCGCACGAGGCTCACTACGAGCTGACCGGCGCCGGACGCGCGTCGCTCGAGGTGCCCGCCGAGGCCCGCCGCTGGGAGCAGGCATGGTGCTCGCAAGCCGAGCGGCGCGGCCCGCCCGGCGCGCTGGCGATCGCGCTCACCGCCGACGAGCACATGCGCGAGATCACGCTCCTGCTGGCCGACGGTCCGCTGTGCACCACCGACCTGGACGCGCGAACGCCTGGTTTGGGCCGCTCGGCGTTGCGCCGGCGCCTGCGCGACCTCGTGCTCGCGGGGCTGCTCGAACGGCGCGACGGAGGACGGATCCCGCTTCTGTACGAGCTGACCGATGGCGCCCGTCACCTCGCGCTCGTGGCGATGCGCGCCGGGCGCTGGGAATGGCAGTGGTCGAGGCCAGCGCACCCGGCACCGGGCAGGGATCTCGACAAGCTGCTGCACATGGTCGCGCCCGTCGCACGCGTCTCCGAGCCGGTGGCCGGCATCTGCCAGCTGCACCTCGACGCGGGCGGCGCGGATGACCCCAACATCTACCTGGCCGCACGCGCCGGCAACGTACTTGCTCTTCCGGGCGCCCCCGACGCGCCACCCGTGGCCGTCGGCAGCGCGACATCTGCGGCGTGGTGCGAGGCGCTGCTCCGGCGCGAGGGGCCGATCGCGATGAGCGGCGACGAGGAGCTGCTGGCGGCCGTCATCGGGGCCTTGAGCACGGCGCTTCTCGCGTGAAGCTCCGCAAACCTCAGTCCTGGCCAATTTTAGGAAAGATTTATCTGCGGCCCGGTTCGCTGTCCCGATGCGTCCTCCAATTTGGACTTTCCGGAGATGCAGGGCAATCGTCTCGCTCACCTCGATCATCCGCAATTTGCAGCGTCTTTAGGCCGAAAAGACGGTCTCATTCTGGTAACACGGCACCCTCACGGTGCTGCACAAAAGGGCTTGAGGTTCCGTCGCCACGATCATCCCGGCGGCCGCCGGGGAAGGGAGCGAGGATGCGCGCATGTGACCGTCGGGCTGAGTCGCGGGAGACCGGAACCTCCCAGGAAGGGCCCGTCCGCCTTGCGGTCCGGCGGAACCCTTGCTCCCGCGCGGGCGCCGTTTCAGGCGCCCGGCTAAAGGCTCGGCGCCGGGGTGGCTTGGTGCTGCTTACGATGAGCACCCCGGCGCCGGCATTGGTAATCACAACGCCGACCGAAGTCGGCGGAGCGCTGTCGATGGTAACTGAGGTCGCTCGCGATCGCGGCGTCGTATCTGTGGAGCGGCGCCGCGAAAGGGCGCTGTACCCGAAGCTGCATCCCGGGCCGCACCCCCTCGCGCCTGAGAGCGTCGCGTCCAATCAGCGCGCGCGGTTGTACGGGGCGATGATCGAGCTGGTCGCCGCCCGCGGATATGAGTCGAGCACCGTGGCGGAGCTGTGCGCGCTGGCGGGGGGTCTGCAAGCGGACGCTGTACGAGCAGTTCCCGGGCGGCAAGCAGCAGTGCTTCCTGGCGACCTACGACATTGTCGTACGCCGCGCCGAGACGCACATCCTCAATGCGGGGCGGTGCGGACTGGGCGCGATCGTGGTGGCCGGCCCGCCGGAGCGGCTGTGCGCGCTGGTGGAGGCGTTCGCGCGCGAGGTGGCGGCATACCCCAACGCCGCGCGGCTCGTGCTGTCGAGGTCTCGGGCGCTTCGGGGCACCCCGGGACGGTCCTCCCCGAGATAGAAACCGTTTCTTGCGCTCGAGCGCGCGCGGGACTAGCGTCTTCGACGATGGAACCTTCAAGCTGCATGCGAGCTCGCCTTGGCGGGAACCCACCCGCCCAGCCGACTTCGCCGCAGGACCCATGCCGGAGTGGCTCTTACGATGAGGACTCGAAGCGCCGAAGCTCGAATCCAAAACCCCGTGCAAAATTATCGGCGGTAATCCCGGTACGGACGAATGCACGCTGGTCTTCAAGGAAGCCCACGTAAAAGGGCTTGCGACGTGCTTGGTGAAAAGCCCGACTGGAGCGGCTGGGGAAATCATCGTCCCCGTGAAAACGCTGCTCGGGTACGCCGTGGCCGAAACAATACCGACGGCGTATGAGCAGTTCTTCCCTGCCGAAGCCGGCAACATATTCGTGACGCTAGAATTCCCTGGCTCGACCTGCGGAGCCCTCAAAGGAACCAAAATCAAAGTTAATGCGACCGGGGGTACCGCGCCCAAAGCAGTGGGTTTCGGCGAAAGGAACTGCGGTGTGATCGGGGAAGTCGGCAAAATCAAAGCCGGCGTCTTCGAACTCGCCAAAGACGGCGAACTGTTCAAAGTCGGCGGGTTGAGGCTCCCGACAACCGCTATCACCGAAGAGAAAGTGTGGAACAGCGAAACTAAAACATTCGTGGCGGTCAAATGTTCACTGACCGCAGCGGGAACTGCGGCCACTCAGAGCGGAACCGCGAGCATCGAACTCGAAGGCATGGAAGAATTCGGCGTCGAAAGTTAGAGTTCACCGCTGGGGGGAGAAGGCCACCGATGGGGCCGCGCACTGTGCGCGGCCCCATCTGCACTACGAATCGGCGAATCTGGTTCTGAGATGAGGGGATGGTATGCAGGCAACGGTCGTTCACAAGCCCGGTGATTTCAAGGGCAACATCAGCACGACGATCATGACGCTCACGGTCGTCGCGTTGGTCGTCATCGTCGTGTTTGGCAACCCGGTTGCCGCGCGCGCAGCAGGCGACGCAAATACTGCGCCGTGCGGTTCGGCGACAGAAGCCTCACCGGGTTTTCGGTCTTTCCTGCCGGATTGCAGGGCGTATGAGCTCGTGAGCCCTCCGTATAAAGAGGGTGGAGTTGTAGCTATCGGTGGGCCGGCGGCTGTCTCAGCTGACGGGACACGTGTCATCGTGGGCGTCGGCGGAACATTCGCTGGTGCTGGCAACTACTGGTGGCAGCAAAACCGCAGTCCCAACTTCAACGCGTACGAATTCGCCCGCACCGAAACGGGCTGGGCTGCGACCGTGCTCACGCCGCCGGCCACGACCTTTCCTCACAGCGCGCTGATGGCCGCGGACGGCAACGGCCTTGGCACAACGCTGTGGGGTGCGGCGACGAACACCCTCACTCTCAACGAAGACATCTACTCGCGCGACGGCAGCGGTAGCTTCGCCCTGGTGGGGCCCGGCAGTGGCCCTGAAGTTCGGGACGAAAACCTTAGCCCGGGCGACGAGCTGGAATTCGCCGGAGCGTCGCGGGATCTCACCCACTCAATCTTTACCGTTGATGCATTCAACACCATCGATCTCGGAGGGCATAAAGGGCACAGCAACCTGTGGCCCGGAGACACCACGGGCAAAGAAACACCTAACGAGAAATCACCGTCGCTCTACGAATATGCTTATCAGGGACACCCCGATGGGGAACCCATGCTCGTCGGCGTCAGGAACGAAGCGCCGCTCGGCAGCAACACCGAAGCGAACCTCATCAGCGAGTGTGGCACCGAGTTGGGATCCGGCGAAGGCGGGTCAGCGTACAACGCTGTCTCCGAAACGGGCAACGCAGTGTTCTTCACCGCGCTGCACGCTGGACTGAGTGAACAATGTTCGCTGCCTGTAGCCAACGAACTATACGCACGCGTAGACGCGACTCAGACGGTCGCGATCTCGGAGCCGTCAGAAAAAGACTGCGAAGTGTGTCATGTCCTGACAGCTGAACGCAAGGATGCGACCTTCGAGGGCGCCTCCGCGGATGGCACGAAGGCATATTTCCTCACCGAACAGGAACTGTTGCCCGGGCAAGCTGGAATGAATCTCTATGAGTACGACTTTAACGGACCAAAGGCAAGCGCGGAGCACCCAGAGGGCAAGATCTCGCTTATCTCCGGCGGATCGAACGACCCGAAGGTGCAGGGCGTCGTACGCGTCTCCGAGAACGGCGAACGAGTCTACTTCGTCGCGAAGGGCAAGCTCGCGCCCAAGAACGCCGAAGAACAGGAACCAGAAGAAGAAGCTGACAACCTCTATGTCTACGAGCCCGACCCGGCCCATCTCGGCACTTACCACACCGTGTTTGTCGCAAAGCTCCTCACACCCGCCGAAGAAGCTGCACTGGGCGCCGAAGAAGAAGGAGAAGCCCAACTCGTCAAAGAAGGCGCGGAAAAGGCCGCGACAGCCGCCCTCGAAGAGGCGCTAAGCGAAGGCGCGAGCTTTGGCGAAGCCATCGAACGCGCCGGAGACACCGAACAGGAGCGGCGCCGTGAACTGGAAGGGACGCTCGGGCCGGGCGGTACTCTCGCCGTCGACAGGTCGGTGTGGCAAGCCGCAGATGAACGCCCCGTCCAGGCGACGCCGGATGGGCGGTTCCTCGTGTTCCTCACCTCAGCACGCCTCGCGGCCGGCGACGAAACGAAAGTGCCCCAGCTCTTTAAGTACGATGCCGAAGGCGAACGCCTCACGCGCGTGTCGATCGGCAGCGGCGGAACGTTCGCGCGCAACGGCAACGTCGCGACCTTCTCCCAAGCGCCGCAGATACCCAAGCAGAACTTCGGCGGTCGCGACCGCCCGACCAGCGCGGAGTCCGCGCTTGCAGTCTCCAGCGACGGGCAGCGCGTGGCGTTCGAGAGCTCGGCGCGGCTGGTCCCCCAGGTTGAAAGCGCGGGCTCACCGAATGTGTATGAGTACCGCGCCGGCAACGTCTACCTAGTGTCCGACGGCAAAGACACCACTTCCACCGAAAACAGCGCGACTGTGCGGCTCTTTGGTGCCGACGCCTCGGGGCAAGACATATTCTTCTTGAGTGCGGACGCGCTTGTGCCGCAGGCTGGCGATGCGCAGGTGGGACTCTACGACGCCCGCGAAGGAGGCGGCTTTCCGGTGCCCGCACTCATCCCGGGCTGCGCCGGGGAAACGTGTCGCGGTGCCACTGGGGCAGCGCCCTCGCAGCAGCTGCTCGGCAGCACGAGCCAGGCCGGTGGCGGCAACCTGCCGCCTCCTGTCGAATCGAAACCGGCGACGAAACCAAAAGCCGTGGTGAAAGTGCTCGGGTACTCTGTGCATGGCACGACGATCACGCTGAAGGTCGCGGCGCCGGCCAAGGGCACTATCGTCGCCTACGGCGCGGGCTTGCAGACGACCAAGCATCGCGCCGGCGGGGCGATGACCTACACCCTGAAGGTCGGGCTCTCGGCGCGCGCACGCGCCTCGGTCATGCGTCTGCGAAGGCACAAGCTCAGACATAAGCTCAAGCTGACGGTGCGGGTGCGCTTCGTGCCCACATCGGGCAAAGCATCGCAGACCAGCGTGCTGGCGATGGTAAAGGCATAGGTGACCGCGATGATCAAGGAGAGCACCATCGACTCGAAGATGCAGGCCAGGCATTTTTGCTCCCGCACCGCGTTTGTACTCGTCGCGGCGATGGCTATGTTGTTTGCGCTGGCCGCTTCGTCTGCCTCGGCGGCGACCCCCGGCCCCGGCTGGTCGATCAGTTCGCTCGCGGAACCGACAAACTTCAACGCCTCCGATACCCAGAACACAATCGAGGAACTGGTGGTCGCCGAAAAAGGCGGGTCCGGGTCATATGAGCTGTTCGGCAACGGGCGCGCCATCCACACCGTGCCAATCAAGTGGGATGCAACCGCGCTAGAAGTGCAGGGAGCGCTCGAAGCGGTGCCATCACTCTCCAGCGGCCTCATCGGCGTCACGGGTGGGCCGAGCGCCGCACCGCCGTATGTATACACACTGTCGTGGTACGGTCCGAACCCAGGGGTGCGAGCGATGGATGAAGCTGCTGCAACTGAAGAAGAACGACTCTTCCCAAAATGGATTGAACCGACATTCGTTCAGGAAGGCGCCGTACACGACCAGTACACGATCACGGCGCTGAACGTGGGCAGCCTCCCGAGCAGCGGGGAAGTCACGGTCACGGATAAGCTTCCCCGGCAGGTCCTGCCGACCGCAGCGGAGATTAAGGAAACCCGATCGGGCAGTGAAGGCACGTGCGAAGTGGGCGCGCAGGTGCGATGTACCTACATAAACGGGGAAGAAACGACGGTGGCGCCGGGAGGGCAGCTGCTGGTCACGATCACAGTTCTCGTCAAGCCCGGCGCGCCAGAACGTGGGGTGGTGAACGAAGCCACTGTCTCGGGGGGTGGCCACAGCGCCTCGACGACTGAGGCGAGCGACGTGAATGTCGGCGCGGCGACGTTTGGCATCTCTCAGTTCGCCTTCGAAGCAGGCGGACTCGACGGCGCCCTTGACGGGCAGGCGGGCGATCACCCGTTCGGCGTCACAACCACTCTCGACTTCAACACGGTACTCGGGAGCAAAGGACGGCCTTACAGCGTTGTCCAGGATGCCAGGGAGATCGCCGTCACCCTCCCCGCGGGCTTCTACGGTGACCCTTTGGCGGCCGCCCAGTGCCCCGAGGTCGCGCTGACAAGCACACTCGGCTCTGCCGGGGGACCGGACTTTCGCACGCGCTGCCCGGCGGCGAGCCAGGTGGGCACGGTACGCCTGCTGTGGGAAGGGGGTATCAGGCCTCGCTTCTCATACCCGCTGTACAATCTCGTACCGGAGCCGGGCTACCCCGCCGAGCTCGGTTTCAATGCCGCGATCGCGCAGCCGATCTTCCTCTACGCCGGACTCGTGCCCAGCCCGAGCGGCTACCGCCTGCGCATCGCAACGCCCGGGGTGCTCCGTGCCGTCGGCGTCGAAGGGGTGTCGGTCACGATCTTCGGCAGCCCCGCCGAACACAACCGCACCGGTGGCGCCGCGGCGTTCCTGACCAACCCGGCGGCGTGCTCGGTCGAACCGGCAAGGGTGGGCGCGGAAGTGAGCTCGTGGGAAGGTGGCTCTGCCACCGCTGAATCGATCGCCTATCCTGACCTGATCGGCTGCAACCTGCTGCAGGGCGCGGCGGCGTTCGACCCGACCATCGCGATCAAGCCGGAAACCACACAAGCGGACACCCCGTCCGGCTACGAAGTCGACCTGAAGCTGCCGCAGGCGCCGAACGTGTTCGGGGCGCTCGCGACGCCCGAGCTCAAGAACGCCACGGTCACGCTCCCCGCCGGCGTGTCGGTCTCCCCCTCGGCGGCGAGCGGCCCGGACGCGCTGGAAGGCTGCACCGAAGCGCAGATCGACCTGCTCGGCACCGAACTCGGCGAAGGCCACCCCGGCGGCAACAACAGCCCCTATGACGATGGGCTCACGCACGCCTCGCCCGGCAACTGCCCGGAAAACTCGCGGATCGGCGAAGTCGAAGTCAAGACGCCGCTGCTCGAAGAACCGCTGCACGGCCACGTCTACCTCGCTGAGCCGCACTGCGGCGGCGCGGGCCAGGCGCCGTGCAGCGAATCCGAAGCCGAAGAGGGCAAGGTGTTTGGTCTCTACCTGGAAATGGCAGGATCGGGCGTGATCGTCAAGCTGGGGGGCTCTGTGGAAGTCGGCGGGTACGGCGGGCATAACGACTTGGCGCCGGGTCAGTTGCGCGCGAGGTTCGACAACAACCCGCAGCTGCCCTTCGCAAACCTGAAGATGACGTTCACCGGCGGGCAGCGCGCGCCACTCGCGAACCCGCAGACCTGCGGGACGTTCACGACCACGAGCGAACTGGAACCGTGGAGCGCCCCGGAATCGGGACCGAACGCGACGCCGTCGTGGCCGTTCGCGGTGACGGGATGTGCCGGCGGGTTCGCGCCGGCGTTCAGCGCGGGCACGGTCACGCCGCTGGCCGGCGCCTACAGCCCGTTCACGCTGACGTTCAGCCGCCACGACGGCGAACAGGACCTCTCTGGCATCGCCGTGCAGACGCCAGCGGGGCTGCTGGGCAAGATCGCCGGCGTCCCCGAGTGCGGCGAAGTGCAGGCAAACGCCGGTACGTGCGGGCCTGAAAGTCAGATCGGCACGACGACCGTCGCCTCCGGCTCGGGATCGGAGCCGCTGTACCTGACCGGCCGTGTCTATCTGACCGGCCCTTACGCCGGCGGGCCGTTCGGCCTGTCGATCGTCGTCCCGGCCGTGGCTGGCCCCTTCAACCTCGGCAACGTCGTCGTCAGGGCCTCGATCGCGATCAACCCCAACACCGCGGCGATCACGACCACCTCCAATCCGCTGCCCCAGCTGATCGACGGGGTGCCGACGCGCCTGCAGACGGTCAACGTGACGCTGAACCGCCCCGGGTTCATCTTCAACCCGACCAACTGCAGCCAGCAGACGGTCGCGGGGACGATCACCAGCGCTCAGGGTGCCAGTGTGGGTACGTCGAGCCCGTTTGCTGTCGCGGGCTGCGCGACCCTGCCGTTCGCTCCGAAGCTGTCCGCTTCGGTTGCTGGGCACGCCAGTAAACGGGAAGGGGCGGCTTTTGACGTGAAGATCACCTCGGCGGGGCTGGGGCAGGCGAACATCCACAAGGTCGACCTGACGATCCCCGCCACGCTGCCCTCAAGGCTCTCCACGCTGCAGAAAGCCTGCCTGGCTGCCACGTTTGAATCGAACCCAGCGGCCTGCAGCCCGGAATCGATCATCGGCAAAGCCACGATCCACACCCCGCTCCTTAATGTCCCGCTGTCCGGCCCGGCCTACATCGTCTCCCACGGCGGCGCGGCGTTCCCCGATGTCGAGTTCGTGCTGCAGGGCGAAGGCGTCACCCTGATCCTGGACGGCGAGACGGAAATCAAGAGTGGCATCACCTACAGCCGTTTCGAAACGGCCCCGGACGCGCCGTTCACGACGTTTGAAACCGAACTCCCCGCGGGCCCCAAATCGATCCTCGGCGCCTACGCCTCCGCCAAGGAACCGTACAACCTGTGCAAGGCGAACCTCGCGATGCCGACCGAAATAACAGGCCAGAACGGCGCCGTCATCAAACAGACCACGGCGATCGCCGCCACCGGCTGCCCGCCCACGCTCTCCATCACAAAGACCAAGGTGAAGGGCAACACGGTCCTCGTCACCGTCAAGCTCGGCGTGGCCGGCACGGTGAAGATCACGGGCAAGGGCCTGAAGACCACGACCAAGAAGGGCGTGAGGGCCGGCACCCACACGATCACCGTCCCGCTGACCAATACCGGCAGGGCCGCCGAGAAGCACAAGAAGAAGCTCAAGATCGAGGCAACCCTCTCCGTCGCCGGGCGCACCGGCACCGCCACGACAACCCTCAAGGCCTGACGCAGAGCAGGTGGTGGCGCGTCTAAACGGGGTAGAGGAACGTGTACTTCGCGGACGGGCCGCTCTGGGTCCACTCCGTAAGGCAGTAGCGGCAGGTGCTTTCGTCGTCGGCTCGCACGTCGACCGTGCTCGGGGGTCGGCCCTGGACGACCTGAGCCTCGATGCGTGTGCCTCGCAGAGGACCGTCGGCCAGCGCGGCGGTGATGGTGGGCCCGATCTCTTGGTCCAAGGCGCCCGCTCCGGACATCACTCGGTCGCTGAGAGTGTGTGCGGCTCCGGCCCCTTGGTGAGCTCGCCGGCTCGCACCATGTTCGACACCTCTGCGGCGATCGTGCCGCGATCGGCGTTCAATCCCTTGGCCATATCGCCGGTAGTGCCCTGCGGGTGCTCCTTGACGTATCCAACGATGCGCCCGTCAATGTCGTCCTTGTGCTCACGCGCTGCGGCGCGACGGTCGCTCGCGCGACGCGCCGTTGCTCGGCGTGTCGAGCGTTGCGGGACTACTGCTGGCGTGGGGAGCGCCGAGTCTGCCGGGGGTGCTCCGTCCGCGGTTGGTGGGGTCTGCATTGTTGAGAACCTCCTGACCCTCATGGAGGTGCCGCGCGATAGGAAGAGGGTACGAGACCCGACGCGTGGATTAATGAGCTAGGCCCCAGGGGTCTCGATCATTGCCTCAAGCCCCGCGCCTCGGCGCGGTCGCGCTTCGGTGACTTTCGGGCTTTCGAGGCTGAAGTCCTGCCCGCAGGGTCAGCTCAACTACCCATAATATCCCCATTCCGGGTCCGCAACAGGCCGATTGCCCAGCGGCAAGCGAACCGAGTTGTTACGGGCTCGACAGCGGTGCGAACAGGTCGGGCAGTCGCTCCTCGAGGTTGCTTGCGGTGGTACGCTGGCATGAGCCAGCATGCCGGAAGTCCACCCAACGTGTGCTGTGGGCGCTCTGGCTCATGCTGGACATTACTGAACACTGCTAAAGTACCGTTTACATGTACTATGGGAGCGGTGGTCATGCCCACGCGCACCATCACGAACATCGACCGCGATCTGCTCGACGAGCTCGCGAGCGCCGGGCGGCTCTACGTCCAGCTGCCCGAGGACGAGGGCAGAGTCCGCAAGCACCTCACGAGCAACGAGCGGCCGGCACGCCGTCTGTCCGACATGGCCGCACGCCAGCAGGTGGTACGCGTTGCGCGTGGCGCGTACGTGCTCCTGCCGGCGGGCGCCAGGAGCCTCAGGCAGGCCGCCGACCGGCGGGCGCTCGTCGCCGCCGCCTTCGAGAACCGCTGGAGCTACTACCTGGGTTTCGCATCGGCGATCGTCGACCACGGGCTGACCGACGAGAGCGCCGGCGACCTGTATGTCGGCATCGGCGGCTCGCGGCTTCCCAAGCTCAAGGTCTTGGCGGGCATCCCGGTGCACCTGACCAGGGTCGCCTACGAAAGCGACGAGGGCGACGGATGGCTCGGCGTGGAGCGCAAGCGCATCCGCGGGCAGACGTTCTACATCCGCTCGGGCATCGAGCGTACCTTGATCGACGCGCTCGACCGGCCCCATCTGTGCGTGCGCCCGGAGATGTGGGTGCGCGCTTGGGAGCGCGCGCTGCGCGAAGGAGACCTCGACCTTCCCTTGCTGCTCGACCTCGCCCGCCGGCGCAGCCGCGCGGTGTGTGCGCGCGCGGCACTGTTGTTGCGGGAGTCGGGGCGGCCCCGCGAGGCGCGCCTGCTCATCGATCGCCCGATCAGCGGCCGAGTGCTCTTCGACGCGTCGAACACCGAGCCCGGGAAATGGCCACGCGACCGAGACACCGGGCTGCTGCTCAACGTCCCGCTGCGGGCCATCGACGCGTGGCTGGAGTACGGCAAGTGATAGCCCACTGGCCCAGCGGCTACGACGTCGAGCGCTACGCCGAGGAGCACGGCCTCGACTTCGAGGACGTCACCCGGGACATCGTGCGCATCGCGACCATCGCTCACCTCCTCGACACCGGCGCCCTCGACGAGGACTTCGTCCTGACCGGCGGCATGGCGCTGCGGCTGCGCGGGTCCAACCGTTTCACGATCAAGGACACCGACAGCTCGCTGCGCGGACGCCTCGACGAGCTGGAGCTCACCGGCAAGCTGCGACTCGAGACAGACCAGCTGCAGGTCTACCCCGACCCCGGCACCAACTGGGGCCGCAAGACGCCCAAGCTTGTCGACGTCAAGCCGATCAACTACGAGGCCTACTTCGCGTCGGTCACCGGCGACCCAATCGAGGGCCAGTTCTCCTTCACAGTCAGTCAACGTGGCCTCTTCGAACCGGCCGAGTGGCTCGCGCTGCGCCATCCATACCCCGAGCTCGTCATCGAGCCCCGCAGCCTCAAGGTGCCGGTCATGGACATTGCCGAGCAGGCAGCCGAGAAGGTCGTCGGCTGGGCCGCCGGCAGCCTGATCAAGCACTACCTCGACCTCGCCTGGATCGGCCGCGAATTCGGAGAGACCCTGACAGCCGAGGACTTCCAGCGGCTCGTACAGCGCAAGCTCGACATCGGCTTCGAAACCTTTCCCGGCGCCTACAAAGACCTACACGAGATCAAGGACCTGCTCATCCCGCTGCACCGCCCACGCGAGTGGCAAGGACCGCTGAACAAGGCCGGCGACAACGGTGCGTCTCTCATACGCTTCATGGGCCCGAAGCTGGGCTTCGACGAAGCGATCTCACTCGTCCGCGAGCACATCATCCCCAAGCTGTTCGTGATCAACACGGATCACTGAACTTCAGCTCACTCTATTTCTCTCTCTAAATCCTGCTCAAATCGCCTTTGGGAGAACAACTGGTTGCGGAAGATCCAGTCGACGTCGTTGGGCCCGTCGAGGTAGTGCGACCGGCGCAGCCAGTCGATCCGCTTGCGGACCTCGCGAACGTCGGCGGGGCGCATTTGCGTCGCGTCAACGTAGATGCCACCCAAGACGCTACCCGGTCCAACCTCGGTCACGCCGAGCCACGCGATACCTTGTGCCATGTCCCGCCGACTGCTGAGGAGAGTACCGTGACCGACTTTCTCACCGATAAGCGCAAAGAGATCGACGCTCGGCTGGCCGAGCTGAAGGGCGTGGTGGACGAGTACAACCGCCTGGAGGCCGCCGCCGCAGCCTTGGACGGCATCCCAGCGTCCACGAACGGAGCGTCCGCACCGGCGCCACGCGCCCCCCGCCGGAGGCCGGGCCGACCCCGTGGTTCCAAGAACGCTTCTCCGTCCGTCGCAAGTGCGACGCGCGCCGCGAAAACAACCCCGGCCGCGAAGGCGACAACCGCCAGGCGCGCCGCCAGGACCCGAGGTGCTCGGCGCAAAGGCAGCGGCAAGCGTGGCGCCCAAGCCCTCGCCCTCATTCAGGGGCAGCCCGGCGTCGCGATCCCCGAGCTCGCGACGAAGATGGGCATACAGCAGAATTACCTCTACCGCGTCCTACCCCGCCTTGAGCAGGAAGGCAAGGTGGAGAAGCAGGGACGCGGCTGGCATCCCAAGCAGGCCGCGGCCGCTACGGCGTAAGCCGCGGAAGCGCTTGCACCGTCGCTCACATCGGACCGCCCCCTCCACGCTCCTCTGAACCGTTCGGCGTCGGGCTCGTTGTGGCTTGGAGTGCGGCGCGGTTGGCCGCTTTGACGGTCCCGAAGTGGTATTGCACAACGCTCGGAGCTGGCCAGCGTCCGTGCTCCCAGCCGGCCTGTAGGCGTCGCAGCCGCACGCCGTCAGACCGTGCGGCGCGCGCAGTCGCGTAGCTGAGCGAAAGGTCCGTGCTCGTAGCGGGTGCGCCGTGCTTGGCGACCCATGCGCGCAGCGCGGCTTCGACGAGGCCCTTGTCCCACTTCGCGGTGTCTCGCCCGTTGCACCGCGCGCACAGCGGCCTGGACCGGCCGCGTCCTTCTCCGGTGGTCTTCGCTCCACAGCATCCACATACCCCGCGGTAGCGGTCCTTGACGCGTCGTGCCTTTGACCCGTCGGGGTCGTAGGTGTAGGCGCGGACGGTCGCCGGCGTGCGTCCCAGCCGGCACGCGATCTCGTTGACCGACAGCCCCTCCTGCTCGCGGTAGTGGCCGGTCAGCGCGACGGCGCGTCGTCGCTCCAGCACCCGTCGGGGCTCCATGCGCCAGTCACCCGACCTTGGCTGAGTCGACGGGCTCTCCCAGCGGCTGCCCGGGAACGGCCGCGGGAGGGTTTGGGTCAGAGATCCTGGACTTCGCGTGGCGCGTAGCCGATCGCGCGCACGATCCTTCCGGCTGCCTCGACGCTGATCTCGGTGCGGTGCTTCCCCGGGTAGCGCTTGCCCTTACGGACAAACGAAGCGGTCCGGACGAACCCCATCGTCCGCAGGAACTCCACGCGGCTGTTGTATTCGGCGAGCTCCGCGGCGCGCGTCTTGCTGAGGCTCGGGTCTTCTTCCTGGCGGCGCGCGAACAGCGCCTGGATCGGCGCCAGGGGAATCCGGTCGCGCTTGTACTGCTGCAGGTCACGAACCTGGCGCTCCTCGTGCGCCAGCCGCTGCATCCGCGCGACGTCGAGCTCGAGCATGTCCGCGACCTGCTCGGCGCTCAGCCCGCCCGCGTCCAGCAGGCGTGCGGCTGAGCGGCCCAGGCGTGCGCAGGCGCGGCACACGTCGAAGGGGTGCTCCGCGCACCACTTGCAGCCGTTCGGGGTTTGCTCGCACTCATCGCTCCTGCTCACAGTCGCTCCTCGCCCGCGCGATGAGCTGCCGTGCGGGCCCTTCCTAGATGTCGGCGCTCGAGCGCCGCTTCCCCCATGCGACTTTTCCGGGCGGGGGACCGCATCGAGCTTGTGGAGTGTGCTGCTCATCGGCTACGCGGGCTTGCGAACGTCGATGTACGGTGCCGGCGATGACCCGGTGGGCTCGCGTCGCTGTGCGGCTTGGCATCGCTCACGATGATCACATTAGACCTCTCGCGGACATCATTTGTGGCATCATTAGATGCTCATCCTAACGCCTTGAGAAGAGGGGCCAGATTTATGCGCACGACGCTCGCCTTGGACGATGACCTGCTCGCAGAGGCCCAACGGCTCACCGGCACGAGCGAGAAGACCGCGCTCGTGCGCGAGGCGCTCCGCGCCCTGGTCGAAAGGGAGAGCGCCAAGCGCCTGGCACGGCTGGGCGGAACCGAGCCCGCTCTGAAAGGTGTCCCCCGACGTCGCAGCCAAGCCCGGTGATCCTGGTCGATACCTCTCTGTGGATCGACCACCTGCGCTCCGGAAACAACGTCCTCGCCGATCTGCTCGACAACAACGCCGTCCTGGCTCACCCCTGGGTCACCGGAGAGCTTGCCCTGGGCAACCTGACCCATCGAGCGGAGATCCTCGCGCTGCTGCGCGGGCTCCCGCAGGCCACCCTCGCCGAGCATGACGAGGTCTTGCTGCTCGTCGAGCAACAAGCGCTGTCCGGGGCTGGGATCGGCTACGTCGACGCCCAGCTTCTCGCGGCGAGCAGACTCACCGCGGACACCAAGCTATGGACCACAGACAAGCGCCTGGCAAACATCGCCGCACGCCTCGGGCTCGACTATCAACCAGCCGAGCACGCTGAAGGAAGACCGTGAGCCGTTAGCGATCCAACGCGCTGGACATCCCCCTCCAGTGCTCCATCCATACCCGCCTCCGTGACTCTCGACATGCTGACCTCCTCGGTCTAAACGAGTGTCCGGTCAGAACCGGGTGCGAGGGACGGACACACGGGCCACAGCAACTCGGGACCGCGCTCAAGCTCTTCTCATGGAGGAGCACTCGGGTGCCGCACTTAGTGCTACACTCCTCGTATGCCGACGAAGAAGCACCGCTACACCATCACGAGTGACGAGAAGGTCGAGTTCGCTCTCCGGCGAAGTCGGCGCAGCTTCCCGCCCGGAACTTCAGATTCAAAGATCCTCGCTGCGCTCGTGAGCAAGGGCGAGGAGGCGCTTAAGCAGGGGAGCCAAGCGGAAGAAGACTATGAGCAGCGGCGGCGTGCGGCCGCCAAGCGCCTGTCCGACCGTTTCCGGCGGCCGGAGGGCCTCGACTATGCGGCACTCCGCGAGGCCTCCGCGCAGTGGCAGCGCGGGTGAGCTCGGCGTTCAAAGGCAGGAAGCTCGTTGTCGACAACTCCGCGTTTCAGCGCGGCGGCAACGAGATCGTGCGTGCCGACTGGCTTCGGGCGCTCGAGGAAGGTCATCTCTACCGATCGCCGATCCTGGAGTTCGAGGTCCTATACAGCGCGCGCAACGCCCGCGAGCACGCGGAGCTGAGCGAGGAGCTCGAGGCACTCAGACCGCTGGAGCTATCGCAGGCAGTGGTTGGCGCCGCGCTTGAAGCCCAGGCCAAGCTCGCGCGACACGCGGCCGGCTTTCACCGCCTCCCACACCAGGACTACCTCGTCGCAGCGATCGCCGCCGCCCACGAGCTCGGCGTACTGCACTACGACGCCGACTTCGATCGTATCGCCGAGCATTCCTCGCTGGCTTTCGAGAGCGTCTGGATCGCTTCTGCCGGCACGCTCGACAAGGAGGCAGCCGACCCGCTCCGGTCGCGCAGAACGGCCATTACCCACGGCCTCGCCCAGTTCAGCGGCGAGCGTGCCAGAGAAGTCCTCGACAATGTTCTCGGCCTGCTCGAGGACGAACTCCACGCGGACGGCCTCCAGCCGCCTGCACGTAGATGAAGCGTCCTTGCCGTCGGGAACTGCAAACTAGCATTCACATTTCAAACTATCGTGGGCGGCAACACCGGATGCCATCCTCGCCTTGATGACCCTGAGATGATCGCCCACGGCGATGCGGTGACGGGAGCTCTCCTGTCGGACGCCGGGGATGTAGAGCCGTTCACGCGACTGTTGGCGGAACGCATCGAAGACGGGAGAAAGGATCCGACGTGAGGTATTCTCAAGGTATGGAAAATGGTGTTCGTCCTCCATACCAGGGTCTCGATCGTGCTCATACTGTGTGTGGGGACCGTCTCGTCGAGACCACTCCGGAGGTCAATCGCGACGTCGCCGAAAGCGCGATGCTGCTGTCGCAGGGCGCGCGGCGCGCGATTGAGATGCGCAGGGAAGCTCGTGAGGAAGCCGCTCGTGAGGCTGGCAGCGCCGCAGCGGCCGGCTGAGGGGCGCTCGGGGGATGCGCCCCCGCGACACGACTTCTCTTGATCCGCCACTGCCTGCAGCTCGGTCCGCGACGCCGACGGCGTCCACGAGTACGTCGCGGAGGTCGTCCAGGCGATAGGGCTGAGCTGCGGTGCGCCGCAGCGATCAAAAAACGTACGCGGAGATCATGGCGGTTGAATGCGATCGAACCCGGTTGGCAATCACCGCGCCAAAAAAAGAGGCTGGCTGTCCCGCCGGCTGGTCCTCGAGCGCCGGCCCTGCCTCAGGGTCTCGCGCTCATCGGAGCGGCACTCCGGCGCCACTCCGGCGCCCAGACCTCCAGGGATGTTGGAGGCCTGGGACTGGAGCATGCGGGTCTTCGGAGTGGCTAGTGACTGAGCCCGAAGTTCTCCGTCAGGGCTGCGGCCCCGTCCAGGTCCTCGCCGCGGAGCTGAAGTGCGGCGCTCGCGCCGGCCGTCTTCTCGGAGCTCGAGGGTGGGTTTGCGCGGCAGGCGCAGCTGCAACCCTTCCCGGTCTGTAGGTCTTGTCGTTCTTCTGGGGTCATCTCGTGCTGGACGTAGCTCGAGTCCCACGGCTCCAGGCAGCGGGGGCAGATGATGTCCATGGGCCTTCCGTCCTTCGTTTAGTGAGCGGGATCGGACGCCGTGAGGTGCTCGGCGTCCGATCCCCGGGTGGGTGTCTGCCTAGAACGGGATGTCGTCGTCGCTGGTGGCTCCTGCGGCTCCGACGCCGGCCGGCACGGGCACGAAGTCCTGCTCTGCACCGGATGGTTCCCCGCCGTCGCCGTCGTTTCGTGAGCTGAGGAACTGCACCGAGTCGGCGATGATGTTGATGTCCTGGCGTTTTGCGCCCTCCTGGGTCTCCCACTCGCGCCACTCCAGGCGCCCGTCGATCGCGACGGGACGTCCCTTGGAGAGGTAGCGCGCCGCATTCTCGCCCTGCGCGCCCCACACGGTGACGTTGAAGTAGTTGGGCTTGTCGACCCACTCCCCGGATGCTCCGTCCTTACGGCGCGCGTTGCAGGCGACCCGCAGCTTGCACACGGATGTGCCACTCGGCAGCGAGCGCAGCTCGGGGTCGGCGGTCAGGTTGCCGGTCAGCACGACCCGGTTGATATTCGATGCGGCCATTGTTCTTTCTCCTTGATCGGTTCGAGGACGGGTGTCACGTACGTCCGGCCCGCCCACTGGATTGCTGTCGGTCTGCTTGGCTGGTGCGTGCGCGAACCCGCGAGCTTGGCGGCGGTGCGCGAGCTCGCCGGTTGCGTGCAAGGGTTGAGACTGTCCTCGCGGACTGCGAGGCGGGGAATGCGACACATCTCTCTGTCGATGGCGGTGAGCGTTTCCCCCTACGCAAACGCGCCGGGAGGCTCACGCCGCCTGCGCGGCGCGGGTCTCCGCGGCGTTCATCAGATGGTTCGCGAACGCGGCGAACCGTCCCGCAGATGTCCCCTGCTGAGTTCTCTCGTGTGCTCTGAGGACTTCCCGGTTGAGCGTCTCGGTGCTCCACCCGAGCGACCCGGCGGCCTCCAGGAGTTCTGAGATGATCTCGAGCACGTCCGCGGGCACCTTCGCCCAATCGACATGGCCGCGCGGCCCAGCACCTACCGCCAGCGCGGCGAGCCGCGTGACGGCCTGGTCGTCGTAGGCGTGCGCGTCCATCGCGCGATGGATCCGAACGTAGGCGCGGGCGGTCGCAAGATCCTGCGACTCCTGCTCGGTGTCAGCAGTCTCGCTCTGCTGAGTGCTCTGCGCGGCGGTGCTTTGGGGCTCGTGCGTCAGCGAGGTCTCCGCTGAGGCTTGTCGGACGCCCTCCGGTGTGGGCGCTTTGGCGGCGGAGCTCTCGGCGTCGGGTGTGGAACCGTGGTTCTCTTGTGCCTTGGCGGAGAGCCACTTCGCGAGCTGCGCTTGGCGTGCTTCCTGGCAGTCGCACACTCTCGCGGCTAGCGCGACAGCGTCCAGGACCTTCGCCTCGGACACCTCGAAGCGCGCGAGTGCGACGAGCCAGTTGCGCACGACCCTCTCTTGGGGGTCGCTGAGCGGGCCGGACTGATCCTGGGTTGCGGCGAGGTTGCTCAGCGCCTTCGCGACCTGCTCGCTGTAGCCGCTGTCTTGGGCGGCCTGGATCGCGGCCACGGACGCGGGCTCGTCGGGCATCGCGCCGGTCACCCGCTGCGAAGGCTCGCCGGCCGGCGGCTGCTCGGGGCCGTGATCCTCGCCGTCCGTGTCCTGCCCGGTTGGCGTGCTCGACGGCGGTGGCTCGACGATCGCCAGCTGTTGCGTGGCCGGCGCGGGGATCGCGGCGAGGCGCGCTGTCATGCGAGCCTTGATCTCGTGCGCGATCTTGAGGTGGTCAAGCGGCGCGCCGAAGAGCGCTTCGCCGTCGTCTTTCAGCCAGCGCGCGTACTCGTCGCGGATCGCGTTGCGGCCCTGCTTGTCGAAGTAGGGCCGCCGGTGGGGTTCTGTGCCGGACTTCGGGACCTGCAGCTTGCCGGCCCCGGCGCCGCGCCACATGATGACTTCTTCGCCGCCGAACACGTACAGGCATTGGCCGGGGCCGTGCCAGCGCGCGGCGCGCTTGAACGCTTGCGCTCGCGCGTCGTACTCGGCGAGCGCCGGGTTCTCGGATTCTCCCTCCCCGAAGTCCTCGTGCTCCTTGCCGAACACAGTCAGGGTGCACGTGATCTTGAAGTAGTGCAGGACCTTTTTCCTGTCTTCGTCTGTGAGCTCCTCTCGTTCGTCGTGGATGTCGATCGTGAACTTGGGTCGCTCCCAGCTGGCGCCGCAGACGAGGTTGAAGCGGTCCATTAGCGTCTCGCCGATCGTGTAGAGCGCGATCTTGCAGGGCGCCTTCTCGTTCTTGGGTACGGCGATGATCAGCGGGCGGATCTGGCTGGGCTGGTAGGGGGCGCGCAGGTCCGGGAGCGCCTCCTCGTAGGAGCCCGCGGGCAACAGTAGTTCTGCCATGTCTGGTTTCCTTTCACTTGTCGGTTGGTGACGTCTCGTGTCCCGGAGCGCGGCGAAACCGCGACCGCCGTCGGCGGTTCCTTTGAGCCGCCGGGATCGCCCGGGCTACGCGGCGGTACGCGCCGAAGCTGTGGCTTCGGCTTGCTGGGACTGCCCGGCGCTGTCTTGGCTGGGGCCCCTGAGGGCCTCTGCGATGAAGCGGCTGGGCCCGGTGTGTCGACCTTCGCGGCGCAGTGCGTAGGAGAGGACGAGGACCCGCGCGGCGCGGGTCGCAAGGACGTAGGCCATGCGTCGCTCTTCTTCGAGCTCCTCTTGGGTGCTGGCGCGGTAGGAGGGGATGACGCGTTCCTCAAAGCCCGCGCCGATCACGTTCGGCCACTCAAGGCCCTTGACGGCGTGGATCGTGCCGAGGGTGACTCTGCCTTTCTCGCTGTCGGGGCCCGAGAGGTCATCGCGGCCGGCGAGCATCACGTCCGCCAGCCAGCCCGCAAGCGTCGGCTCGTCGGTCTGGCGCTCATAGGTGCGGGCGGCGTCACACAGCGCGTCCAGGCGCTCGACGCGCTGCTCGACGTCGTCGTCCTCGCTGAGGGTGTCGGCGACCCCTTGCGGCATCCGGATCACCTCGTGCGCCAAAGAGCTGACCGTGCGGGTGCTGACCTGTCCGGTGAACGCGAGCATGTCGTAGGCGAAGCGACTGACGTTCTCGCGTGCCTGGCTGCTGGGGACGCCCGGGATCAGGTCGATCGCGCTCGCGGCCTCCAGCAGCGTGAGACGGTTGCGGTCGGCGTAGGCGATGATCTTCGCGATCGTGCCCGTCCCGACCTTGGGGCGTATGCCAAGCGCCCTCGCGAAGGCGGCCTCATCGCGCGCGTTGCAGAGCAGACGGAGGTGAGCGAGCGCCGTCCTGATCTCCTTGCGTTTGAAGAAGCCGCGGGAGCCGATCACCTGGTAGCTGATTCCAGCTGCCGCGAGCGCGTGCTCTATCCGGTCGACGATCGTCCCCCACCGCGCGAGGACGGCGATGTTGCGCTCGGGGATGCCCTGCTCGATCGCGCGCTGGATCTGAAACGCGATCCACCTCGCCTCCTCGGTGTCGGTGCTTGAGGAGTGCACCATGACCTCGGGACCGTCCTTGGTTTTCCCGTCCGCCTCGAGGGCCATCGGGAGCTGCAACAGGTTGTGCGCGATCAACGCGTTCGCGGCCGCGAGAACCTGCGGCGAGTTGCGGTAGTTGCGCTTCAGCGTCAGCACCGTCGCGCCCGGGTATTCCTCTCCGAACCCCAGGATCAGCCGGACGTCGGCGAGGCGAAAGCCGTAGATCACCTGCTTGTCATCGCCGACCACCATCAGGTTTCGCTGCGGGTCGGCGCGGCCGGCGAGCAGCGCCAGCAGACGCGCCTGGGTGGGGTTTGTGTCCTGGTACTCGTCGACCAGGATGCTGGGCCACTTCTGCTGGTAGGCGCCGCGCAGATCGGGGTTGCCCTTCAGCAGCTGCACGGTGCGCAGCAGCAGATCGTCGAAGTCCAGCGCGTCACCGCGTCTGAGCTCAAGCTCATACTCCCGCCAGACGCGCGCGACGATCAGGCTCGTCTGATCGATCGCGAGCGACTCGTAGCGGCTGAGCGGGACCGCGTGGTTCTTGTTGACGGAGATCTCCTTCAGGACGGCGGCCGAGCTGATCTGCGCTTCCTCGGCCTTGCTCAGCAGCCGCTTGATGGCTCGTTGCGCGTCGTCTTCGTCATAGATGCTGAACCGTGCCGTGCGATTCACAAGCTGCGCGTGGCTGCGCAGGACGCGCGCGCACACCGAGTGAAAAGTGCCGGCTTGGATCCGCTGGGCCTCTGCTCCGCACAGCCACTTCAGACGTCCGATCATCTCCCTGGCAGCCTTGTTCGTGAGCGTGAGCGCGAGGATCGACTCGGGGTGAACACCGCGGGCTTCCAGCAGAAACCCGGCGCGGTGGGTAAGGACACGGGTCTTGCCGCACCCGGCGCCCGCCATCACGAGCACCTGCTCCTCCGGGCAGCTGACCGCGACGCGCTGTTCGCGGTTCAGTTCTTTGAGCGCTTTGACCGGCTTGCGCGACGGGTAGAGAAAGTTCCCCTCGACCAGGTTCAGGCGCCTGCCGGATGGCGGTGCCTGACCGTGCTCAGAAGCCGGCTCGTTTGGATTCTGGGACACCGCTCACACTCCTTTCAGGGTCGAGTTACACAGATCGCGCAGCGTGCCGGGACGATCCCACGGCCCGCTGCGCTGATACGCGCCGGACACTAGAACCCGAATTCCGTCGCCGGCCACGGCTCGCGGGCTGACTCGGCGATCGCGACGGCATCTTCTGCCTGGGCGGGCGGGAGTGGGGCGAGCGTGGTTTGCTCGCGCGCGCCTTCCTCGGCGTCGAGCTCGATCGCTTCGTCGATCGCCACGACGCGGGTTACGCGCCTCTCCTTGAGGTCGACGAGCACCTCCACGCCCAGCAGATAGGCGACCTGCGCGGCGGCGGCCGGGGAGGAGTCGGTGCCTGCGGTGGGGGCGCGGCGCGCCGCGATCAGCCGCCGCGTGTTCTCGGCGATGCCCTCACGCAGCTCCCGCGCCTCGCCGTCGCCGCCCTCGGCGGCCTGGTTGAGCGCCGCGATCCGCTCGAGCTGCGCCACGCTCCAGCGCACGCGCCGCCTGAACTGGCGCCGCGGAAGCTCGCGCACGATCCGCTCGCGGATCTCCTGTGCGCTGGGTGGCTGCCACGACAGCTCGCTCGGCATGTCCGGTTCACGCTCGCTGGCGGATCCGGTGGGCGTGTGGGGATCCTGTTCGCCCGCGCTGATGATCGCCACGTTGAGCAGCCCCTCGAGCTCCCAGCGGGTCTCGCGCGGCAGGCTCTCGGGGAACGCGAACCCGGCGGAGGTCGTGTCCTTGAGGCTGACGTCGTGCGTGGCAGCGAGGCGCCGGAACCGCTCTCGCGCGAGCGTGGCGCGCTGGCGCGAGAGCGCGCGCGTCAGCTCGCCGACCTCTTTGAGTGCGCTCGCGAGCTCATCGCCGTCAAGGACGCGCGTGGGCGGGATCACGTCGAGGTTGATGCTGCCACGGTCGCAGTGCTCTTCTTGGAGGGTGGCAAAGTAGCCGGTGATCGTCTCCCCGTCGTCGGTGGGTGGCTCCTTGCCCAGCTCTGGGTTGACGCGGAGAGCATCGCTCCAGTAGGCGCGGCAGTATGCGGCGAGAGCGCCGTCGCGGGCGGTCGCGGTCGCGGCGGCGTAGATGTCGCAGCCGTTTCGGCGGGTGACAAGCGCGGTGTAAAGCGTCCCGTCGGCGAGAGTTGTCTCAGACATCGATGAGCTCCTTCGTTGGGTGATGGATCTGGATCCGGCGAGCCGCCCGCGCCAGCGCGGTTCGGGCTCTCGGGGGCGTGAGGCATGCCTGGGCGGCGGCCCGCCGGACGTGTTCGTCGGGCCCATTGCGGGCCGGTCGAGGTGGGCTAGACGCTCAGGCCACGGTCCTCGGCGGCTTTGACGGCGGCGCGGAGGTCGCCGGCGGGGTCTCCGGAGCCACGCTCCAGGCAGCGCTCGTACGCCTCGCCTGCTTCGGCGCGCAGCGAGTCGATGCTCGCGCGGAGCTTCCCATCGCCCATCGCGCCGTAGTTGCGCTGCTTGCGCTTGCCGCCGGCCGCCGCGCTGGCCAGCGCGGCTTCGTCCGGTGCGCGCCGCGGTGTCTTGCGCGGTCGTGGCGCGGGGGCCTTGTCAC